>JADMIO011460701.1_pt1 | contig 16462 bp, 13 predicted proteins | sample 8958161 | NCBI WGS metagenome assembly JADMIO01 (sample SAMN16585339, study PRJNA669376) | soil metagenome | isolation source: Crop rotation soil | place: USA: Cullars Rotation, Alabama | collected 2011
GGTCGATTCAGTCGCGGCGTCAGACCGGTTCATCGTTCAAACCATTCGTGTATGCCGCTGCGTTCGAGAAGGGGCTGACTCCGGCCGATACGCTCTTCGACGCGCCGATCGCGATTCAGATCGATCGCAACAATGTCTACGCCCCGAAGAATTACTACGGCAAGTACGCCGGCATCATCACGATTCAGCGCGCTCTCGAGCTCTCGGTGAACGTTCCCGCGGTGAAGACGCTGATGATGATCGGTGCCGATCAGGTGATCGATTTTGCGAAGCGCTGCGGCATCACCGCCGACCTCACGAAGTATCCGTCGCTCGCCCTCGGCGCAGCAGGCGTTGCGCCGATCGAGATGGCCGCGGCATACAACGTCTTCCCCAATCAGGGCGTGTACGTGAAGCCGCGGCTCATTCGTAAAATCACCGATCCGACCGAGAAGGTGCTCGAAGAACAACTGCCGGAGTTGTCCGAAGCGACAGCGCCGCAGGTCGCGTACGAGACCGCGTACATGATGCGAGGCGTGGTCGATCGCGGAACCGGATTCGCCGCGCACACACTTGCGTCACCGATCGCTGGAAAGACAGGAACCACGAACGGTTACACCGATGCGTGGTTCATCGGGTTCTCGCCCGAATTCACCGCTGCCGTCTGGGTCGGCTACGACGATCCAAGCCGGTCCCTCGGCGGTGGCTCGACGGGTGCCGATGTCGCGCTTCCGATCTGGATCGAGATGTTCCGCAAGTTCGAGGAGATGAAGCTGCGCACGCCGCGGCCGAACTTCGACATGCCGCCGGGCGTCGTCATTGTGCCGATGGAACTGAAGACGGGACGGCGCGGCGTCGGCCCGTGCGGCCGCGTGATCATGGAGGCGTTCATCGCGGGACAGGAGCCGGACAAAGACTGCAACGGCGAAGATGTCGCTGTCGCGAAGCTCCCGTATTACCTGCAGCGTTCGTTCTACACACCGAAGGAACTCGAACCGGTGACCGCGGCGACGGATCTGTCGGCGCAATCAGGTGAAGGTGCGGAATCCGCCGCGCCCGGTGTGGATGAGAGCGAAGGTGACAAGTCGACCGCGCCGCCGCCCGCGCCACCTCCGCCGGAGACGAGCACGATGGCGCCGGCACCACCGCCGCCGCCGGTAACGCCTCCAGCAACGCCGCCGCCGCACTAAGGTGGATGGACGCCGGTGCGACACCGGCGTTTCACAGAAAGTTAGCTTGCGGGGACGTAGCGGTTGATCATGTCGACCATCTTGTCGCGCGTGAGCGGCTTGCGCATCCACGCGTTCGCACCCGAGCTCGGGAACATCTCTTCGAGCGATTTCTCGGGGAGGTCGGAGATCAGGACGATCGGAATGTCTTTCTTGTTCGACTGCGACTTCAAGACTTCGCTGAGGCGGTTGCCTTTGATGCTGGGGAGGTTGACGTCGAGGAAGATGATGTCCGGCGTATTGCCGGCGAGGACGTGATTGAATTCAATCCAGCTGGATGCAGTGAGGACCGTGCAGCCCTCGCGCTCCAGCAACGCGCGCCCCAGCTTCAGGACCAGCGGGTTGTCGTCGAGAATGAGGACCGTTACTTTTGATAACGGTGGCATCGGGCGCGTTCCTTTCTTCTTCCCCTAACGGGGTCGGCCAAAGCGGCGCTCATGATACATTCACTCACTGTTGACCCGGCGCTATTGTAATCGAGGACGCATTGTCCGACGGAACGTTCACTCCTCCTGAATCACAACCTGCGCCACCCACACTCCCGTTCCGCGTTCCGGCTGATTATTACGCGTCGCCGGCGGATGCCCGGCCGCTGTTTCCGCGCTGGGTGCCGATCGGTTGCGGGATCTCCGCCGCTGTTCTCATTGTCATCCTCTTCATCGCTGGCGTTCTTGCATCCCACGGCGGCGTCGGCAAAGGGATGGATTTTCTCGTCGGCATGCTGGAGGACCAGATGGTGACGATGTACGCCGCCGATGTGCCGCCGGCGTCGCGGAAAGCGCTCCAGTCCGAGATGGATTCGCTGCGCGCGAATGTTCGCAGCGAGCGCGTGCCGGTCGCGAAGCTCGATCCGGTAATGAGCGCGTTGCGTGATGCGATCGAAGACAAGAAGATCACCAACGCGGAAGTGGAAGATCTGAGAAAGAAGATCAGAGAAGCGAATACTCCGGCGCCGCCCAAGCGTTGACACGAGGCGACAGTTGCCGGTGGCCGGTTGCCGGGAACTGCGATTGCCGGACGCCGGCAACTGGGAACCGGCGACCATTCATGGATTTCAAACTCGCATCGACATTTGAGCCGCAGGGCGACCAGCCCGAGGCGATCAGACAACTCACGGAGAGCGTGAATGCCGGGACGAGGGACCAGGTCCTCCTCGGCGTCACCGGCTCAGGGAAAACATTCACCGTCGCGAAAGTGATCGAGGCGGTGAACCGGCCGACTCTCGTCCTCAGTCACAACAAGACGCTCGCCGCGCAGCTCTACCAGGAGTTCAAGAACTTCTTTCCGGACAATGCGGTCGAGTACTTCGTCTCGTACTACGACTATTACCAGCCGGAAGCGTACGTCCCGCAGAACGATCTCTACATCGAAAAAGAGATGACGAAGAACGATGAGATCGACAAGCTGCGACTGGCGGCGACGAAAGCATTGTTCGAGCGGCGCGACGTCATCATCGTCGCGTCGGTGTCGTGCATCTACGGCATCGGCGAGCCGGAGCTGTACTACGGCATGCTGCTGTTCTTCGAGCGCGGCGCGGAAAAACCGATGACCGAGTATCTCCGCAAGTTGACGGAGATGCAGTACGAGCGGACACCGTACGACCTCGCGCGCGGCACGTTCCGCGTGAGGGGAGACGTCCTCGAGTTGTGGCCGGCGTACGAAGACGATGCGGTGCGCATCGAGTTTTTCGGCGACGAGATCGAGAAGATTTCGCGCATCGACCCGGTGACGGGACGGACTGGCAAGACGTACGACAGGCTCGCTGTCTATCCGCGAACGCATTACGTCACACCGCGCCAGCGACTGCTCGAAGCGATGGAGAACATCCGCGTCGAGCTCGACGAGCGCGTCGCCGAATTGCGCTCTCAGGATCGGCTGCTCGAAGCGCAGCGTCTGTCGCAACGCACACTCTTCGATCTGGAAATGATCGCGGAGCTCGGCTTCTGCAACGGCATCGAGAACTACAGCCGCCACTTGAGCGGCCGGCTGCCCGGGCAGCCGCCGCCGACGCTCATCGACTATTTTCCGAAAGACTTTCTGATGGTCATCGACGAGTCGCATCAGACCGTGCCGCAGGTTCGAGGCATGTGGGGCGGTGACCGTTCGCGCAAAGAAACGCTCGTCGAGTACGGATTCCGGCTGCCCAGCGCACTCGACAACCGTCCGCTGTCATTCGAGGAATTCGAGGGAAAACTCAATCAGATCATCTACGTTTCGGCGACGCCCGGCCCCTATGAGCTGGAGAAGGCCGGTGGCCTGTACGTCGAGCAGGTGATCCGCCCGACGGGACTCATCGATCCGCCGATCATCATCCGGCCCGTGAAGGGTCAGGTCGACGATCTGATCGGCGTGATCAAAGACCGTATCGCCAAGAACGAACGCACGATGGTCACGACGCTGACGAAGCGAATGGCGGAGGACCTGACGCGCTATCTGATGGAGCTCGGCATCAAGGTCAACTACCTGCATTCCGATGTCGAGACGCTCGAGCGCATCGCGATCCTGCGCGACTTTCGCACCGGCACGTTCGACGTGCTCGTCGGCATCAACCTGCTGCGTGAGGGTCTCGACATTCCGGAATGCTCGTGCGTGGCGATTCTCGATGCGGATAAGGAAGGCTTCCTGCGCTCGACGACGTCGCTGATCCAGACGATCGGACGCGCGGCGCGCAATCTGAACGGTGTGGCGATTCTGTACGCCGACAAGATTACGGACTCGCTGCAGAACGCGATCGACGAGACGAATCGCCGTCGGGCCATCCAGCAGAAGTACAACGAGGACCACGGCATCGAGCCGGCGTCGATCATCAAGGCGATCGATTCCGATCTCGTGAAGATGGCGAATCTCGACTACTTCGAGATTCCGGGCCGTCCGTCGCAGAGGAAGCTGGACATGGTGGCGGACGAAGACATCGACAAGACGATCTCGCGCCTGACGAAAGAAATGAAGGACGCGGCGAAGAACCTCGACTTCGAGAAAGCCGCGGAGATCCGCGACCGACTGCGCGAGCTCAAAGAGCTGCGCATTTTCGTCTAGCGGTTCAAACGCGGCGGTGTGTCACTCTTCGGGATCGAAGAGAACGATGCGAACCGGCAGTACCGGGATGGAGTCAGTCTTCTTCGAGATGAGGCGCAGCGTCAGCTCGGCGTCCTCACGCTTCAAAATCATTCGCTGCCACTGATTGAAGGATACCCGCCACTTCGATCCGTCGTCGACGACGATCGTGTTGCCGTCGAGGCGATATTTGCCCTGAGACTCGCCTTCGATCTGCGTCGCCGTCGGAGGAACCATCGCCACCTGATCGGCGGTGATGATGTACTTGTCGTTTGGGAATCCTTCCTGCGGTGGCTGGAACTTCACGCCGCTGTACTGCACGACCTCCCAAACGCCGCGGATGCGACGCGCCAGCGGCTGCTTCGAGTAGTCGGTCGCGTCGTACTTCGGCGACGGCGTCGGATCCTCTCCCGGAACGCTCAGGACTTCGACGCTGCGCGGCTCGATGAGGCGATCGAACGGCCGGTCTCCCGTCATCTTTCGATACGTGAACGTGACACCGTCCTCGGTCTTCACACGCATGGTGTTGCCGTCCAGTGCGATCTGGCTCTGATGTTTTTCTCCGCCGGGCAGCGTCAGTGTGCGGACGCTTCCGTCGAATGTGTAAGTGACCGGAGCATCCGCCGCGGCAAGCTTCTCGTCGGGCGCGATGATGAACATCCGTCCGTCGGCGGTGAAGTAGAGCTTGTGATTGATGATGCCGTGGGGATCGCTGCTGTTGAACGGCACGGGAGTCGCGTCGACCAGTTCCCAGGTGCCGACGATGTTGCCCGCTGCGAAGAGAAGAGGAGCGGAGACGAGAGAAAGAAGCGCGGCGAGGCGTCTCATGCGAACGACGTCAACACGTCGCGCACGCGGAGAAGTCCATCTTCGATCTCGCGCGGTGAGACCGCGCCGACCGAGAGCCGGAACCAGCCGTCTTCACGTTTCGTCCCGAATGCCTGGAACGGCACGACCGCGAAGCCGGCGCGATCGAGCAGTAAATGACGGATCTGTTCGTTCGTCGTGATACCGCCGCGGCCGACGAGATCGAACTGGACTGAGAGATAGATGGCGCCTTGTGGCTCGATCGCGCGCACCGGCAGGCCGTCGTTTCGCATCGCTTCGAAGCCGTCGTGCAACAAATCGAGCCGAAGCTGCAGTTCGCGGATCATCGATTCGTGAAACGCATCGATCTCAGTCTTGCGTCCGAGGAATTGCGCGACCGCCATTTGCTCGGGACGGGGAGCCCAGGCGCCGACGTGTCCGATGATGTCGCGCATCCGCGCAGTGACGTGCGTCGGCGCGACCGTCCATCCGACGCGAAGACCGGTCGCGGCGAAGGCTTTTGAGATGCCGTCGACGAAGATGGTCCACGGCGCCGATTCGGGGACGAGCTGCGGCGGCGTGTAGTGCCGGCTCTGTCCGAACGTCAGCATCCAGTACACCTGGTCCCACAAAATGTAGAGCGGTCGGTCACCGGTTGCGGCGCGGCGGTCGTTCTCGTCGACGACGAGCTGTGCGATGCGCTGCACTTCCTGCTTCGACATCACGGTGCCGGTCGGATTGAGCGGCGTATTGATGCACAGCAGCCGCGCATCGCGAATGTGCGGCTGGAGGAGATCAGCCGTGGGCAGGAAATTCGTCTCCGCACCGACGGCCAGCTCGATGCCTTCACCGCGCATCAGATAGGTGTAGTGGTTGTTGTTCCAGGACGGAATCGCGTACAGCACCTTGTCGCCGGGGTCGACGACTGCGGCGTACGCGGCGAAGATAATCGGACGTGCGCCACCGGCGATCAGAATCGACTCGATCGGATATGTGAGCCCGAGCTCGTCCTCGTAGTACTTCTTGACCGCCCGTCGCAGCTCGAGAGTTCCATCCGCCGGCGGATAGTTCGTCTGTCCTGCAGCGAACGCCTCTGAGATCAGCGTCTGCAGTCCCGTTGGGATCCTGAATTCGCTCGGTGCGAAGTCGCCGACCGTCAGATTGCAGATCTTGCGGCCCTGTGCCGCGAGCTGCCGGATCTCACCCGAAATCTTCAGGATTTCGGAGCCGACGAGGCCGCGGGCGAGTGTGGAGAGCGTCGAGTCGCCGGTGGCAAATGTCGCGTTCGGCATCGTCGCGATTGTAATGCACGGTCGCTTCCAACCGGCCTAGCGGAGACGGTAAGCGCGCTTGATTTTCCATAGATCGCGCAACGCTCGTGCGAAATCCTGCGACTTGACCTTCGATCCGCGAACGTCCTGCCACGACAGGACCGGATATTCATAGATCGCTGCCGCCGCTCGGTCGCGGCCCCACAACTCGATGTAGCGCGCGATGACTTCGACATCGAATATCCAGCGCGAGATGAACGGGCGCGAGAAGACTTCCTTCAACGCGTCTTCGATCCGGAAGATCTTCGCGCCGCACTGCGTGTCGTAGACGGCGAGACCGAGCGTCGAAGAGATCAGCGTCGCGCCGACGCGACCGAAGTAATGGCGGCCGGGATGCCTGCTGATGTTGCGGCCGAGGAGGCGGACGCGGGCACCGAAGATCATGTGAATGTCGGGTCGGGCTGAAAGCGTGTCCAGGAATCCGCGAAGCTCGCTGAGCGGTGTGGCCAGGTCGGCATCCCAGAAACCGGTGACGTCGGCTTTGCTTTCGATCGTGAAGAGAATGCCGCGGCGGACCGCCTCCGCTTTGCCGCCGTTTTTCTCCAGGTTCAACACCGAGAAGCGCTGCGGGTCGGCCTCGCGGAGTTGATTGAGCACGCCCAGGGTGCCGTCGGTGCTGCCATCGTTGACGAAACAGAAGTCGATGCGATGGCCTTCGAGCCGGAAATTACGAAAAGCGTCCGTCTGCAGGCGGCGCTCTTCGTTGTAGCAGGGGACGACGATGACGGCATGCACGGCCGCGCATTGTCGCACGGCCATTTCACGCATTCCGAGCAGCGATTCGCGCACGGCAGTCTCGCCGCGACATGTAGAATGTCCACTCCACTGACTCGTCAACTTGTTGACCAGTCAGTGTGCTGAACGCAATGGAAACGCGGCTCGTCGCCACGACCGTCCACGGACGCTACCTCTTCCGCGATCGCGGCAGCCGGCTTCTGACCGGCTTCCACGGTTACGCGGAGAACGCCGACGTGCATGTCGCACAGCTCGACCAGATCCCCGGCGTCGATTTGTGGTCGATCGCTGCAATTCAGGCGCTGCATCCGTTTTACACGCGCAACGATCAGACGGTCGTGGCCAGCTGGATGACGCGGATCGACCGCGAGGAAGCCATCGCCGACAACATCGACTACGTGCGCGCGATCCTCGGCGACATTGGCAATCGCCGTCCGCTCGTCTTCCTCGGCTTTTCGCAGGGCGCCGCGATGGCGTACCGCGCCGCCGCACGCATCCGTTGCGATGGCCTCGTCATCCTCGGAGGCGATCTGCCGCCCGATGTCGCTGCACAAGAATCTGTGCAGCTCGCACCGAGGATTCTCATCGGACGGGGAAGGCGCGACGAGTGGTTCAACGATGAAAAGCTCAAGAAAGACTTGAGCTTTCTGCGCGGTGTTGCCGACGTCACGACCTGCGTGTTCGACGGCGGCCACGAATGGACCGAAGAGTTCCGCCAGGCCGTCGGCGCGTTCCTCGAGACGGTATGAGGCGCGCGCTTCTTCTGCTCGCGATTGCGACGATCGCGTCCGGTCAGCAGCCGCGACGCGATCCGCACTTCACCACGGTGCTGTTCGTCGGCAACAGCCTCACGTACTACAACGAGATCCCGGTCATGACGGCGGCCCTCGCGGAGAAGCAGCCGCGCCCGATGCGCATCGCGTTCGCCGTCCGCGCGGGCGCTTCGCTGAAGCAACTGTGGGATGAAACGGACGCGGTCCAGAAAATTCGAACTGCGCACTGGGACTACGTCGTGATTCAAGGCGGCGCGGGTGCGGCCGGCCCTTTGAAAAATGTCGATGACTTCAACAGCTACCTCGCGCGTTTCGCGAATGAGGTCAGACAAAGCGGCGCGGAGCCGCTGTTCTATCAGGTCTGGTCGCTGACTGCTCCGGCAGAGCACGAAGCGGCGTCGATCCAGGCCGCGAAGCGCGTCCGCATGCGCATGATCCCGGTCGGTTCCGCGTGGCGTGAGTTGATCGAGCAGCACCGCTTTGCGCGACTCGATCTCGACGGTATCCATCCCGACGCCTTCGGCGCTTACCTCGCCGCATGCACGATATTCGCGACGATCTACGACCGATCGCCCCTCGGCGCGCCTTTCGATTTCAACAAGTTCGCGCAGCCCGGAGAGGTCGCCGACGACGCGCTGCGGCGCCAGGTCATCAGCGCCGACGATGCCCGCGCCATTCAGGAAGCAGCCTGGCGCGCCGTCGAGCGGTCGAAGAAATGGTGACGTCGCGATGTTGTAGCTCGATCCGATGGCCGACACCACCCGCCTCGAACGTCTGAAGGCGCGCCTGAAGGAAATCCCGGACCGGCCCGGCGTTTATCTGCACAAGAACGCCGAGGGCGAAGTGATTTACGTCGGGAAAGCGCGCAATCTCCGGAATCGCGTCAACGCGTACCTGGTGGGCAAAGGTGTGCGCGATCCGAAGACGTTCGCGCTGATGAGCGAGATCGAGCAGATCGACTTCGTCACGACGAACAATGAGCTCGAGGCGATCCTGCTTGAGAACAATCTCATCAAGCAGCACCAGCCGCGATACAACATCCTTCTTCGCGACGACAAGACGTATCCGTACATCAAGGTGACGACGTCCGAGCCGTATCCCCGCGTCGTGTTCACGAGGCGCGTCGATCGAAAGAAAGGTGACCTCTTCTACGGTCCGTTCTTCGCCGGAACCGCGCGCCGGATCCTTAAGCTCGTGGCCGATCAATTCAAGCTGCGCAGCTGCGATCTCGACATTCAGGAAGGAAAGAGCGCGCTCACACGCCCCTGTCTCTACTACGACATGCACCAGTGCCTCGGTCCGTGCGTCGTCGGACTCACGACGTCGGAGGAGTACCGGGAGATGGTGGACGACGTGGTGCTGTTTCTCGGCGGAAAGTCCCGCGAGCTGCAGGAGCGCCTGCGGGACCGTATGTATCGCTCGGCCGAGGGCGAGAACTTCGAGCTCGCGCGTTACTACCGCGATTTGATTCGCACCGTCGAGCGCATTCAGGCCGAGCAGCAGGTCGCATCGGCGGGAACCGAGGATGTCGATGTGTGGGGGTTGCATGAGGAGGGCGGCGATGTGGCGATCCAGCTGTTCGTGCTGCGCGACGGCAACATCGTCGACCGCCGCGAATTGTTCTGGGAGAAAGTGCCGGACTATCAGCCGGAGCATTTTCTAGGCGAGGTCCTGCAGCGGTATTACCAGGACAATCTCTTCATTCCGCCGGAAATCCTCATCCCGTTTGCGATCGAGGACGAAGAGCTGTTGAGCCAGTGGCTGACGACGCAGGCGGACCGGCGCGTCGCCATCCGCGTGCCGCAGCGCGGCAGAGGTGTCGATCGCATCGAGCTCGCGAACAAGAACGCGCGGCTCTCGCACGAATCGCGCTTCCGGAAATCGCAACAGGATCGACTGCAGATCGCGGCGTCGCGCCTCGGCGAAGTACTCGGGTCCGATCGCGAGATCCAGCGCATCGAGTCGTTCGACATCTCGAACATCCAGGGATCGGACTCTGTAGCGGGTATGGTCGTGCTCGATCGCGGGAAGTTCGACAAGAATCAGTACCGGATCTTCAACATCCGGAGTGTTGTCGGTGCCGACGACTTCCGCTCGATGGCGGAGGCGGTCGATCGCCGATACCGCCGCGTGCTCGACGAAGGGCGGCCGATGCCCGATCTCATCCTGATCGACGGCGGGCGAGGCCAACTCAACGCCGCGCTGACTGCGCTGACGAAACTCGGCGTGGAAGACATTGCGATCGCCGGCCTGGCGAAGCGTGAGGAGGAGATCTACGTTCCTGATCGCGAAGAGCCGATCCGTCTCGATCGGCATGAGCCGGCGTTGCAGCTCCTGCAGATGGTGCGCGACGAGACGCACCGGTTCGCTGTGTCATCGCATCGGCGTCGTCGTTCGAAGCGCACGCTGCACAGCGAGCTGGATGATCTGCCGGGCATCGGTGAAAAGCGACGACGACTGCTCATCGAACGATTCGGCAGCGTGTCCGGCGTCAAGCAGGCGTCGGCGCAGGACCTCATCAACGTGCTCGGTCGCAAAGTGGGACAGACTCTGTACGACGAGTTGCATGCATAATGAACTCTTGGCGGTTGGCTCTCGGGACGCGATAATCTAGCGAGTCCTAAAGTTGGTAAAGCCCGAGAGCCAAGAGCTGAGCGCCGAGTGTCGTAAGAGGGAGGGCGTGCGGAAATGATGGAAGGCGACGTTTCGACCATCGATCTCCTCGCACGTCTGGTCGAGCTCGGACGCGAGAAATTCACCGGCGCCATTCGTTTCGAGAACGAAGGTGTCATCAAGATCATCTACCTGAAGGGCGGCGACATCCTGTCGGCCAGCACGAACGATCGCGCAGACAGCGTGGACGAGTTGCTGCTGCGCGCCGGGAAAGTCACCCGTGAGCACGTGAAGCAGGCGCTCGCGAAACGAAAAGAAAACGAGACGCTCGGCGATGCTTTGCTCAATCTCGGCTTCATCACGCGCAAGGAATTGACGTGGGGCCGCCGCGTGCAGGTCATCAGCGTCATTCGCTCCGTCCGATCGTGGGAGGGCGGCACCTACACGATCGTCGCGGACTATCTGCCGAAGCGCGAGGAGGGAACGCTCTTCGCGCTGCAGCAGGTCATCGTCGAGCTCGTGGTCACGGAGCAGGACCGCAGCGACGTCGAGCGCGCACTCGAAGGCGGGACGGCAGTTTTCAAGAAGGCCCCCGACTTCGACGAGCACTATCGCAACCTCGGTCTCAACGAAGATGCCGATGCAGTTGCGGCGGAGATCGACGGTTCGCGCACGGCATCGGAAGTCGCGGCGCTCGCCGGCCGCGATGCCTTCAACGTCTACAAACTTCTTCGCGCCTTCGCGATCCTCGGGCTGACCGAACAGGTCGGTAAACCTAAAGCAGCACCTCAAGTCGCGACTCCGGTCGCTGCGCCTTCGGACGAACTGCTTTCGACATCGGCCGATCCGTGGAACGCGTCGCCGTCGTCGCCGACGGTCGCTGTGCCGATGCTCGCGCAGCCGGCTGCGGTGACCGAAGAGTTCGTGGATGCGCCGACGCTGGAGATCCCGATGAAGGAGTCGCTGCCGCCGGATCGGCCGCGGGCGTCGACGCCTCCGCCACCACCGATCCCGCCGCGCCGCATGACAACCGCGTCGCGCACGGCGCGGCCCGTGTTGTCGGCGCCGAAGAAAGAGAAGAGCCGATCGCCGCTGCTCCCAATCCTCATTCTGCTGCTGCTCGCGGGAGGTGGCTACGCCGGATGGCAGTGGTGGCAGAAGCGCGCGGTCACCGCGGCGCCGGTTGCCACGGCGAGGAGAACGGTTACGCCGACGACGAAGAAGGTCACGCCGCCACCAGTGATGCCCGAGCCGACGCCGGTGACGAACTCGATGCCGCCAGTCGCAACGTCCAGTGTGACTTCCGCGCCGGCGACGCACACGGCGGTCGCCGAGGTTGCGCCGAAGCCGAAGCCGGTAACGGCGAAGCCAGTACCTGCGCCAGCGCAGCCGCCGAAGTTCACGCCGGTGACGCTGAAACCGGAGAGCGGCAACTACGCCGAGCAGGCGCGCGAATACGAGCGCACGGCTCACGGAACGTACACTGTGCAATTCGAGCTGGTTTGCCAGTCGTCATCTCTCGCAAAGGCGATCGAGGCGGGCGGGCAGAAGATCTGGTTCGTGCCGATCTCGTACAAAGGGCAGCAGTGCTACCGCGTGTTCTGGGGACGATTCGATACACGTGAGGCCGCTGCGCTGGCGGTCCCGTCGATTCCGCGCGACCTTCGTGGTCCCGCACCTGCAATCGTTCGAGTTCCATGAGCGGGCTCGTGCAGTCGCTACTCACCTCGGCCGGTCTCGGCATCGGCGCGGGCATCAACTCGTATGCGACGTTGCTCGTGTTCGGTCTGCTGCAGCGATGGCGGCCGGGCATGTTCCAGGGTGAGCTCGCCGATTTCTTCTCATCGACGCCGGTGCTGATCACAGTCGGCGTTCTCTACGCGATCGAGTTTCTCGCCGACAAAGTGCCGACGATCGATCATGTGTGGGATGCCGTGCACACGTTCATCCGTCCTGTTGCCGGCGCGCTCGTCGCGTGGGGAGCGGTCTCGCATCAGGTGCCGAAAGGCGTGCTGATCATGGCGACGATCATCGGTGGGGGCGCGGCGCTGACATCGCATGCGGCGAAGGCGACGGTGCGTGCGGCGAGCACGGTGACGACGGCGGGGACTGCGAATCCGGTGTTGTCGGTGATCGAGGATCTGTTCGCGTTCGTGAATGCCGTGATCGCGGTGTTGTTCCCGTGGCTCGTCGTGCTGCTTCTGGTGGCCGTGGCGATCGTCACGTATGCGATCGTGAAGCGTGTACGAAAACCGCAGACTTTTTAATGTCGGCGTGCCGACATTAAATGTAAGTCTTTTAATCAGCAACAATTTACGCCGAACAATTTCATCGCGCGAGCGGGAAACAAACGGCCGCTTTTCCTGTTACTCTCGACACGTGAAGCGGACCGGAGAATCGCCGTCTCGAGCTCGTCTCGTGGCGGAGGAAAGTCCGAACTCCTACGGGCAGCAGGCTGGATAACGTCCAGGCGTGGTAACGCGACGGAAAGTGCAACAGAAAACAAACCGCCGAACTCCGCTCGCGCGCGCAAGCGAACGATCGGGGTGGTAAGGGTGAAACGGTGCGGTAAGAGCGCACCGCGTCCCGCGCGAGCGGCGACGGCACGGCAAACCCCCTGCGGAGCAAGACCAAATAGGGAAGCCATGGAACCGCCCGTTTCCGTGATGAGCTTTCGGGTAGGTTGCTCGACCACCGCAGCAATGCGCGTGGCAGACGAATGATTCTCATCCCGCTCGCGGGACACAGAATTCGGCTTACAGGTCCGCTTCACGCTTTTTCTTTCTCGCCGCGAGAATGAAAGCGCGCCTCCCGCCCAGATCCTTCGCCGTCTTCGCGGCTCAGGATGACACGGTGCGCCTGCGATTCCGTTTGGCCGGCGTGCACGACGAACGTTTCTCAATTCTCAATTCTGAATTCTCAATTCATAATCGCCGGCGATGTTGCAGCCTCCCAAACCTCTCGTGCGCGGCGGCCACGTCGCCATCCTCGCGATCTCTTCACCATCCGACATGCCGCGCATCGAAGAAGCGGCGCGGCATCTCGAAGCCATCGGATTGCGCGTCACGCTCGCGCCCAACATCGGTCACGTCAACGCCTATCTCGCCGGCGCTGACGACGAACGCGCCGAAACCTTCAACCAGTTTGTGAGGTCCGATGAGTACGACGCGTTCCTCTTCGCACGCGGCGGCTACGGCGCTATGCGCATCCTCGATCGCATCGACTACGACGCCATCGCACGCAATCCGCGACCCGTCATCGGATTCAGCGACGTCACCGCGCTCCACCAGGCGATCGCCGTCCGCACCGGCATCGGCAGCTTTCACGGTCCGATGGTCGCTCTCGATTTTTTCAACACGCTCTCTCCGTCGATCGAAGAATGGTTCTGGTCCGTTCTTCGCGGCGACGCGCCGCTCACGCATCGCTTCGATCGCAGCCAGGTCGTCGTCGATGGCGTCGCTGAAGGTCAACTCTTCGGCGGATGTCTCTCCCTCACCACGGCGCTCACTGCCACTCCGTATGATTACTGGATCGATGACGGAATCTGGTTCTGGGAAGATGTCGAAGAACCGCTTTATCGCGTCGATCGAATGTTGACCCACCTCTGGCTGTCTGGTAGATTCCGAAGCATCCGAGGAGTCGTCGTCGGCAAACTGAAAGGCTGCGGGAGCGAAGCAGAAATCGATGCTCTCCTTCGCGGTTTTTTCGGATCTCTATCAATTCCTGTCGTGCGCGGCGTGCCGTTCGGACACTACGGCGATAATCTCGTCATGCCGATCGGGCCCAATGCGCGCCTCGACACAGCCGAGGGGACGATGACCATCCTGACGCCCGCTGCGGAGAGTCGATGAAGGCAGTCTTCAAGACCACCGGCGGCAAGGACCCGGTCAAGGAAGCGACTGCGACCTACTCCGCCGGCGACATCATCTTCGCCCAGGGCGACCTCGGCACCGAGATGTTCATCATCGTCGAGGGCGAAGTCGAGATCATCAAGCACATCGGCGATGAATCGCACGTTCTCTCGCATCTCGAGAAAGGTGATTTCTTCGGTGAGATGGCGCTGCTCGAGAACGTCGCGCGCACTGCGGACGCGATCGCGAAAACCGACGTCAAAGCGATCCTCATCAACGGCTCCCGCTTCGACGACATGCTTCGCAAGAATCCGGAGATTGCCGTGCGCATCATCCGGAAGTATTCGAAGCGCCTGCGCGAAGCGAACACGCTGCTCGAACGCCTCGTCGGTCGTGAAGTCGACGCCGACCAGGCCGCATTGGACAGCAGCCGTCCCTCCGCGGAGAAGGGAACGCGCAATCGCCTCATCGATGTCGCGACCGGCACGTCGTTCTTTCTCAGCAGCGGCGATGAGACGACGATCGGTCGCGCCGATCCTGTCACCGGCATCCTGCCCGACATCGATCTGACTCCTGTCGATACGAACCGATCGGTGTCGCGACGTCACGCGAAGATCATTCACTCGAGCGGCGAGTACCACGTGCTCGAAGAAGTGGGCACCGTCAACGGCACCTACGTGAACGATCAACGCATTCCGACAGGAATCCCGGTGACGCTGCACAACGGCGATCTCATCAAGATCGGACTGATCTCGATGAAGGCGATGATCGGCTAGTCCACGCCGGTTCCACCGAGCGTAGAACGTTCTCGCATCTGGCGCAGAATGTGTCCGTGACCCCTGAAAGGCTGATCCGCCAGCTGAAAGGCGTTGGCGACGCGCGCGCCAAAGCGCTCGAGGAGTACGGGCTCAAGACCGTCGAAGATCTGCTGTGGTTTTTCCCGTTTCGCTACGAGGATCGTCGCCATCCCACACGCATCGCCGACCTCGGCCAGCACGTCGATCATCCGGTGCTCGTGCGCGGGCGCGTGGTGTCGGCGGGTGCGCGCGTCTCACCAGTCAAACGGATGAAGATCTTCGAGGCGGTGCTGGAAGACGGATCGGGCGGCGTAAAGCTCGTCTTCTTCAATCAGGCGTTCCTCGCGGATCAGATCGATCGCGGCGACCGTCTCGCGGTCTTCGGCACGCCGCGCATCTCGAGCTACGGCAAATTGCAGATCGAGAGTCCGGACTGGGAAAAATTCGAAGGCGACGAGGAAGAAGAAGGGGCGATCGTTCCCGTTTACTCGAAGGTCGCGAACATCCCGCCGAAAGCATTTCGCCGGCTCATGACGCAGGCGCTTGAAGCTCTTCCCGAAATGCGCGATCCGTTGCCGGCGGAGATCCGCGAACGTCTGCAGGTGATCGGCCTGTCAGAAGCGCTGGCGCGCATCCATCGGCCGGATGAACTGACGGAGCAGTTTCTGCGCGCGCGATCGCCGGCGCATCTGCGCATCATCCTGCAGGAGTTCTTCACGTTTCAGCTGGCGATGCGATTGCGCCGCGTGCATGACGAAGTCCGTCGCAAGAATCGAAAGATCGATGCTGATGCCGTGCGCGAAGAGGTGAGAAAGATTTTGCCGTTCAAACTGACCGCGGCGCAGAAGCGCGTCGTGCGCGAGATCGTGGACGATCTCCGGTCCGAGAAGCCGCTGTACCGCCTCCTGCAGGGCGACGTCGGCAGCGGCAAGACGATCGTGGCGCTGATCGCCGCGGTCATCATGATTCGAAACGGCTTTCAGGTGGCGCTGCTCGCACCGACGGAGATTCTCGCCGAACAGCACTTTCAGCGAATTCGTCAACTACTTGACGGTTCCATCGTCGTGGCTCGCGCGACCGGATCGATGACTGCCGGCGAACGGCGTACGCTGCTGGCCGGACTGCGTACGGGTTACATCCAGCTCGTGGTCGGCACGCATGCGCTTCTCGAAGATCGCATCGAATTCAAATCGCTCGCTCTGGCGATCGTCGACGAGCAGCATCGCTTCGGCGTCGAGCAGCGTCAGCGGCTCTTCGCGAAAGGCGACACTCCGGACATCCTCGTGATGACTG
>JADMIO011627993.1_pt1 | contig 16459 bp, 14 predicted proteins | sample 8958161 | NCBI WGS metagenome assembly JADMIO01 (sample SAMN16585339, study PRJNA669376) | soil metagenome | isolation source: Crop rotation soil | place: USA: Cullars Rotation, Alabama | collected 2011
GGGCCCGGCGGTGGGTTGGTCGTCGAGCCGGTGACGGTGATCGTCCCGCGCTTGACCTTGAGGCGAGGCTTCTTCTTGCCCTTCGGCTTACAGGTGTACGGGTACTTGCCGGGCGTGGTGAAGCGGACCTGGAACTTGCGCTTCTTGCGCGGCTTGACGGCCTTGCTGCGCTTGCCCGCGACGGCCATCGAGTGCGGCACCTTGCTCTTGTTCGCGATCACGAACACGACCGGGCCGGGCGCGACGCGCTTGCGTGAGAGCTTGCACGCGCGCGCCGAGATCTTGACCTGCACCTTCACGGGCGCGGCAGAGCGAGCCAGGCCCTCGTCGAGAGGCGCCATCAGCCCGACCGCTGCCGCAGCGAGCCCGAAGAGAATTGCGCGAACGGAACGCCGCGCCATCAGCTCTATTTCGGCTCGGACGGGCCCGAACTAGAGCCTTGTCCGGGTGGCGCGTACACGCGCGGGAGCTGGTAGAGGATCGCTTCCTCGGGGGAGGCGACGAAACGGGCGCTGTGCAGCACGGAGCTCGCGCCGTGCATGGCTTCGTCGTCCGTTGGATCGGCGACGGCCACAACCGGGAGCCCGCGGGCGAAGCCGACCGGGAGCGCACGGTTGTCGCGGGCCAGCTCGAGGGGGAGGAGCCTCGCCGCTGCGGGGTCGACCGTGATCCTCCGTACGTCCACGAACGGCAGGCCGCGCTGCGCTGCGACGAGCCGCACGATCTCTTCGGCGGGGACGTAACCGAGCTCGACGAGGACTTCGCCGAGCCGCCGGTCTTCGGCGCGGGCGTGCTTGAGCGCGCGGTCGAGCTCGACGCTTCCGAGCAGGCCCGCCTCGGCCAGGAGCGTTCCGAGCGGTGCGTCCGTCGCGACCTGGTCCTCGAGCAGGAGCTCGCCGAGCGAGAGATCCGGGGAGACGAGAGCGAGCTCGGGCGAGACGTCGCGTCGCGATTCGCGCCGCAGCTCGAGCACCGTGCCGAGGTACGCGGCCTCGCGCTGTTCCGCGCGCACGACTTCCAGCCGGGCGCGAAGACCGGTTCCGAACTCGCCGCTCGAGTCGAGAGCTAAGGCCGCTTGCCGCATGGAACTCCAGGCTGAACGTACGCCCGAATCCCTCGTTCGGCCTCCCCCTTTTAGGGCTTAGCCTGCAAAAACGTGCTTTTCGCCGTGCTCGATCACCTCACGCGGCTCGGGAGGCTCGAGCATCAACTCGACGATCTGCTCCACGTTCGGCTGGCTGCTCGCGCGGTAGCGCTCGATCGTCGCGTCGACGTCGTACTCGGTCCGGCGATGCTCCACGTCGGGACCGAGCAACGCCCAGTACGCGCCCTGGCGGCCCTCGTAGGGAAGCCCGACACTGCCCGCGTTCACGCTGCGGATCCCGGCGACCTCGCGGTCGAACTGGATGTGGACGTGGGCGGTCACGATCACGCGCTCGTCCACTCCGGCGCTGAATTCCCTCACGCGTGCTTCGGGCGTCTCCGGCGTGACGCACTCCTCGTCGCTGCGAGGCGAGCCATGGGCGAGACGGACCGGGCCGAGGCCTTCGACCTCGATCGAGACCGTGTCCTCGAAGGTCGCGAGGAAGTCGCGCATCTCGTCGGTGTGGTGCTCCTGCATCCAGCGCTCGCGGTCGGTCTCCGAGACGCGTTCGAGCACCGCCCGGTCGGCGTTGCCGCGGACGAACCTCGCGTTCAGCCGCCGCGCGAGGTCGTACGTCTCCTCGGGCAGCGGGCCCCAGGTCAGGTCGCCGCAGGAGAGGATCAGCTCGACGTTCTCGCGCTCGATCTCCTCGAGGACGGCCGTGAGCGCGGGCGCGTTCCCGTGGACGTCGGCGATGACCGCGACCTTTCTCAATAGAGGACCAGCTTGTCACGGTGAACCGCCTCGACGCCGCGCGGACGGCCTTCGAGCTCGGCGGCCGCCGCTCCGGCGATGCCCTTGCCGAAGACCTCGCCGTCCGGTCCCACGAGCTCGACAGCCGCGCCGGGGTCGAATCGGCCCTCGCACCGTTCGACGCCGACCCCGAGCAGGCTGGCTCCGGTCTCGACGAGCGCGCGGCGGGCGCCTTCGTCGACGTGGAGCCTTCCCGCGACGGGCTTGCCGAAGCGCAGCCAGAGCTTGAACGCGGACTGGCCGTGATCGTCGGGCGTGAACCGCGTGCCCGGAGCCTCGCCCGCGAGGATCGGGCCGAGCACCTCTTCGCCGTGGCCGGCGGCAATCACGGTCGGGATCCCGGCGGCGCTCGCCATCTGCGCCGCGAGCACCTTGCTGCCCATGCCGCCGCGGCCGAGCTCCGAGCCGGCTCCGAGCTCGGCTCCTGCAGCGAGCGCGCCTTCGAGCAACAGTTCGGCACCGGGCGTTCCGGGGGCGCGCGAGTAGACGCCTTCGACCTCCGTCAGCAGGACGAGCACGCGGGCGCCGACAAGGACCGCGACCTGGGCCGCCAGCGCGTCGTTGTCGCCGAAGGTGATCTCGTCGGTGGCAGTGGCGTCGTTCTCGTTCACGACCGGGACGGCGCCGAGCCGGAACAGCTCGGCGAGAGCCTGGCGAGCGTTGACGTAGGCGGAGCGCTCCGCGACGTCCCCGGCCGCGAGCAGGATCTGCGCCGCGGCGATGTCGTGCTCGGCGAACGCCTCTTCCCACGCGCGCTGGAGCCGCGCCTGCCCGAGGGCGGACGCAGCCTGCAGGCGACCGATGGAGCTCGGACGCTTCGTGAGCCCGAGCCTCGGCAGGCCGAGCGCGATCGCCCCTGAGGACACGACGCAGACCGGATCGCCCGCGCCCACGAGCGATGCGATCTCGCGCGCGCGCGCGTGGACCACCTCGGCTCGCACATCCCCGCCCTCGCCGACGACGAGGCCCGTGCCCAACTTGACTACGACCGGCTGATTCACGGATCAGAGTCTCGCACTGACAGACGAAACCTCACGAGCGCCACGTTGATCGGCCGCCGCGGCCGGGCTTCGCCCCGGTTGCGGCTTCCGCCCGAGAGGAGGACGCTCGAACTGAGCGTGGATTATCCGGCTCCGCTCACCTTCAGCTACGCGATCGTCCTCAAGGAGGGGGCGCACGGGGGAACCAGCTGGTTCCCCCGTGAAAGCGAGCGTCAGCGACGCTGGGTGCCGTCGCCGACCACGCGGTACTGGCGCAGCCAGAGGTCGCGGTAGGTCACGGGGCCGCGCGGGCCGGGGACGACGTCGACGTTGATCCCGGTCTCGGGGGCGCCGGTGAGCTCGAAGCCGTCGGTGAAGCGCGTCGTCGCGTGCCAGAACGCCGCAGTGCCGCGGTAGCCGTCGAGGAAGCGGTTCGCTGCCTCCGAGTCCTCGGTGACGATTCCGGCCGCGAGCCCGGAGGTCTCCTCGTTCGCGATCCGCAGCGCGTCGTCCAGGTCGTCGACGACGTCGAGCGTGACCGTCGCCACGCGTTCGGGCTCGTTCGCCCACTCGTAGCCGAGCCGGTCTCGGTCGTGCAGGGCGACGCCGTCGCCTGCTGCCGCGATCGCGCGCTCGGTGCCGCGGACGTCGAGCCCCTTGTCGCGGAAGATCGCGAGCAACTCGGGGAGGAGCTCGGAGGCCTCGCGGTCGAGCAGGGCCAGGTTGAGCCGGTTGCAGACCCCGAGCCGGTCGAGCGCGGCCTCGGTCATTGCGAGCGCACGACCGCGGTCGGCCTGCCCGTGGATGTAGAGGACTCCCCCACCCTCGGCGTGCGCGAGCGTTCGCACACCGTGCTCTGCGGCGAGTCGCGCGAGTTCTGCGGTCGTCGGGCCGCTTCCGCGCAGGATGACGAGCGGGATCCGCTGCGGCATCGTGACGAGCACGCGAGCGCCTTCGCGGTCCGGCGAGCGGACGAGCCCGACGGCAGCGGGCGGAAGGCCGGACTGCTCGAGCGCGGGCCGCAGAACGTCGTCGACGAGCACGGTGACGGTGCGCAACGCGGCGCCGCCGGTTCGAAGCACGGCCGTGTTCAGGCTCTTCAGCAGCTGACCCGCGACGTCGAGCGCGACGTTGGGCCTCGCCTCGAAGTTCGCGCCAACGGTGCCGATCGGAATCCGCCGCTCGCTGACCTGGAGGCCGTTCGGGAGCGTCCAGGACGAGATCTCGCGCTCCAGCGGCTCGATCGCGGCGACCGCGGCCACCTGCTCCGCGATCCCGTCGACGCGAGCATCGTCCAGCCGAAGCCGGTCGATCATCCCCTCGTCCAGCCGTCCCCTCGCCGCATCCACGTCGGCGTCGTTCGCAGCCAGGATCTCGGCCCGCCGCTCGCGCACGAGCGCCGCGGCAGTCGTCAGAGCCTCGACAACCGCGTCGTCGGTCAGGCTCGAGAGCGCCCGCCCGGCCTCGAGCGCCTCGCGCTCGACCTCATCGCGCAGCGTGACGGTCGCCATACGCGAATTCTGGCCCAAGTAACACTGTGTTACTAACTCGGTTAGGGCTGGCCGACGGGGAGACCTTCTGCGCGGATCCGTTCGCTCGCGGCCACGACCTGCTTCTGGAGGTCGTTCAGGTCGCTGGGGTCGGCCGGAGAGCCTGTCGGCCGCCCAAGCATGCGGTCGCGAAAGGTCTCGGCGCGCCAGGACGTGATCCGATCGACGGCGTCGCGGTACGCCTCCGCAGGCGTCGGCGGCCTGGCCTGCGAGAGCGTGAGCAGGTCGCCGAGATGGTTCGCGTTGGCGACGCGCGCCCCCATGTCCGGGATCTGCCCGTTCTTCTGGCAGAAGCGAAGCAGGATCGTCTTGATGATCGAGGTGTGGTCGTAGACGGTGTTCGAGACGCTCGCGCGCGGCGTGAACGGCGAGACGACGATCGCGGGCACGCGGACGCCGTATTGCCGGAACTTCGGACGGTCGTCCTGAGCGTCGGGCGGGTACACGTGGTCGAAGAACCCTCCGTGCTCGTCGTACGTGATGACGAGCATCGTCTTGCGCCAGTTGGGGCTGTTCACGAGCGCGGAGTACGTCTTCAGCACGAGCTCCTGGCCCGCCTTGATGTCCGAGGGCGGATGGTCGTCGTTCGAGCCCGCCGGCCCGACGAACGAGACATCCACGAAGTTGGGGTCGATCCAGGAGACGGCCGGCAGCTTCCCGTCCTTGGCGTCGTCCATGAAGTTGCGCGGCGCGAGGATGCTGCGGCGGTCGAAGTACTTGAACTTGTCCAGGTAGCCGAGCCTGAACTTCGAGTCGGTGAAGCGAAGCGTCCCCACGTCGTGCGCGTACCAGCCCCAGGACACCTTGCTGGCCTCGAGGTGGCGCACGAACGAGGGGACGTCGTACACCGGCACGCGCTGCGGGTCCTTGCTCCCGGCCGCCTGGCCGCAGAGCGCGTAGAGCCGGTTCGGCCACGTCGCGCCGGTGACCGAGCAGAACCAGCGGTCGCAGACGGCGAACTCGCGGGCGAGATGGTCGTACGTGGGCAGGTCGCTCCCGTGGTAGTAGCCCATGACCACGTCGACGAGCTTCGCCTTCTTGCGCTGCTTCGCGAAGTTGGAGACGAACCCGCTCATGTCGTTGCTGATCTGCTCGGCGATGCACGCGCCGCCGTGGCAGGGGTCCTCGTCCTTCGTCAGCGCGGTTCGCTGGAGGTGCCGGACCTTGTACTTCTTGCCGCGGTACGTGTTCGACATGCTGGCCTTGAGGCCGTCCACGTCGGTGCGCCCCGCCTCGAGCGTCAGATACCCGAGCATGTGGTCGAACGAGCGGTTCTCGAGCATGAGGACGACGATGTGATCGATCTTGCGGAGGTTCGCGAGATTGGGATCGTCCGCCGCGACCGCCGCGTGGGTGCGCCGCGGCCTAGCCATCGTCAGAAGAGGTCGGGGACATGGTCGGCCACCTCCTTGGGCAGGTTTTGCTCCTTGGCGAGCGTGTCGACGAAGTTGCTGTCGTCGACGACGGTCAGCGGATCGAGAGTCAGCGGGACGAGCAGGTCCTCGAGCGGCGTCGAGCGAGCCCCGGCCCCGTCGAGCATCGCCGTCGGAAACCCGCCCGGGCCGGGCAGGTGCGGCCGCTGGTCGAACGCTTCCTCCGGCTCGTGGTCGAGCACGAGGAACGTCGCGTCCGGATCGAGCGTCGGATGCTCGACCATCTCCTTCGCAAGCTCTGGCAGGCGCTTCAGCGCGTCCGCGAGCAGCTCCGAAGCCTCTCCGAGCGGCAGCTTCCCGACGACCGGGTCGCCACTCGCCTGCTCGAGATAGAAGAGGCGGGCTCGGCCCCCAGCAGAGCCCGCCTCTCCTTTGTCCGCAGCCTCCCCCAATGCTTTCCGCATCAGCCGGCTCGCGCCGTAGCGCGGAACGCCGTTGACGACGACGAGCTCGACCTCGTGCTCGCCGCACGTGAAGAGATGCCCGTGCGCATCGCCCGACTCGCCGGAGACGACGAGCAGGTCGGCCCGCTTGCCCGCCTCGACCGTGCCGAGCGCCTTGTCCCAGCCGATGATCTTCGCCGCGTTGCGCGTCGCGAGCGCGAGGAGCTCGTAGTCGGACATCCCGCTCTCGTCGACGAGCTTGGCGATCTTCAGCTCGCCGAGGAGGTTCTTGCTCCCGCTCGGCGACCAGTCGGGGCCGAGCGCCACGAGAACGCCCGCGTCGCGCGCGGCACCGATGTCGGCTGTTGCGCCGTACAGAAGCAGGTTGCTCAGAGGCGACCAGACCATCCCGCCCGCCTCGCGCATCACCTCGAAGTCCTGCTTCTGCAGCGCGACGCAGTGGATCCCGGCCAGCGACTTCGTGACGGCCCAGTCCCCGTCCGGCCCCTGCAGCGCGAGGAAATGCGCGCGGGCCGCCTCGTCGGTGCCCTCGCTCAGGTGCAGCAGCAGGCAATCGAGGCTTTTCAGGCGCTTCAGGAACTTGTCGCGGTCCTTCGCCTCGACGTCGGCGATGTGCGTCGACGCCTCGGGGAGATCGTCCTCGTCCGTCTGCTCGACGTTGCGGACGATGCCCTTGTAGAAGCGCTGGATCCCCGCGTAGCTCGACAGCGCGATCCCCTGCGCGGTCGTCGTCCCGCCGACGAGGCACTTGGCCTCGACGTAGCGCACGATCGCCGGCACGTACTTCGGCGTGTGCGCGAGCACCTTCATCGGGCCGGTGACGAGCTTGCGGTACGTGTCCCCCTGCGCCCACTGGTCGCGGTTCGTGAACTTCTTCGGCACGTCCCAGAGCTGGAGCGCGTTGTAGCTCAGGTGGTCGTGGAGGTCGATCAGGCCCGGGTAGATCGTCCCTTTCGTGTCCAAGACGTCGACGCCCTCGAAGCCGGCGGGGGCCGGCTCGGACGCCTTCTGCACGGCGACGATCGCGCCGCCCTGGATGTAGACAGCGCCGTCCTTGACGACGTGCTTGCCGTCGTCCATCGTCACCACGCGGCCGCCGAGCGCGAAGGCCGGCCCGTCGAGTGGGTCGATCGGCGCCCCGAAGACGTCCGTCACGGAGTCCCGTTCCGCGGGGCGACCCAGATCAGCGTGTGTCCGTCGTCGGGCGTCGGGCGCGAGACCGAGTTGTTGTGCCGCGGGTGCCCCGTGCGGCCCGCGGCGTCGTCGCCCAGGAAGTCGGGCACGCCGAACGGGAGATCCCGTCGGGGGATCGGCGCATAGTCGGACTCCCTGAACGACGAGCCGTAGTTCGGGCCGGTCGCGTCTCCGTCGGGGTCGGGAGCGACCTTTTGCCGCAGTCTCTGGACAGCGTCATGCCATTCCGAGAGCAGCTGCGCCGCGTCGCGGCTGCTCGGATGCGGGACCCGCTCGGTGGGCACGTCGGGCTTGTGCGGCCAGAGGTCGAGCGCCTTCTGGGCGTTCCCTCCGAAGGCGACGACCGCGTCCACGGATCCCGGCCGGACGGCGTCGTAGAACTGGTTACGCCACTGCAGCTGATCCGGCTCCTGCAGCAGCTCGTCGGCCTGCATCCCCCAGCTCGGGTGCAGCGCGTAGGGGAAGGCGTTCACGCAGAGGTAGGAGCGCGTGAGCCCGAGCTTGGCCAGAAAGCCCTGGACGCGCTGGCCCGCGTCGCCGACGAGCGTGCGGTGCGCGACCCGCTCCGTCGGCCCGGGGTCGGACGCGATGCACAGCAGCCGCGCCGTGCCGTCGAGCCGTCCGCGGTAGAAGACCGGTCCCCAGTCCGTCCAGAACGCCTTGGGCTTGCCCGGCCGGGGGCAGCGCAGGCAGATCGAGGCGATCGCCTGCGACGGCCCCCGGTCGAACTCCGCCGCCATGCTCAGCGCTTGGCTGCGGTCGAGCGCTTCCGCGCCGTGCTCTTCTTTCGCGTCGTGCGCCGTCGATCGCCCGTTACGTCCGGCTCCACCGTGTAGACGGCCCAGAAGTCGCGGGCCAGCTGCGGATCGGTGAGATAGCCGTACGGCATGTAGCAGTAGCCCTTGTCGCCCCACTTCGGGCCCCACGAGTTGCGCACGATGAACGACTGGATCGCGTCGTCGTAGCCGACCGCGAGCACGGCGTGCCCGCCGATCAGCTGCTCTCCGCGCGGCGGCAACGGCACCTTGCCCGTCCTCGCCACCTCGGGGCTCATGAAGCTCTCGTAGACGGAGAAGCCGAGCACGAACGGGTACCCCTGCGCGAGACAGCCCTGCATCTGGTGCAGCTGCCCGAGCACGCGCCTATATACAAGCGCCTGGTGCTTCTTGGCCTCCGTGTACGCCTTCGCCGGCGGCTTGGCCGTGAACTGCGCGATGTCGTACGGCCAGGTGTCCTCGGTGCAGACACCCAGCTTGTTGACGCTCTTCATCCCGTCTCGGATCATCGCGCCCGAGTCGGTGTCGATCGTGCCCTCCATCGCGCGCTCGTTGTAGTAGATGAAGAGGCGCGAGGGCATGAAGTCGCCCTGTCCCTGCTTGATCTGCGCGAACTCGAACGCTGCTCCGATCGCGTTCGCGGTGCAGCTCCCCAGCTGGCCCTGGTCGTAGACCTTCGGCATCTTCGAGCCGCGCAGGTCGGTCTTGGTCGGAAGCGTCGTCAGGACGGCTTCGGGCGCCGAGTACATGAAGTCGCGGGCGTCCGGGATGTCAGGGGTCCAGCCGAAGCGCTTGACCTCCCGGGGCTGCAGCCCTCCATTGGCCTTGCTTGCCACTACGTACCTCCTCGTTCGGTCGCCTGCTCAGGACCGGCGACGTTGACCGCGATGGCGTGAGCCGAGATCGGCTTCACCCCTTCCTCCCACGTCCGTCGCTGAACGAGATGGACTGTCGTCGCGCCCTCGGCCAGGCCCCGAAGGGTCAACCGCTCGTTCTCGCTGAACGTCCTTGCCCCGACGGCCGCATCGTCGGCTCCTTCGAACTGCGTCGAGGCCTGGACAACGGCCTCGTCCTCGACCTCCGCCTCCCAGACGTAGCCGGCCTGCGCCACGCTCGGGAGAAGCACGGTCTGCTCCTCGCCCTGTTTCAGCGAGATCTCATCTGGAAGCCCGGTCAGGTCAGGCACGACGATGTCGAGCGTGACGGTTTCCACCGCCACGCTCAAGCCGTGCTCCCTTCAGGTGGCTTGCTCGGTGGTGGAGCCGGGCTCGGCGCAGGCGGGTTGTGCTCGTCGTCCGCGTCGCCCAGCATCTTCGTGGCGCCGCCCAGCAGGACCCTCGCCCAGCGCTCGCTGAAGCCGGCCATGAACGCGAGCGTCGCGTAGAAGAACGTGGACGGGTCCGTGGTGCCGGTCGTGAGCGTGATGAACCCACTCTTCAACCCGAAGTAGAGGACGACCGCGAACACGGCCCCGATGACCGGGCGGAAGCTCCCCACTCGACGTAATGCCGGACGCCCGACCTCGTAGTCGACGAACGCGTCGTCGCCTCGCTGGGACATCCTCGTCAGCACGCTGACGACGGCGCCGACGGCGCCCATCGCGTAACAGACGAAGAAGTTCTTGGTGTCGTGCAGCGCGTTGTCCGGAGGGAGCGCATAGAGAAGAGCTCCCAGGACGCCGAAGACCCCGAGGGTGAGGACGCCGATCATCATTCCCCAGAAGTAGATGAGCCGGCCCGTCTTCTCCCCGGCGCGGTCGTAGTAGGTCTCGACCTTCGTCAGTTCGTTGCGGGCGCGGCGCGCCGCCTTCGTCGCCTCGTGCTTGTTCGGCCGGCCCGCGACGTCGACGACGCTCAGCAGGTAGCCGGCGACAGAGAGGAGCCACTGCATGGCGATGCGCTCGGGTGTCTTGCAGAGAACCTCGCTGACGCGGATCGCGAGCGTCTCGGTCGTGTGCATCGCGTGGTTGACCTCGGGCGCGTCGTGCGTCGCCCAGTCCGTGGCGCTGTGGAAGCGGATGTTCGGCGCCCTGCGCCAGAGGAAGCCGAGGACGCGGTCGCCCTGCCTCTCGGTGAGCGCGACGCCCGAGGCCTCGGTCGTGCACCAGTACGCGTTGATGATCGGGCCCTCCGTCGCGACGAAGCGCTCCATCTGCGAGCGGAACTCGGCTTCTGCAGGCCCGTGCTGGAGCCCCTGGTCGTGCAGCTCGCGCTGGTACAGGAAGTGGGACCAGACGAGCTCGGGAAAAGCCACTCGCTCAGAGGCGGCGACCTGGTCGCGCGCACGCGCACGCCTCTCGAGCGCGAGGTGTGAGGCCGCAGGAGTCGCGCCAGAAGACGACATGGACTCCCTTTCTCGGTGGGCACCGAGGGCCGCAGACAACGGCGTACCCAGCCTTCGTTGTCTAGTCACAGCTTGCGCCAGCCTCGAACCAAAAGTCAAGCGCGCACGGCCCTCGTTGACAGGTTCGAAACGCAGTGGGATCGTGAAAGGCGAGCGCGAAATGCAAGCCGCCGATTCATCCGCCTCTGCGGCGAAGATCGGGCTTGCCCTGTCCGGCGGCGGGTTCCGGGCGGCGCTCTTCCACGTGGGCGCCCTCGCAAGGCTCGCCGAGATCGGGATCCTGCGGCGCGTCGAGGTCATCTCGTCCGTCTCGGGCGGCTCGATCATCGGCGCGCTCTACTACATCCACGTCAAGAACCTGCTCGAGCGCAAGCCCGACTCGGAGATCACGGACGCGGACTACGTGGAGATCGTCGAGACGATCCACGGAGACTTTCGGCAGGCGGTGCAGAAGAACATCCGCGCGCGCGCCTTCCTGAACCCCGCGAAGAACGTCTGGATGGCGAAGGCGACGTACTCGCGCTCGGACCGGATCGGCGACCTCTACGACCGCTTCTTCTACAAGCCCGCGTGGGGTGTCGAGCGGCCGAAGCGCTGGTTCGGGATGGCCGACACGCAGATCGCGCTGCGCGAGCTGAAGATTCATCCACCCGGCGAGCCGGAGAGCTTTCGGCCCGACGAGCACAACGGGCCGCGCGAGGCCAAGGTGCCCGTGCTGCTGATTAACGCGACGACGCTCAACACGGGCCACAACTGGCGCTTCGAGGCCGTGCGGATGGGCGAGCCGCTCCCCGACGACGAGACCGCGCGCGAGGTCTACGCGAACGTCGACAAGAACATGCGACTCGAGCCGGGCTACTTCGAGCCGGACACGACGTCGAGCAAGCCGCATCGCGCGATCACGGCCACACAGCGGGACTTCCCGCTCGCAGTGGCCGTCGCCGCCTCGGCTTGCGTTCCGACGCTCTTCCACCCGCTGGCGATCAGCGATCTCTACGAAGGGATCCGGGTCGAGCTCGTCGACGGCGGCGTCCACGACAACCAGGGCCTGCAGGGGCTGTTCGACACGGACTGCACGCACCTGATCGTCAGCGACGCCTCGGGCCAGCTCGCCGACCGGCCCGTGCCGGCGACGCGCATCCCCGGAGTCGGCGGGCGCGCGAACTCGATCCTCAGCGACCGCGTCCGGGACGAGCAGCTCGCGCACGCGTCGGAGCGGCCGGAGCCGATCGCGCTCATGCACCTGCGCAAGGGGCTCGTCGGCCCGGTCGAGCTGCCGCTCGCAGACGACGGCAAGCCGGTCGAGGACGCGCCGAAGGAGACGCTCGCGGTCAAGCCGCTGGCCGGCGACTTCGGGATCACGATGGAGGCGCAGCGGCTGCTGTCCCGCGTTCGCACCGACCTCGACTCGTTCAGCGACACGGAGGCGTTCGCCCTGATGCTCGACGGCTACTCGATGACGAGCTTCGTCATGAGCCGGGACACGCGCTTCGCCGAGTTCCTGGCCAAGAGCCCGCCCCCCGGCTCGCCGGTGCCCGAGCGCTGGGACTTCCGTGCGCTCGAGGAGCAGACCGGCGCGGCGATCCTGCCGGCCGCGTACCGCCGGCAGCTCCTGGTCGCGCGCCAGCGGTTCTTCAAGCCGATCTCGCTCGTGCCGCACGGGATCGCGGCGTTGAAGGCGCTGGGCGCAGCGATCCTGATCGCGCTCGTCGCCCTCGTCGTCCTGCGCTGGGGCGGAGTCGAGGACGCGCTGAGCACCGAGTGGCCGATCTGGTGGCTGCTGCTCGCGCTCGGCGTCCCGCTCCTGCTGATCGTGCTCTACATCAAGGAGCGCGGCCCGTTCTTCGTCCGCTGGCCGGGGCGCTTCCTCATCTCGTACGTGCTGCCGATCGTGTTCGCGCCGTTCCTCGCGCTCTACTCGCTCGTCGCGGTCTACGTCTCGACGCCGATCTTCAACCGGCTCGGGCGGGTGCGGACTAGTTCGGCCCGCGACGCCACGCGTCACGGCTCGCAATCAGCGCCAGCGCCACGTTGACGGCGGAGATGGCGGTCGCGGTCGCCGCGGCGCGCGGCGTGAGCGTCTTCGTGAAGCCGGCCTTCGCCGCCGAGATCGTGTCCGAGCCGTGCACGAGCACGGAGGCCCGCAGAGCGTGCCGCCGCACCTCCCGGTCGCTCGAGAGCAGATCGACGCCCATCAGCACCGTGCGGACCCCGAACATCCGCCACGGATAGTCGGCAGTGCGGTCGAGCCCGAGCCGGTCGTCGAGCCGCTCCGGCGCGAGGAGCGCGGTGCCGCCGTTGAAGATCCGGATCGCCGCGAGGGCGAACCGCGCCGCGTCGGAGCGCTTCACACCGGGGACCGGCGCCAGGGCGCGAACGGGTTCGCGACGCCCCGCAGGGCAGGCTCGAGATCCGGGAAGTGGCGCAGGAGCACCGTTCGCATCGAGTTGTCCTCGACCCAGTCGATCCCGGTCTGCGTGTAGACCTCGGGCCGATAGTCCCGCGTGAAGAACCTGTCGCTCTTCAGCCGGCGCGACGCCATGAGGATGAAGACGCGGAACGCGGTGTCAGAGAAGCCGAACCCCTTCGGCTTCGGCTCGGCGTACATCCCGACCATGTGGTCGACGCGCTCGACGTCGCCGTAGATCGCGCGCAGCTCCTCGGCGGTCTCCGGGTCGCCGGTCAGCTCCTCGAACGTCTCGACCGGCTTCAGGTGGAAGAGCCGCCGGAACTGGTTGTAGCGCGGCACGCCCCGCTCGCGCGTGCGCAGGACGTCCGTCGCGGCGAGGTCGATCGTCGTCCCGTCCGGCCGGTTGAACGTCTGCAGAAAGCGCGGGTAGTTGTGGAGCACGATCGCGCCCGGATGCGAGGTGCCGAACGAGTAGAAGAGGTCGCTCATCGGCGTCTCGTCGAGCCGCTCGCGCACGTGAAGCGCGCCGAGGTCCTCGAGCGTGTGCTCGTGCAGCAGCTTGTCGTTCGCGAGCGCGCGGAAGCTGTAGTCGTCCGGGATCAGCGGGTGCATCCGGTAGACGGCGACGAACTCCTCGGTCAGCGAGTAGCGCACGCCGTGGTGGTTCGTCGGCGAGCCGGGGATGCCGCGGATTACCTCGTTCGCGGTCTTGCGGCCGAAGCGCTTGTCGAGGTTCTCGCCCTCGAGCCCCCACCAGTTGGCGCGCAGCGCGAGGACCGTCGTCGGGTGGGCGATGATCGCCGGCGTCCAGTCGACGGTGTGGATCTTCGCCATCAGCGCCGAGGTGACGAGGCGCGCCTTGTCGTAGAGCTGCTGGTCGTCGAGCTCGGGATGATTGGCGTGCAGCTCGTCGCAGATCGCGTTGTGCTCGCGCATGAAGAGCGAGTGCAGGAGCGCGAGGCCGACCCAGAAGTTGCCGGCCACGCCGGTGAGGTCGATGTGCTTCTCGAGCTTCTTCGGCGGCAGGCCCTGCTCGTCGATCTGGAGCTTCCCGTTCTCTCCGGAGCGGAGCGCCTGTGCGAAGGCGGGCTCGCGACCGTAGATCTGCGAGGCGTCCCACCAGTGCGTGTCGTCGGTCACGTACGTGAGCGGCTGGTTCGGGTCGGTGCTCGGGTCCGCGTGCGTCCGCGGGATCTTCATCGGATGCTCGGGCCAGGGGTCGTCGTCGGCGACCGGGATCTCCCACGGCTCCTCGGGCGCGGGCTTGCCGTGGCTGAACCAGTCATGCACCTCGAACTGGATCCAGGCGCCGGCGAGCAGGTTGAGCGTCGTCGCGGGCTGGAACTCCTCGCGGGTGAGGAGCTCGCGGCTGATGAGGCGCGGGCTCGGGTCGAGCATCGCGTCCGGCGGTTCGCGGTACGTGAACGAGAGCGGCACGTTGCGGCCGAAGCGGCTCCCGAGGCTGCCCATCAGCGGGTCGTTCAGGTCGTTGAACGTCCCGTCGAGCGTGCGCGCGTGCAGGTAGCCGTTGTGGTCGTCCACGGGCGGGATGTCCAGGGCGCCGCGGCCGGTGTCGTAGAGGTTCTCCTCGCGCAGGCGGTCGCGCAGGCCGACGAGCGTCAGGATCCCGGCGGGAAGCGGGAGCTTGTCCCAGCCCACGCGGCGGTCGAGCGCATCGGCCGGGACGCGGAACAGCGAGGAGAGCGGCATGCGGCGGTCCTTTCGGTCCGTTGCCGCAGACGTCATCCCTATCGAAGCACTCTTCTCCGGGCGGAGTCAACGTGCTACGTTCGGCCGGCGTCACTGCCAAGCAGGGGTGGAGATGTCCGAAGAAGCACCCGACCTGCTGCGGCTCACGGCCGAGGAGCTGGACGAGCTCTTCCGGTCGAGCGACGCCGGACCGATCCCGGAAGGCGAGGCGCACGGGACCGTGCTCGTGCGTCCGGGAACGGAGCTCGCGGAGCCCGCGGCCAAGCTCCTCCACCTGATCGCCTGGAAAGGCAAGGTCTTCGACCCGGACAAGGGCGAGCTCCTCAACGAGGTCGGGCCGTTCGGCTGGAAGTCCGTGCGCGCGAAGGTCTACAAGGACGAGAGCTGGCTCGACGGGAAGCAGTCGATCGTCCTCGACTACTCGGGGACGTCGCTGGTCGCGCACTGGATCCGCGACGAGATCCGGCTCGTCGGGCCGGGGAAGTACCTCGGGATCGTGTACTGGGAGCGCACGAAGATCCTCGACTTCGCGCTGCAGTTCCCGGCTTGAAGCGGCAGTCCGCAGTGACGATCGCGGCGCACGTGCGGCCGGGCGAGACGGCCGCGCTCGCGGAGCTGCTCGCTTCGATGGGCGACGGCGTGGCGAACGGGTCGGTGCTCGATCTCGGCGCGTTGTCGGAGGTGCACTTCGCGCGCTTCTTCCTGCTCGAGGAGACGACCGACCTCGACGGGGAGCCGGTGCGCGCCTCGCTCCTCTACCTCGCCGACTTCGATGTGTCGCGCGACGAGCATCTCGTCGAGTTGGCCGCGGCGCCGGGGCTCGACGAGGTCTTCGGGCACTGCGAGGGCTACACGCCGGAGCAACGGCTCGGCTTCCTGTCGGCACACGTGATCAAGGAGCAGGCTCGCTACGTGAACACACCCGGCCGCGGGTCCGAGCAGATCCGGCGCGAGGGAGAGCTGCGCGAGGCGCTCGAGAGCTATCTCGACGCGGCTGCGATCGAGGACGGCGACCCGGCGGCGATCCGGGAGCAGATCGTCGAGCACGTTCGCGGGGAGCCGTCGCTCGCATGGGCGCTCGAACAGGAGCCGGGGCCGTCGGCGGGATGGAGCGTGCGCGAGGCGGCGCACTTCGTGTTGATCCCGCTCGGGCTCTTGATCGTCTCACCGCTCCTGATCGTCGCGGCGCCCTTCTACGCGGTCCTCCTGCGGCGGCACGAGCGCGCGGACGAGGCGGAGAACCTGCTTCCGAGCGAGGAGACCGTGCAGAGGCTGGCCGCGCTCGAGGACCACGTCGTCCAGAACCCGTTCACGGCGATCGGTTTCGTGAAGCCTGGGCCCTTCAGGCGGATGACGATCCTCGGCGTGCTCGCTGGCATCGCGTTCGCGGCACGGCACGTCTTCAACCGCGGCAGCCTCGCGGGCGTGAAGACGATCCATTTCGCGCGCTGGGTCTTCCTCGACGAAGGCCGCCGCGTCTTCTTCGCGAGCAACTACGACGGGTCGCTCGAGAGCTACATGGACGACTTCATCGATCAAATCTCGTGGGGGCTGAACATCGTCTTCTCGAACGGGTTCGGCTACCCGAAGACGCGCTGGCTCGTGCTGGACGGGTCGCGCGACGAGCTCGCGTTCAAGCACTACCTGCGCCGGCACCAGGTGCCGACGCACGTCTGGCACTCGGCCTACCCGCGGCTGACCGCGGCGAACGTCGCCCGGAACGAGCGGATCCGGAAGGGGCTGCACGGCGAGATGGGGAGAG
>JADMIO011201767.1_pt1 | contig 16455 bp, 13 predicted proteins | sample 8958161 | NCBI WGS metagenome assembly JADMIO01 (sample SAMN16585339, study PRJNA669376) | soil metagenome | isolation source: Crop rotation soil | place: USA: Cullars Rotation, Alabama | collected 2011
ACCGCCGCGTCCGGCGCAGGGCGTGGCGGGGGCGGGCAGGGCGTCGGAGTCGGGAAAGCTGTAGGTTTTGCCGAGGCCTTCCGCGGCGCCCGTATACCAGGGGAGCAGCGCTACATTCTGCAGGTGGAAATCGACGCCGCCGGATTTCGCGACGAAGGGGCGAGAGGCGGGGATATTGTTTTTCGGGTTCGTGTTGATCGGTTCGAGGAGAAAGTATTGGGATCCGACACCGCCGCCGCCGCAGAGGCCGGGTTTTCCGGGACGAGTCCAGGAGGGGACGCTGTTACCGGGCGCCTGGGCGGCGCGCCCGCCGTGAAACAGCGGATCGTGCAGGGGGTCCTTGACGAATTGCGCGAGCTGCTGGGTGATGGGCTGGACGTCCGCGTCCGTGATGACCGAAGGCGCGCCGCCGATGTAGGAGGCGAGGACGAAGGAATTGCCCGTGGCGGTGTCGATGCCGTGGGTGCCCCAGGAACAACAAACGGTGGCGTCGCCAAGGGCGTAATAGGCCGTGTTGTGGGTGACGGCGAGGACCAGCCGGCCCTCCTGATTGGGGATTTGGCGGAAGAGCTCGCGCTGAAGCCATTCGAGATCCACGATGGCGAGCGAACGGCCGGATTTGGCGGAGGTGAGGACGTAGCCGGCGCCCGCGGGAACCGCGATGTTGACGGATTTGACCTGGGGTTTGCCGAGGATGGTGCGCCAGTCGGGGTGACCGGGAATGGTGGCGCGGAGGACGGCGTCGGCATATTGGGTCGGCCGGCCGCCGGCGAAGGGGAAGTTGGTGAAAACGGGCGAGCGAAGAATGGACGGGGTGTCAGGGGCGGCGTCGATTACGAAGGGCTTGCCGGCAGTTTTCCTGGAATCGAAGGAGAGCCGCACGGTCACGAGCAGGGTCGGGATGGTGGTTGTGCCGCCCTGCGCGGGATCGGCTCCGGCGAGTGTATAGGAGGTTTGACCGGCGGTGAACCGGAACGTGGGCACGGCGGCCTGCGCGTGGGATGGCGTCAGCGGCAGAAGAAGCGAGAGGGTGAACAGGATGATTCGCATTGCCAGGCTCAGAGATATTGTCTCTCAAGAGCACGCGTTACTCGCCTACCGCGGGCAGGATGACGCCACGGCACTCGCCAAGGCCTATGCGGGGATAGCCGGGCATTTCGCACCAGCCGCGCAGGATAACTTCGTCGCCGTCGTCTAGGAAACGGCGGGTTTCTCCGGTGGGGAGTTGGAGCGGCTCGGAGCCTTTCCAGGTGAGTTCCAGGAGACAGCCTCGCTGGGACTTATCGGGACCGGAGACGGTTCCGCTGCCGAAGAGATCGCCGGGACGGAGGGGACAGCCGTTGGATGTGTGGTGGGCGATCATCTGGGCCAGGGTCCAGTACATGGATGCGAAATCGCCGCGGCTGATGCGGATGGGCTCAGTCATGCGGGCGGAGCGCAGCCAGACTTCCAGGGTGATGCGGTAGGCGCCATTGTCGGGTGGACGGAGATGAGGCAACGGCTGGGGATCGGATTCGGCGCGCGGGGCGGGGGCGCAGCGGTAAGGTTCGAGGGCTTCGGCGGTGACTATCCAGGGGGAGACGCTGGTGGCGAAATTCTTGGCGAGGAACGGACCGAGCGGCTGGTATTCCCACGCCTGGATGTCGCGGGCGGACCAGTCGTTCAGGAGGCAGACACCGAATAAGTGATCCTCGGCCTGCTCGATGGGGATAGGGTCGCCCATGGCGTTGCCAGGTCCGAGAAAGGCGCCGAGTTCGAGTTCGTAGTCCAGGCGGCGGCTGGGGCCATAGACGGGCGGGCCGGAGGGCTGGTCGGCGATTTCGCCGCAGGGCCGGCGGATGGGCGTCCCGCTCACCACGATGGATGAGGCGCGGCCATGATAGCCCACGGGAAGCCATTTGTAATTGGGGAGCAGCGGGTTGTCCGGGCGGAACATGCTGCCGACGTTGGTGGCGTGGTGGATGGAGGCGTAGAAATCGGTATAGTCGCCGACGCGGCAGGGGAGGAGCAGTTCCACTGCGTGGCGGGGCACAAGGAAGGCTTCGGCGCGGTTGGTGTATTGCGAGAGGAAGCTGCTGATGCGGCGGCGGAGATGCGCCCGTTCGGCGCGCGGCATCGCCATCAGGGCAGCGAGGGATTCGACGCGGAAAGCGGAGGTGACGTTAAGGACATGGTCGCCGATGGCCACGCCGACGCGGGCGGTGAGGCCGGGGGGCAGGCGGAACATCGCGAACGGCAGATTCTGAATGGGGAAATCGGCGCCGGGCAGGTTGGCGGATTCGACCCAACTTCGCAGCTCGGGATCATGAGTTTCGTCGATCATGGCAGCAGGCCCAATTCGCGGAGATCGGAGACCGGCTCTTCAAAGGAACAGGAGCCGAAGCTGTGGGCGAAATCGCGGCGCGCGGCGGTGATTTGCACAGTAGTGAGGCCAACCCCGCTAAAGCGAAGTCCGTGCTCATCGAACTCAAAATCCTCAATGGACGCGACTTCCAGAATCTCTTGCACGACGGATGGAGGCATACCGTCCCAGGCGAAGGCGGCGGCGATGAACACGTTGAGAAATCCGTGCATGAGGGCGCGCGGGCTATCGAGAGCATAAGTAAGGGGGTGCTCGGATCGCAGCGGATGGTGCAGGCCGGCGGTGGCTTTGAAAGGCAGGCGGCGCGCGGCTGCCTCGCAAACAAAAGCGGCGAGGGTGCTGGTGGAGGGAATGGCGTCCGGGGTGAGGCCACCAGTGCGGATCTTCGCGAAGGCGCCGTCGATGCGGTCGACCGGGGCCTCGCAATAGGTGGGCAGCGAAAGACGGTGGACCGCTTTGGTCTCGAGCGTCTCGACCTGCGGCGGGAGTGGGCCGGGCTCCTGATCGACGAGAAGGGTGATGCGCCAATCGTCACGGATGGGGACCTCGTTTAACTTCGCGGAGGGAAGCACGAGTCGGTTCAACATCCAGCTTTCGGGCGATGAGAGAAAGCACTGATAACGTTCGGCCGTAATGGGGAGCGGTAGGGCGGCGGGGGGATAAAGGCCGGCATAATCGATCAGGTTCGCCAGCAGAGACCGGAGCGAACCTGGGAGGTTAGGCATGCTGTTTCTATTTTAAGAGCGGTAGAAGAACGGCATGCGCACGAGGGGGCGTTCTGGCACACTATAGCGGTGATGCGGAAATCGCTGGTGTGGGTTGCCGCCGGTGTGGTCCTTCTGGCAGCCGGCGGTGGCGGTTATGCCTGGTGGCGATACACAAAGCCCCGGGTGCTGACGGTGTTTGCGTTGAGCGATTATGCCTTCCGGCGGCGGCCCGACTGGCAAAAAGAGATCCAGGCGCGGTTTGACGGCGTGAATCGCATTTACGCCAAGGGGACCGGCGTCCAGTGGAAGCTGGTGGAGACGGAGCGGGCGGATCCTACCGCGCAGAAGCTCAATCTATTGGATCGCCGCAGGGACCTCGAGTACATGACGGATTTCCACTGCGACGTACTGGTGAGCTTCACCGGGGCCGCCAGCCGCGGAGGATCGCTGGTGGTGAGTCCGTTCTCGCATGCGCTGCTGGTCATCGACCGGCCGGGGTCGACCGAGTTGAACACGATGACGTTGGCGCGGGGGCTGGCGCACATGTTCGGGGCGCCGTCGGAAAAGAAGGGCGCAGGGACGGCGATGACCGAGCCTCCGGAGGGGCCCCAATTTTCGCGGGCGACGATCGCGTTGATTCACGCGCTGCGGGAATACGATTTCGCGCACGGCATCAAGGGACTGGATGAGACCTGGCAGCGGCGCGCAGCGGCCGCTATCGGGGATGCGCTGGCGGGGCAGCGCCCGCAGCCATTGGCGGGAGGGCACGAGATGGTGGCGCTGGCGCTGCAGAACGAAGGCCGGGCGATTGACGCGCTGGCGCAGATCCGGTCGGCGGTGAAGCTCGAGCCGACGAATGCGAGGCTGCGCCTGAATCTGGCCGCGGCTTTGCGGCAGGCGGGCGACACGGACGCGGCGCTACCGGAGGCGCGAGAGGCCATCAAGATGGACCCGAACAACGCGGAGGCGCACGTGCTGGCGGGCGTCTTGTTCGCGCAGACGGGCGATCCGGAAGCGGCGGCGGCTGAATTGGAACGGGCGACGCAGCTCAAGCCGGGCGACGTGTCGCTGTACGGCGCCCTCGGCGGGCTGCTGATTTCGATTCCGGGGGGCAGCGATCGTGCCGAGCAGGCGCTATCGAAAGCGGTAGAACTGGCGCCGGATTCGGAAGTCGCCGGCAGCGCCCTGGAGCGGGTGCAGGCAATCAAGCGCACGCTGGCGACGCGGCTGGCGGAGTCGCGGGCGGCGGCGCAAAAGGCTCCCAACGACGCCGCGGCGCATTTCACGCTAGGACGCGTGGAACTGGCCGCGGGCGAATTCGACAACGCGGCGAAGGAGTTCGCCCGCACGACCGCGCTGGTCCCGAAGAACGGGCAGGCGCACTTCGAACTGGCGCGCGCCAGGTTTTACCAGAAAGATTACGCGGGAGCGTGGGATGCGATCAAAGCCGCGCAGGGCGTAGGCTATCAACCGAGTCAGACGTTCCTGAACGCGCTGAAGCAGCGCAAGCCCGAATAGGTTAACTCCGCCGCTGACGCGCCGCGACCGATTTGTGGGTGGAAAGTTGCTCAAAGTCCCGCATGATCCGGCAAACCATTTGTCTGAGCGCGATTTTCGCGATCCAAGTGCTTCGGGCACAGAGTTCATTTGTAATGGTGTCGGCGGCGAGCGGCGCGACTGTGGTCGCTCCCGACTCACTGGTGTCCGGTTTCGGCACGGTCTTCGCGACCGGAATGACTCAGGCGACGGAGACCACGCTGCCCACCGAATTGAACGGCGTCAACGTGCAGGTTAACGACAGCGCCGGTATCTCACGATTGGCTGGGTTAATTTACGTGGCGCCCGCGCAAATTAACTTTCTGATGCCGTCCGCCACGGCAGTGGGCACGGCTACCGTTTCAGTGCTACGCGGTTCCACCGTAATCGCGCGCGGGACCGTGCAGGTACAGGCTGTCGCGCCGGCGCTCTTCTCCGCGAACCAGACGGGCAGCGGACCGGCGGCGGCGCTGGCGTTGCGCGTGGTCGGGGGACCGAGCGGGCCGCAGGTCACCTTCCCCACATACGAGTGCGATGCAAACCTGCGATGCCAGACCGTGGTGCTCGATCCGGGGATCGATACGCCCACCACGCTCGAGTTTTTCGGCACCGGCATTCGCGGAGGGAAGACGGTGACGGCGACGATCGCGGGCAAGGATGTCCCGGTGCAATTCGCGGGAGCGCAAAGCCAGTACCCCGGGCTCGACCAGGTGAACCTGCCGCTGCTATTGACCCTGCGCGGGGCGGGACTGGCGACCGTGGTCGTCACGGTGGACGGCAAGCAGTCCAACCCGGTGCAGGTCTATATTCAATAGCGGGTGACCTCGCGCCAACCGTATCGACTCGAGCGAGAGCAGTGGATTCCCGCGCCGCTCGGGGAGGTGTTCGAATTCTTTTCCGATGTTCGGAACCTGGAGGCGATCACGCCATCGTGGCTGCGGTTTCGGATTGTCACGCCGACGCCAGTGACGCTCAAGGAAGGCGCGCTGATCGAATACCGGCTCTCCTGGTGGATCGCGCACCTCCGGTGGAAAACCAGGATTGTGGAGTGGCGACCGCCCCACTCTTTCGTGGATGAACAACTGAGCGGACCGTATCGAAGGTGGGAGCACACACACTCGTTTCGCGAGGAGCCGGGCGGGACACGGATGTTCGATACGGTACGGTACGAGCTGCCATGGGGGATGTTGGGACGGCTGGCGCACCGCGTCCGAGTCCGGGGCGACTTGGAGCGCATTTTCGATTACCGGGCGCGGGTGATCCGCGCGCGCTTCGCCCGGCGTTAATCGCGACGCCTGCCAGCATACGTTCACGCCTGCTCTGTGTTGCTTTCCGCACCGCGATTTCGGCCTCGTTCTGACATCCTTAGGTTGTGAAGCTCGTCATCTTCGGGTTGTCCGTCAGCTCCTCGTGGGGTAATGGGCATGCAACGCTGTGGCGCGGCTTGATCCGGGCGCTCGACCGTCTGGGACATCGGGTGATTTTCTTCGAGCGCGATGCGCCTTACTACGCACAACATCGCGATCTGCATGAAATCCCCGGCGGGGAACTGGTTCTCTACAGCGATTGGCAGGAGATCCGTGTCCGTGCGCAAAAGTCGCTGGGCGATGCGGACGCCGGCTTCGTCACGTCGTATTGTCCGGACGCCATCGCCGCAACCGACATCCTGCTCGATTCGCCGGCGCGAGTGCGCTGTTTCTACGATCTGGATGCCGGGGTGACGCTCGAGCGGGTCCGCGCCGGGGAGCGCGTGGAATACATTCCGGAGCACGGACTGCGGGACTTCGACTTGGTCTTGACCTATACCGGGGGACGCGCGCTGGCGGAGATGAAGACGCTGCTCGGGGCGCGACATGTATCACCGCTGTATGGCAGCGTGGACCCGCAGATACATCATCCGGCGCGGGCGGAGGACCGGTTTCGCGCGGCCTTGTCTTACCTCGGAACCTATTCGCCGGACCGGCAGGCGGCGCTGGACAGTCTTTTCCTCGAGCCGGCGCGGCGGCGGCCGGACCTGCGCTTCACGATGGCGGGAGCGCAATATCCGAGCAACTTTCCCTGGACCGATAATCTGTTCCTGATTCCGCACGTGCCGCCCGCCGAGCATCCGGCGTTCTATTGTTCCTCGAAGCTGACGCTGAGTGTTACGCGCGGCCCCATGGCGGAAATGGGCTACTGCCCGTCCGGGCGGCTGTTCGAAGCGGCGGCATGCGGCGTGCCGGTGCTGACAGACGAATGGGACGGGCTGGACTACTTCTTCGAACCGGGATTGGAGATTCTGGTGGCGCGCACCACCGGCCATGTGATGGACGCGCTGGCGATGAGTCCGGCACAATTGGCGAAGATCGGGCGGGCCGGACGCGAGCGGGCGCTCGCAGCGCACACGGCCGACCGGCGCGCCCTGGAACTCGAAAATATTCTGGAAGCGGCCATGGACCTGCCGGTAGAGCAGGCGGAGGCAGGCCGCTCGTGACCCCCCGCCATGGCCATTGAGGAAATACTCAAGGGCCTCCCCGTAGTTCTCATAGCGGCCCACCCGGACGATGAGACCATCGGCGCTGCCGGACTTTTGGCGGACATGCAGGACGCCTACGTGGTCCACATCACCGATGGATCACCGCGCAATCTGTCGGATGCGCGGGCGGCCGGATTCCAAACGCGCGAGGAGTACGCCCGCGCGCGGCGACAGGAACTGATGGCCGCGTTGGAAGTGGCCGGCATTGCGCCGGAGCGGACGGCGACGCTGGAGGTTCCCGACCAGGAAGCGTCGCTTAACCTGGCATTCGTATCGATGTGGATCGCCGCGCTGCTGCGCGACCTGCATCCCGCCATCGTACTCACGCATCCTTACGAAGGAGGGCACCCGGATCACGACGCGACGGCGTTCGCGGTGCACGCCGCGTGCGCGCGGCTGGCCACTCCGCCGGGAGTCTTCGAATTCACGTCGTACCACGCGCGCGATAACGGGATCGAAACGGGCTGCTTTCTCCAAAACGGCGATGGCGTGGAGGAGTCACGGCTGACTGGTGACTCGCGCGAACGGAAGCAGCGCATGGTCGACTGTTTCACCACTCAGTTGCACCTGCTGCGGCAGTTTCCCATCGATGTGGAGCGATACCGGCAGGCTCCCGTCTACGACTTCACCGAACCTCCGCATCAAGGCAAGCTGTTCTACGAAAACTTTTCCTGGGGCGTGGATGGCGAGCTTTGGCGGCGCCTGGCCAAACAGGCGGCGCGCGCCCTGGGCACTCCCTGTGTCCTATGAAACTATCGATCCTGAGCGTTGCGTATCCACTCGCGCCGGCCGGTCCGGATGCCGCCGGCGGTTCGGAGCAGATCCTCACGCTTCTCGACCGGACGCTCACGCGTAATGGTCACCGGTCGGTGGTGATCGCGTGCGAAGGCTCCTCGGCGGAAGGCACGCTGGTGACGGTGCCGCGGCCCCGCGGACCGCTCGACGACAACATCCGGCGGCAGGCCCAGCAGCGCCATCGGCACGCCATCGAAGCGACCCTCGACCGCGGCGCCTTCGACCTGATCCACATGCACTCCCTGGATTTTCACCAGTACCTTCCGCCGCCGGGACTGCCGGTGCTGGTTACGCTGCACCTGCCGCCGGACTGGTATCCGCCGGAAGTCTTCGGTCCGGCGCGTCCGAACACCTGGCTGCACTGCGTTTCGGCATCGCAGACGCGCGCCTGTCCGCCGAGCACCGCGCTGCTTCCGCCGATTGAGAACGGCGTGCCGGTAGAGCAGCTACAGACGCCGGTTGGTAAACGGAACTACGCGCTCGCGCTGGGCCGCATCTGTCCGGAGAAGGGATTCCACCTGGCGCTGGACGCCGCGATGGAGGCCGACCTGCCGCTGATCGTGGCGGGCGAGATCTTCCACTATCGGGCGCACGAGGAGTATTACTGGCGCGAGATGCTGCCCAAGCTGAATGGGACCACGCGCCGCTTCATAGGACCGGTAGCGATGCCGCGCAAGCGGCGGTTGCTGGCGGGCGCGCGATGTCTCCTGGTCCCCAGCCTGGTCCCGGAGACCAGTTCGCTGGTGTCGATGGAAGCGATGGCGTGCGGCACTCCGGTGATCGCATTCCCCACCGGCGCGCTGCCCGAGATCATCGAGCACGGGCGCACCGGGTTTCTGGCGGAAGGGCCGAGGGAGATGGCGGCCGCCATAGGGCACATCGGCGAGATCGATCCCGAGAATTGCCGGCGCGCGGCTCGCGAGCGATTCTCTGCGGAGCGGATGCTGGGCGAGTACTTGAGCCTGTACGAAAGGCTGGCGCAAGGCCGCGCGACGGATGCGGGACGTGCGGGGTATCAACATGCCTCTTGAAGCGCGGGAGCTGAACAGCATCGAAGAGCTTGAGGCGATGGAGCCGGAGTGGCGCGCGCTGTGGGAATTGGATTCGTGCGCCACGCCATTTCAGAGTCCGGACTGGCTGACCCCCTGGACCCGGCGGATGTGGGGCGGAGGCAAGCTGGCGGTCCTGACCGCGCGCGAGGGCGGGGAACTGGCCGGAGTAGCGCCTTTTTTTCTGTGGGGATTCGGTGGGCATCCCGAGGTGATCCGGCTTTCGTTCCTGGGAGCGGGGATTTCGGATTATCTCGGCACGATTGCGGCGCCCGGCTTCGCGGCGGAATTTGCAGAGCTGGTGATGGAGTGGCTGGCGCGGTCGCAGAGCAGATGGCAGGTCTGCGATTTGCAAGAACTGCGGCCCTGCTCGCCCCTGCTGCGCGCCGATGTGCCGGCTTCGCTCACCGGCCGCACGAGTCCGCTCAGCGTGTGCCCGGTGGTGTCGCTGCCGCGCACGATGGAGGAACTGCACGGCAACCTTCCCGCACGGTTCCGCGATAATCTACGCCGCGCCGGCGTCACGCTGCGCAGAACCGGAGCGGTGGAATTCTCGCGCGCTACGGGGGCCGAGGTTCCGGACTTGATGCAGACGCTCTTCCGGCTGCACGAGGCGCGCTGGAGCGCCAAGTACGGGCACGGCATGTTCCATACAGAGCGCGTGCGCGGCTTCCATCTCGAAGCGGCGGATCGCCTGGACCGTGCGGGCGTGCTGCGGCTTTACGCCCTGCGGGTAAACGGCAGCGTGGTGGGAGTGCAGTACAACCTTGCAGCGAAGGGACGCAGCTACGTGTATCTTTCGGGCTTCGATCCGGCATGGAGCCGCTACAGCCCGGGTGGGCTGCTGCTGGAGCATGCCATTGCGGAGGCGATTGCCGAAGGCGCCGGCGAACTGGACTTTCTGCGCAACGGAGAGGCGTACAAGTATCAGTGGGGCGCGCGCGACCGCACCAATCGCAAATTGCTGATCTGGCCGAGCGCCTTCGCGGAGCGCGTGGCATGATGGCGTACCGCGAGCAGCGGCGGCGCATCGCGACGGCGGAGGCGCTGCGGCGGATCGCGGAGGCAAGCGGCTTCGAGCGGCAGATGGAATTCGGCGAGTTCGAGGCAGGGGTGGCGGACGCCCTGTGTCCGGAGTGCGATTCGGATCTGCCGGCACTGCGCGCTCTGCGCGAGGGGCAGTGGCAAGGACTCGCGCTGCCGGACGAGATCGAGGTCTCGAAGCCGGAGGGTTTCGCGTATTACGCGCTCGATCCGGAACTCTACCGGCTGGCGGCGCGGCGGCTGGCGGCGGCAATGCGGCCAAGGCAGGTCGCGGTGATCGGCATCCGCAGCATCGGGACGACTCTCAGTTCGCTGGTGGAGGCGGAGCTGCGAACGTTGGGCGTCGAAACCAAGTCCTGGACGGTGCGGCCGCGCGGGCATCCGTGGGACCGCCAGTTGGTGGTGGCGACGGACCTGGAACAAGCGTGGCGCGAGTGGCCGGGCCATTTTGCCATCGTGGACGAGGGCCCCGGAATCAGCGGCACGTCGTTCTCTTCGGTCGCGGATTACCTCTGCCGCTTGGGAGTGAAAGACGACAGGATCGCCCTCATTCCGAGCTGGCGCACGGACGGCAGCGGTCTGCGATCGGCGGCGGCGCGGTCGCACTGGAAGCGCCATCGCCAGTTCACCGCCGATTTCGAAGAACTGGGGCGCTTCACGCGTGATCGCGATCTTTCGGGCGGAAAATGGCGCGAGGTCACCGGATCAGGCGCGCCGGCTTATCCGCGCCAGGAGAGGCGCAAGTATCTGCGCGGAGAGCGGCTGTACAAATTCGCGGGGTACGGACGGTATGGCCGCGCGCTGCTGGATCGAGCGCTCGCGCTGGCTGAGTTTATCCCGCCGGTCCACGGGCTGGAGGATGGGTTCCTGATTTGCGATTGGGTTCCGGCGCAGGCAGCGCGCGTGAGCACTGAATTTCTCGATCACGCGGCGCGGTACCTGGCCTTCGTCCAACGCTCGTTTCCCGCCAACGAGAGCGCCACGCCGCTCGAAGAGATGATCGCGGTCAACACCGGTGTAGCGTGGGACGGCCCGCGGCCGGACCTGCGCCCGGTGTTCCTGGACGGCCACATGATGCCGCACGAGTGGCTGAAGACGCCCGGCGGGTGGCTGAAGGCCGACGCGTTGGAGCACCACGACGATCATTTCTATCCCGGGCCGCAGGATATCGCCTGGGATCTGGCCGGACTTTCGATCGAGTTCGGGCTGGAGCCCGAGGCGGAGCGATACCTGGTGGAGCGGTTCAGCCGCCTCTCCGGCGATCGGGCCGCGGCGCGGATGCCGTTTTATCGCGCGGCCTACCTGGCGTTCCGGCTGGGCTATGCTGAATTGGCCGGCGAGCCCGCCAGGCATGAGCGAGCCCGCTACGCCGCCATCCTGAAGGACGAGCCATGGATGAGGAGCAGAAGCCGATTGTCTGCGTAGATCTCGATGGCGTGCTGAACGCCTTCGACGGGTGGAAGGGGGCCGAGTTCTTCCATCCGCCGCGTCCAGGCGCGCGCGAGTTCCTGGAGATGCTCAATCACCGCGGATACCGGGTGGTGGTGTTCACGGTGCGATGGGCGCCGCACGTGGAGTCCTGGCTCGCGGAGCACGGGCTGGCGGAATACGTGTCGATGGTGACGGACAAGAAACCGCCTGCGCACGTTTACGTTGACGATCGCGCGATCTGCTTCGAAGGTGATTTCGCCCAGACGCTGGAGCGGATCGGCGGCTTCAAAGCTCACTGGGAATGAAACGCCGGCCGCCCCAGAAGAGCGACACGAGATACGCGACCAATACGAACGGCAATGTCCGCTCGACCGAGAAGGCCGCCGCGGCGCCCAGCACCATCTGCAGCCCGCCGAACAGAATCCGTCCGCTGGTAAAGCGCCAGCGCTGCGCGGCGGGCCGCCATCGCAGGGCCGGATAGCGGCCGACCGCCAGCGACACCGCTCCGAAGGTGAGGCCGGCCCCCGCGTTCAGCGGCAGAGTCAGCAGCAGCACGACCGTCAGAAACGCAGCGTCCTTCGCCAGGAGGATTTGCCATCCGGGCAGCGGCAGCAATCCGTAGCGCGTCGCGCCGGACGAAGGATCCAGGCTGAAAAGGCATTGCGCGTACGTGCTCAATGCGAGCGCCACGAGCATCGCCAGGATCGGGAAGGCGGCCGGATCCGGGTTGGCGGCGAGCAGTCGGTAGCCGCATCCGGCGAGGCTGATGACCACAGCGAGCCAGGTATCCAGCACCGAAATCATTTGCCGGAAATTTTTCCTCACGAGCATGGGACCGATGCCCGCGCTCGGGAGACTAAAGGCCGGCCCGGACTGGATCCGCACCAGCAGCGGTGCGGCCAACAGCACGCCGCCCTTACCTGCCTTGAGCGACGCGAGGCACGCCAGCCACAACGCCGGGCTCAGGACGAGGCTCGCGATACGCAGCCGCGATCGGTCGCCGCGGCTGAGGGGCCACACGCCCAGGCGCGATGGCGGAATCCGCGCCATTGGGTCGCCGGATAGGGGAAACAGGAGCAGCACAGCGAGCAGGAGCAGAAACGGATACGCGCTCACCGGAGCAACGCCGCTCACCGCCGCGCCGTAGACCAGCAGCAGCACGAAGACAAAAAAGTTGTTGACCTTGAGCGAGCCGAAGCTCCCGAGGTCGCGGCGCACGGCTCGCGCGAGCGCCTGCAGGATAGCGGGGACCGGCTGCATCAATGCGTATAATAGCGGGAATGTTCCCCTACGATGCCGCGCTGCTTGCGGCGGTGAAGCCCGCGCCACGGTCCATTGCGGACGTGCTGGCGGCCATGGATTCGATGGAAGCTCCGATGGCGGATGGCGACGGGCTGAAGTGGTTCCACTGGCTGTACCTTCAAGTCACCCACGCGGTGGAGACGAGAGTGGTGGCGGGCGGATTCGCATCGCTCGCGTGGCTCGCAGAGTTGGACGTACGGTTCGCGGAATTGTACTTCGCCGCGCTGCGGCAGTCCCTGGCGGGCGGGGTGGCGCCGGCATGCTGGCGGTCGGTGTTCGAGCGGCGGACGGATGTACGCGCCGCGCGCGTGCAATTCGCGCTGGCGGGGATCAACGCGCATATCAATCACGACCTGCCCATCGCGATCGTGAATACGTGTCAGGCTACGGGAACGGTCCCGCGGCACGGCTCGCCGGAGTACCAGGATTACACCGCGGTGAACTCCACGCTGGAGGGCCTGATGGCGACGGCCAGGCGCGAGCTGATGTGCCGCCTGCTGGGCGACGCGCTGCCGGCGGTATCGCACCTGGAAGACACAGTGGCGGCGTGGAACATCAGCGCCGCACGGGAGACCGCCTGGACGAACGCCGAGATCCTGTGGAGCCTGCGCGCCGCTCCACCATTGGGGGCGCGCTTCCTGGCGGGATTGGATGGATTGACGGCGGTCGCGGGGAAAGCGCTGCTCGTGCCGGTTCCGATGGCGATCGGGGCGGCGGGGGCGGCTTAGGACGGGCGGTAGGAAGAGGAAACGACTTCCCGCCGAGAGGGAGGGAGTAGAGACTCCGCTGTAGTAACATTCGGAACTCCATCCACGCCTACAATTAGAGGAGGCGGGGGGTGCGGCAGCACTGAAATACCAGTTTCCGATATACTATTCCAGGTACCTTTCTAAAATGATCTCTTTCGCCTTGCGCACCGCTGCCTTGTACGCTGCCGGCGCATTTCTGCTTTCGCCCGGGTTCGCAGCCGAGCCTGCCAGTCCTGTTCTGGAACGCGACTTCACGCAGACCGTCAAGCCATTCATCAATCAGTATTGTGCCGGTTGTCACAGCGGCAAGACTCCGGCGGCCCAGTTGGACCTGAAGTCTTACACCTCGCTTACATCCGTTATTCAGGATTTCAGCCATTGGACTCTGTTGATGGAACGGATGGAGCGGCAGGAGATGCCGCCCAAACCCATGCCTCAGCCTCCGGCGGATCGCCGCCAGAAGGTCATCGAGTGGGTGAAGGCTGTGCGAGCGGAAGAACTTCGCAAGAACGCCGGGGATCCCGGCCCGGTGCTGGCGCACCGGCTGAGCAATTCCGAATACAATTACACGATTCGCGACCTCACCGGTGTGGACATCCGGCCCACCCGAGAATTTCCCGTCGACCCCGCGAACCAGGCGGGGTTCGATAATACCGGCGAGACGCTGAGCATGTCTCCGGCGCTGTTCAACAAGTACCTGGCGGCCGCGCGGGAAGTGGCCGATCATATGGCGCTTACGCCGGACGGTTTTATCTTCGCTCCCGGCTTCGTGCTTTCCGAGACAGATCGCGATCAGTTCGCGATCCGGCGCATCGTGGACTTCTACGAATCGCAGCCCACGGACTTCGCGGATTATTTCGAAGCAGCGTGGCGCTACAAGCACCGCGCGGCGCTTGGCAAGCCCGCAGCCACACTGACGAGCACAGCGACGGCGGCGAAAGTGAGCCCGAAGTATTTGCCGATGATCTGGGGGATTCTGGGCGAAGGCGTAGCTGCCGGACAGCCCCGCCGCGTCGAAGTCGGACCGGTTGCAAAGCTTCAGGGGATGTGGAAAGCGCTGCCCGCGCCGGTCGCCGGCAAGGTCGATGCGGCGGCGCTTCGCGCAAAATGTGTCGAGATGCGCGATTTCGTCGTGAAGATCCGCCACCATACGGCGATGCAGTTCACCGCGCCGGAAGTCTCCGGTCCACCGGTAACCGCCGCGGCCCCCGCGCCGCAATTCACGGACGGGCTGACGCCTCCACCTGCCGCCGGAGGACGAGGCGGACGCGGTGGACGCGGCGGCGGACGTGGGCCTCGCGGATTGCCGGCGGCATCCCAGCCTCTGCTGACATGGAAATACACGCAGTTCAACACGCATCGCAGGAATTTCGACCCCGGCGCGCTGCGGCTCGATACCGATCCCCCACAGACTCCGCCGGAGATTCCGCGATTCGCGGGGCTGCACCAGGAAGCAGCGGTGCGCTGGGCGGCGGTAATGAAGACCGCTCAGCTGGCGGATCCGGATCTGGTGATTCCGGCGGCGAAGCGCGCGGAATATGAGGAGTCCTTCGCTCGTTTCGCGAAGGTGTTTCCGGACGCGTTCTACATCAAGGAGCGCGGAAAGTTCTTCCCTGACGATTCGTCCGATTCGGGCCGCCTTCTGAGCGCCGGTTTCCACAGCGTCATGGGCAACTGGCGCGACGATATTCCTCTGCAGGAATTGATTCTGGACGAGAAGGGCAAGAAGGAGCTCGACAGACTCTGGACGGAATTCGATTTTTACGCCGATCACACCGCCCGGACCTTCGTTCAGTTCTTCTTCAACCAGAGCGGTGAGGTGCGCGGCGGCGGCGCCGAGTCCGCCCATCCGCGTCCGATCGGGAGGGAAGTGACCGACGCTTCGGTGATTGCCGAAATTCGGGATGAGTACACCGCGTTGGCGAAGGCCAGCGGGAATGCCGTAGCGGCAGCCTGGATGCCGGTCCACTTCGACAATATCAACAACACGCTGCGGTCGCTGGAAAAGATGCGCATCGCGGCAGAGCCCGTGCAGTTGGAAGCGTTGGTGAAGTTCGCCACGCGCGCCTATCGCCGGCCGCTCACCAAAGCCGAGCGCGACGGTGTGATTGCCCACTACCATCAGCTTCGCGAGAAGGGCGGCCTGTCGCACGAGGATGCGATGCGCGATTCGCTCGCCAGCATCCTGATCTCTCCCGAGTTCTTCTTCCGGATCGATTTGCGGGACGGGCCGTCCGGATCGGCAACTACCGCGGCGGCACACTCGGGCGGTATCGGAACGCCGCTGCCTCCGTACTCGCTGGCGAGCCGCCTGAGCTACTTCCTGTGGTCGAGCATGCCGGACGAAGAGTTGTTGAAGCACGCCGCGGCGGGCGATCTGCCCCGGGCCGACGTTCTGGCCGCGCAGACTCGCCGCATGCTCAAGGATCCTCGAGCGCATGGACTGGCGGTGGAGTTCGCGGCGAATTGGCTCGATTCACGCCACTTCGAGACTTACAACTCCGTCGACCGCACGCGATTCCCGTCTTTCACCAACAAGCTTCGCAGCGCGATGTTCGAGGAGCCGATCCGGTTCTTCGAGGACGTGATCCAGAACAACCGTTCGGTTCTGGATATGCTATACGGCAACTACACGTTCGTGAATCCCGAGTTGGCGAAGCATTACGGCATGGAAATCCCGGAGTTCACACCCGCCGAGGCTAAGCCGGTGTCCAAGCCCTGGCCAGCCGAACCGGCGCGCGCCCCGCAGGCCTTCGCAGACCCCTCGGTAACGGCCGACACCTGGATTCGGGTGGACGATGCGGGCAAGTACGACCGGGGCGGTTTGCTGCCGATGGCCGTGTTCCTGACGCAGAGCTCTCCCGGTCTGCGGACCAGTCCCGTGAAGCGCGGAGTTTGGGTGGTCCGGCGCTTTCCAGCACATTGGGATCCTAAGCTTAGAATTCCACGTGGACAAGTTGTCGCG
>JADMIO011419582.1_pt1 | contig 16455 bp, 12 predicted proteins | sample 8958161 | NCBI WGS metagenome assembly JADMIO01 (sample SAMN16585339, study PRJNA669376) | soil metagenome | isolation source: Crop rotation soil | place: USA: Cullars Rotation, Alabama | collected 2011
CCGCGCATCTTCCGGCTCTGGGGCCGTTGCCGCCCACATTCGACGGCGCCATCGCCGAGGCGTTGGCGGATCACGATCTCACGGATCGCAAGGACCAACCGGTGACCACTTTGTCGGGCGGTGAATTTTCCCGCGCCATGCTGGCCCGCGCCCTGGTCGCCCGTCCGGATATTGTGATTGTGGACGAACCGGTGACGGGCCTGGATCCTGTGCATGCCTTTTCCGCCATGGCTCGCCTGGCGGCCTGGGCGGCTGCGGGGCGGACCGTGATTGCGTCGCTGCACGACCTGACATTGGCGGCGCGTTACGCCACCCGGATTTTGGCCCTGAAACAGGGGCGTGTGGCGGGCGAGGGCGCCCTGACATCGGCCCTGATCCGGGATGTCTTTGGGGTTGAGTCTCACGTCCATGGCACGGGGGCGAGTGTGAAAGTTGATTTTCTGTTGCCATGAAAATTTTTTGCTTGCGGGCTTATCCACAGGCCAAAACGTCTTGACGCAACCCTTGTTTGGGGCACTAGATATGGCGGCAGGGTTGTCCGATTTGTCATACTTCTAGGGGTAACGAAGGCATCTGGTGGGTCATAGGCGACCCGGCCAACGCCCGAATTTCCCCTCTCGGGCGCCCGGAAATTTTGACGGATATCGGCCGAAAGGCCCTTATCCGTGTCACTTATTGGGGGCGTATATGTCGGCTGCCGGCAAACTGGATTTCTTTGGCGATTTCGACGAGCAGGGTCAGCTGGTCGAGACGCCGTACCGCCCGCAGCTGGTCAAACGCGCCGCGGGCGTCAAAGCTGCCCCGCCGGTGCGCGAGCGCAAGATCGTACAGGACACGGCCAAGCCGGCGACCCAGCCGCCGATGCCGGGCCCGTTGTCCAGCCGGCCGATTCCGGCTGATCTGACTCTCGATCACTCCCGTGACATTCTTCTGACGGCCTTCGGCAAGGCGACCCTGACCGACCGCTATCTGATGCCTGGCGAAAGCTTCCAGGACATGTTCGCGCGGGTTTCCTGCGCCTATGCCGATGACGTGGGGCACGCCCAGCGTCTTTATGATGCGATGAGCCAGCTCTGGTTCATGCCCGCCACCCCGATTCTGTCCAATGGCGGCACCAAGCGCGGTTTGCCGATCTCCTGCTTCCTCAATGACGTCTCGGATTCCTTGGACGGCATTGTCGGCGTTTGGAACGAGAATGTGGCGCTGGCCTCCAATGGCGGCGGCATCGGCACCTATTGGGGCAAGGTTCGTTCCATCGGCGAAAAAGTGAAGACCGGCCAGACCAGCGGCATCATCCCCTTCATCCATGTGATGGACGGACTGACTTTGGCGATTTCGCAAGGCTCGCTGCGCCGCGGCTCGGCGGCGGTCTATCTCGACATCACTCATCCGGAGATCGAGGAGTTCCTGGAGATCCGCAAGGCGTCCGGCGACTTCAATCGCAAGGGCCTCAATCTGCATCACGGCATCAACATCACCGACGACTTCATGCAATGCGTGAAGGACGGCAAGATGTTCGGCCTCAAGAGCCCCAAGACCGGTGAAGTGCTGCGCGAGGTCAATGCCCGCCAACTCTGGCAGCGCATTCTGGAAACGCGGTTGCAGACCGGCGAGCCCTACATTCTCAACATCGACGCCGTGAACCGCGCTTTGCCGAAGCATCAGCGCGAGCTGGGTCTTAAGGTGAATACCTCCAATCTCTGCAGCGAAATCACCTTGCCGACCGGTATTGATCACACCGGCACGGACCGCACCGCGGTGTGCTGCCTGTCCTCGATGAATATCGAGACCTGGGATCAATGGTCGGAAGAAGAGGGCGTGGTCGAGGACGTGCTGCGCATGCTCGACAATGTGCTGACCAGCTTCATCGAAACCGCGCCTGATGGCATGGAGCGCGCCAAATATTCCGCCCTGCGCGAACGCTCGGTCGGCTTGGGCGTGATGGGCTTTCACTCCTTCCTGCAGTCCAAGGGAATTCCCATGGAAAGCGCGATGGCCAAATCGTGGAATCTGCGTATCTTCAAGAAGATACGGCGCGAAGCTGATGCGGCGTCTTATATATTGGCGGAAGAGCGGGGCGCCTGCCCGGATGCCGCCGAGCGCGGCATGAAGGCCCGCTTCAGCCACAAGATCGCGATCGCGCCGACGGCTTCCATCAGCATCATCTGCGGCGGCACCTCGGCCTGCGTCGAGCCGATTCCGGCCAATGTCTATACCCACAAGACCCTGTCGGGCGCCTTCTCCGTCCGCAATCCCTACCTGCAGGCGTTGCTGGCTTCCAAGGGCATCGACACGCCGGCCATGTGGCAATCCATCGTCGAGCATGAAGGCTCGGTGGCGCATATCGAGGAACTGACGGAAGACGAAAAGTCCGTGTTCCGCACCGGCTTCGAAATCGACCAGCGCTGGATCATCGAACTGGCGGCGGACCGCACGCCCTTCATCTGCCAGAGCCAGTCGCTCAACCTGTTCCTGCCCGCCGACATCAACAAATGGGACTTGCACATGCTGCACTGGACGGCGTGGGAGCGGGGCATCAAGAGCCTCTATTATTGCCGCTCCAAATCCATCAGCCGCGCCGGCTTTGCCGGGCAGTTGGAGAAAAAGGGCACGAAAGTCGTGGCTGAAACCCGTACCGACTATGAAGAGTGCCTGGCATGTCAATGAACTTCGGTGCCCTCGATCCGCGCAGCCTGATCGGGACCGGCAAGATCGGTTTGCTCAATTCCAGCGGCACCTATGACATCGAGCGTTATCCCTGGGCCTATGAATGCTGGAAGCGCCAGCAGCAGACTCATTGGATGGGCGAAGAGGTGCCCCTGGGCGCCGACATCAAGGACTGGCAGTCGGGACATCTCAGCGATGCCGAAAAGGGATTGCTGACCCAGATTTTCCGCTTCTTCACCCAAAGCGATGTCGAAGTCGGCGACAATTACCTCAAGCGCTACATCCCGATCTTCCAGCCGCTGGAAGTGCAGATGATGATGGCCGCCTTCACCAATATGGAGACGGTGCATATCGACGCCTATGCGCTGCTGCTGAAGACCCTGGGCATGCCCAAGACCGAATTCGAAGCCTTCCGCGATTACGACGAAATGCGCGCCAAGGCCGACTATATGCATACTTTCGGCGTCGGCACGGTGAGCGATGTGGCGCGCACTCTGGCCATGTTCGGTGCCTTCACCGAAGGCATGTCGCTGTTCGCCAGCTTCGCGATGCTCTTGAACTTCCCCCGCCACAACAAGATGAACGGCATGGGTCAGATCGTCTCCTGGTCGGTGCGCGACGAAAGCTTGCACTGCGAAGGCATCACCAAGCTTTATCATGCCTGGAACGAGGAGACCGGCGCGGTCACCAAGACGGTGCGGGACGACATCATGGATGTCGCCAAGACCATGGTGGGCCTGGAAGAACGCTTCGTCGATCTGGCTTTCAGCCTGGGCGACATCAAGGGCATGACCCCGGCCGACATCAAATCCTATGTCCGCTATATCGCCGACTGGCGTCTGACCCAGCTGCGGCTGTCACCGGCCTTCGGCAATTTTGAAGAGACCGAAAGCGGCTATAAGCAGATCAAGCCGCATCCGTTGCCTTGGTTGGTGGAAATTCTCAACGGCGTCGAACACGCCAATTTCTTCGAGCAGCGCTCGACGGAATATTCCAAGGGCGCTACCAGTGGCTCCTGGGACGGCGACGGCGGCGTGTGGGAATCCTTCGACAAGCGCAACCGCCAGGCCGCGGAATAGCGGTTCAGGCATTGGCGGGGCGCAGCTTCTTCATTGCCTCCGGCATAACCTCGGTATTCTCGGGCACATAAAGCCGGGTGCGGCTCTTCAGGTGCGAGACGCGGCTCACATCCATGCCGCGGGATAGCGCGCGCAGATAGAAGAGTTCTTCCTTGCTGGCGATTTCGAAGCCGGCAAACTCCTTTTTTCCATCCAGCAATTCCGCGTCCGTGACTGCGTCCTCGAATAGCGCGGCCCAGCCATCGGTTTCCGAGGCAATGCCAGCGCCTTCGTCGAACTGAATTTTCCGGCGGTCCCGGATCGTGGCGGGAAGAGCGTCGGGATAGAGGTCGTAAAGCGCGCGCAGCGGCTGCTTGCCCCGCGGCAGGCCATCGACCGTCTTCAAAAGCGCACTGGCATCCAGCCCGCAGGCATATTCGACCAGCGCCAGATCGAGGAAGGGCTCACGGATTTCCAGCTCGAACCGCATCGAGCAGCGGTCCACCCGTTGCAGATTGGCCCGGTGCATCATGGAAAGGCACTGTTCCTGCACATTACGGCCCAGCGCATTGCTCTGGGCGAAGACATGCTCCAGCGGGCCATAGCCGGCAAAGAGTTCATCGGCGCCTTCGCCGCACAAAGCGACGCGATAGCCGTCCTGATGGATGCGGCGCGAAATCAGGTAGCCGTACAGGGCAGGGCGCACGATCGCCGGCTCGAAGGCCTCGGCCACGGCGGCCACGGTCTCCAGCAGCGGCAAGGTCTCGGCGCTCTGCGCCTCGAACGGGATTTCCCGCATGTCCAGGCCGGTCATATCCGCATAATGGCGGGCATAACGGATGTCGGGCGCATCATGGCTGGCGATAATATAGCCCGGCATGTCGGGCTGATGGCGGCGCGCGTAATGCATCATCAATGTACTGTCGATGCCGCCGCTGAACAATGCCGCCGCCTTCATGTCGGGCGGAATGCGGCTGCGGACCGCTTCGGCCAGGATGGCATCCAGCGTTTCCGGCGATCCCGTGCCCAGAGCGGCGGGCTGCGGCAACTGATAGAATTGGCGGCAGAAGTTGCGCGTCAGCAGATAACCGGGGGGCAGCAGCATGACCTCGCCTTCGGGGGCGGTATCCAGCAGCGGCTTGATTTCCGAGCAGAACAGGAAACCCGTGCCCGACTGGATCAGGTAGAGTGGCTTGACGCCGAACGGATCACGGGCGGCGAGAAATTCCCCGGTCGCGACATCGACAGCGACGAAGGCATACATGCCGACAAACCGCTTCAGCGCCTGCGCCCCCCAGACCTGCAACGCATTGGCCAGGACTTCGGTGTCGCTTTGGGTGCGGAAGGGCACGCCCAGCTGCTCCAACTCCCGGCGCAGTTCGGCATGGTTGTAGATTTCGCCGTTGAACGAGACCAGCAAGCGTCCATCGAACGAGGTTTGCGGCTGCACGCCCAGCCGTGCATCCACGATGCGCAGGCGGCGCGTGCCCATCGCGACATTCTTCAACGGCGCGGCGATCGGATCGGTGATGTCACCCCTGTGCAGGATGCCGGCGATCAAGCTGCGGACGGCGTCGTCCGCGCCGTCCCAATTGACCGCTACCGCTATGCCGCACATGAAAATCTACCCGGAAAATGCCCGGGCAGGATAGGGAGGCAAGGTTAATGGCTGATAACCGTATCAGGCCGTGGCCAGCGGCAATCCCTTTTCGCGCCAGGCCTTCAGCCCGCCATCCAGCGCGGCGGCATGGGTATAGCCCAGCTCCCGCAAGGTCGCGGCGGCGAGGGTGGAGATGTAGCCGAACTCGCAGCACACCAGAATGCGCTGGGTCGGATCGGGCAGCTCTGTGTTGACGCGCAGCTCCAATTGGCCGCGGGGCAGGTGCCGGGCGCCGGGAATATGCCCGGCGGTGAAGGCGTCCTTCTCCCGCACATCCAACAGCACCAGCTCCAGATCGTTGCGGTTCACCCGCTCCGCCAGTTCGGCCATCGAAATAAATGCGATATTGGCGGCGGCGTCGGACAGCATCTGCGCCACCGTCTTGCCGCCGCTCATATTGGTGCGCAGCGCTTCGGTCAGATGGGTGGGCGCTTCCAGGTTGAGGGTGCGCATCATCGCCACAAATTCTTCGCGATCCCGCTTCTGCAGCCGGGGATTGTCCGCGATCTCCGCCCCGATGGTGGAATGGCTGCGGCCCTTATAGTCATGCGCGGGATAGACCTTCAGGGCAGGGTCCAGCTTCAGCAGGCGATTAAAGAGGCTGTCATGCAGGGCTTCGGGATCGCCCGTGGGCAAGTCCGTGCGGCCGGTGCCGCCGATCAAAAGCGTGTCGCCGGTGAAGACGCGGTCTTCCGCCACCACACACATGGAATCGCGGGTGTGCCCAGGGGTGTGCAGCGCCGTCAGCCGCATCTCGCCCACACGCAGGATTTCCCCGTCGCAGAGGCGGAAATCGGCGTAAGGGGCGGGCGACAGGCGGTGGGTCACCACCTTGGCGTTCAAGACCCGGCCCAATTCGCGGGCGGCGGAGAAATGATCGGCATGGGTGTGGGTGTCGAGCACATAGCGGATGCGCAAGCCATCGCGCGCCGCCAGGCCCAGATAGTGATCCATTTGTTTGAGATTGGGATCGATCAGGACGCCGGAATGGGTTTCGCCGCAGCCCATCAGATAGGACTGGCATCCGCCGGTTGCGATCTGTTCGAAAATCATGCGCGCTCCCTTGCGCCCAAGCGTGCCAGAGAAACAAGTGTGCCAGAAAAAACCGTTCAAGGCGACCGCAGCGCCGCCCGGAATGCCTTGTCATGCTTCAGGGCATACTCCCGGGCCATGGCCTTGCGCCGGGTGCGATATTTTTCTGCATAAATAAGTGCCCAGTTCTGGCCCCGCGTGGATTTGGCGCCCCGTTTGCCCAGGCCATTATGTTCGGCGAGGCGCCGCTCCAGGTCCAAGGTCCAGCCGACATAAGTTCTTGTCAGGCCGGATTTATTGCGCGCGATCAGGACATAGACGAAGGACGGCATCGCCCTTAGGTCCGCTATTTTTGCAGGGCTGGCAAGGCGCAAAAACGGGGTTGTTCACGGGCGTCTGTCCTTCTATATGCTTGCCAAAGCAATGATTGCTTGCGCAATTATTGTCCCCAACGGGAATATGGACATGCGGCCATTTTATCGCACCAGCCATTACAATATGAAGAATTCGGTGGGCTATCTGGTTCGCCGGACCTCCAATCTGATGCTGCCGCAGCTGGAAGAGTTGTTCGAGGACGCATCCCTGACCTTCTCACAATGGACCGTGTTGATGGCCTTGCGCGAATGGGGTCATTCCACTTCGGCCGAACTGGCCCGCGATATTTGTCATGACGCCGGTTCGCTCACCCGCATTCTCGACGAATTGGAGCAGCGCGATCTGATCGCGCGGGTGCGCAGCGAAACCGACCGGCGGGTGGTGGCGCTCAGCATGACGCCGCAGGGACTTTCTCTGGTGGAAACCGTGCTGCCGCGGGTGGTGGCGCATTGGAATGAATTGCTGGGCGATTTCAGCCATCTGGAGATCAAGCAGCTGATCAAATTGCTGACCCGTCTGACGCAAGCAGCCGAAGGCAAGCGCGACGCCCTGAATGCGCGCAGCCGCAAGCGGCCGGAAAAGCCGAACGGACGGGCGGACAGCCATGAACGCCGTCACCGGCGGGGACAACATCCATGAAAACCACTGCCGCTCTTTTATCCGCCTTGTTGTTGTCGGCCTGCGTTTCGGCGCCGCCCACCACGCCCCAGGCCAGCCAGATTGCGCCGCAAAGTCTCGGCCTGTCCGGCGAGCCGGGACCGCATTTCGACGATCAATGGTGGAAGGCGTTCAACGATCCGCAAGTGGATCGCCTCGCCGAACTGGTTTTATCCGGCAACCCCACTTTGCAAGGGGCGCTGGCCCGCATCCGCGCCGCACAGGCGCAATTGTCCGGAGCCCGCGCCGACGATCTGCCGCAAGTGAATTTCGAAGGCCAGGAACAACGGCTGCTGTTCAGCAAGGACTACATCATTCCGCCGCCGTTCGGCGGTTCTTACCAGTGGTACGGCCAGGCCGTCACCAATCTGAGTTGGAATCTGGATTTCTGGGGCAAGCAGGCCGCCATCATCGCCCGCGCCAAAGACAGCGCCAAGGCGGCTTCGCTCGATGCCTCCGCTGCGCGCCTGGCGCTGTCGGGCGCCTTGGCGCAGAGCTACATCAATCTCCTGCTGGCCTATCAGGACAACGACATCGCGCTTCAGACGGTGTCGGAGCGCGAGGATATTCTTCGGCTGACGGAAGGGCGCTTCAACGCCGGACTGGAAAGCGCCAGCGCGGTCGAACAGGCCAAGGCGCTGCTGGCATTGGCGCGGGTCGATGTGAAACGCACGGCGGCGCAGCGCGATCTCAATGTGCATGCCATTGCGGCGCTGACCGGGCAGGGGGCTGCCGCTTACGCCACCATCACACGGCCGGAGCCGCATCTCGATACGTCTCTGCCGTTGCCCAAAGTTTTACCGGCCGATCTTCTGGCGCGCCGGCCCGATGTGCTGGCGGCGCAGGCCAGGATCGAAGCCGCCGCCAAGGGACGCGAAGCGGCGCATGCGGATTTCTACCCCAATATCAATCTCACGGCCTTGGTCGGGTTTCAGTCGATCGGCCTGTCCAATCTTCTGACCGGCGATTCTTTTACCTATGGTGCAGGGCCTGCCGTTCATCTGCCGATCTTCGATGGCGGCAAGATCCGCGCCCGTTATGCCGGTGCGACCGCCGAGCTCGATGCCGCCATCGCCGATTATAATGGCACGGTACTGTCTGCGGTGCGCCAGACCGCCGACGCCATGACCCAGGTACAGAGCCTGGAAAGCCAGCGCGCCGATCAGCAGGACGCGCTCGACAGCGCCACCCGCGCTCTGGCGCTGGCGGAGAGCCGTTACAGAAGCGGCCTTTCGGACCAGATTCCCATGCTCAATGCTGAAAACACGCTGCTGACGGCGCGCGAGCAGATGGCGGGCCTGATCGCCAATTCCACCATTCAGCGCGTCACGCTGCTTCTCTCGGTGGGCGGCGGGTTCAATCCACCGGCCCAGGACACGAATGCCCAAGACAAGACGGCCGATGTCGCTGTCTCCTCTCAGATCAATATTGCCAAGGACTGACGCCATGAGCGATGCCGCCAACAGCAACAACAAGTCCCGCCGCCAGCGCGGCTTCCTCATTTTCGGCGCGGTCCTTTTGATCGGTGCGCTGGCCTATGGCGCTTACTGGTTTTTCGACGCCCGCTTTTATGAAACCACGGACGATGCCTATGTCAGCGGCAATATCGTGGCCGTCACCAGCCGCGAAAACGCAACCGTGATGGCGCTGCACGCGGACAACACCCAATCGGTGCGCCGCGGCCAGCTTCTGATGGAGATGGACCCTTCGGTGGTGAATGTGAATCTGGCGGCGGCGGAAGCCAATCTGGCGCGTGCCATCCGCTCCGTGAAGGGCGAATTCTCCCGCGCGCAAAGCTCCGGTGCCCAGGTGGCGCAGGCGCAGGTGGCGCTGGCCCTGGCGCGTACCGATTATCAGCGGCGCCAGCAGGCGGCCAAGGACGGCGCGGTTTCCACCGAGGAATTGGCGCATGCCCGCGATAACGTCCGCGCGGCGGAGGCGGCAGTCGCCGCGGCGCAAGGTGGACATGCGCAGAGCTTGTCCCAGATCACCGGAACAGATGTCGCCAACAACCCGGACGTTCTTGCGGCGGAAGCCAGCCTGCGCTCGGCGGCGATCGCCCAGAGCCATATGCGCATCGTCGCGCCCGTCGATGGTGTGATCGCGCAACGCACCGTGCAGCTGGGCCAGCAGGTCGCGGCCGGCACGCCGCTTCTGGCGGTGGTCTCGCTGAGCAATGTTTGGATCGATGCCAATTTCAAGGAAGTCCAATTGCAGGACATGCGCATCGGTCAGCCGGTCACCGTCACCGCCGATATCTATGGCGGCAAAGTCACCTATCACGGCAAAGTCGAAGGCCTGGGCGCGGGATCGGGCAGCGCCTTCGCGCTGCTCCCGCCCCAGAATGCCAGCGGCAACTGGATCAAGATCGTCCAACGCGTTCCCGTCCGTATCGCGCTTGACCCACAAGATGTATCCGAACATCCCTTGCGCGTGGGGTTGTCGGTCAGCGTCAGCGTTTCGATCAAGGATACGTCCGGGCCGCAAGTGACGGCGCGGGTCGGGGCGGGATCGACCCGGGCCGATTTGGGCGATGACGCCAACGCCAAAGCAGACGCCATCATCGCCCGGATTCTGATGGAGAACGGCGCCACCCAGACAGCGGCCGGCAAATGAGCGGTCCCGGCGCCAACCCGGGCGGTGCGGTGGCCCGTACCGAACCGGCGCCGATGCAGGGCGCGTCCCTGGCGATTACGGCGCTGGCGCTGGCGTTGGGCACCTTCATGCAGGTGCTGGATTCGACCATCGCCAACGTCTCCTTGCCCACCATTGCCGGCAATCTCGGCGTCAGCACCAACCAAGGTACCTGGGTCATCACCAGCTTCGCGGTGGCCAACGGCATTGGCGTGCCGCTGACCGGCTGGTTGATGGGCCGTTATGGCGTGGTTCGCACCTTCGTATTTTCGGTGATCGCGTTCACGGTCGCGTCTTTGCTGTGCGGCATTGCCTGGAATTTGTCATCCCTGATTTTCTTCAGAATTCTGCAGGGCGGAACGTCCGGCCCGATGATTCCGGGATCCCAGGCGCTGTTGATTTCGATTTTTCCCGCCAACAAGCGTGCGACAGCGTTGGGCATCTGGTCCATCACCACCTTGGTGGCGCCGATCTGCGGCCCGATCCTGGGCGGCTATATTTCCGACAATTATCACTGGGGCTGGATATTCCTGATCAATGTACCCGTGGGAATTATCGTCGCGGTCCTGTCCTGGCGCGCGCTGGAAAGCCGCGAAACGCCGACCCGCAAGCTGCCGATCGATACGGTGGGGCTGGGGCTTCTGGTCGTCTGGGTCGGCGCGCTGCAGATCATGCTCGACAGCGGCAAAGACGCGGATTGGTTTTCCTCCACCACCATCGTGATCGAAGCCGTCGTCACGGTTGTCTTCTTCATCGCCTTCCTGATCTGGGAGCTGACCGAGGACCATCCCATCGTGGATCTGTCCTTGTTCAAGAACCGCAACTTCGCGCTCGGGACTTTGGCATTCTGTCTGGGATACGCGGTGTTCTTCGCCAACAATCTTTTGATGCCGTTATGGCTGCAAACCCAGATCGGCTACACCGCCACTTGGGCGGGCCTGGTGGCGGCGCCGACCGGCGTGATTGCGGTGCTGCTGACGCCCTTCACGGCGCGGATTATCTCGCGGATCGATGCCCGCCTGATCGCCAGTGTGGCCTTTGTCGCTTTCGGGATTTCCTATCTGATGCGGGCGAACCTCACCGCCGATGCCAGCTTCTTCGCCTTCATGTTGCCCTTGCTGGTTCAGGGGATCGCGATGGCGACCTTCTTCCTGGCCATGATCACCATTCTGTTGGACGGTGTGTCGCCACAGCGCATTCCCCTGGCATCGGGGCTTTCGAACTTCGCGCGCATCACGGCCGGCGGTTTCGCCGCCTCCATGGTCACCACGCTTTGGGACCGGCGCGAAGCCTTTCACCAGGCGCGCATGGCCGATCTCACAACCAGCTTCAATCCCGCGCTGACGCAAGTCCTGGGAGGATTGCGCCGGCTGGGCATTCCGGATCTGGGCGCCAAGGCTTCCATCGTCCGCGTCATGACGGGGCAGGCCTATCTGCAGGCCGCAAACGACATTTTCTGGGTGTCCGGCTGGACCTGCTTCATCCTGATCGGAATGGTCTGGCTCTGCCGCCGCGCCAAATCGGGCGGCGGCGCGCCGGTTGCGGCGGACTAGTCCGCCGCAACCGGCTTTTTTAGATTCCCCCATCTGTCTGCCACGGCCGCAAGCGGCCTAGCAGACATCTTCCCCCGCCAGCGGCTTCGCCGCGCGGGGGAAGAAAGCTAGTGCTTGGCATCTGCTCTCGATTGACTCGAATCAGCGGCCACGCGCAGATCGATCATGGGTCGAGGGCCTTTGATTCGTGGTTCGCGTCAGAGCGCAATCCGATTGGGGATTTGCGTGGGCGTTGCTGCATTGGCGGCGGCTGCCTTTTCCGGGTCAAGGGAAATTTCCGTTCCGTTCGTGAACAGAGCCTTGGCGGCAGACGCATCGTCTTTTTCGTCCGCGCCCGACATGATGTATCCGGACGGGCTGCGCGCCAGCCGGCCACGAACCATTTCGGCTGCCAGCGTCGCCACACCCGAGCCTGGCGGAAGTGCTGCACCGCTGACCAACATCGCCATTCCCGCCATCGCCATCTGCATTGACGATATGGGCGGCGACGCGAGCGGCACGGCGAAAGCCATGGCGCTGCCGCGGGACGTGACATTGTCTTTCTTGCCTTATGCCGCTGCGACGCCTTCCCTGGCGATGCAGTCCAAGGAGATGGGCCATGAGGTTCTGGCGCATGTTCCCATGGAGCCGATCGGGCCCAGCGACCCGGGCCCCAAGGCCCTGAAAATCGGTGCGCCGGACAATGTCGACCGCCTGGCTTGGGCTTTGGCGCGGGTTCCCGGTCTTTCCGGCATCAACAATCACGAAGGCAGCAAATTTTCCGGCGATGCCGCATCTCTCGTTCCGGTGGTGCAAATGCTGTCGGAACGGCGTTTGTTCTTTTTCGATTCCCGCACCATCGGCCGGTCCCAGATCGTGCGGGTCTCGCACCAGTACGGCGTGGAAAGCGCGGGACGCGATGTGTTTCTGGACAATGTGCTGACCGATGCAGCGATCAAGGCGCGGCTGAACGAACTGGCGGACAAGGCGAAGAAATCCGGCATCGCCATCGCCATAGGCCATCCGCATGGCGTCACCTTGCGCGTTCTTTCGGCTTGGCTGGCAGAAGATCACGGTGTCCGGCTGGTGCCGGTATCGGAAGCGATCCGCATGAAGACCGAGCGCGCTTCGGTAATCGCGGCGCGCTGATCGCGCGCTACTGCCCTTTTCGGGCGGAGGATGCGAAACGCACGGCTTCTTCCGCCGCCGCCATCAGGGCCCGGGCCTTGTTCACGGTTTCCTGATATTCGGCTTCCGGTTCGCTGTCCGCGACCACGCCGCCGCCTGCCTGGACATACATAATCCCGTCCTTCACCAGCGCCGTGCGCAGCACGATGCAGGTATCCATTGAGCCATCGGCCGCGAAATAACCCACCGCGCCGCCATAGGGGCCGCGTTTTTCCTTCTCGAATTCGTCGATGATCTGCATGGCGCGAATTTTCGGCGCGCCGGAGAGTGTGCCGGCCGGCAGGCCTGCGGCCAGCGCGTCCACCGCATCCAGACCCGGCCGGATATCGCCTTCCACATTCGAGACCAGATGCATCACATGGCTGTAGCGTTCGATGAAAAAGCTGCCGGTGACTTTGACGGCGCCGGTCTTTGCGACTCGGCCGACATCGTTGCGGCCCAGATCCAGCAGCATCAAATGTTCGGCGCGTTCCTTGGGATCGGCCATTAATTCCTCGGCCAGCGCGGTATCTTTCTCCGGCGTCGCGCCACGCGGGCGGGTGCCAGCGATGGGCCGGATCGTGACTTTGCCGTCGCGCAAACGCACCAGGATCTCGGGACTGGAGCCGACGATCGAAAAGCCGGGAAGCGACAGGTAATAGAGGAAGGGCGAGGGGTTCAGACGGCGGAGCGCGCGATACAGTGAAAAGGGCGGCAGGGTGAAGGGGCGCCGGAAGCGCTGGCTGGGCACGACCTGGAAGATGTCGCCGGCGCGGATGAAATCTTTGGCCCGCGCCACGACATCGAAATATTCGTCCTTGGTCATGTTGGAATCGATCCGGGCGCCCAGCGGCAGATCGGCGGGCGCCTGCACGGTCGGGGGCAGGGAACGGTCCAGTGCGGCGACGGCCTCTTCGATGCGCTCGCTGGCCCGGGCATAGGCGGCCCGGGCGTCGATACCCGCATCAGGCCAGACGGGAGTCACCACCACGATCTCATCTTTTACCGTGTCGAAGATCGCCACGATGGTGGGACGGAGCAGGATGGCGTCGGGAACGCCCAACCGGTCGGGCGGCATGTTGGGCAGGTGCTCGATCTGGCGCACCATATCGTAACCCAGATAGCCGAACAGGCCGGTGGCCATCGGTGGAAGCCCCTGGGGCAATTCCATTTGCGTCGCCGCGATCAGGGTGCGAAGCGACTCCAATGGCTTTGCTTTTTCCGCCACGAAATCATTGCCGGTCAGGGCCCGGCGGTTGATCTCGGCCAAATCGCCCTGACAGCGCCAGATCAGATCCGGCTTCAAGCCGATGATGGAATAACGTCCCCTGGTCTCACCGCCTTGCACGCTTTCCAACAAAAAAGCGTTGTCGCGCCCATGGTTGTTTTCGTCGAAGCCCAGCTTGAGAAACGCCGAAACCGGTGTTTCCAGATCGGCGACCAACCGGCGGAACAGGGCTTGAGGCTTCTTCGCGGCGTAGGTCCGGGCGAAGCTGTCGAAATCGGGATTCAAACTCACGAGGCGCCGCCGGTGACCTGCTGCAGCAATTTCTGGTTCACTTTGACGCCCTGTTGAGTGCGTGACGCATTGGCCAGCACGGCAGACAGATCGAGCGCGGCCTGCTGGGAAATCTGGCCCCGGCCCGTCGCATACATCTGTTCGGTTCCGCTGTTCTCGGGATGAACAATGCCGGTAATGCGCGCGATGATGTAATTGCCGCCCGTGCCCTGCGGCGCCTGGACGATGGCGCCCGGCGCAGCCTCGAACAGTTTGGTGATGAGAGCAGCCGAGAAGGTCGTATCGTTGGTGTTGCGTGACAAAGCAGGGCTCTGCTGCACGGTCACCTTCAGCTCCTTGGCGACGGCAGCCAAATTGCCATCCTTTTGCGCCTGGGCGGCAAGCGCCACGGCCTTAACCGCGAGAGCCTTGGACTTCTCTTCCGAGGTCCAGGCCGCCAGCGCATCGGCACGGACTTCATCCAGCGGCTTGAGCTTGGCAGGGGTCACGCCGTTGACCTTGAGCGCATAATAAGCGCCGCTTTTGGCGGCAACCGGATCATTGTCTTCGCCCACTTCAGCGGTGAAGGCGGTGGTGAGGAATTCCGGATCGGCCGGAAGGTCGGCGATCTTCTCGCCGGCCGGAGCAACCCCCGCCTTGTCCACCGATTTGATGTGACCGACTTTCATGCCGACTTTCTTTGCGGCGGTGGCTATATCGGCGCCGCCGGAGCGGGCGTCTTCATACGCGTTGAGAATGTCGGTGATCTTGGCGCCCGCCATCTGCAGCGCGATTTGTTCGCGGATCTGTGCCTTGGAATCGTCCAAGGTCCGCGCGATGCCGGGCGTGATCTTGGTGACGCGCATCAGGACATAACCGGAAAGGGCGCCCTTGACCGGATCGCTGACCTGATTGACCGGCAAGGCGAAGATGGCGTCGGCGCGCGCCGTGTCGGGAATATCGGCCTTGGAGAGGGTGCCCAAGAGCAGGCTGGTCGCGGGGATTTTGCGTTCCTCCGCGATCTTTTCGAAGGGGGTGCCCGCCTTGATCCGGGCCTCCGCTGCCTTGGCGTCGGCTTCGCTGGCGAATTCGATCTGCTCGACGTCGCGCTTTTCCGGCACGTTGTAGTTCGCCTCATGCTCCTTGAATTCGTCGGCGATCATCTTGTCGGTCACCGTGACTTGGGACGTCACATCCTGCGGCGCGACGGAGGCATATTCGACCTCGCGATATTCCGGCGTGGAGAAACGTTCGGGATGCGCCTTGATGTAGCCCGCCAGTATTTCGTCGGATGGCGGCGCAACTGCGCCCATCGATTCCGGGGACACGATCACATAATCGACGGCGCGCTGTTCAGTGACATAGCGGAACAGGCCCTTTGTATAGCTGTCGGGCAGCGAAAAGCCGGCTTCCATCGCGGTGGTGAGTTGGCCGCGAGCTGAATCGGCGCGCATCTCTTCCAGGAAGGCTTGTTCGCTGTAACCCGCGCCCTGCACGGCCTGCAGGAAGACATTGTGATCGAATTCGCCGGTCGCGCCTTTGAAAACGGGTTGGCCACGCACCTGCTGGGCCAGTTCTTCGTCGGTGGTGGTGAGGCCGAACCGGGCCGCGGTGTTGTCCAGGGCGGTCCGGTCGATCAATTGCTGCAGCGCCGCCCGGTCCAGGCCCATCTTCTGGGCAAGCTCAGGCGTCAGATCCATGCCCATCTGCTGGCCCTGGTTGCGCAGGAAGTTGCGATAGGTGCGCGAAAAGCTGTCGCTGGAAATCTCGGTCGACCCGACCGTGGCGAGCGCGTCGGCGGATTGGCCGGTGAAAACGTCAGCAATGCCCCAGACCACGAAGCTGAGGGCGAGGCCGCCCATCAGGAGCGAAGCCACCCAGGACTTGGAGAGCTGATGCATCCACTGAATCATGAGAACTTCCCACGGCTTGTAAGAAAATGGCCGCGAATGATAGGGAGGGGGGAAGGTCAGAGCAAGCGGCGCGAGCCGCGGCGAAAAGGGCGCCAAAGCCCAAACAAGGCATAAGGCCGCCGACGGGCAGGAGGACACGGCATTGCGTCAACTGGTGGCGGGAAACTGGAAAATGAACGGCCTTTCGGCCGACCTGGCCGAGCTCGAAGCCTTGAAACAAGGGCTGGCTACCGATCCGGCGGCTTGCGACGTCCTGGTTTGC
>JADMIO012610869.1_pt1 | contig 16451 bp, 12 predicted proteins | sample 8958161 | NCBI WGS metagenome assembly JADMIO01 (sample SAMN16585339, study PRJNA669376) | soil metagenome | isolation source: Crop rotation soil | place: USA: Cullars Rotation, Alabama | collected 2011
GGCGGAAGCCAGCATTACCGCTCCGCTCTCGGCCCAGAGAGATTCGGTCAAAACTCCGCTCGTCGTCACGATTGGCAGACCGTGAGCCAGCGCGGTCATGACACTTGTGCGGCGGCCACTGACGCCATCGCCAAAAGGTTGCAGCATCACGTCGCATGTGCTGAGATGTCGGGAAAGGTCTTCTGCGGAGAGAGAGCCTGTGGCGTACACTCTCCCAGTCACCTCAGGATTAAGGCGAATCAGCTCATCGCGCAAGGCTTCACCGCCGCGCCCCAGAAGCAACGCCGCGCGCTCTGTATGACCTATTAGGAGCGAACCCAGCAAAGTCTTCAGAGCGTTTGTGATGTGCGGCGCGTAAGTTCCGAAGTGCCCGATGACGAAGCTTCCATTCGCCGCAGGCGCATAACGTGCGCGCAATTCGTTGATACCCGGATCATCTTCAACAACCGGAATTACGCTTGGAACAGGCAGCCAAACGACAGGGGCGTGATTGCCGGCGAGCGATCTTATGATCTTTTCCCATGCCGGAATCGAAACAAAGATGCGCTCTGCCGAACGCGCGACGAGCGAGGCCATCAAGCGAGTCGTGGCTCCGAGCAGTTTGTGCGATGCAGGTTGATTCCGGTGCAGCGGGAAGACAACTTCGTGGAACATGACCCAGATGGAGTGCCTGCGCCTGAGCGACCATAGCCATAGGCAAAACGGAACATTGAGAGCCTTCCACCCGAAAGCATGCGGCACATACTGCACTAAGATTCGATGTGGGTGTGCGGCTTTCTTAAATAACCTTTGCAATAAAAACATCGAGCGCATCCCGAAATGATCCGGCAAGCGATGCGCTTCGACTCCGGCCTCGTGCGGCGTCTGGCCCGAACAAGGCGACGCCCAAACATGCACACGGTCACCGGCTTCCGATAATCCACGCGCTATCAATCGCGTGTAATCGCTCACGCCTCCCGGCTGCGGCGGATACTCGCCCGTCAGTATGTGCCACTCCGTCATAAATGCTTTAGAGACACTGCGTTATTCTTTCAATGTCGCAACATGATATTGCACTGCCCCGCACAAACGATTGTTCAGCAATCTGCCTAACAATGATTTGACAGCACGCTTCAGCGAGCTTTGCTCATGCCCGCCTCCCGGCGGAAAGTAAAGACTTCGCTCATTCTTAAATCCAGCCTCTTCAAGCATGAATAATATTTCGCTCTTATTGTATTCCCTGTAATGCACATCTCCGAGATCAATAATATGTCCGTCCTGAATCTTCGGCATAGACATAAAAGCCTGCGTGCCCCAGAGCGTGTACCTATCGCGCAAGAGGCGCGTCGCGTTTATCAGCGTAGACGGATTTGGCGTCGTGATGATCAAAACCCCTGACGGTTTGAGAACGCGCGCCGCCTCGCGTATCAACCCCAGAGGATGATTCAAGATATGCTCGATGATCTCACCCATCAAGACCACGTCGAACGAGTTGTCAGGCAAATGCGCGAGGGCTTGTAGCTCATTAAGATTAGAGAGAAAGAATTCCATTCCGCGCCGTGCGAAGATGTCCGCGCGATCCGACAGGTCTTCCGCATCCGTGCCCGTCACCTGGTAACCCAAAGTTGAAAAGAGACAACTGATATAACCATTAAAACAACCGACATCAAGTATGCGAGCGGGGGGCTGCTTTCTAGCCATCACATCGGATACCATCAAATTAACGCGTCTCTTATTCTCAGGCCAGTATGATTTAAGAAACCACTGGTTGCCCTGATATTCATTCAACATCAGTTCGAACATATAGCAGAATGTAAACCATTTGCGCCCAATTCTCCATCCTGCCGTACGCTTTCTCTCGTTGGAAGCCAATCGGCAGAATTGCGCATATTGTGGAACGAACAAGGTATTATCTTTCTGCCAGAGAGATCTTCTGCTTCTCTTTTTCTGCGGCGCGGCGCTTGATCGCTTCTGCATAAAGCAGTTTTCACTGCTCAGAAAAACGAAGTGCGCGCCAGCCCGGAGGTGATAGACGGGACAGAGCTCGACCTGCATCGAGCGTCGCCAGATAGTTGGAGCTTTCTCCGTTGCTCTGATTACTGACCCGCAAAGAGCGGAATGAATGTGAGAGGTGAAATATACTATAGCCGTAAGAGTTAAGCATTTCAGTGGCGGGCGTCGGGAGGACCCCATGTTCCTCAAATACAATGTCGCGTATTGATCGCCTTTCCAATAATTGCTGCGCTCCACGAAAGACGTTTAATTCAAATCCTTCGACATCTACCTTCATCACACCAATATGTGAGTCGAACAGATCGTCCAGCCGCGTAGTTTTAACCTGCATCTCTCCATTATCAGAAAGATGCGCCAGGCCCTCATTCATATAGAACTGTTCCGTATATTCAAAACCAGCGACGCCGGAAATATCTGAGACGGCCATTTCGTGAACCGTTACTTTCTCACCCTCTGCTCCCCATGCTTCGACGTTTTCGCGCAGGCGTTCGCATAACATTGGTAGTGGCTCAAAAGCGACAACTCTTCGTGCGCGTTTCGCCAGCACGCTCGACATCAATCCAACATTCGCGCCAACGTCCAGCGCGAGGTCATCCTTCTCAGTCAAACGCCAAAGAGTTTCCACCACAGGCAAATCAAAGACGCCAAAAATTGCTATGCCTTTACCGATGATCTCTTGTCCGTTGACGATCAGAGGTAATCCCCACGACAGCTTGACCGTCTCCCGCCGGGTCAATCTACGTCGCCAGAATGTTTTCAAGAGAAAACGCGGCTGATAGATGTATTCCGGCTTGAGCAGGTTGAGCGGGTTTCGCATGATTTGAAAATCCATAAAAACCAAAAGCGACCATCAAACTTTTCCAATGCCTGATGACTCTCTCGTTTTGACCGACCATTTCGTCCCCACGCCAAATTTGGACAGGCCGTTAGATAAGCCATCTGCCAGTGAACTCTTGAGCCAGACAGGAGCGATGACCCAACAGGTCAGCCCGTAGACGATACACAGGACAGCAGTCGTTAATATCGCACGTGGGATCAACGGAAGTGATAATTTCAAGCACAGGCTGCCGGTAAGGCCGCTCGATATGACGGGAACGATGATCCACATCAACGGGATCAGCACTTGTCGTGCAGTTGCGCGGCCTAAGCCGATAAAGACAAAAGGAGTGGATAAGACGCCGACGATTAAATAGCCGAGCGGGACTCCGTTAAATCCTATCAGGAAAACCAGCAAAGTGCTCAAGCCGATGATGGCGACGTTCCGCCCCAGAGTATATCGTGTGACGAAGTGAACTTTTCCCAGACTATTGAGAGTTACAGATACTACCCAGATGATCATATCCGAGCCGAGCACGATGGAGTACAACATCAGGGCAGGGACGGCGGGCGACCACTTCTCAGTGTAAATCCATCTAACGAGTAAGGGCCCGGCCACCAGCATGACCGCAGTCCAGAGACCGGCTACGAGCAGTAGATAAGTGAGATATTGTGACAACGTTCGCTCAACTTCTTTCCTGTCATCCTGTATGCGAGAGAAATGCGGGAACGCGACGCGCATTACATTATCAACGAGTATGAGCGGCCTTCGACCGTTAGCCACAGCCCACATCAGATAGCCCACGGCCTGTGGGCCCAACCACATCGCAACCAGCGTCGGCGTCACCCAGTTTGCCATCTGATTGATAATGGCTTGCAGCTGAAACGGGATACCGAATCTTAGAATCTCTCCGGCAACTTTTCGGTCAAATCCGAGCCGCACCTTCCAAGGAGAGATGAGGAACACCAGCACTGTGCCCAGGATGCCGCGCGCCATCGTCGCCCAGATGAAACTCCACACGCCGTAGCCCGCGACGGCAAGCACGACGGCGCTAATTTGATAACTGAAGTTTTCTACGACCTCAACCCACGCGATACGCTCGTAGCGCAGGTGGCGTTCTAATTGCAATGCGCTGATCGCTCGCCACGAAGTCAGATAAAGGCTAAAGGCTAAAGTACGCACCAGCCAGATAGTTTCGGGCGGAGATTTTGGGTAGAGCGAGACTACCCACGGAGCAAGTAGAAAAAGCGCGGTGACGATCACCGTCGTCACGATCTGCTGCAATGTGAAGCCGACGCTTAGGTCGCGGTCGGTCAATTCGTCTTTGCGTTGAATGAAAGAGGGAGCGAGGCCAAATTCTCCGAAAATAGAGAAGAGGGCGACCAGAAAAGTCGTAATGGCGTAGAGTCCGAATTCGGCAGGGTCAAGCGTGCGTGCCAGCACAACGCCGCCGCCGAACATCAATATCTGAAGCACTATCTGGCGACCGAGCAACAGTCGGATGCCTCGTCTGGCTCTCGCTTGAACGTCGTTCACAATAAATCACTTTCAGGACGAATCACATTGGAGAAACTTCATCCGAAGCTTTGAGATCGGCGGCAACAGCTTTGATGATAGACGGCAGATCGCGCGTCGGGCGATAGCCTAACAATCGCGCTGCCTTTCGCAAACAGGGCACACGGCGTTGCATATCCTCGAACCCTTCGCCGTAAGCCTCTTTGTATGAAAGATGTTTAATCTCGCTCCGGCTCCCGGTCAGCTTGATCGTCATTTCCGCCAACTCTTTGATTGACACTTCACGATCATTCCCGAGATTAATGACTTGACCGAAACAGGCAGGGGTTTCCAGCACACGCCCCAAAGCCTCGACCACATCCGCCACATGCCCGAAGCAACGCGTCTGCTGCCCGTCGCCGTAAACGATCAACGGCTTGCCTTCGAGCGCAGCCTTGACGAAGCGCGGCACGACCATCCCGTACTGTCCCGTCTGTCTGGGGCCGACCGTATTGAACAGGCGCACGACCGAGACGGGCAGACGCGTCTCGCGCCAGTGTGCCAGCGACAGAAACTCATCCAGAGCTTTGGCACAGGCATAAGCCCAACGATGCTTGCTGGTCGCACCGGTCAAGACATCATCGTCTTCACTAAAAGGAACGGTGGTTCCTTTGCCATAGACCTCACTGGTGCTCGGAATCAGCACACGCTTTCGATAACGGGAGCAGTAGCGCAACACCACATCTGTCCCGCCGAAGATGGTTTCGATGGTCTTGACGGGCTGTTCCATGATGAGCTTGACACCGACCGCGCTCGCCAAGTGAAAGACGCGGTCGCTCTTGCGAATCAACTCTTCCATCAAAGTCTCATTGAGCACAGTATCAATGATGATCTCAACCTTGTCGCATCCTTCGAGATGAGCGATGTTCGAGTAACGCCCCGTAGAGAGATTGTCGAGAATAATGATGTGATGGTCGTCAGCCAGCAGGCGCTCTGCCAAATGACTTCCGATGAATCCGGCGCCGCCGGTGATTAAGACTGCGCTCATTTTGATCTAATGAAATCCTTCTATTAAATTTTAGACCCGGAATTTGTAGCCGCGATCAGCTCGACTATCTCACGTGACATATCCGTCCAGGTGCGCTGTCTGAGCATCTCGCCGAAACGCGCGACGCGCCGGCGATAGCCCGTCATGTCTGCTCGCCAGCGGCGCAGACGATTGAACAAATCTCCAGCTTGCGGCGGGTCATCCAGCAACAGGTCCGTCAATTCATCTGGATAACGTTCTGCGACCCCCGCGATGCGTGTCACGAAAGCCGGAAGGCCGCAGCACAGAGCCTCTTGAACGCCGAGGCCATAGGCATCGTAGTGCGTCGGACTGACAAGCGCATCCGCCGCCGCCAGCACGTCCGTCACCTGTTTCGTGAACCCCATTAAGCGCACGCGCTCGCTCAAGTTTTTCTCCGCCGCCCTTTGCCGCCACAACTCTACTTCCGCGCCTTCGCCCAACGCGACCAACTCAGCGTCCCACGCAAGATCATGATGCAATTGCTCCCATGCTGTGAAAAGCACGTCGAATCCCTTGTTGCGATCATGCCCAAGCGCGCCTATGAAGACCACTACGGGACGGCTGGCGTGCCAACCTAAACGCTGCCGCGCGTCATCTCGCTCGGCTTCGGTGAACGGGTGAAAACGCTTTGCATCGTTGCCGTAATAAACGGTATGCACACGTTCGGGCGCGAGTCCGATGTGGCCTATCACCTGTTGGCGTGCACGAAGCGAATTCGTAATCACAAGCTGCGCGGCTTTCAAAGAGCGTCGCTCAGTACGCAAGGCTGCACGTTTCAACAATCCGGCTCGCAGGCGAAACGCGAGCGGGGCATGAGTGTGGCGCGTGTCCCACGCCGCATGAACCGCGTGAATCCAGTTCACATCAGGCCACAAACAATTCCCGCCGTTGACCACCACGCGCGCTCCGCGTTTCGTCAACTCCTGAGCGACGCGTCGCCCGGCGCGTGCCAGCAAGGGATCGGCCAGCGTATACATACCGAGCGGCTTTGTTATCTGATGCCAGGTGACGCGCGGGTGCTCCGCAAGTGGAGGGGCGACGTAGAAACTGACGAGATGAACTTCTGCTCCGACATGTTCGGCCAGATGCCATGCCAACTCATAGTTGGCCCAATCCATCCCACCCCAAGTGGTGAAATCTCCGCTAACGAGTACGTATACGCTCATGTGAAAAGAGACCGCTCGCCTGCGCAACCCCATGCAAGGCTCCGGCTAGAAACCAGTATTGCATTCCGACCTGAGTAGTAAACGGCGTGAAGCCGAAAATCAAAGCGAGGACTCCCATATTAGCGGCGATGATTATCGGAGCGATGAGACGCAACTTCGGCTCGGTCGCTTTCCCGGCGATTTTTAATTCATAAGAAATTGTTCTCAGTAAAGCTAAAGAATAAAGACACATCAGGATAACGCCGCCGTCCAGAATCCAGCCGTTGAATTGTAATTCAGACCAGATCATAGGCGAGTCTATATTCATTTCATCGCCGAAATAAACACGCATCATGCCCCAACGCGCCAGCCCCGCGCCGAGCGGGTATGTGGGCAAAAGGTCAGTGAACCCGTTCTCTAATTGGGTGCCCCGATGAGTATTGTAATACACAGTCACCGGATCGCTTGCGGTAAGCGATTGATATCTGCTCACCGAAGCCTTGCCGGTGCGTGCGACAGTGAAAGAAAAAAGGAGGGTCACGAGCATGACCGCGACGCCCAGAAAGGCTATCGCCTTCGTCCTCTGTTTTTGTAGTAACCAGAGAACACCGACATAGACCGCCATCATCCCGCACATGATTAGCAGCGCGGTTCGCACCTGACTCAGATAGACGGCGGCCACACCAGCCACGCCTAAGATAAAAGCGCCGAGCCGGTGGCTAGCCCTTTTCAAATTCATGGCGAAGATGAAACCGAGCACGGCGGCAAGCATCCCCGCGGCACAGACTGCGCCCGGCGTATCGAACAGACCCGGAGGCCGGATCGCCAGCCTTCCAGCTGAATTGATGTATGTGTAATTGCTCAATCCATATTTCGACGACATGACGACGCTCGAAAACTCTTGCGGCATAAAATAGGCCGGAATGTAAACCTGTAAGACGCCTACCAACGAATTGACGCCATTGCAGATCAATAGAATAACCAGCAGGCGTATCAAGCGTTGAGGGCTGCGTATCATGGACGCAGCCCAGTACACCGGGGCCATGACCGATAGATACAGCATCGTCTGCCCCAATCCCGCGAGCAAGGTGTTGGTCGTCGGATGAAAGATCATCAGGGCGAGATAAGCTACAGATAAAAGCAACCAATGCAGGGCCGGATGCGGCGTGTGACGGCGGCGGCGTCCCATCCACCATGCCAGCGCGGCAAGGCTGATAGCAAAAGCAGCGACACGAAGCGGCAATCGCAAGCCCTGCGTACCCGGCAGAAACAGGATGGCGGGAAATGCGGTCTGGCTGATAACGAAAAACTCGGCGAAGCCCCACTTCGGCTCAGCCTTTACCTCTTCGATCGAAGAAGCAAAAGTTGATGGCCGCTTCATCTTAAACACGTCGAAGTTTTTTGTTACCATTGCAGTTCCACATCCGGCGCAGTCAAAATCAAATGAGGCCACTCGTCAAGGGGCTGACCTTCTTCAAAGGGTTGTAGGAATGTCTTGAAATCAATGTGTTTGCTATAAGCTGCCTGCCGGGTGATGAGCGGCGAATGATCGAGACGCCACGCGCAGTAATCAAAGCCGCGCAGTTGTTTGACGATCTCCTCTGCCGAGTGCCCGTGCTCTGCTAGTTGCGCAGGGTGCAGCTCCAACAAGATTCTCTTAACGCGACCCCCTTTCAGAGAGCGGGACATGCCCGTCAAAGCGAAGCCCTCATATCCCTCTATGTCCATCTTTAACAGGTCTATGACAGACAGTTTTGCTTCATCGAATAATTCGTCGAGCGGTCTGGACGAAACGGCGAAAACCTTTTCGTTAGCGCGCTCATTGCTAATCACGCGTGACACGCCGAAATTATTTCCCGCTTCGTCATATCCGGCCAAGCTTAAAACATCCGAGCGGCTTCCGGCAGCGACCTGTAATGCCACGACCTGCTTTAGATCATTTCGCTCAAGACTTTCCTGCAAAGCCTCGAATAGTCTGGGATCAGGCTCCAGACTTATCACCCTACCGCTCTTGCCAATCAGATGAGCGGCTAAAAAGGTGAAGTATCCCCAGTTAGCCCCGACATCCACAAAGGTCATACCCGCACGCAAGATCGCCTGCACGAGCATTGTTTCCAGTGGCTCATAACGCCCTGTAAAGCAGACCTCACGGGAGATAGCGTCGCGCAAATCACACCTGAAGATGACCTTGCCAAAATCTGCGGACATCTGCATCAAAAACGCCGCGGGCGGGCGACGACAGATGTTATCCATCAGACGATAGCGACCCGCAGGCAGATGGCGAACCACCGCTGCTGTGGCGCGTACCCAGGCTGGGGGCATAACCTTCATTTCCTTTCCACCGTTATGCGTCATCAAATGCAACTTATTCCGCCTGCACTAATTTTCTTCCAACTAAAAGCACATTATCAGAAAGCGCGCGTGGAAATAATTTTGAGAGAAAGGCAGGATAGTGATAAGGAGTAAAAATCATCCTTCCCTGCCGGCTGTATAAGATATTCACCTCAAGCAGTCCGCATTCCGCAGCAATTCGCTTCAAATCAACTTCAAGCAGCGCGGTCAGGTGCGCAGGGTAATGTGCATCTTGAAAAGCGGAAAACCGCTTTTTGATTAAAAGAGTGATCAGGCTCAACAGGCTCAGCTGATTCGGCGTGGTCACGATTATCCAGCCGCCGGGTTTTGTGAGGCGTGTCAGCTCGCGCATAAAAGCTCTGGGGTTTTCCAGATGCTCTATGGTTTCGACCGAGGTCACGACATCAGCTATGTCATCAGGCAACGAAGTGTACCCCGTATCAAGATCAACCTTCCTGAACTCTGCGTCGGCAGGCAAATCATCATAACGCAGCACATCCACTCCGATATAACGAGAAAAATGATGCTTAACAAACTGCCACAGATGCCCACTTCCGCAACCCACGTCAACCAGCAGCCCGCCTGCGCTCCGTCCGGCTAAAGCCCCCGCCACCATCTTGTAGATAGCTGTATGGCTTGTGCCCAGACTCTGGCGCGCGCGCTGCTCTACGTCGAATTGCTTTGCGTAAGCGATGTCAGTCATCCGACCAGCTCCAACCGCGGGAGAGAGAGTAAGGCTAAATAAAGTTGCTTTATCTGTGCAGCGGGATCGCAGAGCCGATTTGCGCGCGCACGCCCTGCTGCTCCAAGTACAACTCGCAGCCCTTCGTCATCAATCAGTTTATTCAAAGCAGATGAGAGTTCACCCGCATCGCCGGGCGCGACAAGAATGCCGCATGAGTCATCTACTATCTCCTGCGCGCCGCCCAACGATGTCGTGACCACCGGGAGCCCTGCGTTGAGAGCTTCGATAAAGGTAATGCCAAACGGCTCCGGCTGAATATTTGGCTGACAGTGGATGTCGGCTGCCGCCAGAAGTCGCGGAACATCGAAACGCTCTCCTAAGAATATAACACGCTCCGCGAGGCCAGACTGCGTCACAATTTGCTTTAACCCTGCAAGATACTGAACCTCCTGTGGCCTCTGCGCGCCGCCAACCAACCAACAAACCCAACCGGGCACATCGCGCATCCCCGCCAAAGCTTCAAGATGCAGCGCATGTCCCTTCCATGCTTCCATCCGGCTGACCTGAATAATGACAGTCGCCTCTTGAGGCGTCTCAAGCCCGCGTCGCGTCGCGGCACGTTCGCCGTTCGAGCGAGCTGTTTCACTTAACGAGACGGGGCAATAGATCACCTCCGCTTGCACATCCCGGTACAGATTCTTTGTGGTCACAGCAGTGTAGCGGCTATTGCAAACAATCAGATCGGGTGGCGTGCGGCGGGCCCAGCGTTCGAGCCAGTGGCGACCGTCAATGGCGTCGTGGAGCCAGAAGACCTGGGGGAGGCCGGCGGCGCGCACGGGTTTAGCGAAGATGGCCTGCGACCAGGGCGCGTGGCAGATGGCGATATCGAAGTCGTGTGTCCTTAAAAGCTCTGCCAGGGCGCGGCGTGCGCGCAAGACTGTCTGCGGGTGGCTGGCGCGGACGTTGCCGAGCATGTGTACGGGGACGGATGCTGCGCACAGCTCCTCGCTCAGGCGTCCTTCAAAAGAGAGGGCGAAGTGCGGCTGCATCTCGGGGCAGAGGGCGCGCTCGCGCGCGAGCGTGACGAGCATCGTCTCGATGCCGCCGTAGAGATTGCCGCTGTAGATGTGTAGCACGCGCATTAGTTTCGTGTCGCCAGCAAATCTCTGTAGATCGGAATCAGCTCTCTCGCCAGCCGCGCGCGGTCGAAAGAGCGCCCGGCGGTCAAGCGTCCGGCCTCGCCCAAGCGCCTGCGTAATTCTTCATCCGCCGTGAGCCGCGCCAGAAGCTCAGCCAGAGCTTCTTCATCGCCCGGCGCGTGTGCCAGGGCATCCGTCCCGGCGTGGATGATCTCCGCGGCGCCGCCGGCAGAGCTCGCGACGAGGGCGCGCCCGCACGCCATCGCTTCGGCGATGACCAGGCCGAAGGGCTCCGGCTGCGTGCTCGCATGCACGACCACATCGAGCGCGCGCATGGCCGAGGCCGCGTCTTCGACAAAGCCCGTGAAGCCGACGCGCCCCGCGAGGCCTAAGCGTTCGGCCTCTGCTTGCAGCTCTGCGAGGCTATGCTGGCTGCCGTCCGTTTGATAGAGCGCGCCGCCGATGACGTAGCCGCGCACCTTCAGCTCCGGCGACAGACGCGAGAAGGCGCGCAGGAAAGTCGCGTGTCCCTTCCAGCGCGCCAGGGTCGCCAGGAGCCCGATCCTCAAAGTCCCTGCTTCAGCCGCGGGCAGCTCCGACAGCGCATCCAAATCCAGGCTCTCGCCATGCGGAGCGAATTTTTCGAGATCAATCGCATCCAGCACCGGATAGATTTTCAACTCCTCGCCGCACACGCGCCGCACATCTTCGGCCACGCTCCGCGAATTGGTAACGATGGCCGCCGGGCGCTGCCGGTGCCAGCGCAGCAGGCGCGCCATCAGGGGGCGCTGGCCGACGTAATCGCGCACGTGCCAGACGAGCGGCGTGCTGCTCGTCTTCAGTGCGCGCGCGCCGATGACGTGCATCTTGAAACCGTTCGTGTGCACGAGGTCTGGCCGCAGCTCGTCGAGCACGCGACGCAGCTCCGCGACGTAACGGATGACGGGCGAGCCGGCGCGGAAAAGTTTTTTGAGGAGGCTGGCGCGGCTGAGCTGCGTCCCGGCGTTGCCCCCGGCTCCCGCGTCGCCGAGCTTTGCCAGCGCGTCCGGGAAAGGCAGCACGCACGCACTGACTCCAAGCTTTTCAGCGCGCGCGATGAGCGGCCCCTCTGCGCCCGCGATGAGATGCAAAGACCATTCGGGCTCGGCCTCGCGCAGGCTCGCGAAGAGGTCGAGCAGAGCCAGCTCTGCTCCTCCCAACTGGCCGGACGGATTCAGGTAGACGACCTTCATTTAAAGCCTGACGCGCATCAGGGCGCGTCCGTCGCCGCCTTCCTCAACTTGAAAATCTGCTGGAGCAAACGTGTTGCCCCGCCGTTGCTGCGCTGCTCCGCCGGCTCCTCCTCGGACGGCAACAGGATCGCCGCGGGCGTCCGTTCAAACAGAGACTCGACCGCTCTTCGTCCGAGCTGGCGGCGCAGCGCCTCACGCGCGCCGGCGAGCGAAGGGGTGCGGCCCGTTGCTTCGCGCGCGTTCGAGGCGACGAGGGTGTGGGCGCTGTACTCTTTGGCGCAGTGGAGGGCGAAGCGCTGTGCCTCGCGTCCGTGCGCGCCGGTGATGCTCGAGGCGTTGAGCTGCAACTTGACGCCGCCTGCAAGCCAGGATTCCAGGCGCGTGCGGTGGCGGCGCAGGTCGTGGCTGCATTCCGGCCCGGCGATGACGACCGCGTAGCCGCGCTGCCTCAGGCACTCCCACATCTCCTCCGCCCCGGCGGGCGTGCGCACAGCCGAGAGCGAGACCAGCACGTGCTTCCCGCCGCCGAGCGTCACAGACGAGCCGTAGCGCTCGATGATGCCGTCCAGCTCCGGCTGAAAGCGAAAGAGGAAGCCCTGGTTGAGCTTGAGCGCGTCGCCCACTTCGCTTTGCAGCTGCTCCAGGCGTTGCCGGGAGGAGGTGAGAGCCAGCTGCGGCTCCGCCTCAAATTCCTCCCAGCGCTCGATGGCGACGATGGTGTGCACGCCTTCGCGCGCGGCCTGCCGGCACATCAACAGTGGCTCTGTGAAATCGTTTGCGGCGCGCACAGGAGCCCTATCGAAGAGATGACAACGAAGGTCAATCATAGGGGTTCGCGAATTTTTTTTGACTGTCAACAGCGGAGGGCTGGAACTTTTTCAAAATTCCATCTGGGCGCCTTCCGCTTTCGGCCAATTATGAATTGGCGCTGGAGGCCAGCTCGTCTGAATCCTGGCCCGTTTTGTAGTAGTTGTAATGATTGTAGTAGTACTTGTAATAGTAGTCCTTCGTCGAGAGCGTGACGTTGTTCAGGACGACGCCGAAGATCTTCGCCCCCACGTCCTGCAAGACCTGCCGCGCACGCCTGACCACTGTGCGCGAAGAGCGCCCGCCGTGCACGACCAGCAGCACGCCGTCCACCATCGCCGCGATCAGCACGCCGTCCGTAAAGGAAGCGATGGGCGGCGAGTCAATCACGATGTGATCGAAGTTGGCTTCGAGCACCGCGAGCAGGCGGCGCATCTGCTCGGAGCCGGTCAGCTCCGCGGGGTTCGGCGGGATCGGCCCCGAAGGCAGGACATACAAGCCGCTCTCCGTGTGCTGCTCGATCAGCGACAGCATCTCGACCTCGCTCATCTTGCTCGCGAGGATCGTGCTCAGGCCGCGCGTGTTGTCCGTCTCCAGGATCGTGTGCAGGCGCGGGCGGCGCATGTCCGCGTCCACCACGAGGACGGTCGCGCCGGTCTGCGCCAGGCTGGTCGCGGTGTTGACGGCTGTCGTCGTCTTGCCTTCGGCGGGCTGGCTCGAAGTGACGAGCAAGGTCTTCGGCGCGCCCCCGGCGCTGGAGAGCAGGACGGAGGTGCGCAGCTGCTTGTAGGCCTCTGCCAGAGGCGAGCGCGCGTCAATCTCCAGGAGAAGCGGAGACGAGAGGCCATTGCCGCTGCGCCCGTTCCGTTTCTGGAGACCCATGCTGGTCGAGAGCAGCTTGCGGCGCGAGAGGCTGCCGATGGCCGGGATGACCGCGAGCGCGGGCAGGCGCAGGGTCTTCTCCACCTCTTCGGCGGAGTTGACCGAGTCGTCCAGGTAATCCAGATAGCGCGCCAGCGCGATGCCGAAGACGAGCGCGATCAGCATCGCCAGCGCGACGCTCTGCATCCGCCGCGGGCCGACAGGCCCTTTCGGCACCGGCGAATAGTCCACGACGTGGATGTTGTTCGGCGTGCCGGCCAGGATCACATCGTTCTCTTTGTCGCGTTGCAGGAGCGCGTCGAGCAGCGTCTCGTTGGTCTGCACTTCCTGCTTGATGATGTTGTAGTTGACCGCCGCCTCGTTCTGCGTCAGCGTCTCCGCGCGCTGCTTGTTAAAGGCCGCGCGCAGGGTATCCTCTTTCGCCTTCGCCTCCATGTAGCGCGTTTCGAGATTGGTCACGACCGTCGTCGTGGCGCGCTTGTTCGTCTCCTTGAGCTCCTTCTCCAGAACGACGATCTGCTGGTCAATCTCTTTGACCTCCGGGTACTTCTCCGTGTACGAGACGAGGAGCTGCGCGCGCTTCTGCTTCAACTCGGCGAGCTTGCTTTCGGTCTCGCCGTTCTGCTTGGAGGTCACTTCGGCGGCCTGCGCCTCTGCGCGCGTGCCGTCGAGCGAGGCGCGATACCGGGCCTCGGCTTCCGTCCGCTCCTTCTCGGCGTCCATCAGCTGCCGGTTCAACCCCGCCAGACGATCCACGACGGTGTTCTGGCTCTCGTCGAGCGAGAGAATCTGGTGGTTCTTGCCGTAGTTCAGGAGCTGCTCTTTGCCCTTGCGAATCTCGACCTGCAACTCTGCGATGCGCCGTTGCAGGAAATCTCCGGCGGTCGAAGAGGTCTCAGTCTTGCGCTCCAGGTTGTTGATGACGAAAGCGTCCGCGACGGCGTTGACGATCTTGGAAGCGACCTGCGGGTCCGGGTGGCGATAGCGAATCTCGATCAGGCGCGTGTCTGTGATCTGCTTGACGCTGAGGCCGCCCTGCAACATGCCGACGAACGGAGCCAGGCGATTGACCTCGACCAGATCGTCGCGCGAAGTGGCCGGCGCGAGCGTGCCGGTCAGCGGCGCGTTCTCCAGCGGCTGAGTCTTATCGGCTGGAAGAGCCGAGCCGAGTCCGACCATCCGCTTGAGGCTTTCGATGGTCGAGCGGTTCTGCACGGACTGCGGGCGCAGGAACTCCTGATTGTTCTCCAGGTCGAGCGTCTTGACGACGCGGCTCAGAAGCCCCGCGCTGGTCAGAATCTGAATCTGCGTGTTGAAGTAGACAGGGTCCGTGTAGGAGCTGTTAACGATGATGTTGTTGCTCTTGAAAGCCCCGAGCGCAGGGTTGGTGTTCTCCGTGTCTACCTGGACCTGCGAGCGCGCCTCGAAGATGTCCGGCTGGCGCGCGGTGTAGATGGCCGCTAAGGTCGTCACCAGAACCAGAATGCCGATGATCAGCCAGAGATGCCTCCGCGCCGAGCGCCAGTACTCGTGCAGGCGCCAGTGCAGCCCGTCCTCTTCCACGGGTTCGCCCGCGTCGTAACGATAGGAGGGCGGCTGCGGCAGCTCCAGCGGACGCTCCAGCTCGCGCCCGCCCGCTGTCGGCTTAACTAACTCGGATGGTTCTCTCATAGGCTTCATAGATAAAAATTACGGGATGACACGCACGGGGAGCTGTCCGATCGAGGGGACGACCGCGCCGAGGAGCGCGCGCCAGGTACGCTTCGCGCCGGAGACGGGCACGTCCACGATGTCGCCCGCGACGAGCAGGACATCTTCGGCCTGCTGCTTCTCGATCGCGCGCAGGTCAACAAAGATCTCTGTCTTCTCGATCGTGCCGGGCTTCTGCCGGACGACGCGCACACGGTCCTTCTTCGTGTCGGGCATCGTGCCGCCCGCCATCGCGATGGCGCGCGTGACGGTGACCGGCTCCCTGAGCGCGATCGTGGACGGCTTGAAGACGTTGCCGACGACGAAGACCTGCTCGGCCTCAAGCACGCTGACGATGTCACCCGGCTGGACGAACGGGTTCGATCCTTCGACGCCTTTCAGCGTGTCGCTCAGCACGTAGTTATCGAGGCCGCCCGTTTCAGGATTCTCTTCGGGCGCGCTGCACGCGGCGCCGACCTCCGAGTGGACGACCTGCACGTTGCGCCCGGCGTTGTCGGCCAGGCCGCCGGCGAAGGTCAGGAGCTCCAGCAGGCGCACGCGCCGCGTCAACTGAAAGCGGCTCGGCAGGCGCACCGCGCCGACGACCGCGACCGGCTGCGAGTTGTACTCCTTAATAAAGACATCCACCTGCGGCTCTCTGAGGTACTCCTCATAGCGGCGCGCGATCTCCGTGGCCAGCTCGCTCTCTGTCAGACAGACCGCGCGAATCTCGCCCTGGATGAGCGGCATCCTAATCATCCCGCTCGAATCCACCCGCACAGAGTCGCGCGAGAACTGCGGGCGATTGAAGACGCGTATGTCGAGCATGTCGCCCGTCCCGATTCTGTACCGTGTGTCGGAGGACTTAACGACAGGAGTCTGGCTCGTCGTCGTGACCGCGGCCTGCTGCGCGCGGGCATTGACGCACACCACGACGAGGAGCAGGAGAACGAGCGGCAGCGCCCTCGCTGAAACTGAAGCGTGTTCGGGTAAAAGCTTTCTCATCTCACACTTTCGGAAAACAGCAAGCGAACAGAGAGAGTGCTCCGTGTCTCGCCCGAAGATGACGCTTGGCTGAATTCGATGAAGGCAGGTTCTTGACAGACGGCAGGCGATTGCAAAATCTCCGAGATGAATTGTGACGTTAA
>JADMIO010970596.1_pt1 | contig 16450 bp, 8 predicted proteins | sample 8958161 | NCBI WGS metagenome assembly JADMIO01 (sample SAMN16585339, study PRJNA669376) | soil metagenome | isolation source: Crop rotation soil | place: USA: Cullars Rotation, Alabama | collected 2011
TACTACTGCAGCTACTTTCTCCGTTACATCATAAAAGCTGAAGAAAGAAGTAGTGTCCTTCGTAACAGGCATCAGTTTGGAATAAGTAGAGCGGCTCAATGATTGTATACCACCCATAATAAAACCTACTGCCGCACCCAATCCATAAAATTCATAAATACCACCAACCGGGAGATAAAAAGCAACAACACATAAAGCTATCCATAGCACTACCAGTATCATCAGTGTTTTTATGTTGCCAATTTTAGACGATAACCAGGAGATGGTAAATGCCCCCGGAATAGCAATCAATTGTATAATAAGAATAGCGATGATAAGATTGGTAGTAGGAATTTCTAGTTCGCTTTTGCCATACAGTGCAGCTACCAGCATTACGGTTTGCACTCCCATATTATAAAAGAAGAAAGCTGTAAGAAAACGCTTTAAAGAAGGAATTTTTTTTAAATGCCCCCATACTTTTTTTAATTCGCTATACCCCTGTGACAGTGCTTGTTTTTTTAAATCACCTGATCCGGCAGCAACTGGTTTTGGCAAACGGCTCAATGAAAATTGCCCGAAGCTCCACCACCAGATACCTACCAGTAAAAAAGATATTTGAGATCCTTTACCTTCTGTAATGCCAAACTTATCATGCATCAACACAAATACAAAACAAATTATTTGCAGTAACACACTACCCACATATCCATACGCATATCCTCTTGCACTTATGCGATCCCTGTCTTCTGGTGCAGCAATTTCAGGCAGAAAAGAATTATAAAAAACCTGGCTGCCCCAAAAGCCAACACAGGCAACAACTATCGTAGTAATGCCAAGCCACAAAGTATCCCTATCAAAAAAATACATGGAAGCACAGGCAAGGCTACCCATGGTAAGAAAAAAGTTCAGGAAGTTCTTTTTATTACCCCTGTAATCTGCAATAGAGGATAATAGCGGCGACATAATAGCCACGATCAGCATAGCTGTGGCAAGCGCATAATTATAAAGAGCTGTATTTTCAAACTGCCTGCCCAAAAAAGTAACCGTCGTTTTTGAAACTGCTGCATCATCCACTGCAACTGCTTCAAAATATGCAGGAAAAATAGTGGAAGTAATAACAAGGTTATACGAAGAATTCGCCCAATCGTACATCGCCCATCCATGAATTATTTTTTTAGAAGCTGTTTGCATTTTTTTCCGGTTGTTCTATAAAAATAGGGATTTCGCAGGCTATCCATAAAAAAAACCGGTTTGCTATTCAGCAAACCGGTTTCAACTATTTATTATAAAACATTATTGTGATACAGAGATGGTATCGGGCGATTGCTGAAAGGCAGAAACAAACTTTTTATAAGGGTTGAATCTTCCGTCTGTTAATTCAAAAGTTACCTGCCCGCCGTTAAATACGTTTTTAGATAAAACTTCTGCCAGATTTTTAAAAGCAGCGTCACCAAGTTCAGCAGCTTTTGCTTCCTGCGATACCATTCGCACAAGGTATCCGCCATCATCAGTCTTTCCTACCTGGAAACTGGTAACGTTAGCACCTGCACTCATTTCCTTTTCAAGAAAACTTGCCAGGTTCTGCGCCTCTTCCATACTAAAGCCATCTTTTACATATACTTCAATAGGGCCTGCAGTTATTTTTTCACCAAAATCATCTTTCATGTCCATTTTTTTAAAAGCAAGTGTACGGATAGGTTTAAAACTATCATCTGTAAACACCATATTTACCGGTGCACCACTGTATATGCTGTCAGAAAACAGGTTGCTCATTAATTGAAATGTCAAATCCTCCATCTTCGCCAGTTTAGCTTGATCCACTACCATTCGAAAATTTATGGTGTCGCCACTCTTTGTCAACTGCACACTCTTTTTAGCAGTGCTTCCATCTTCTTTCCACAGCGGATATAAAAAGTCAACCGTTTTCTGTGCTTCTGTTTCAGTAGCACCATCTTTATAATAAACTTCCAGGTAATCTTTCGATACTTTTTTGCCATAGTTGGTACAGGAAAATAATCCAACAGTAAGCAAACAGGCGAGAATAAGTTGTTTCATGTTTTTGGTTTTTGATTTATACCACATAGATAAGCAAAAAGAAACTGGTATTTTATACCAGTTTAACGGTAGTTTTCAAGACCCGTAGCAAAAGAAAGCGACATTTGTACTTTGAACAACCAGCAACCAGCAGTTTAACTCTTAATAATCCCCGCCAACACCAGCACCAATAAAATAAGCCCGCCAATTATACGGTAGTAACCAAAAAGTTTAAATCCACGCTTCTGCAAAAAGCCAATAAAAAAGCGGATAGCCAGCATGGCGACAACAAAGGCAACTATATTCCCGATAGCCAGTAATTTAATATGTTCTGATGTTAAGCTTTTATAACCTTTCAGCATTTTATATCCTGTTGCAGCAGCCATGGTAGGCACCGCCAGGAAAAAGGAAAACTCTGCTGCCAGTTTTCTCGTAAGCTTTTGTTGCATACCGCCTATAATACTGGCAGCACTACGGCTTACTCCTGGTATCATAGCTACACATTGCCACAGGCCTATAATAAATGCTTTGGGAAAACTTATTTTCTCTTCTGTTTCTACGGTGGGTCTTTTAAAAACATTGTCGATAAACAATAACACTACACCACCCGCAATCATTGTAATTGCAACCGTTAATGAACTTTCCAGCAACTCATCTATTCTATCCGAAAAAATAAAACCCAAAACCAATGCAGGAATAACCGCCACCAGCAATTTTACATAAAACTGCCAGCTCCTGAAATCAATAAACTTCTTCCAATATAATACCACAACAGCGAGTATTGCCCCTAACTGAATACCTACGGTAAAGAGCTTGGTAAAATCATTATCCTCCACACCCATTATTTTTTCTGTAATAATCATGTGACCCGTAGAGGAGATGGGTAAAAATTCCGTTATTCCTTCTACAATAGCAATTACAATAGCTTCAAAAATATTCATGAGGTTTATTAATTATTGCTGCAACATAAAATAAAAAGGCGATGAAATTTTCATCGCCTCAGCTTTTCTTTTATTACCAGGGTGCCGTTTATTATGCTTGTTTTGGTTTGCGGAAAATAGCAAACATTTCTACTACCAATCCTGCCAGTATCAATATCGGGGCAATGGTAATGCGGGTAGTGCTATATACCGCCTCTTTATCGAATACAGTAGGATCATTATTACTCTTACCACCAGACAGCAAAAACATACCGATAGCAATCAGTACCAGGCCACCCAGCATCCACATATAATTGTCTTTTGAAAAAATTGACGGCGTACCTTTTGTCTCACTCATTTTTGATGTTTTTTGGAAGTGCAATATAAGGCTAAGAGTTTAAAAGAGAAAAAGAGAGAAAGAGAAAACAGCCAATACAGGTTCAAAATATGTTAAAAGTAATCCTTCAAACAGAAAAGAGTTATTAGATTCAACTCTTTAACTCCTTTTCTCTTTTACCTCTTAGTACAGATCATCCAGCTTCATTCTCAAATACTTAATTACACTGCGGTGTGTGCTGAACAGGGTAATAGCAACACCCAACACTATCAGGATGGCAAATAATAGTATCAGTAAACCATTATCATGTATTGTTTTCAGCCAGCCCACCGAGCCTTCGGCTATGGTAATAATAACATATAATAACGCCGATGCAATTATTCCGCTGATAGCCCCATTAATAATAGCCCTTACATTCAGCGGTTTGGCAATGAACCAGCGGGTAGCTCCCACCATCTGCATGGTTTTAATAAGAAAACGGTTACTGAACATTGCCAGGCGGATAGTATTATCAATTAAAAAGATAACCACCAGCGAAAAAAGAACAACCAGCACCAGCAACCACACACTTACCTTTCTGATGTTTTTATTCAATTTACCTACCAGCGCCTCAGGATATTTTACATCGCTCACATAGGTTTGTGCTTCCAGGTCTTTTTTAATATTGTTCAGGGTATCTATGTTTACAAACTCTTTCTTTATACGGAAATAGATAGCATTCGGCAGTGGGTTTTCATCCAGCACCTTGCTCCAATCCTCGCTTTCCTCTTCCATATATTTTTTCTTGCCCTCTTCTTTCGACACATACTCGATAGACTTTACATAAGGCTTGTTAATAATGTAAGTCATCAGTGCCATACTATCCTTCGGGTTCAGGTTGCCACGCAGGTAGGTTCTTACTTCCACATTTTCTTTAAAGTAATCACCCATTTTATTGGCGTTAATCACCAGCCAGCCAATAATGCCGAGAAGAAACAATACAAGGGTAACCCCCAGTATAGACATAAAATAAGAAGGTTTGCCACGTTTGATGGACGCTTTTCCTGATTGAGACATGCGATAAATTTTTCAGATTAACGGGTTGAGAGCAAAAATAGCAGTTTAGGGCTACAATCAGTATTTTTGCTGCCCATTTAAACGATGCACGTTGGTTCATATTGCCATACGAACTATAAGATTTGTTAAAGCGAAAATATTATTTGCCCAGTTGTAGTACTACTCCCCACAATTCTGTGGGGACACGTATCATCGTCCCTTGTGAAGCGAAGCGTAATCCCGATGAATATCGGGGCGTCGCACACTTGTACGACATTAACACGGATGAGCAAATACAGTTTCACGCAGCGGGCACAGCGAAAATACACGACGCAGCGTTCGCAGCTCCTTTGCATTCGCTGCGAGAGATGTATTTGCTGAACAATGAACGGGACAATGAAGTGTGTCCCGACCCAGATATTCATCGGGGCAGGCGCAACAGGCGATGACCAAAGAACAGAACGATAATAAAACAAAAAATAACGCATAACACTATAATGAGTACAGAAGACAAAAAAGGAAATGTTACTAACTCCCCTTCAGGGGTTGGGGGTATGGAATACGATTTCAGAAGAATTGAAAAAGACTGGCAGAAAAAATGGAAAGACTCGCAGGTGTACAAAGTAGCCAACGATTTTTCGAAACCAAAATATTATGTGCTGGATATGTTCCCCTATCCAAGTGGTGCAGGTTTGCATGTGGGGCATCCGCTCGGTTATATTGCATCAGACATTTACAGCCGTTATAAAAGATTGAAAGGCTTTAATGTACTGCACCCGATGGGCTTTGATAGTTTTGGTTTGCCTGCAGAGCAATATGCATTAGATACAGGACAGCATCCTGCCGAAACAACGAAGAAAAATATTGCCACCTTCAAATCGCAATTGGATAATATCGGTTTTTGTTACGACTGGAGCCGTGAAGTACAAACCAGCGACCCGCAATATTATAAATGGACACAGTGGATATTTCTGCAATTGTTTAATAGCTATTTCGACAAGAAAGAAAACAAAGCAAAACCCATAGCTGAATTAATAAAGACATTTGAGACAGTAGGATCGGACAACGGTCAACTGACAACGGACAACTCTTTTACTGCCGAACAATGGAAGGGGTATTCCGAAAAAGAACAGGCAGATATTCTAATGAAACGTCGACTGGCTTTCTGCGGATACGGTGAAGTAAACTGGTGCGAAGCATTAGGAACGGTATTAGCCAACGATGAAGTAGTAAATGGAGTAAGCGAAAGAGGCGGGCATCCGGTGGTGAAGAAAACATTACGGCAATGGTATTTAAGAATTACAGAATATGCCGATCGTTTATTAGATGGATTGAACACCGTTGATTTCAGCGATGCGATGAAAGAAATGCAGAGCAACTGGATTGGGAAGAGTAGTGGGGCGGAGATTGACTTTGAAATCAAAAATCAAAAGTCAAAAATCAAAAATCAGTTGCGGGTATATACTACAAGACCTGATACCATCTTCGGCGTTGACTTTATGGTAATAGCCCCTGAGCTGGACTTAGTGAACGAAATAAAAACGGAAGAGCAAGCTGCTGCTGTAGATGAATACCTGGCTTATGTAAAAAGCAGAAGTGAGAGAGAAAGAATGGCGGAGAAAAAAATCAGTGGTGTGTTTACAGGTGCGTATGCCATCAATCCGTTTGACGGAAGAGAAATTCCAATCTGGACATCAGAATATGTACTGGCAGGTTATGGTACCGGTGCTATTATGGCCGTGCCTTGCGGCGATGAAAGAGATTTAAAATTTGCAAAGCATTTTAATATCCCGGTAACAAATATCATCGGCAATGCCTTTAATGGAGAAGAAGCTAACCCAACCAAAGAAGCCATACTGGAGAATTCGGGTTTTCTCGATGGTATGGTAATGAAAGGTGCGGTGGATATTGTAATAGCAGCATTGGAAGAAAGAGGTATTGGTAAAAGAAAAGTAAATTATAAAATGCGTGATGCGGCATTTAGCCGTCAGCGTTATTGGGGTGAGCCATTTCCAATTATATGGAAAGATGGTATAGCCTATCCATTGGATGAAAGCCAATTGCCTCTTACATTACCAGAAGTAAAAAAATATAGTCCGGGACCAGATGGAGAAGGTCCTCTTGCCAATATTCCGGACTGGGTAGATCAGTTTGGGTCCCAGACGCCCCCATCGGGTGGCGGCGGGGCTTTGGAAACGAACACCATGCCCGGCTATGCAGGTTCATCGTGGTACTTCTTACGTTATATGGATCCGGAAAACAAAGAAACCTTCTGCGACAGAAAAGCATCTGATTATTGGAACCAGGTAGACTTATATATTGGTGGCACCGAACATGCTGTAGGCCATTTATTGTACAGCCGTATGTGGACGAAAGTATTGTACGATTTGAATTTGATTGGTTTTGATGAGCCGTATAAGCGTTTGGTGAATCAAGGGATGATACAGGGGAGTAGCAGATATATCTATCGGATTCAGTTTACTCAATCACATCCAGAGAAAAACTTATTTGCTGAAACGATGCCTTTGTTAGTTTCTTATGGGTTGATTAAAGACTATGTAAATTTTGAAATTAGTATTCAGGAATTGATTACTCGATTGAGTAAGATTAATGAGCATGTAAAATCTTTCTTTGAATCAAATCCCGAACCTGGAGCTAATATGTCCTATTTCCCAGTGGATGTAAATATTGTAGATGGATTTGAATTGAATGTAGGTGAATATTTAAAAAGAAACCCTGAACTCGGTGCGTTTATTATTAAAGAGGGGGAAAAATTTATTTGCAAGAGTGAGGTAGAGAAAATGAGTAAACGTCTGTACAATACAGTTAACCCCGACGACTTGGTAAATAAATACGGCGCCGATACCTTCCGCATGTATGAAATGTTCCTCGGCCCCGTAGAAATGAGCAAACCCTGGGATACCAAAGGCATTGAAGGTGTACATAGGTTTTTGAAAAAATTCTGGCGTTTGTATGCCGATGAAATGAAAGGCCTGATAGTTACCGATGGCGAACCAACCGCAGAAGAATTAAAAGTATTGCACAACACTATTAAGAAAATAGAAAGCGATACAGAACGCTTTAGTTTCAATACCGGTGTAAGTGGTTTTATGATTGCCACCAACGAACTGACAGATTTGAAATGCCACAAAAGAAAAGTACTGGAGCCTTTATTAATATTACTGGTTCCTTATGCACCGCATATTGCAGAAGAGTTGTGGAGTTTGCTGGGTAACAGCAGCAGTATTTTAAACGCTGCTTATCCAACCTTCGAAGCTAAGTATGTTGCAGAGTCAAGCAAAGAGTACCCGATTTCTGTAAATGGCAAGCTTCGCACTACTATGAACATCTCTCTGGACGCCGAAACCCCGGAAGTTGAAAAGCTTGTGCTGGACAACGCTGTGGTGCAAAAATGGCTGGAAGGGAAAACCCCAAAAAAAATAATTTTTGTAAAAAATAAAATGGTGAATGTGGTGGTGTAATTAATTTTTCAAACGCCAATAAACCGGCTTTGGATATTTGCCGAATTTCTTTATCAAATAGGTTGATTCTCTTTTTGTTATCTATTAAAGCAACCTCATTTACTCAGACTAAACCTCCTGTTTTTTGTGCTGCAAAAAAATAGGGAAAGGAAAAAATTAATTGCAGGGTAATAGTGGCTTTACGAGCCACTATTACTATTTACGCCCCGTATTTCTTCTCGTTTTGATCTTTTAATAGTAGATTTAGGAAACTGTTTATGAATATCGAGTCGTATAGTTTTTGAATTATAAGGCCGGTATTTTATTTTCTCAAAGCCAAAACTACTTGTTATGAAAGTAAATTTTTACATTTCAAGAACACTACTTTTTATTTTTTTAGGATTACTTCCCGCCCTTTTAAAAGCACAAAATGCCAGTACTTACACCTATGCTACATCTACTGGCGCAACACTAGATCCAATGGCAGGTGCTACAACAATTGTTAATGCAGGTGTTGATGATGCCGCCTCTGCAGCACAAAACATTGGTTTCACCTTTTCTTATGAAACAGTAGCATTTACTCAATTTTCAGCCTCGCCTGATGGATTTTTAAAACTAGGTGGTGGGGCTACAGCAGATCAATTCACCAATTCTATTACCAGTGCAACGAACATACCTAAGTTATTTCCTTTTTGGGATGACCTCGCTACAGGTACTACCGGATCAGTAAGTTTTGTAGTTACCGGTTCATTACCAAACCGCATTTTGAAAGTACAATGGTTTGTTACTGTACCCAGGGCTACCGGCGGCGCTGCCAATTCAACAATGCAGGTATGGCTATATGAAACAACTAACGTTATTGAATTCAGATATGGTGTTGGCGTAGGCCCAACTACCAGTGCTTCTATTGGTATTAACGGAGCTACACCAACAAATTTTATTTCTATTACCACACCTGCCAACTCTATAAGCACTGTAACTGCAAATAACTCGAACACGGTATGGCCAGGCAATGGCAGAATGTATAGTTTTACACCGCCGGTTGCTTGTACAGCACCACCGGTTGCAGGAACTACTGCTGCTTCTGTTAATCCAGCTTGTTCTGCAGTGAATTTTGATCTTTCAGTTACCGGAGGAGCTACTGGTTTTGGTCTTACCTATCAATGGGAGTCTTCACCAGATGGATCCGCCTGGTCTCCGATTGGAGGAGCTACAGCTTCTACACTAACAACAAGCCAGACAGTAACGACCTGGTATCGCCGCAAAACAACCTGTAGTGCACAGGATGCATTTTCAACAGGGTTACAGGTAACAATGAATGTACCAACCAATTGCTATTGCAATGTATTATTCCCTTCTAATGTAGAGCCAATAACACTTGTTAATATCGGCACTATTAATAATACAACTTCTCCAACCGTTAACGGAACGCCTGCTCTTGAGAATTTTACTGCCATATCCACCAACGTTCTTAAAACACAATCATATCCAATTACAATCAAAGGAAACACGGATGGTAACTTCACTACTTTTATTGATGTATATGTCGATTGGAATCATGATGGCGATTTCGTAGATGGAGGTGAAAATTATTTTATTGGAACAATAGTAAACTCAACAGGGGTAGATGCTACACAGGCAACAGGTAATATCGCTGTTCCACTCGCCGCACTTGATGGAGCTACCAGGATGCGGGTAATTAAGAAATTCAATGCTTCTGCTCTTTCTTGTAATACACTGGGCTTTGGCCAGGCAGAAGATTATACATTGAATGTTTCTACTCCGCCTTGTATTCTTACCTGTCCGGCTAATATTACAGTTAACGTTGATCCGAATCAGTGTGGTGCAGTTGTAACTTTTGCAGCCCCTTCTACAGGTGGTGTTTGCGGACCTGTTACTGTTTCACATACTTCGGGTTCATTCTTCCCTAAAGGTGTTACTACTGTAACAGCTTCTGAACCGGGTGGTGTAAGCTGTTCATTTACTATTACTGTAGTAGATAATCAACTGCCTGCTATTACTTGTCCGGCAAATATTACAGTAAACAGCACAACCGGAGTCTGCGGTGCGGTAGTCAATTTTGCAGCACCAACAGCCAGTGACAATTGTCCGGGTGTTACAGTAGCAAGTGTCCCTGCATCAGGAAGTCTTTTCCCTGTAGGTACAACAACTGTTACATCAACAGCCACTGATGCTGCCGGTAATAAATCTACCTGCACATTTACTGTTAAGGTAAATGATGTAGAGGCACCAACAATTACTTGCCCTGCAAATATTACAGTAAGTAATGCAGCCAACCAGTGCGGAGCCAATGTAAGCTTTACACCAACTGCGTCTGATAATTGTGCAATAGCATCATTATCTCAGTCCAGTTCAACAGCTATAGTAACAAATAATGCAGTGGCTTGTCCTACCGGCCTTACAAGCTGGTGGAGAGCTTACCAATTAGGATTACCTTCTCCTGTAACAATGGATAAAGTAACTTTTGGTATAGAAAATTCTGCAGCAGCAAAACCTATTACTGTAAGAATGTACACCAGTGCAGGAGCATTCCCTGGTGGTGTACTTACTCAAGTTGCCAGCCAGGTATTTAATGTACCTGCTACTACCAATAGTTTATTTACAGGCACATTTACTACCCCACCAGTAGTACCGGGTAATGCAATACTTGTGCTGGAAGTAAATTCTGACGTAGCTCAGGGTAGTTTCTTTATAGGTAGCAACACAGCACCAGAATCAGCACCAAGCTATATTTCTTCTGTAGCATGCGGTCTTCCTACACCGGGTACTGCAGCTTCAGTTGGATTCCCTGATATGCATATCATTTTAAATGCATCAGGATTTATTCCTGTAACAGTTACATCTGTACCAGCCAGCGGTAGTTTCTTCCCGGTTGGTGCGGCCACATTAGTAACATCAACGGCAACTGATGCTGCCGGTAATACGAAGAGCTGTACGTTCACCGTTAAAGTAAACGATACACAGGCACCTGTGTTTACATGTCCTGCTAATATTACAGTAACTACAGCAGTAGGCGTTTGTACAGCACCGGTTACTTATGCAGTTCCGGCTACAGATAATTGCCCTGGTGTGGTAGTAACAAGAACAGCAGGTCTGGCAAGCGGAAGTGCATTCCCTGTAGGTGTAACAACAGTTACACATACTGCTACAGATGCATCTGGCAATATCACTACCTGTACGTTTACCGTAACAGTACTGGATGGTCAGTTACCAGTTATCAGTGTACAACCAGCCAACAAAACAGTATGTAACGGATTGAATACAACATTCACCGTAACAGCAACCAATGCAGTAAGCTACCAATGGCAGCAGTACATTGCTGGTGTATGGACGAACGTAGCAGGTGCTACCACTAGTACATTATCACTAAACGGTGTTACGCTTGCTATGAACACCAACAGCTACAGGGTGAATGTAATCGGACTTTGCTCAACAATTACATCAGGCTTTGCAACACTGTTTGTAAATCCATTGCCAACTATCAGCCTGTCAGCTACCAATTCACCGGTGTTGTTACCAACACAGACTACAAGTATCGTAGCAACGGTGGTGCCAACAGGTGGTACGTTTGCATGGTTTAAAAATGGCGCAGCATTGGTACCGGCAGTAACAACAGGTGTATTATCAAACCTGACAGTAGATAATGCCGGAACATACAGAGCTGTATATACAGACCCGAATGGTTGTGTGAATACATCAGCAGACCTGGTAATCAGTGCTGAAACTTCAACGAACCTGTTCATTGCTCCGAATCCAAACTTTGGTCAGTTCTCAGTGAGATATTACAACCAGGCCAATGAGAATGTAACCATAACGGTATTCAATTCTAATGGATCGAAAGTGTACCAGAAGACAGCAGCTACAACACTGGCTTACACGAAAATTGATATAGATCTTCTCACTAATGCACCGGGTGTGTATCTGGTTGAGTTAAGAAATGCATCAGGCAAACTGCTGGCTCAAAAACAAATAATAGTGGGACATAAGTAATCTGAAGTACGAAGTCAGAAGTACGACACTCACTAAAGAATAAAAACCAAAGCCCTTCGCAATTGCGGAGGGCTTTTTTTATTGAAGAGCAAATGCAATCAACACAGAGTTCAGGAGACAGGAGCTTCACAGAGATTTTCTCAGTGTAACTCAATTACTCTGTATCTCTGTGTTGAAATTGTATTGATTAAAAGCACTACTACTTTTTTACAAACCGTATCATAGCACTGCTGCCTTCTGTACTGGCGAGGTAAGCATCGTAACGTTGATTATTTACAATAGCCACCATATATGAAGTATTAGGTGGAATGGTGCCAAGATTTTCTGCTACCATTATTAATTCATTGGTGTCTTTCATTTCGCTGACAGCGAGCTTAATGCTGTATGCATTTCCGGTAAGGCGTATATGGGTGAACAAAAGTTTATCATTCATAAAAAGCGAAATAGAATCGCCATCTATTTCGGCATTATCATAAAAACGTAATTCTATGGAATCGCCGCTGACAGGTATTTCTTTGATGAATGTTTTGGTGCGGGTTGTAAATTTCTCTTCGATGGTTGGTGGCTTTACCGGTTCTGTTATCTTAACCATGGGCTTGGGTTCCTGTTTGGGAGCTTCTATTTTTGGTGCAGGCTTTTCTTTTACAGGAGGGGTAACTATAGCAACAGGTTTTTCTGTAACAACAGGCGGTGGTACAGTTGAAATAACCGGAGGTTGCTGTGCAATATGATCGATGCTGTCAATAATAAAAGGATCGTTTGTACCCACTGTATAGTTGTCAATTACAAAATCCCACTCGTCTTCAAATTGGGTGTTGGTTGATTTATCGAGATCAACATCGCCTTTTATTTTATCTTCTTCATCTTTATTGGCCGCTTTGCCATCGAGCATCATTTTATTGCCGCCGGGGCAATTAAAATCAGCTCTTGAAAGCATTGGCATTTTTCCGGGCGAAGAAATACTGAAACGGCCGGATTTTTCCTCCAGTAACTGATCATCCCACCACACGGCACTATTGGTATTAGGATCAAAATATCCTTTTATGCTATAGCGACGGTAGTTGGTTGCAGATTCGTAATAATACGAAGTGCCTGTAAGGCTGTCACCATTTTGAATAATTTTTACCTCTACTTTCTGGCGGTTAATTTTTCCTTTCCATACACCGGTAATCATTTGGGCATTCAGGTTGCAAAAAAACGCAGCTCCAAATAAAAGAATAGATGATAAAATCAGTGCCTTTCTGTTAGCTATGGATATTTTAAAAGGCTTCAGCAGATCAAAACATACATGCGGAATAAGAGTGTAAACGGGCCTTTTCATGCGGGGAGAATAATTTGCTACTCTAACGGTTTTAAGGCTGTATTATTTTCCACTCAAAAGTTGCTGCGCTGAAAAAAAATACTTTAACTTTCCTGTTTAAAGCCTGCTTGCGGGACCTAGAATTATTTTGAACCAACCAAACTTCGCTTATGAGAAAGATATACTTTTCTTTTCTTACTGTTTTTGCTTGTCTATTAGGGGCTACCAATCAAAGTTCAGCCCAGTGTTTCGAAAATTTTGACGCTGTTGCAGCACCGGTATTACCTGTCGGATGGACTGCTGTAACTAATGTTTCTGGTGGTGGTACTACACCGTGGGTAACCAGTACTTCTTCCAGTTTTTCTGCCTCCAATGCTGTTTTTACCAATAACGCTACAGATATATCTGATGAATGGTTGAACTCAGCACCATACACTATCAACTCAACCTCGGCTACACTTACGTTTAGAAACAGATTTGATTTGGAAACTGGTTTTGACGGTATGGTACTCGAAATTTCGATCGGTGGCGGTGCTTTTACAGATATTTTAGCAGCCGGCGGTTCATTCGTTGCCGGTGGATATACCGGTACAATAAGTGTAAACTTTGGAAGCCCTATTGCAGGTCGCCAGGCCTGGACGGGCAATTCAGGTGGCTTTATACTTACTACAGTAAATCTTCCTGCTTCTGCCAATGGACAAGCTGTTATTTTAAGATGGCGCCGTGCTACCGATTCCAGTTTTGGTAATACAGGAGCGTTTGTTGATAATGTGGTTGTTTGCGGTACTTCTACCTGTGTAAATCCACCTGCCGCTATTACATCGGATCCTTCCGGCGTTACAATATGTGTTGGTGCAAATACAAGCTTTACTGTTGGAGCAACAGGTGCAGGCATCAGTTATCAATGGCAGGTAAATAATGGAAGCGGGTTTACGAATATTGCTAATGGCAGTATTTATGGTGGTGCAACAACAGCTACATTAACTATAACCGGTGCGCCAGCATCATTTAATACATATCAATACAGAGCAGTTGTTACAGGTTTGTGTAACAGTGTAAATAGTTTGGCTGCAACGCTGACATTAAATCAAAGCACCATTTCAAATATACTGGCAACGCCATCTACAGTTTGTGCTCCGGGTGCAAGCCTTATTACTTTTACAGCATCCAGCTCTACTGCAGGTTCCTTTACGCATACATTAACAGGAGCGGGTACTATTGTACAAAACCCGCCCACAGGAGCTAATAATCAAAACGCAAGCTTTAGCGTAACCGGAATACCAGCCGGTCAGCAATCTTATACCATTACTTCTACAGTACCGGGCGGTTGTCCTGGCACAGCCAATGTAATTGTAAATGTGAATGCTACCCCGGTTATTACATTTAACCCTGCATCACCATCTGTTTGCTTAGGAAGCGTTGTTCCAATTACTGCAACTGTTACTCCTCCTATTCCTCAATTAGCAGTAGGCGGAGGTTCAATAACTATTCCAACTACACTCGCAACAGGTAACCCATACCCATCACAGTTTGCTGTTACAGGATTACCAACTACGGGTGTAACAATTAAATCAGTTACAATAAATGGATTTTCTCATACATTCCCCGGGGATCTTGATATCGTATTACAATCTCCTACCGGAACGAATGTAATATTGATGTCGGATCGCGGAAGCGGAGATGATATCAACAACATCAGTCTTACGTTTGACGATGCAGCCGCTGCACTAGTACCTGCTGCTGCAATTACCGGCGGTACTTACAGACCAACTAATACAGCAGGGCCAGACGTTTGGCCTGCACCCGGCCCTGGTTCCATAACACAAGTGAATCCAACCTTTGCAAACCTTGGAACAGGTGATTATAATGGTCTTTGGAAATTATTTGTAAACGATCAGGCAAATGGTGATGGCGGCAGCATATCCGATTGGAACATTACATTTAATATACCTGTGCCTGTAACATACAGCCCGCTGGGAACTTTGTTTACAGATCCGGCCGGAACTATTGCTTATACAGGAACACCGGTATATGGTCCTATATATGCCAAACCAACTGTTGCTACTACTTATACAGCTAATGCTACAAGAAACGGATGTCCGGCAGCAGCAGCCACTGTATCTGTATCAATAAATCAATTGCCAGCTATTACCACACAGCCAAGCCCAGCAACACAAACAATTTGTACAGGTACTAATGTTACATGGACTGTAGCAGCAACAGGTACTAACCTTACTTATCAGTGGCGCAAAAATGGCGTTAACCTGTTAAATGGTGGTCAATTAAACGGAACTATTGTATCTGGTGCTACTACCAATGCGTTAACATTAAGCATTGTATCTGCAACTGATGCGGCTAATTATGATGTGGTAGTTGGAGGTACTTGTACACCTTCTGTAACGTCTACACCGGTTGCATTGGTAATTGCTACAGCACCTACTATTACTACGCAGCCAGCCAATTTTACAACCTGCGCCGGAGGAACGGCTACATTTAGTGTAGTAGCTGCCGGTTCACCTGCTCCTGCTTTTTATCAATGGCAGGTAAGTACCACTGCAGTACCAGCATTTACAAATGTAACAGTTGGTTCTTTTGCTACACCTAGCTTAGTACTTCCGGGTGTTACAACAGCAATGAGTGGAAATAAATACAGGGTGATTATTACGAATGTATGCGGCCAGTCTATTACTACTAATGGAACAGCTACATTAACTGTTAATGCTGCACCGGCTCCCGGCTCTGTAACAGCAACATCCTTACCAGCAAGAATATGTTTGAGCAATGCTCCTATTGCATTGGTGGGTTCACCGGTAGGTGGCTCATGGAGTGGCATTGGAGTATCGGGTAGCAATTTTGTACCTGGTGCAACAGCAGTAGGTAACTATACACTTACCTATACTTCTGTAAATAGTGTGGGATGCCCTGCCACCACAACAATTGTTGCCAATGTAGTAAGCGACCTGGAATGTGTTAGAGAAAACAGGTTAAAAGACAAGGCTGTAATTCTATATCCAAATCCAAACAGTGGCAATTTCTTTATCAGGATAAACAGCATACTGTATAATTATCTTAATATGCGGGTGTACAATGCAAGTGGTAACCTTGTAAGTATAAAAAATTATTCCGGATTAGTATACGGACAGGTTATTCCAATTGACTTAACGCACCTTCCTTCCGGAAGCTATATGGTACGATTCTTCTATGATGATGGTGCCAGAACTTCCGAAAAAGTATTCCCTGTTTTTATTAATAGAAAATAAGAAGCCAGGTTTTCTGAAATAAATTATATAAGCATCCCGCCCGGCGGGATGCTTTTTTTATCTTTCCAGCACATTGGGATCCTAAGCTTAGAATTCCACGTGGACAAGTTGTC
>JADMIO011475834.1_pt1 | contig 16450 bp, 10 predicted proteins | sample 8958161 | NCBI WGS metagenome assembly JADMIO01 (sample SAMN16585339, study PRJNA669376) | soil metagenome | isolation source: Crop rotation soil | place: USA: Cullars Rotation, Alabama | collected 2011
TGGTGCGTAAGAATTCTCGTCGTGTCTTTAGGTTTATTGATGTATTCATAGTTTTATATTAGGGTTAATGTTTTGTGTTGATAAAATCCAAGAGGACGAGAGGCACCCAAAATTTTGGGGGCCTCTCTCAACCTCAAGAGTAACATATTTTCCGAACTCAAGTCCCCCGTTGTAGTAGTATGAGTGTAGGCAGAGGCAGGTAACCAAGACTGATCATCTGAGAGTGTCGGAATAATGTTTCTCATATTACAAAAATTAAACATTGAATCTGAAGGAAAGTCTCCGAGAATTTTACGTATATTGATACGCCAGATTGTGCTCGATGGAGATTTTTTAAGAAAACGAAGCGGTCTCTCCATAACCTGCGCCTACACTCACTTGATTAATCGACCAATACTCCTGAAAGATTAGAGAAATTTCGATTTTACCAAAAAATATAAAACTCGCTAAATCGCCCCCGTATGCCCTGTGTTTCAACGAGACCCGCCAATCGACGATCAGCGCTCAGATAACCAGGGGGGACGAGCGCCATCACTCCCCAAAAGCTGCCGGGAGAAGCCCTTGTATCCACAACACCACCCTCCTGTTTGGGTAGTTCCGTGGAGCCCGCGGTTGAAGCGTATCTACCTCCCACCGATCAATGAGACGACACTAGCGACCGAACCGTTTGACCATCGTTCCAGGCACCGTCGACCAGCATTATTTTAGGATCTTTGGGAATTCCATATTCGTTTCGATAAAGCATTCCGACGAGAAAGTCGACGGCTGTGGAACCAATGAGTTTACATTTTTCGTGAATTCCAGCGACGATGAGATCTTTGCTTGGTATTGGTATTGTTCTGGTAGGATTCGGAAAATCCTGATTTACAAAACCAATATCATCGGGAATACGCTGCTTTAATTCTAGGAGCCAGTTAAAAACGGAAATGTTAATGGCGACCACCACGTCGGGCCGATACTTTTGGAACCACCTTCGAAACTTGAAAAAATTTTCAGGAATAACTGGTTCGATAAACCAGGGGATTCGATCTTTTAAATGCGCCCGATTATTTTCGACGGAAAATCCCGCAAAATATCCGTGATTCACTCGTTCATCGAAAGACAATTCCATAGCAAATCCAATCCTGCGATAACCGAGCTGACGCAAGCGACGCATCATCGTAATTGTTGCACCGACATGGTTATGGCTTACACGATTTAAAAGTGGGTAAATGAGGGAATAACCAAGGGTTACAGCGGCAAAACTTGTCCAATCCATTTTTAAGAACGCACGTGATGGAGTTCGAGGAGGGATGATGAGACCTCGAATACCACGGTTCTGAAGAATCTTTCCTAATTCTTCAGATTTGACCTTCATGTGTTGTGGAGAAAATTCCTCAATGCGGTAGCCAAGTTGATTAGCGCGCTCCACAATTCCTTCATAATATAGTTTCCCATATTTATATCCTCTTCTCCATGCATCGAGTTCTCGGGTGTCAGTAATGATCCCCAGAGTCGATTGAAACCGTGGAGTTTTTCGGCTTTGCCGATAAAACATCAATGCGGAGAGCATGGGATCGGGGCGGTATCCCATTTCCTGCGCCAGAGCCTGAATTTTCTGGCACATTTCTGTAGAAATTTCCGGGTGATTCCGCAAAGCCCGGGAAATGGTGGCCTGAGTGACCCCTGCACGCTTGGCAATATCCCGAGTGGTTACATGTGGCACAGCGTATCAATATACGTAAAAATAATCCGATTGTCATTCTATTTTTGTCGCTTGCGAAGCGCCATCGCATTGCACTTGGTGACGGAGCTTGAAATAAAATCAAAACTTTTTTACCCGAGATCGGTTTTTAACTCACCTAGTTTTGCACCCTGGAGTGAAGTTATGCTTAGATCAAATTTTTTTCGAATCATTCTTTTTACTAGCTTTTTGATTGCTCCGATGGGATGCGGTTCGAAGAAGCCGACCCTTTCTCAAGCCCTTATCGACGATGCGGTAGCAGCACCTCTGTTAGCTTTTCAGTCGGACGCTCTTCAAAATGGGCCCATGTATCAGGCGAAAGCTATCCACTTTATGGCTCTCGCCGTTTATTTTAACCCTGAGATTAAGGCATCGAACGGCACCTTGGTTAGAAGCACTTTGCTAAAGCAGTTACGCAGCGTGATCACGGGAGGTCAGGAGCCGAACGCAGCGGGCAGTTTTGGTGGTTGGACGCACAATAGTATTGCTCAATCTTTTTTACTGGCCAAAAGAACACCTGTTCTATGGGCGGAACTCACAACACAGGACAAAGAAAGAATCGATTGGTTGATGAAAGCAATGGCTGTTGCAGGTCATTTTAGTCTGGACGATGACAATGATTTTCGAAGCTGCCTCAATCACGCCCTGGGACATTGGAATAAGGGATGGAACCCGAACATGATCGAGGGCTATCTGGGCATCGTCATTGCGGCGAGCCTCTATTTTGGGCCCGATGAACTGAACAAAATTTTCCTCTCTTTCAGTTATGACGAATATTTGGCAAAATTTAAAGAGTTTGGATTTTCGAACATTTTAAAAGTATGGCAGTGCTACAATTGGAAACCTCTGATGGAAGATGGAGGATCTCTTGGCGATGATCCCGGATCTCCCGCTACCGGTTATTCGGTCAAGTACAAGGTGGAAAATGCAGGACCTGCTGGCAGTTACGGATCTGGAGCTGGTGTCAGGAATGCATTTACTTATAAAGGCGTGCCACTCAGTGATCCTTTTGGAATTTTTAAGAAGGTGGCCGATCGCAATTATAGTAAGACCGTTATTGATGGAATTCCTGAAAAATCATGGATTTTGGACAACAGTTCGTCCCCTTATTTAGGCAAGCAAGGAATGTATCTCGAATTCGATGGGCTCGACGGAGAAGGACGCCGGAGCGATGCAGGATATGTCATGAAAGATTTTTTAAATAGCACGACGACTGGATCAACGCTCAAGGTGCTGGGATATTGGGGGAATGGGCCCGCTCAAAAAGAGACCGAAGCCTTGATGAAAGTAGGATGTGAAGATTATATTTATAAAGTCAGCAGGGGCTATCATTCCTACTCTCATGCCAAAGGTCACGACACCTACGAAAAAGATCTGGTTAAAAACTGCGGATATTCTTTTTGTAAGGAAATTTGGCGCCAGATTCTGGTTGATTAATGGCGAAGAGACTTCGCAAAATCATTTGTTGCTGCAGTTTGGGACTTCCCATTCCTCTTGGTGGACTTCGAGTTTGCAATTAAATTTTTTAGGTGTTTTTCATACACCTTCGAATCCAACGGAAGCTCGATCGTTTTCTTTTCGAATGAAGAGAGCAGTATCGCGTTGGCCAACTCCAGGGAACGGATTCCTTCGGCGGCAGATGCGATTAACGGCTGCTGTTTTAAGATTGCATCAATAAAATTTTGCATAACCCGGGCGTGGGGATTATCGCCTGATTGATTAACCGGAACCTGAATATTCCATGTTTCCGGGCGCCCAAAATTAGTCGTTGTCATTCGGCTAAATTTTGTCATCGGAATTTCATTTCGAATAAAAGTTAATTTTCCATTCTCAAGAATAATTTTTCCCTGTTCTCCAGTAATTTCAAGACGATTCGTTCCTGGAGCTTCTCCAGTCGATGTGATAAAGACGGCCGTCGCCCCGTTTGGAAGCTCGAAATAAGCCGTGACGTCGTCTTCCACCTCGATTTGATGATACTTGCCAATATGACAAAACGCTCGAACTCGGATTGGCATTCCAAAAATCCACTGAAATAGATCGAGGTAATGCGGAGACTGGTTAACGATGACACCTCCTCCGTCGCTCGCCCACGTGCCGCGCCAGCCTCCCGAGGCATAATAGGCCTCAGTCCGAAACCAGTGGGTAGCAATCCAATTAATTCGTCGGATTTCTCCCAAATCTCCAGACCGAACCAACTGGCGTAGTTTTATAAACGAGGGGTCGACTCGAATATTAAACATGGTAGCAACGATCTGCTTCTTATTTTTATGTGCAGCGAGTAAACGCTCTGCATCCGCTTTATGTGCAGAAATCGGTTTTTCAACCATAACATGAAGACCTTCCTGTAAGGCTTCAACTCCGATCGCGGTGTGAGAATATTGAGGAGTTGCGATTAAAATTGCGTCGATAAGCTTAGAACGAATCAACTCTGTGCTATTTGTAAAATTTTTTAATTTTGAATACGGACGAAGCTTTTCCGAATCGCTATCGCAAACGGCGACGAGTTCACAGTTGGTTATTTTATTTGCGAGCAAATATTGAGCGTGAAGGTTGCCACCATTTCCCAGTCCAACGAGCCCTAAGCGTATCTTATCCATAGCTTCACGATTTTTTTTCAGATAATAAATTCGAACGACCGGCGTCACGAAGCGTTTTGAAAGGGCTCAAAATGTTTTTGGGTGTTGATACATTCAGTTTCGTTGATCCCCAAATATTCATGGCTTTGCTTTTTGCCAATCGTCGTGAAGCAGTTTCTTCATCTCTTCTAAAACTTTTGCGTATTCGGGATCATGAGCCACATTGTTGAATTCATTCGGATCTTTTTCGTGATCGTAAAGTTCAATATTTTCATCCGGTTTATCATCCTTCAACGGATGCCATTCATTGAAACGATAGCGCTCCGTTCTGACACTATTGCCCGTTCCTTGGGTGCGGCCGGGCATATAACCGGTAAATTTTCCAATGGTAACCGTTGTGAAGGCCCCTTTTTTCCAAGGACGATTCGGGTCATCGAGCAAAGGACCAAAACTTGTCCCTTCTAAATTGGATGGCGTCGGTACTCCACAAAGGTCGGTTAATGTGGGGAAAAGATCCACCATTTCGATCACTCTCTCACATACTGCCGGTTTTTTTCCAGGCGCCGCTACAAAATAGGGAACACGAGTGGCCTCCTCAAATAGCATGTCCTTACCCCAGCATCCTCCATGCTCTCCAAGATTAAATCCATGATCTCCAAAAAACACGACAATCGTATTGTCCCAAAGTTTCAGTCGATCCATGGCATCCAGCAAAACTCCAACTTGTGCATCGCAAAACGAAACACAGGCAAGATATCCTTGAATATACCCAAGCGATTGAGATTCCGGCATCTTTAAATAATTAACCAGAGCAATCGGCGGAATGTCCTTGATATCATCCGGTGGAGCATAAGGAATTTTCATTTTGTCGATTGGATAAAGATCAAAATATTTTTTCGGTGCAACCAACGGAAAATGCGGTTTGTCGAAACCCGCCGCAATAAAAAATTGCTTGTCTTTATTTTGCTCCAGCAATTTAACGATTCTTAACGCCGTTTTCCCATCTTGCTCATCTTTGTCATCGTCGTCTGCTGCTAGCATCGGAAATTTATCGTAAAGGGGTTTCGGCATCGCCTTTTGTAATGTCCTCGATTGCTGAGCAAACTTCGACTCAGGCGAAAATTCCGAAACATCCCAGTGAATAGCATTTTCATAAATTTGATGAGCAATTTTTCCAACTCGCGCCGTAAAATATCCGAATTGATGAAAATATTCGGGAATAAAGACAATGTCTTTCAAATACGTTCGAGGAGGAGCGTCATTTATAATGATTTTTGTAGTCGCAGGCCTCAACCCACTCATGAACGACGTGCGCGATGGGTTGCAAAGGGGATATTGACAATAAGCGTGGTCGAATTGAATCGCGTGTTTTGCCAATCGTTCCATGTTCGGTGTTTTGACCTCGGGATGGCCATAACAACTCATATAATTATTCCAGTCATCAGAAATAATTAAGAGGACATTGGGCTTTTTAGTTGGAGCCGTTTGCGCCTGCAGCGAGAGCGCCATAAAAATCATGATGATAGCACCGCTCAAAAAACTGGTGCATCGAGTCAGTAGCCGTTTTTTTGGACCAAACGAGGATACCTGTATTTCTGCCGAAAATGACATCGTTTTACCCATTATAATTTACAACCGAGGACCTCTTTACCGACAGACTTGTCGGAGTCTGTTTTAGCTCATTCTTTTCCTAACAAAACTCTTTGCTTCGATTCACGATTTTTTTGTGGCCGGAATTAGTTCGCGTGGCAAATCCGAACGACCGGCATCGTGAAGAGCTTTACTGAGTGTCTCGAGTAATTTCTTGTCCGCATGGGGAGTCAAATTGATATTTTCACCAGGATCGGTTTGGTGGTCATACAATTCGATTCCGACTTTCCCATTTTCACCCCATTCCGTATAGCGATATCGGTCCGTCCGCATCGTATAACCCATTGTTCGATTCGCATCATAAGCGGGCCACTGACTATAAGCCGCCCTCGCCCATTGTTGATTAGGATCTTTCAGAGCGAACATTAAACTGTGTCCTTCCAAGCCGCCGGGTAGAGGAAGGCCTGCCAGATCACATAACGTGGGATAAATATCAACAAATTCAGTAAGAACATCGGTCTTGGTTCCACGCGTTGTTTGACCTGGATAGCTGAAAATTAGAGGGGCGCGAGTCGCTACTTCAAAATTGGTGTGCTTGTCCCAACAGCCGTGCTCACCAAGCTGCCAGCCGTGATCACCCCACAAAACAATAATCGTACTATCGCGAAGGCCCAGTCGGTCTAATTCGGCCAGAACGCGGCCTACCTGAGAATCCGCAAAACTAGCAGCTGCATAATATCCCCGAATGACCAACCGTTGTAGATCTTCCGGTAGCGGCCCCTTCTTTGGAATATCAGTGTGCTTTCGCAGTTCCCCTCCAGTATAACACGGAATAGGATAATCCTTGGGAGGATCTGGATTTGATGCCAGCGGCATTTCATCTAATGAATACAAATCAAAGAATTTTTTTGGAGCTACGAAGGAGAGATGTGGCTTTAAAAAGCCGACCGCTAAAAAGAAAGGTTGGTGTTTCTTTTGAAGCTCGCCTAAGGCTTGAACCGCTTCGTCAGCAAATTTTCCATCTTTAAATTCACTATCCGGAGCATCGACCGCACGCCATGAAGCCCCTTTGTCTTCATCCGATGCATCCTTGGCCGAAGAATTAGCCACTTGAATCAGAGGATACGGCTCGTCACTGGCAATCAACGGCTCAGTGTATTCATCGGGATCATGATAGACAGCCGTCTTCTTATGTTTTGGATTATCAACACGGTTATTTCCATTTCCGATGGATGGAACGCTCCATGATTCCGGGTCATCCAGGCCGATGTGAAAAATTTTTCCAATACTTTGGGTGAAGTAACCACTTTGTTTAAAATATTGAGGTAATGTTATGACGTTGGGAACATTCTTTCGAAAAAAGGTCTCAAGATCCCAAACTTTGGTTGAGTCCGGACGCAAACCGGTCAGAAGAGATGTTCGAGAAGGCGAACAAGTAGCTTCCTGACAATACGCGCGATTAAAAATAATTCCTTGCTTTGCCAAAGCATCAATGTTCGGCGTTTTAATAATCGGAGCCCCATAGCACCCTAATTCCGGTCTCAAATCGTCAACGGCAATAAAAAGGACATTTAATTTTTTTTGTTCTGCCGCCTGCGATACGGAAAAGAAAACGATCGTAAAGAAACCAATTAAAAATTTAGCAATCAGCCGATTCATATTTTTCTAGGACAAAATCCCCGCAACAATCTTCTCCGTGCAAATTGAACACCAAAATAAAAGAGAAGTCTCTGAAAAGGCTTAAAATGTTTCCGAATATTGATACGTTCAGTGTCGGTTCGTTGATCCCTAAGCATTCATGGCTTTGCTTTTTGCCAATCGTCGTGAAGCAGTTTCTTCATCTCTTCTAAAACTTTTGCGTATTCGGGATCATGAGCCACATTGTTGAATTCATTCGGATCTTTTTCGTGATCGTAAAGTTCAATATTTTCATCCGGTTTATCATCCTTCAATGGATGCCATTCATTGAAACGATAGCGCTCCGTTCTGACACTGTTGCCCGTTCCTTGAATGCGCCCCGGAACAAGTCCGGTAAATTTTCCAATGGTAACCGTTGTAAAAGCGCCTTTTTTCCAGGGGCGATTTGGATCATCGAGCAAAGGACCAAAACTTGTCCCTTCTAAATTGGATGGCGTCGGTATTCCACAAAGATCGGTCAATGTCGGAAAAAGATCCACCATTTCAATCAATCGCTCACATACAGCTGGTTTTTTTCCAGGCGCCGCTACGAAATAAGGAACACGAGTGGCCTCCTCGAACAACATATCTTTGCTCCAACATCCTCCGTGCTCTCCAATACAAAATCCATGATCTCCAAAAAACACGACAATCGTATTGTCCCAAAGCTTCAGCCGATCCATCGCATCCAGCAAAATTCCAACTTGCGCATCGCAAAACGAAGCACAGGCAAGATATCCTTGAATATACCCTCGTGTCTGGGCTTCCGGCATCTTTAAATAATTAACCAGAGCAATCGGCGGGACGTCCTTGATATCATCAGGCGGAGCATAAGGAATTTTTATTTTGTCGATTGGATAAAGATCAAAATATTTTTTCGGCGCAACCAGCGGGAAATGCGGTTTGTCGAAACCCGCTGCAATAAAAAACTGCTTGTCTTTGTTCTCCTCCAATAATTTAACAATTCTCAAGGCCGTTTTTCCATCTTGCTCATCTTTGTCATCGTCGTCCGCTGCTAACATCGGAAATTTATCGTAAAGGGGTTTCGGCATCGCCTTTTGTAACGTCCTCGATTCTTGAGCAAATTTCGACTCAGGCGAAAATTCCGAAATATCCCAGTGAATCGCATCCGAATAGGTTTGATGAGCAATTTTTCCAACTCGCGCCGTAAAATATCCGAATTGATGAAAATATTCGGGAATAAAGACAATGTCTTTCAAATACGTTCGAGGAGGAGCGTCATTTATAATGATTTTTGTAGTCGCAGGCCTCAACCCACTCATGAACGACGTGCGCGATGGGTTGCAAAGGGGATATTGACAATAAGCGTGGTCGAATTGAATCGCGTGTTTTGCCAATCGTTCCATGTTCGGTGTTTTGACCTCGGGATGGCCATAACAACTCATATAATTATTCCAGTCATCAGAAATAATTAAGAGGACATTGGGCTTTTTAGTTGGAGCCGTTTGCGCCTGCAGCGAGAGCGCCATAAAAATCATGATGATAGCACCGCTCAAAAAACCGGTGCATCGAGTCAGTAGCCGTTTTTTTAGACCAAACGAGGATACGTATATTTTTTTCGGAAATGACATAATTTTAGACTCCATAATTGAAAAGCACGCTTACTATTACTCGGTATTGAGACGAATCTTCATTCGATTTTAACGACTATTTTTTCGATTTATACGAAAATCAATTAAAAATTCACAAAAGGCCTGGTCCTTCAAAAAAATAATACTCCTCATTTTGCGATTAACGCGAACGAAAAAAGAAGTCTCCGAAAAAATCCATAAATTTTTCGGATATTGGTACATCGGTTTTCGTTGTTTCCAAAACATTCATGGTTTTGCTTTCTGCCAGCCGTCGTGGAGCAGTTTCTTCATTTCTTCTACAACTTTTGCATATTCGGGATCATGAGCCACATTGTTGAATTGATGCGGGTCTTTCTCGTGATCGTAGAGTTCAATATTCTCATCCGGTTTATCATCCTCTAATGGATGCCATTCGTTGAAACGATAGCGCTCGGTTCTAACACTGTTGCCCGTTCCTTGAATGCGTCCGGGCCTGAAGCCGGTAAATTTTCCAATGGTAATAGTTGTAAAAGCCCCCTTTTTCCATGGGCGATTTGGATCGTCGAGCAAAGGACCGAGGCTTGTTCCTTCTAAATTGGATGGCGTCGGTATTCCACAAAGATCGGTTAATGTCGGGAAAAGATCCACCGTTTCAATCACTCGCTTACACACTGAAGATTTTTTTCCAGGCGCTGATACGAAGCAAGGAACACGGCATGATTCTTCGAATAGCATGTCCTTGCCCCAGCAGCCTCCATGTTGCCCGATGCAAAATCCATGGTCCGCCACGAGCACCACAATCGTATTGTCCCAAAGCTTAAGCCGATCCATCGCATCGAGCAAAACTCCGACTTGTGCGTCCAAAAATGACACACAGGAAAGATATCCTTGAATGTATCCGCGTGTCTGGTCCTCCGGCATCGTCAAATGATTTACTAAAGCAATCGGCGGGATGTCCTTGATATCATCAGGCGGCGCATAAGGAATTTGGACTTGGTCGGCAGGGTAAAGATCAAAATATTTTTTCGGGGCAACGAGCGGAAAATGCGGCTTACTGAATCCTGCCGCGATAAAAAATTGTTTGTCTTTGTTTTCCTCCAAAAGTTTCGCAATTCTTAACGCCGTTTTTCCATCTTGTTCATCTGCATCATCGCCGTCGGCTGCTAGCATGGGAAATTTATCGTGATGGGGCAGCGGCATGGCTTTTTTTAACATCCTCGATTCGTGAGTAAATTTCGACTCAGGTGAAGATTCCGAAACATCCCAGTGAATGGCGTCTTCATAAACTTGATGTGCTATTTTACCAACCTTCGCCGTAAAATATCCAAATTGCTGAAAATATTCCGGAATAAAAACAATATCCTTCAAAAACGCTCGAGGATGAGCATCATTAATGATGACTTTGGTAGTCTCAGGCCTCAACCCACTCATGAACGATGTGCGAGATGGATTACAGAGTGGATATTGACAATAGGCGTGGTCGAACTGGGTTGAGCGCTTCGCCAGGCGGTCTATGTGCGGAGTTTTGACCTCGGGATGGCCGTAGCAACCAATATAATTGTTCAGGTCATCAGAGATAATCAACAAGACATTCGGTTTTTTGGCTGACGCTGTGAGCATAATAATTTACCGCATTGAGGACAGCAGCGCACCTGGCAAGATTTCTTTTCTCAATGATAAACTTTGTAAATTATCTTCCGAAAAGATAATAAAATTTTGGATCACATGAGTTACTACTCATGAGATGCATCTTCTGCTTTCGAAGAAGTCGTAGTCGATTCAGCTTTAGACTGGTTTGACTTATCGGAATCTGTTTTGGGTTCTCGCGGCGCCTTTTTTCCCGCTGCAACTTCTTCCATATGGCCGACGCCGTGCTTCCACACGTGCAGTTCCGATGGATCGAGGTGACCATTATGATTGACGTCAAATTTTTCTAACATCGCTTTTTCCCACGCCACTCGCTCATCTGGATCGAGTTTGCCGTTTCCGTTCTTATCAAATTTCGATAAACCCAGTGGATCCTGGGGCGACGTCCCCGGCTCTTCGCTTTCAAGACCGGTTCCAGATGGCGGGGGCCCCGCGTTTTCTTCTGCCTGCTGCTTGGCAACTTTTTGTTGATAGTCCCGAGCGTTTCGAAATTTCATCAGTTCGATCCTATCCAATCGGCCGTTTTTATCCTTATCGTACTTCGCTAATACTTTTTCTTCCCAAGCCTTTCTCTCATCCGGGTCTAATTTTCCATTATGATTTGTATCAAATTTATCAAGGCCTAATACATCTCCAGGCGCCTTTCCGGGCTCTTCTTTTTGAAGACCGTTTCCTTCGGTAGGTGTCGTTAACCCCGCATCAGTGGCTTCTTTTACGAGTTGGGCCAGATAAGCTTTGTCATGTTTCCAATGTGATAATTCTTGCTCATTCAGCTTACCGTCATGATTCACGTCATATTTGGCAACGAGTGCAGCCTCCCAGGCCGCTCGCTCATCGGGATCTAATTTTCCATTATGATTTTTATCAAATTTTTGTAGCCCGAAAACATCCTCAGGGATATCGCTGGGATTTTCATTATCCAATCCAACTCCTTCAGCATGTATATGGCACAGGACGAACCCGCTTACCAAAAGTAAAAAACAAATTCCGCGAATGAAACACAATGGTTTGATGAAAGTCATATCCACAAATAAACCCCAACATTAGAAAAACGTTGCTAGGATATTACAGATTTCCATGCACATTATTGAATTAACGCGATTACGAAAATCCAAGTCACAGTAAGATCAATTGATACTCAATTAAGTCAATTGATACTCGGGCGTGCTCATCATTAAGCGGATGGCATGGCGAATCGCAGCCTCATTTCGTTCCGGTTGAGAATCCAGATACTCCTTAATTGCCAAAACCCGCTCTTTAGGCAATGGTATTCGCATAAATCGGCGCTCTAAGGCTTGCACGATTTTAGAACTGTCCTTTTTCTCTTCCTCGCCGATTAATTTCGTAACGCTGAACGCCTTTGGCGCCTTCTCGATTTCCGTTTTCTGAATATCGCCGGCTTTTTTAAGCTCGGCAATTAAACTAGCCGCCTGCTTTTTTTGATCTTCACTAAGCCAGAAGACATCTTTTTCGGCTCCCACTCGAACCCACCTGTCAATTCCATCTTTTAATTGCATTTGCCGTTCATCAGCAAGAATCAGATCAGCGCAATTATAGCGGGCAAGCAGAGTATTTGTATTGATCCACGAAAATCCGCCCTCCCAACCCTTCACACTCGGGGGCTCGAAAATTTCTTGTCCGAGGCTTTGTTGCACCTGCAACGCGATACCGTCACTCGGAAAATCGCGGCCTAGAAGACGCACACTATTCACTAACCATTGAATCGGACTCTTCACCTGTCTGCCAATAATCGAGGGAGCGTAAAACTCCTCGCTGCTAAACATCAACTGAACGACCGGCTTAACAACGTTTCCTGACTTGCGAAACTCCGAAGCCAAAGCATCGACAATCGCATCGGAAGGATTTTCAGACGCAAAAAACGACCAAAGTTTTTTGGCATAAAAACGGGCCGCTTGAGGTTGAGCAATAATTTGGTGAACAATGTCTTCTCCATCCAGCTTACCAGTCAATCCAAGAAATGTTTTTTCTCCATCGTCATGGTCTTCCGCCTTTTTGACAAAACATTGCTTAACTCTATCAAGAGTCCATCCCGTAAACGCACGTGCCGATTCTAGAACGTCCTTTTCGGTATAGTTGCCTTCACCTAATGTAAAAAGCTCCATCAACTCCCGCGCATAATTTTCATTTGGATGGTCTTTTTTGTTCTCGTGATTATCCAGCCAGATGAGCATGGCAGCATCTTTGGACAGGCCCTGAATAAGGTCTTCCCAATTCCCCAAACATTTTTCACGAAATAAGCTGTTTTGAAGCCACATGAGATGCGCTTCTTTTACCTTGTTCCTTGCACCGGTTGCCAAAAAGCTGTGCAAAAAAAGAACCATTTTTTCTTGGAAAGGCCTAGGTCCAAATGCCATTCGCTGCAACCACCAGTTCCGAAGTTCGGTACGCCCGCACACCCATTGGCGCACGAGCGCCTGGCGGATTCCTGCAGACCCACTGCCACCATTGGCCTCTTTCAACGCCTTTAATTTCACCAAGTCGGCTTTGATTTTAGCTATTTCTTCCTTGGTCATGTCGGGCGTAATCGGAGGATCTCCGTTATATCGCGCAATGACCTGTTTAATTCCTTCGTTGGGATCGGGCTTCAGCCAATACCAATCCGGATTAAGCTGCATGTCCGCAGGAATTTTTTCGTAATCCACAAAATAAGACACCGCTCCTGCAAGGCCCATTTTGTGAATCTTTTCGACTTCTTCTGGCGTGCCTCCAAAGCCGGCTCGATTTAATAAATGGGCAGCCGCCGTTAAGTTCCACTTCGAATCCGGAAGAATATTGAGCGCGCTCATAGGTCTCTCAATGCGGCTTAAGCAAGCAGATCAAAAGGCTGCCATGTCTTTCCGAATAGCACAGGGGCGCTGGGCGTTTTCAACCATTTTTCCAACACAGCCGCATAGATCGTTCTGAAATCGACGTTATGAACTAAATCACCTTGGAACAGATCTTTTGGATCTAAGCTCGGTTGCTTACTGAGCATCCCTGACTTCAATCGTTTGCTGCCACTGATAACAAACATAGGCGCAGCTGCTCCATGGTCGGTGCCTCCACCACTGGCATTTTCCTGGACTCGGCGGCCGAACTCGCTGAACACAAGAATGAGCACTCGATCGAAGTTCCCCTGCTTCTTTAAATCATCACAAAACGCCCTCATTCCTTCTGAAAATTCCTTCAGTAATTTCGGGTGAGTATCTCCTTGTCGCTGGTGCGTATCATATTCTCCTTGTTGAGTATAATAGACTCGCGTCGGCAATCCCGCTGCGATTAATCCCGCGATCATCCTTAAATCTGATGCCAACTCGGAATCCGGATAGGCGACAGCGCTTTTCATTTTGCCAAGAATTCCTAAAATCTTATCCGAACTGGCTTGGGCATCCAAACTCGTCCTTTGTAGAAAATCGAGCGAAACATCATCCATAGGAGCGTCCCCGGCCATTTGGTTCAATTTTCGAAATGATTGATCAATTTTCTTGGACGGATCATTACTTAAAAATCGATATTTCTCCGGATTTTGCAAACTGACAGTTCTGGTGTGCTCCGATAAGAATACCGGAGGCATCACTTTGCCAACGTTGACTCCTATTGTCGGATCAGCACCAGCACAGTTGTTGTCAAAATAACGACCAATCCATCCATAGTGCTCAATTTTATCCGCGTCACTCGCTGTTTGCCAAATATCGGTCGACCTAAAGTGAGATCGAATAGGATTGGGATAACCAGCACCTTGGATAATAGAAACATGGCCTTGATCAAACAATTGTTTAAATCCGGCCAAGCTCGGGTTTAAGCCACATTCATCATTAATTTTCAAGACCTGATTGGGTTTGATGCCCAAAACAGGACGGGCTTTATAATAAAAATCGTTGGTATAAGGAACAACCGTATTAAGACCGTCGTTGCCTCCACCCAATTGCATCACCACTAAAATGGGAGCATCTTTTCCCGTAGCGATTTGACCTGCAGAATCAGCAGCTGCGGCATTTAACGAATCAAAGGTGCTTGCAACAAACGATGGCACTGTCCAGGTAATGGCGCCTCCCAAAATCGTGGTACGCAAAAATTCACGGCGGGTTTTCAGGGTTAGTGATGTATTCATAGATTAAGTTCCTAGTTATGGTTTGAGTAGTTGCTCATCGCTAAAGAATTTAACGAAGGTAGCATAAAAAAGTTCCTATGGATCAATAGAAATTTTACGTATATTGATACGCTATGCGGGTTCGCATAAACAAAAAGGCCGCCTTTATTGTCTGTTGATCAACACAATTGATATTCCGGAGTCGTCATGAGCAGCCGAATGGCGCAGAGGATTGTTTCTGAATTGCGCTCTTTATGCGTATCGAGATAATTCTGCAATGCAGCGGCTCGATCCGGAGCCAAAGGCTTTTGCAAGAACCGTTTTTGTAGTGCAGCAAGCAGTTTAGCGCTATCTTTCATATCTTCCGGACTGATCAGCTTCGTCACATCAATCTTCTGCTTCTTTGGCCCTTCGCTCGTGATAATATCTTCAACTAAACTGTAACGCCAGAGCACCGAATTCGTGTTCATCCAGGCCTCTCCTCCGTCCCAACCCTTCACGCTCGGTGGATCAAATAGAATCTGCCCTAAGTGACTTTGAACTACCTGGGTCACTTTGTGGTCCGGCATGTCCTGTCGTCCGAGAAGTCGAGTACTGCCCACTAGCCATTGCATCGGACTTTTAATCTGAGTTCCAATTAACGACGGATCATAAAAATTTTCACAGCTCAACAGCAACCGCATCATCGGACGGATCACCATTCCCGAGCTACGAAACTCAGAGGCCAATGCACTCAATATCTCTTCCGATGGCTTCTGATCAGTAAAGAATGTCCACAATTTCATCGGCAAAAATCGCTCCGCCGGCGGCTTTGACACAATGATCCTGCAAATGTCCTCGATCCCAAAATTTCCTTTCTCTCCAAGAAATGTCTTCACCCCGCTATCATGTTGGCCTGGATTAAAAACAGGAACCATATTGTCAAAATCAACTTCCCATCCTGTCAAAGCACGCGCTGATTCTTTAACATCCGATTCCGTATATCCCTGGCCCTCTCCCATTGTATAAAGTTCCATCAACTCCCGCGCATAGTTCTCGTTAGGATGGGCCTTTTGATTTTGATAATTGTCCAAAGACCTCAGCATGTCCATGTCCTTGGAAATGGCCACCAGCATCTTCTCCCAACTGCCCATACCCATGTCCCGGAACAATTGATTTTGTAAAAATCGAGGATAAGCGTCGTGACATTTCTTACCCCCACAGGCAAAATGACCGTGAAAAAATAAAACCATTTTTTCCTGAAGCGGTCTTGGCCCAAATGCCATTCGATTCAGCCACCAGTCGATCAAATCCTCCCTATCCGATTGAGATCGCAAAGCGGCCTCTCTTTTGATTTTATGCGACTCTGGAATCATGGCTGTCTCGCGCTTGATTCGTTCTTCCAACTGTTCGTCAGTTTCACCCGGTTTGCGCGCCGCTAATAGTTTTTGCCGCCGAGCCGCTGCGTGCTCTGCATGATCTTCCTCTATCTGAGACCAAGCGGGATCCAAATTTAATTCAGCCGGAATCTTGTCATAATCTACTAGATACGATACCGCATCTTCAAATCCCATATCCGTCAGCTTTTGAATCTCAT
>JADMIO010970597.1_pt1 | contig 16447 bp, 17 predicted proteins | sample 8958161 | NCBI WGS metagenome assembly JADMIO01 (sample SAMN16585339, study PRJNA669376) | soil metagenome | isolation source: Crop rotation soil | place: USA: Cullars Rotation, Alabama | collected 2011
CCCCGCCATGAGCGAGGCGGCCCGCACGCTCACGGACGACGATCTGCGCGCCTTCGGGGCCTGGGTCGCCCGGCTTCCCCCGCCCCGCCCGCCGTCCGAGGCTCCCGATCCCGCGCGCCTGGCCCGCGGGCGCCGGCTGACCCTCCGCCATCCCTGTGGCGTCTGCCACAACCCCGACTTCTCGGGACGCGAGCAGATGCCGCGCCTCGCGCACCAGCGCGAGGAGTACCTGCTCGAGGCGATGCGCCAGTACAAGTCGGGCGCCCGCGTGGGCTACGGCGGCGCCATGGCCAGCGAGCTCGCCGGCCTCGGCGACGACGATCTACAAGATCTCGCCCACTACCTCGCCCACCTGCCCGCGGCCGCCCGCGAGGGCGGCGCGCGCTAGATTACTTCTTGCCCCAGAGGTCCCGGGCGAGGTCGTCCAGGCCGAGGTCCTTCAGCGTCTTGGCGAGGGGCTTGCCCGATTTCCGGTCGTAGCCGACGTCGGCGTACCAGGTGTCGACCATCTTCTCCCACTGGTCGCGGATGGCCTGGCCCTTGGCGGGGCCGTCGACGGGCGTGGAGCCGTAACGCTCCGACGGGTACTCGTGCTCGGGCAGGATGCCGCAGCGAAGCCGGGTGGCCCGGTTGTAGGCGGCCGTGCGGCGTCCCATGCGGATGGCCTCGTCCACCGTGTAGTACCAGCCCGTGGCGGCGGAGAGGGCGCGGCAGATGTTCTCCATGCGCGTGCGCACGGTGAAGATGCAGACGCCGAGCGAGTCCTCGAAGTTGCGCCGGCCGCGCAGCCCCGCCACCAGCTTGGCCACCGCCACCCCGTCGAAGGGATTGATGCGGGCGGGCTGCCCCACCTCGGTGGGATGGACGGGGTTGCCCGTCTCCATGGTGGCCGTGCCCGAGGTGGCCACGTCGAGCATCTCCTCCCAGCGCGCGCGGTGGTCGTGGCCGCGCGGGCTCGCGCCGTGCTGGAAGTAGATGGCGCACTTCTGCGCCTCGCCGCCGAGCTTCTCCGCCGCGCGCTTGACGCCCTCGGCCAGGATGGCCCCGAGGCCCTGGCGGTGGCTGATGATCTCCATGAGGCGGTTGGCCGCCTTCACGTCCCCCCACGGCATCTCGAAGCCGAGCTGCTGCCTGGTGATGTAGCCCTTCTCGTAGCACTCCATGACCCAGCCGCACATCCAGCCGAACTCGTTGACGTCCACGCAGGCGCGGTCGCACTGCGTGTTGAGCCAGGCCACGCCCTCGCGGTCGGTGGCCCCGATGGTCCAGCCGCAGCCCGACCACCCCTCGTACTCCGGCTCGTCCACGATCTGGCCCTTGTTCTCGCCGTTGCGGATCACCGACATGTGGCAGTGGTGCATGCCGCAGGCGTTGCACTGGTGACCGCGGTGATCGAAGCCCTCGCGCAGCTTGGGCGCCTCCCACTCCGCGAGGTTGGCGCCCGCCACGTTGCTCGTCTCGTTGGTCGTGTAGTTCTTGATGGGCAGGGCGCCGAGCTTGGAGAGGTTCACCACCCCGGGCAGGGTGCCGTACTCGTAGAGCGAGCGCGCGGAGGGATCGGTCTTCAGGTCGTGGGCGATGTCGTCGGCGGCCTGCACGACCCCGCGGTAGTCGGCCGCGCGCAGGCCCTTGGTCCCGCGCACGAGGGCCACCGCCTTCAGCTTCTTCTTGCCCATCACCGCGCCCATGCCGTTCTTGGAGGCCACGTGGCCGTAGTCGCCCTGGATGGCGGCGAAGCGGACGAGGTTCTCGCCCGCCGGCCCGATGGAGTACACGGAGAGCTGGTGGCCCGTGAGACCCAGCTCGCGGTTGAGGGCGGCCTGGGTCTCCCAGGTATCGAGGCCCACGAGCGACTTGGCGTCGCGCAGCTCGATGACGTCGTCGTGCACGTAGAGGTACTTCCACGTCTTCGACTCGCCCTGCACGATGATGGCGTCGTAGCCCGAGTATTTGAGGTTGGTCCCGAAGAAGCCGTTGGCCTGGGTGGAGGTGGGGCCGTTGGTGCCCGCCCCGATGCTGATGACGGTGAGCCCGCCCGTGCCCCACACGGGCAGGCCCGCGAGCGGACCGGTGGCGAGGACGAGCCGGTTGTCAGGATGGTCCCAGGCCACGTTGCCCTTGCCGCCCCGGGCCGCCGTCTCGCGATAGAGGATGCGCGAGCCGAGCCCGATGCCGCCCAGGCAGTCGCGCATCTCCTCGGCCGTCCATGGCTCGGCCCAGCACTTGCCCTTCGTCATGTCGACGCGCAGGAGCTGGCCGGCAAAGCCGCCGGGAGTGGGAGTGGCCGTCTTGTTCGCGGGCGCCGTCTTCGTCTTCATACCGCCACCGGGGTGTCGCCAGGCGCCTTCGAGGGGCGGCCCAGGACTGTTTCGGGAAGGAGCTGACCCGTCGTCTGGGCCGCGATGTAGGCCGGCTTCAGGTCGAAGGGATGTTGTTTGAGGTGAGCCTTGAAGGCGCCGAGCCCGACGCCCGTCTGCACGACGCCCTTCAGCATCCCGACGTCGTTGGTGTTCCAGATGTCGGCGGAGGGGCCCAGGATGATGGCGCCGATCATGCGATCGCCGCGGAACAGCATCTTGCGGTAGGCGGGCCGGTCCTGACGCAGGCCCGTGATGACCTCGGCCTTGCCGTCGTCCCACGCCCCGAAGGAGGCCACGTCGAGATGGCAGACCTCCACGATGTTGACGATGAGGCTGCCGCGATAGCGCACGTCGCGCCCGGCCATGTTGGCCCCCACCACGCGGCCGTGCTCCTGGGCGGTGGGCTCGATGGCGTGCACGGCGGGCTGGCCCGAGATGAGGTCGCGGCCCTCCGCCACGTCGCCCGCCGCGTAGACGTTGGCCACGCTGGAGCGCAGGTGCTCGTCGACCACCACGCCGCGGTTGACCTTGACGCCGGAGTCCTTGAGCCACTCCAGATTCGTGCGGATGCCGGTGGCCATGATGACGAGGTCGCACAGCACGTCCGCCCCGCCCTTCACGCGCACGCGCTTGCGGCTCTTCACGTCCTCGATGCCCGTGACGGTCACCCCCGGCTTCACGGTCACCCCGTGGCGGGTGAGCCAGCCTTCCACCAGCTCGGCGCCCTTGGTGTCGATCATGCGGGGCAGGATGCGGGGCGCGATCTCGAGCACGGTGAGCCGGGCCCCGAGGGACAGGATCGAGTTCAGGATGGTGAAGGAGATGAAGCCCGCCCCCACCATCACCACGTGGTCGCCGGGCTTGATGGCGGCGATGATGCCGCGCGCCTCGTCCAGGGTCCAGAAGGAGTGGACGTTGCGGCCGTCCGCGCCGGGCACGGGGGCGCGCACGGGCGAGGAGCCGGTGGCCACCAGGCAGTCGTCGTACTCGACGCGGGTGCCGTCATCGAGCACGCACGCGTTGCCCCGGGTGTCGAGGCTGGCCGCCCGCCGCCCGAGGTGCGACTTCACGCCCCAGGTGGCGAGCATGGCCGCGGTGGCCGTGAACACGTGCGACTCGGAGATCGAGCGGTCGAGGTAGTAGGGCAGCACCATGCGGGAGTAGGGCTTCTCCGCGCTCACGAGGGTGATCTCGGAGGGCGAGCTCTCCTCCTCACGAATGGTCCGGATGGCGTTCATACCCGCGGTGCCGCCGCCGATGATGAGATGTCGCGTCGCCATCAGCGCGCTCCCTCGAGCTGCAGGAGGTGGGCGGTGCGCTCGCGCGCGAAGTCGCCCAGCCAGTCGACGGTGGCCGTCTCCTTGTACTCGATGGCCGCGGTGGGACAGGCGTGGGCACAGGCGGGATCGCCCTCGCAGAGGTTGCACTTGAAGGCCTTGCGGGTGCCGGGGCTGTAGAACATCGTCCCGTACGGACAGGCGATCGTGCAGAGCTTGCAGCCCACGCAGCGGTCGTCGAGGACGTCCTTCGCCCCCGCCGCGTTGATGGTGATGGCCCCCACCGGGCAGGCCGTCATGCACCAGCCCTCCGCGCACTGGGTGCACGTGTAGGGCGCGTAGGAGGTGTGGCCCTCGAAGGGGGAGACCTTGATGACGGACATGGAGGGCTGGTACTCGCCCGTCTGCATGTAGGAGCAGGCGAGCTCGCAGCGGAGGCAGCCCGTGCATCGCTCGGGCGTGATGGCGAGAACTCTCATGAGCGCTTCTTCCCCTGACGTGCTTTCTTGCCGCCCCCCTCGAGCCGGCCGATGAACTCGTCCAGGGGCAGGGCGGCCATGGTCATCATCTGCACGGACCCGCGCGCGCCCAGCTCGACGGAGATCCGCGAGATGGCCGCGTTGTCGGCGGCGTCGATGACGGTGACGAAATCGTAGGGGCCGAGCACGGCGTACTGCGCCACCACGTGCCCGCCCATGCGCTCCACGTCGGCGTTGACCTTGCGGATCCAGCCGGGGCGCTCGCGCAGGACCTTGCGACCGGACTCCGAGAGCGTGCTGAGCATCACATAGAGACCCACGAGGCGTCCTCCTCGAAGTGTGGACGGCCGAGCGCGCGTCAGTATAACGCAGATTTCGCACAGCCCGGGGGGCGCCCTGCACCGGCTGCGCGCTCCGAGAAGCGCCCCGGGATGACGACAACGGGGGCATGACGCGCAGGGCTCGCGCCGCCGTCGTCGTCCTGGCCCTGGCCCTCGTGCTGTCCGGCTGCGCGGGCGGCACACGCATGGCCACCGTGGGCACCCTGCCCAACCAGCACCCCTTGGTGACCCTGGTCGTGTCCGACGACCTGGGCGTGGTGCAGCACGAGTGCCGGAACGTCCTCGCCCCGGGCCGGATCTACGGCTGCCAGACCTCGTCGCCCGTCGTCCTGGACTCGGGCGTCCCGGTGAAGACGGTCCGGATCGTGCGCTATGCCGACTCCCTGCCCTCGCCCATCGCCTTCGAGATCGACGCCCACGAGCTCTGCCACGCCATCGCCGCCCTGCAGCCGATCAGCGACCCCTGCCACGTGGGCAACCACGGCCTCCTCAGCGTCACCCCCCGCGGCCAGGCCGCCGCCATCCGCCGCTAGCGAGGGTCAGACGGGAGCGTCGCCGCTGGAGCGCTTCAGGAACGCGTAGACCGAGGAGAAGTCCTTCCGGCCGTAGCCGTGCGAGGAGGCCAGCCGCAGGAGCTGCTGGGCGGCGGGCGCGACCACCAGGGGCACGCGCAGCTCGCGCGCGGCGTTGACGGCGAGCCCCAGGTCCTTGGCCATGAGGTCGGTCATGAACCCCGGCGCGTAGTCGCGGCTCGCGGGCGACTCCATCATGCCGGGCACGGGGTGGCTCTTCTCCATGGCCCACGTGTTGCCCGACGACTTCGCGATCACGCTGGTGAGCACCTTGGGATCGACCCCGAAGCCCTCCGCGATGCGGAAGGCCTCGCTCACTGCCACCATGGCCACGCCCGCGATGAGGTTGTTGCAGATCTTGGCCACCTCGCCGCTGCCCACCGCGCCCACGTGGATGATGTTGGCGCCCATGGCGGCCAGGGCCGGGCGCGCCTCCTCGAGGTCGGCCGCCTCGCCGCCCACCATGATGGCCAGCGTCCCCGCCACCGCGCCCGGCACGCCGCCCGAGACGGGCGCGTCCATGAAGCGCACCCCGCGCCGCCTGGCCGTCTCGCCCACGAGCCGGGCCGTGCCGGGATCGATGGTGGACATGTCCACGCACAGGCGGCCCGGCGCGACGGACTCCAGCACGCCGCCGTCGCCCAGGTACACCTGCACCACGTTGGCGGAGGACGGCAGCATGGTGACGAGCAGCTCGGCGGCCTTGGCCACCTCGGCCACCGAGCCCGCCGCGGTGGCTCCGCGCTTCACGGCGGCGGCGAGGGCGGCCGGCACCACGTCGTAGGCGACGACGGGAAAGCCCTTGGTCACGAGGTTCGCCACCATCGGCTCGCCCATGGTGCCCGTCCCGATGAATCCCACTTTCATGTGCGGTTCCTATTTTTCCTCGGCGAGGCGCCGGGTGAAGGTGACGAGACGGTCGAGGGTGGCCCGCGCGGCCCCGCTGTCGATGGCCTGGGCGGCCAGGGCCACGCCCTCCTTGAGGTCGTGCGCCTTGGCGCCCGCCACGAGGGCGGCCGCCGCGTTCATGAGCACGATGTCGCGGCGCGGGCCGGGCTCGCGATCCAGGATGGCGCGGATGATCTGCGCGTTCTGCTCACGGTCGCCCCCGAGCAGGTCGGCGATGGCCGCGCGCGGCATGCCGAAGTCCTCCGGACGGACGGTGAAGGAGCGCACCACGCCCTCGCGCACCTCGGAGAGGAAGCTCTCCCCCGTGTTGGAGATCTCGTCGAGCCCGTCGCTGCCGTGCACCACGAAGGCCCGCACGGTGCCCAGCTCCGCGAGCACGCGGGCGAGCGGCTCGGTGAGGGAGGCGGCGTACACCCCGATGACCTGGGCGTTGGCCCCGGCCGGATTGGTGAGGGGGCCCAGCATGTTGAAGACGGTGCGGATGCCCATCTCGCGGCGCGCCGCCATCACGTGCTTCATGGCCGTGTGCAGGAGCGGGGCGTAGAGGAAGCCGATGCCCACCTCGTCCACGCAGCGCGCCACCTTGGGGGGGCTGAGGTCGAGGTTGATGCCCAGCGTCTCCACCACGTCGGCCGAGCCGCACATCGAGGACACCGAGCGGTTGCCGTGCTTGGCCACCCGGAGGCCCGCCCCCGCCACCACGAAGGCGGTGGCGGTGGACACGTTGAAGGTGCCCGCCGCGTCGCCCCCCGTGCCGCAGGTGTCGATGAGCATCTCGCGGTCGGTGCCCGTGAGGGCGGCCACCTCCTCGGCCCGCGTGCGCACCCGCACCACCTTCTGGCGCATGACCTGGGCGAAGCCGATGAGCTCCTCCACCGTCTCGCCCTTCATGCGCAGCGCGGTGAGGAAGCCGGCGATCTGGGCGTTGGTGGCCGCGCCCGACATGATGGCTTCCATCGAGGCGGCCGCCTCGATGCGCGAGAGGGGGCGGCGATCGACGAGGGCCCGCAGCGCCTCGGTGATGATGGGGCTGGTGACGGTGCCGGTAGTCATGGCCCGCCATTGTAGCGACGGCCGCGGCCCCCGCGCAAACCGCGCGAGCTCAGGTCAGCGTGGAGGAGACGGCGGACAGGATGGCGTTGAGGGAGAGCGGCTTGCCGATCACCCGGTCCACCCCGTAGTCGGCGAGGCGGCCCTCGCTGAGGGCCACCCCCCAGCCCGTGACCATGATCACCTGCACGGCGGGCTTGAGGGCCTTGCAGTCGCGCGCGAGCTGCACGCCGTTCATGCGGGGCATGGCGAGGTCGGTGATGACCACGTCGAAGGTGTCGGTCTTGAACTTCTCCAGCCCGTCCGCCCCGTCGCGCGCCACCACCACGTCGTGGCCGCCGCTCTTGAGGGCGTCCTCCAGCATCTCGCGCACGTCGTCGTCGTCCTCCACCACGAGGCAGCGGGCCACCGCGGTGGGCACCTCGCGGACGGGCACGACCTCGGGGGTGCGCGTGCGGTCGCCGCGGGGACGGCTGGGGAAGCGCAGGCAGATGGTGGTGCCGATGCCCGGCGCGCTCTCGATCTCGAGCTGCCCGCCGTGGCGCGAGACGATGCCGTCCGCGAGGGAGAGGCCGAGGCCGGCCGCGCTGGGCTTGGTGGTGAAGAACGGCGACAGGATGGTCCGCTGGAGGTCCTCGGTCATGCCCACGCCGGTGTCGCGCACGGTGATGACGGCCTCGTCCCCTTCCCCCCGCGTGGCGAAGGTGAGCGAGCCCCCCTCGGGCATGGCCTCGAAGGCATTGGCCACCAGGGTGGCGAGGGCCTCGCGGAGCGCGCCGGGATCCCCCGGGATGTCGGGCGGCGCGCTCAGCTCGGTGGTGACGCTCACGCCCGCGGGCGCCCGGCGCCGGGCCGTGTCGGCGGCCTCGAGCACCAGCACGTTCACGTCCACGGGCACCCCGTAACCGTCCGGGCGTACCCGGATGAAGTCCTGGATGCGCCACACCGTCTGGGCGCCGTCCAGGGCCGCCCGCTCGATGGCGGCCAGCCACTCCTGCACCTGGGGATCGCTCACCCGCTGGCCGGCGAGCTGGGCCCGGCCGATGATGGGGGTCAGCACGTCGTTGAAGCTGTGGGCGAAGCCGGCCGTCATCTCGCCCATCACCCGGAGCTTCTCGGTGCGGGCCAGCTCCGCCCGTGCCTCCCTCAGGAGCCGCGCCCCCCGCGCCACCCGCCGGCGGAGCAGGGCCGCCCAGACCCCGAGGACGGCCAGCGCGACGGCGAGGAGGACCAGGAGGGCGATGGTGGCCGCGGAACCCATGCCGCCTCAGCGCCCCAGGTACGCCGCGCGGATGCGCTCGTCGGCCAGGAGGGCCGGCCCGGGGCCGTGCAGGGCGATGACGCCGTTCTCCAGGACGTAGGCGTGCTGGGACAGCCTCAGGGAGCGGAGGACGTTCTGTTCGACCAGCAACATCGTCATGCCGTCTCGGTTGACCTGCGACAGATTATCAAAGATCGCGGTGACCACGATAGGCGCCAGCCCCAGGGAGGGTTCGTCGAGCATGAGCAGGCGCGGGCAGGCCATGAGGGCCCGCCCGATGGCCGTCATCTGCTGCTCCCCGCCCGACAGGGTGCCCGCGAGCTGGCCCTGGCGCTCGGCCAGGCGCGGGAAGAGCGTGAACACCCGCTCCAGGCTGCTCGCGCGCTGGCCCCGGCTCTCGCGCGTGCGCGCGCCCAGGTCGAGGTTCTCGCGCACGGTCAGGGTGGGAAAGAGCTGGCGGCCCTCCGGCACGTGGGCGATGCCGCGCGCCACGATGGCGGCGGGCCCGAGGCCGTCGATCCGGGCGCCGTCGAGCTCGATCCGTCCGCGCCGGGGGCGCAGGAGCCCGCTCACCGCGCGGAGCGTGGTGGTCTTGCCCGCGCCGTTGCCGCCCACGAGCGAGACGATCTGCCCCGTCGGCACCTCCAGGCTGACGTCCCGCACCGCCACCATGTCGCCATAGGCGACCTGGAGGCCCTCAACCCGCAGCAGTGCCGTCATTCGCCTCTCCCAGATAGGCCTCGATCACGCGCGGATTGGCGGCCACCGCGGCGGGGTCGCCCGCCGCGATGCGCTCACCCCCGCTGATGACCACCAGGCGCTGGGAGAGCGCCATCACCGCGCGCATCACGTGCTCGATGAGGAGCACGGCGACCCCGCGCGCGTTGATGGCGCGCACGAGCTCGACGATGCGCTCGGTCTCGGTGGCGGTGAGCCCGGCCATCACCTCGTCGAGCAGGAGCAGGGTGGGCTCGGTGGCGAGGGCGCGCGCCAGCTCCAGGCGCTTGCGCTCGGCGAGGGTGAGGCCGCCCGCGACGTGATCGGCGCGGGCGCCCAGGCCGACCTCGTCGAGCACGGCGCGGGCGCGCGCCTCGGCCTCCCCCCGCCCGGGATGGCGGCCCAGCGCGCCGATCATCACGTTGCGCACCACGGTGAGGCGGGGGAACGGGCGCACGATCTGGAAGGTGCGCGCGAGGCCGAGGGCGCAGATCTGGTGCGGCTTCTTGCCCGCGAGGGGCGCGCCGCGCAGGCGCACCTCGCCCGCGTCGAGGGGCACGAAGCCCGAGATGAGGCCGAACACGGTGGTCTTGCCCGCGCCGTTGGGACCGATCAGGGCCACGATCTCCCCCGCCCCCACCTCGAAGCTGAGGTCCTTCACGGCCTGCAGTCCGCCGAAGCGCTTGGACAGTCCGCGCACCTCGAGCAGCGGCGTCACGCCGCCGCGCGTCCGCGCCGTGCCAGCCGCTCGCGGATGTAGGGGTAGGCGCCCTGGGGCAGGAACAGCACCACGGCCACCAGGAGCACGCCGTAGACGATGAGGTGCAGCCCGGCCCAGCCGCCCTTGGAGAAGTAGAAGCGCGACAGCTCCGCGAGGGGGCTCAGGATGAACGAGCCCAGGATCGGCCCCAGCACCGTGCCCGCCCCGCCCACGATGGGCCGGATGACGATCTCCACCGAGAGGGGGATGCCGAACACGGTGTTGGGCTGGAGCGAGAAGAGGTAGAAGGCGTAGAAGGTGCCCCCCACCCCGGTGATGAAGGACGAGAGCACCATGGCGAGGAGCTTGTAGCGGAAGACGTTCACGCCGAGGGCCTCGCACGCGCTCTCGTCCTCGCGGATGGCCGAGAGGTAGATGCCGAAGCGCCGCCGCTCCAGCACGGCCACCACGGCGGTGGCCGCCAGCATGAGCCCCAGCGCGATGTAGTAGTAGGCGCGGTTGTCCTGGAACTGGAACTGCCGCGGATTGCCCGTGAAGGTGATGTAGAGCCCCAGGGCGCCCCCGATGGCCTCCGTGTTGAGGGCCACGATGCGGCACACCTCGGCGAAGGCCACCGTGAGGAGCACGAAGTAGAAGCCGCGCAGCCCGAAGCGGAAGCCCAGGAACCCGATGACGGCGCCGAGCAGGGCGGAGAGCGCGCCGCCCACCAGCATCCCCACCCAGGGCGTGAGCCCCAGCCGTGTCGACAGCATGGCGGCGGTGTAGGCGCCCACGCCCACGAAGGCGGCGTGGCCGGCGGAGAGCTGGCCCGCGTAGCCGCCCACGATGTTCCAGGCCTGGCCCAGGAAGGCGTAGAAGAACACGAAGATCAGCACGGTGATCACGTAGGAGCCGGCCACGGCCGGAAGCAGGAGCAGGACGAGGAGGGCGAGGGCCAGGAGCCCCTGCCACGCCCTCACGCCACCCCCTTGCCGAACAGCCCGGCCGGACGCACGAGCAGGATCACGATGAGGAGCGAGAAGCTCACCAGCTCCTTGAGGGAGGGAGCCAGGAACACCGCGCCCAGCGACTCCGCCACCGACACGAGGAGGCCGCCGAAGAACGCGCCGAGCAGGCTCCCCATGCCGCCGATGATCACGATGTTGAACGAGGTCACCGACGCGGCCAGCCCCATGGAGGGCGAGAAGGGCAGGAAGGGCGAGACGAGGGCGCCCGCCGCGCCCACGCAGGCGGCCCCCAGCCCGAAGGCCACCGCGTACACGCGCCGCACGTTGGCCCCGATGACGAGGGCGCCGTACGTGTTGTCGGCCGCGGCGCGGATGGTGGTGCCGAGATCGGTGCGGAAGAGGAAGAGCGAGAGCAGGAGCGTGAGCACGATGGCCATGCCGAAGCTGATGAGCCGCCCCACGTCCACGTAGAGGGGGCCGAGATCGAAGGTGGCGAGCGAGAGCGCGGAGCGGACGCGCAGGGGCTCGGGGCCGAAGACGACCAGGGCCGTGTTCTCCAGGACGAGGGCCACCCCCAGCATGAGGAGGATCTGCATCTCGTGGGGCGCGTCGATGATGCGATCGACGAGGCCGCGCTGCACGAGGGCGCCCAGCACGAAGAGGGCGGCCGCGCAGGCCACGAAGCTCACGTAGGGATCGAGCCCGGCCCGGGTGGCGAACACGTAGGCCAGGTACATCCCCCACACCATCATGTCGCCGTGGGCGAAGTTCACCACGCGCATGACCCCGAAGATCAGGGTGAGCCCCACCGCCATGAGGCTGTACACGCCGCCGAAGAGCAGGCCGTTCAGCAGCCCCTGGGCGACGAGGGTGGGATCGGTCAGCGCTTGGGCCTCGGGAACACGTACTTCTGCGCGGCGGCCTCCCGGGGCCACACCACCACGGGCTTGCCGCCCAGGATCTGGATCATGGCCGTGGAGGCGTTGGGATTGTCGCCGATCTCGTTGAACTGCACGGGGCCGCCCGCCACCATGAGATTGTCCGCATAGCGGGTCTTGCGGATCGCGTCCACCACCGCCTCGGCCTCCGTGGACTTCGCGCGCTCGAACACGTCGGCCATGACCATGACCGCCTCGTAGGAGTAGCCCGAGTTCGTGTCGAAGTTCTTGCCCTGCGAGCGCTTCCGGTACTCCTCGGCCGCCCGCTCCGTGCGGGGGTTCTTGTAGTTCGGCCACGGCACGGGATCCATCACGTGCTCGATGAGGTCCTTGAGCTGGGCGATCTGGCCCGCCTCGTAGAGGCCAGGGGTGCCCGGGCTGATGATGCCCATGTGCTCCACGCGCTGCTTGGCGATCTCCTGGAGCAGGAGCACCGCGGTGGCCGCGCGGGTCACGGGCGCGATGATGTCGGGCTTGGCGAGCTTGAGCCGGGACACCTCGGTGGAGAGGTCGGTGGCCGCCTCGGGGTACGGGATCATCTCCACCACCTCGAAGCCCGGGCTCTTGCTCTTCACGGCCGCCTCGAAGCTCTTGGCCTGGGGCTGGCCGAAGGCGTCGTTGGTGTAGATCACCACCACGCGCCGGGGCGACTGGCCGGCGTCCTTGAAGATCTCGGTCATGAACTGCACGGCGCGCTGGCCGAACATGGTGGTGGTGGGGAAGTTGCGATAGACGTACTGGACCTTCTGCTGCCCCTCCTGCACCGACTTCGCGACGTTGGCCGTGATGAGGTCGTTGGCCGAGATGTCGATGAGGAAGGGCACGCGCTTCTGCTGGGCCACCGGCGCCATGGCCCCTGTCTGCCCGGAATGGAAGGCGCCCGTGAGGATGTGGGCCCCCGCGTTGATGAGGCGCTCGGCCTCCGCGCGCGCGACCTCGGGCTTGTTCTCGGTGTCGCCCAGGAGCAGCTCCAGCTTGGCCCCGCCCATGGACTTGATGCCGCCCGCGGCGTTGACGGCGTCGGCGGCCATCTGGGCTCCGAGCCGGCACGCCTGCCCGATCTCGGCCAGGCCGCCCGTGACGGGATGCACGGCGCCGATCTTCACCGTGCGGGCCTGGGCGCGAAGGGCGGGCGGGGCGGCCGCGAGCGCGGCGGCGCCCGCCGCGGTACCGAGAAAACGACGACGGCTGAGACGGGAGATCGACATGGGTCCTCCTCGGGACGACGACGGTTCCGAGGGAGGATTATATGCCGTAGAGGGTCATGAGCTGGTCGATCCGCCCCTCCAGCCCGAAGCGCGCGGCAGCGGCGCGGCCGCCCGCCTCACCGAGGCGCCGGCGCGCCTCCACGTCGTCGAGGAGGAAGAGGATACGATCGGCGATGGCCTCCACGTCGCCCCGGGCCACGAGGTAGCCGGTCTCGCCGTCGCTCACCAGCTCGGGGATGCCGCCCACGCGGGTGGCCACCACGGGACGCGCGGCGGCCATGCCCTCGGCGATGACGAAGCCGAAGGCCTCCTCCCAGCGCGAGACCTGGCACACCACGTCGGCGGCCGCGAAGACGCCGCTCGCGAGCGGGTCCTGCACGAGCCCCGTCCAGGTGACGTGCTTGGCAATGTCGAGCTCCTCGGCCTGCTGGATGAGCCGGGCCGCCTGCGCGCCCTCGCCCACGATGAGGAAGTGCGCCTGGGGATGGCGCCGGAGCACGAGGGCGGCGGCTTCCAGGAGGTCGGCCACGCCCTTCTCGGGGATGAGCCAGCTCACCTGCGCCACCACGAGGGCGTCCTCGGGGATCTGCCACTGGCGCCGGAAGGTCGCGCCCGCGCGGGCGCCCTCCGCCGCGCGCGCGAGGTCGACGCCGTTGTAGATCATGTGCAGGCGGCCCGAGGGCACGAGGTCGAGCCCCTCGATGCACTCCTGGTTGTAGCGGCTGACCGCGATCCAGCCGCTCAGGGGCCAGTTGATGGCGCGCGCGGCCATGCGCTTCCAGAGGGGCGCCCGCGCCGCCTGGTAGCCCTCCGGGCGCGAGGCCTGGTCGGTGAAGAAGACGCGGCGCGTACCGAGGGCGCGGGCGAGCCAGGGATAGGGCCCGAGGTAGCCGGTGAAGTAGAGGTGCAGGATCTCGGGACGGTGGCGCGCCACCACGCGTCCCACCGCGCGCGCGCCGGCCAGGTCGGAGCGCCAGCACGACTCCACCACTTCCAGGCTCACGTTCGGCGCGCTGAGGAACCGCTGCACGGTGAGCGAGGGCTGCTGCTCGAAGCCGAGCACGCTCCGGCGGCCCCGCGCCTCCAGGGCGCGCGAGAGGGCCTGGGCGAAGATCTCGATGGCGCCCACGCGCGACGGACGCGTCCCGAACACGGACAGCACGGTGCCGTCGGCCACCGTCACACCGTCAGGCCGTGCGCGCGCTGCTCGTCCGGCGTCGAGCGCCACTCCCGGCAGCATCCGTGCCGCCACCACGCCGGCCGCTCCTCCCAGATCGTGCGGATGCCGGCCTGCTTGATGTTGCCCACCACGGCGCCCCACGCGCAGGTGTGCACGTCCCCGTTGGACTCGAGCTGCAGGTTGGTCACCGCGGAGCAGAGGGGCCGCGCCTCGTGGCCGCTGTGCGCCTGCACGGCCACCCGCATGGAGCCGGGGTCGCTGAAGTACGGGATCATGGCCTCGAGCTGGGCCTGGCTGTTGGCGATGGGCCGTCCCGCCGCCTTGAGGGCGATCAGCTCGCGCACCACGGCCACCGCGCGCGCGGTGTCGCGCGGCCAGTTGGGGCTCGACTCGAACCAGCGCTGATCGTCGGGGGTGTTGTAGTTCTGCTCGATGGGCTGGTAGAAGACGTCCATCCCCGGCTCGTCGGCCACCTCCACGATGCGGGCGCAGTCGTCGAGGTTGTGGGCCATCACCACGGTCTTGAGCCGGATGTTGTAGCCGAGGCCGCGCTCGCGGCGCACGCGCTGGAGCATCCGGATCGAGTTGAGGGTGACGTCGTAGAAGTTGCGCCGCCCCCGGATGGTGGAGTGCGTGTCGCCCACCCCGTCGAGGGAGAGCGTGATCTGCCCGGGATTGGCGAGAGCGGCCCGCTCGATGCGGGCGGGATCGGGCCAGAAGCCGTGCGTGAGCAGCTCCATCCAGAGCCCGATGGAGGAGCCGTGGGCGAGCAGCGCGGGCGTGAAGGGCTGCAGGAGCGCCTCGCCCCCCGTGAGGTAGACGTGCACGGGCCCGAGCCACGCCCGGAGATCGGTGAGCACGGTCTTCCACTGCTCGAGGGTGGGGCTGTCCTCCTGGCCGCGGTTCTTCCAGATGTCGCAGTGCAGGCAGCGCGCGTTGCAGAACTTCGTCATGAGCAGCGCGATCGAGGTGGGACGGCAGTGGGCGGCCAGCCGGCCCCCCGCCACGCGGGCGAGGCGCGCGTTGACGCCCTCGTGGAGGCGGCGGTAGAGCGGCGCCGGCACGAGCCGCGAGACGATCACTGGAACTCCGCGCGCACGATCACGCGCGCGGTCACCGCGATCTCGCCGGGCTCCACGGGCGTGCTCATGGAGGCGGACGCCGCGCGCATGGTCTCCACCCCGAGCGGGCGCGGGCTTCCCACGTCGGCGGCGCGGATCTCCACCACCCGCGTGACCCGCTTGCCGATGGCGTCGGCCATGGCCGTGACGCGCGCGAGGGCGTCGCGGGTGGCCTGCCGGTAGGCCTGGTTCTGCGCGCTCACGGGATCGGTGAGGCCCAGGCGCAGCCCGCCCGCCGCGTTGGCCCCCACGCGGGTGGCCTCGTCGAGCAGGCGCCCCACCAGCGCGAGGTCGGTGGTGGTCACCACGATCTGGTTCGTGGCGCGGTAGCCGCGGATGCGGGGGGCCTCGTTGGGGCGATTGTCGAAGACGGGAGAGAGATCGAGGGCCTGCGTGCGGACGTCCTTGCCCGTGATGCCCAGCCGGGCCACGGCCTGGAGCACCTCGGTGGCCTTGCGCGCGTTGTCGTCCGCGGCCGCCCGCGCCGTGGGCGCCTCGGTCACCACGCCCAGGCTCAGGGTGGCCTGATCGGGCGGCACGCGCACGGTGGCCTCCGCGCCGGCCTCGAGCGTGGACGGCGCCCCCGGCGGGCGCATGCGGAACTGGTCATCCGCCCGCGCGGGGGTGGCGACGGTGAGGGCGAGCAGCGCCAGCATGGCCGCCACGCGCCGCGGCGGCCGTGGGCGCGCGGGTGACGGCTCGGCCGTGCCACCGCGGGGGGACGTGGGATCGGAGCGATGGTTCATTGGCTCAGCGTCTCGCGGCGAAGGAGTCCCTCAAGGATACGCGCTTGCCCCCCCGCAAAGCGAGTCCTCGTCCCGCGCATTCTGTGCGCGGCGAGGGCAACCCCCCGAGGTACGCGGGTCAGGCGGCGGGTCGGCGACCGCGCGCGGTCAGGATCTTGGCGATGGTCTGGGCGAGATGGAAGGGATTGACGGGCTTCATGAGCGCCACGCTGAACCCCGCATTTTTCCAGGCGGCGCCGAGCAGCTTCAGCGGCCGGCCGCTGAGCCCGATGACGGGCACCCCCATTCCGCCGGGGAGCTTGCGCAGCTCGGTCACGAGCCAGAAGCCGTCGCCGTGCCGCATGCGGATGTCGCTGACGATCACGTGCGGCAGCGCGGCCTCCGCCAGCCGCAGCGCCTCGGCCCCCGAGCCGGCCGTGCGCACGGCCGCCCCGCTGGCCTCGAGGGCATCCCGGTACATCTCGGCCGTATCGCGATGATCCTCGACGATCAGGACGGCCACGCCATGGAGATCGGGCACGAACTCACCGGGCGGGGTGCTGCTCATCAACGCCTTCCTCCCAACATCGTGGCGCGAGCCCACGACACTCGCCCACGCCCCCATCGTATACCGCCCCCGC
>JADMIO011216407.1_pt1 | contig 16447 bp, 13 predicted proteins | sample 8958161 | NCBI WGS metagenome assembly JADMIO01 (sample SAMN16585339, study PRJNA669376) | soil metagenome | isolation source: Crop rotation soil | place: USA: Cullars Rotation, Alabama | collected 2011
CTGCGGTGGTCGTCTGTACCAGAGCTGGAATGAATGTCCCCGGGTCGCTCCCCGCGGCGATTGCGACTGTCCCGCCCGCAGTCCTGCCCGATTCACCGCCACACCCGCAGAGCAACAGCGCGCAAAGGACCCTCGTGTACTTCACCGCCGCCATGTCCACTCCTCGTCGAGAAATTGCGGAACGCGCTCGATCATAGCCGCGCGCACCTCTTCTTCGTCCAACTCCGTCACCTCTTCATCCTCGAGCGTTCGCACCGCATCACGCATCACGGCCGCAAGCTCATTTGCATCCGGAGCTCGACCGAGCAGGGAATGCAGCGAAGCAGGCGGATTCCAGTGCTCGGTGGTGACGGGGGTAGCCGACAAATCGAAAAGCAACGATTGGTCATCATCGACGAGGATGGACCCGTGTTGCAACAACGCGCCGTTCTCACGCCACTGGGCGCTGCCGACGAGTTTGGCGCCCTCGGCGATGAGCTCGCCTTTCGCTGGCGACTCGAAGCAGGGTTTTGTGCTCGGGATTTCCGCGCGCTCCGATCCGGCAGCTGCTTCGACCATCACGCCGAGGGTGTTTAGTCCCAGCTGCAGGATGCGGTTGATGGCGGAGTAAGTCGCGTGCAGGCTGCTGCCGTCGATCGGTGCGGTGACACTATAAGTGACCTCCCGATGATGCAGGATCGCGCGCCCGCCGGTCGGACGGCGCACGACGTCCAGTTCCGCAGCACGGATTTTTTCCAGATCGTACTGGTTTCTGGCAGTCTGATTCCGGCCGAAGGAAAGTGTCGGCCGCAGCCAGGAGTAAATGCTGAAGACCACTTCGCCTGTGCGCGCAGCGCGCGCCTGGAGCGCGACATCTCGCGCCATGTTCTCAGCGCCAGACCGCGGCGGCGCAACGAGAAAGCGCCAGCGCCGATTGCTTCGCCGGGGGTGCATAGAGTGTTAAATTGTCACTCCTATGAGTACCACAATCAAGCACGTTGAAACCGCGATTCCGCCCGCGGAATCGTTCATTCCAAGACACGTAGGACCCGACGAGCGAGACGTGGCCGAGATGGTGAAGTTTATCGGCTTTCCCTCGCTCGATGCGCTAATAGATGCGACGGTTCCCCGGAAAATCCGCGCGCGCCAGCCGCTGGAGCTGCCCAAGGGCTTAACCGAGCTCGAGGTCCTGACTTACTTCCGCGCTCTCGCCGCCAAGAACCAGGTTTTCCGCTCCTTCATCGGCATGGGTTACTCGGACACGGTCACGCCGCCGGTGATTCAGCGCAACATCATCGAGAACCCCGGCTGGTACACGGCGTACACGCCCTACCAGGCCGAGATCGCGCAAGGACGGCTGGAGGCGCTGCTCAACTTCCAGACGATGGTGATGGACCTGACGGCGATGGAAATCGCCAACGCCTCGCTGCTGGACGAAGCGACGGCCGCGGCGGAAGCGATGACGATGAGCTACGCGCTCAAGGGCAAGGAAGGCAAGGAAGTCTTCCTCGTTGCTGCCGAGTGTCACCCGCAGACCATTGACGTCGTAAAGACGCGGGCGGGGGTGCGCGGCATCCAGGTGCGGGTCTCGCCATTCGAGAGTTTCAAGATCACGCCTGAAGTTTTCGGCGTGCTCGTTCAGTATCCATCGACGGATGGCGCCGTCTTCGACTACAGCAAGACAGTCGAACAAGCCCATTCCAACGACGCGTTAGTCACAGTTGCCGCGGACATTCTGAGTCTGGTGTTACTGACGCCGCCGGGTGAGTGGGGAGCCGACATCGTTGTCGGCAACACCCAGCGGTTCGGCGTCCCACTCGGGTACGGTGGACCGCACGCCGCGTACTTCGCGACCCGTGACGAGTTCAAGCGACACATCCCGGGACGAATTATCGGTGTCTCGCGAGATGCCGACGGCAAGCCCGCGCTGAGAATGGCGCTGCAGACTCGTGAGCAACACATCCGCCGCGAGAAGGCGACGAGCAACGTGTGCACCGCGCAGGTACTGCTGGCGGTGGTGGCGAGCATGTACGCGGTCTATCACGGCCCGCAGGGATTGAATCGAATCGCACGTCGCGTTCATGGCTACGCCGCTGCACTGAGCGAAGGCCTGCGTCGACTCGGCTTCACCATCGTACATGACGATTTCTTCGACACCATTCGTGTCGCGGTCGGGAAGCGCAACGCTCAGTCGATCATCGATGAAGCGCAGGGCAGGCGCATCAACGTGCGGTTCATGGACGATCGTACGATTTGCATCGCGCTCGACGAAACCGTGAGCGATGATGACGTCGCCAATCTTCTGGCGGCGTTCAACGGCGGAAAGGATCCTGATTTTGGCGTCGATGATCTCGCACTCAACGCGGACACGCGCTACGACGAGCGATTCAATCGTACGACGTCGTTTCTGACGCATCCGGTTTTCAACAAGCACCACGCCGAGACCGAGATGCTCCGCTACATGAACAAGCTGCAGTCGCGCGACCTGTCGCTGGTGCACTCGATGATTCCGCTCGGCTCGTGCACGATGAAGCTGAACGCGACCGCGGAGATGATGCCGATCACGTGGCCAGGATTCGCGAAGATCCATCCTTTCGCGCCGCTCGATCAGACGGATGGCTATCGTCAGCTGTTCGATGAGCTGGAAAGCGCGCTCGCGGAGATCACCGGATTCGCGGCCGTGTCGCTGCAGCCAAACGCCGGATCGCAGGGCGAGCTGGCAGGACTACTGGTGATCCACGCGTATCATGCTTCGAGGAACGAAGCGCATCGCAACATCTGCCTGATTCCACAGTCGGCGCATGGGACGAATCCGGCGAGCGCGGTGATGGCCGGGATGCGGGTAGTCGTCGTGAAGACGGACGATCGCGGGAACATCGACGTCGCTGATCTGCGAGCGAAGGCGGAGGAGCACGGGCTCAATCTCGCGGCGCTAATGGTCACCTATCCGTCGACCCACGGAGTGTTCGAAGAGTCCATCGTCGAGATCTGCGAGATCGTACACAAGTACGGCGGTCAGGTCTATATGGATGGCGCCAACATGAATGCGATGGTCGGACTCTGCCGGCCGTCGGACATTGGCGCTGATGTCTGTCACCTCAATCTCCACAAAACGTTTTGCATTCCGCACGGCGGTGGCGGACCGGGAATGGGACCGATCGGGGTAGCGAAGCATCTGGTGCCGTTCCTGCCCGGCCATCCGGTGGTCCGTCTCGACGGTCGCGACCAGGTTGGCGCGGTGTCGGCGGCGCCGTGGGGGAGCGCCAGCATTCTTCCGATCTCGCTGGCCTACATCAAACTGATGGGCGGCGACGGGCTGGAGTTCGCGAGCAAAGTCGCGATTCTCAACGCGAACTACATCGCAAAGCGACTCGAGGCTTCGTTCCCGGTGCTGTACAAAGGCGCGCACGGGACGATCGCGCACGAGTGCATCGTGGACACGCGTGTGGTGAAGCAGGGGAGCGGAGTCGACGTCGAAGACATCGCCAAGCGGCTAATGGATTACGGATTCCACGCGCCGACAGTATCGTTCCCGGTTCCGGGTACTCTCATGATCGAGCCGACGGAGAGCGAGCCGAAGGAGGAGCTCGATCGGTTCTGCGAAGCGATGATCTCCATTCGCGAGGAGATCAAAGAGATCGAGACCGGTGCAGCCGATCGGCAGGACAACGTGCTAAAGAACGCGCCGCATCCGGTGAGCCGAGTCACCGCATCCGCGTGGACGCATCCCTACACGCGTGAGCGCGCGGCATTTCCGGCAGAGTGGACGCTCGATTTCAAGTTTTGGCCGGCAGTGGCGCGCGTTGAAAGCGCTTATGGTGACAGGAATCTGATTTGTTCCTGTCCGCCGACGGACAGCTACGTTGATGCGCCTTAAGTCCCTTAACTAAAGTCGGCAGTTCGCAGTCAACTGTTATGAGTTGGCAGTTGTTCTACAGGCGTAAGGGGCGCAATGCGCGCTGGACGCGTGTATGAAAACTCTGAACTGCGAACCGTCTACTGCAGACTGCCGACTTTAGTTTTCGAGATGCTAAGGAATGTGGAGTTCCTGCTAGCCGATGTGCTTCGCGTACGCCCCCGAATCCATCAGCGCGCTGATTTCCGACTGATTGCTCGGCTTGATCCGAATCATCCAGCCCGCCCCGTAGGGATCGGAGTTGACGAGCGCCGGCTCCTTGTCGAGCCGGTCGTTGATGGCGACGACTTCCCCTGAGATCGGCGAGAATAGCTCCGAGACGGCCTTCACCGCCTCGATCGTACCAAAGACATCGTGCTTGTTGAATTTCGTGCCGACCTTCGGCAGCTCGATGTAGACGACGTCGCCAAGCTCACCCTGTGCGTAGTCGGTAATACCGATCTCGACGTTGCCGTCCTTACCCTTGCGCACGTATTCGTGCTCTTCGGTATAGTTGAGATCGCCAGGGACGTTTGCCACAAATTCTCCGCTGATAGAGTCGCGCCCAGTTCAGGGCGCGAAGTCTAATCGGCGCCCTGAAAGTGAGTCAAGAAAGCTGCGCTGCCGGAGTTGGGCTAGGCTCGAACCCCGCGGTGAGCTCTATCGTTGGCGGTACCGACTCTTGAGCATCGACGTGAAGAGAGCTCCAGAGCTCGTCGACATCGCGCTCCAGGTCCCCCAGTGAACCGTTATTCTCGATAACGTAGTCGGCGCGCGCGCGCTTGAGCTCGGCGGGCATTTGAGAGACGATCATGTTCATTGCATCGGTCTCATCGAGACCGCGAGTTCTCACCAGCCGCTCGAGACGCAGCGGACGCGGCGCATCGACAAGGACGATTGCGTCGAATTCGTCCACGAGATTGCGCTCAAAAAGCAGCGGGATCACGCAAACGACGAGGTCGTCTCCGCGCTCCCGCGCCTTTGCAATTTCCCGGTCCCGAAGTCGGGTCACGCCCGGATGAACGATTCGATTGAGCGCGTCGAGCTCGTTCTGGTCGGCGAATACGATTTGACGAAGAGCGCCGCGGTCGAGACTCCCATCGCTTTTGAGCACATCCTTGCCCCAGCGCTTGACGATGTCCTTTAGTGCCTGGGTGTCAGGCTCGACTGCCTCGCGGGCGAGCACATCGGCGTCGATCAACGTCGCACCGCGCTCGGCGAGCATTCGGGCGACTTCCGATTTGCCGCTGGCGATGTTTCCGGTCAGTCCGATGAGAATCATTTTCCCTGGATAGAGGTGGAATTCAGCCGCCGTGCGTGGCCAAGATAGGAACGGAGTCCATCCCTGTCACGCTTAAACAGCTGCTTGCAGCTTTGATGACGTCTCTCTGACAGAAATACCTGGCAGTCAGAGCAGCGGAACCTGGGCGGCATCACCCGCGGGAACACTGTGACACATCCGGCACCGGGCCTCGTACGAGTCCGTCCCACCAACCATAATCTGCGGTGAGTTGTAAGGCGCCGGCCGCCCTTCGATCAGCCGTTGATTGCGGCTAGCTGGGCCTCCGCATAAAACGCAAATCGCGTGCAGCTTGTCGACGACCTCTGCAATAGCCATTAGTTCCGGCATCGCGCCGAAGGGTTCCCCGCGAAAGTCGGTGTCGGTTCCGGCGACAATTACCCGCCTGCCACGGCTCGCCAGCGAGGTCACCAGAGGGATTATCCCCTTATCCAGGAACTGGGCCTCATCAATGGCGATGACGTGAGCCATTGGGTCGATTTGCTGCCCGATCTGGGCGGCTGAATCGGCTGGAACCGCTTGCACCGTGCGGCCGTCGTGGCTGGAGACCGAGTAGATCCCCGCGTATCGGGAGTCGAGGTGAGACTTGAAGACCTGGACGCGCTTCCTGGCAATGACGGCGCGACGGACGCGGCGGATGAGCTCCTCGCTCTTGCCGCTGAACATCACACCGGCAATGACCTCAACCCAGCCACCGCCCTGGTGGAAAGGCCCGCTCGGTCCGCTCACGAGCGATCGCGATCACGTCGCGGACCACCGCCGCGGTTGGGACGTCCACGATCGAACGGGCGTCCACGGTCACCTCGATCCCCGCGATCGCTTCGAGGTCCACGATCGCCCCGATCGAAGGGCCGTCCGCGGTCGCCCCGATCACCTCGATCGCCACGATCGAAGCTTCGTCCGCGCTGACCTTCCCGATCTCCGCCCCGATCTCTATCACGCGGGCGATCGCCTTCCGGCGGTTTCGGTCGCGCGGGTGGAGCTGGATTCGCTTCGGCTGCGCGTCGCTGAGCGCGCTCCCTTTCAAGTACGTGGAGCGCGGCCGCAGCCAGCTCGGTGGCATCGTACTCTCTAAGCAGCGGTTCAAGCGACAAGACTTCACGGGGCGGAACACCGTTCGCGAGTACGCCGCGCAGCTCTTCGCGCAGCGCTTCCTCGCGATTCCTCGCCCGGCGCTCAGGACCATGCAAGTTCAGGGGCGTCAATCTTCCGCTCGCCAACTCGCGCAGCCAGGGCACTTCACCCGGGGTCGCTAGTGCGACCACCTCGACCGGCCTCGCCGATGCAATGCGCTGCAGCTCGGCGGGTGTGACTGGCGGCTGGTAAAAGATCACAGTGTGAGCTGTCGCGCTCCCAAAATCGCCACGTGTGACGTTGATCGTCTTGTCGTCCTGATGATAGCCCAGGGTCCTAAGCGTGTGCGTCGCGGCATCGGCAGCCGCCTGATCGCGAGCGACCACGATCGCCGACGGCGGATCGAGATCGTCGAGCAGCCTGCGTAGCGAGCTTGCTCGCGCGCTGGCCGCGACCGTCACGAAGCGGATAATCGGCATCTCGTAATCGGCCGGCACCTCGGGCGCCACCGCTTCGGCAGCACCGACTCTTCTCGCGCGACGAGCGTAACGCTCGACCAGATTCTCGATCGCGGGTGTGGCCTTCCGAACTACGATCACCCGTCCCGCCTCGCCGATCTCGCCGAGCAGCGCTTCGAGCGCGCGGACGGTGTCGGCACCTTCACCGAGGATGTCGTCCGCCCAGGCGAGCACGACCGTCCGGACGGTGTCGAGCTTGAGCAGAGAATTCTTGACCAGCGCGCTCAGCTCCGTCGCCGGGCCTGCCACCGCCAACACAGGACGAGTCTTGAAGATCCGGGCGGCGCGCGACGCGCTGGTCGCGGGCACGACTTCGATGCCCGCCGGTCCGGAGATACGAAGAATCGTCTCCGAGATTGTGAGAGCGGTTTCGGCGTCGCGCGTGACGACCAGGACCTGCGTGCCCCCAGCGGCGCGATCCACTCGGGCGAGTGCCGGCGTCAGAAATTCCGCAATCGACTCGGTGGTGTGGGGCAGCGTGTAAAGGAGATTCTGCGCGCGGCCCGCCTGCGACGAGGCGCGCTCTCCAAGGTCCTCCAATTCCGGCATCTCAACCTCTATTTCAAAACGTGGCGGAGCACCCGCCGCGCCGATATCGTTATATCACTCGCCGCCAGATGCGCGGCAATTCGCTCACCAAAGATACTGAAAGGCAGCCGACAGCGAGCGGCTGGCGGCGCGGAGCGTCCTTGATTACTGCCATAGTACTCATCAAAGCGGAGCCTCAAAGAATCGCCCAGGCAGCAACTCGGCTGGCGGGCATCGAGGGCATTTCGCAGGTCTTTTCCGTCTCCGGCGAGTGGGATCTCGTGGCAATGCTCGAAGTCGCCGAGCACGAAGCAATCGCGCGTATCGTGACCGAAGAAGTGACGGTCGTACCTGGGATCAGGTCTACCCACACTCTCACCGCATTTCGCGCCTACTCGAAGAAGGATCTCGAGCAGGCGTGGGACATCGGGCTGGAGTAGGCGGTTGCAGTTGATCAACTCCGGTCCGGACCAAGCGAGCCGGGCCGCGCTCAAGCTGTTAATGCAGCGCCTGCCCGGTATCAGCGAGATCAGCACCGGCGTCGAGGTCGATTCGCCCGGCAGCGTCGATCAGCCTCAATTGCGCTCCGCGCAGATTGTGGAAGGGAGCGTGATGCGCGCAAGAAAAATCCCTGGCGTGTCACGCGACATGCAGTCGGGATTCGGAGCATTCCTCGACGGCGCCCAGAAAGTTCGATTGATCGCGCGGCACGAAGGAGTGCCACTCGTGCTCGGAATAACTTCCGCGGTTGTGCGAGTCCGGGTGAATCGCAGGCTCACTACCTGGGGACATCAACCGCCGAACGTCGAATTCAAGCTCTATCTGCCGCTCAAGTATCTGCCGCCTCTCGCAGATCTCCCGCTCGGAGAAAGCGGGCTCACAGTTGTCGATACATCCAGAGCTGACGCCAACGGCGACCACCCAAGTCCACACCCACAGGTGCTGCTCGACCGCGCAATCCGCGCTATCGATCAACAGCGCGAGGCACTCGAAGATCAGATGGCAGAGGCATGGTGTTCACGCGGCGAGGCACCACTGTTTGTCGACGGCGGTATCAGTCGCAGCGCGGTTGTGGCCTCATCGGGGTGCGCGGTTGGCATAATCAAAAGCCATCGAACTCTCTATGTGCAGGATGAAGCGCTCAAGATCGTTCTCAACCTCGGCGTCAACGAGCGATCGTCGGTCTTCAAGGTGTCGCCGCGAGCTCGCAATTCGGTCCTCAGCTGGTATCTCCGGCAGCGAAGTGCAGATGGACACGATCCGTTGTGGGGACTGGTGCGTGTCGAGATGTCCGAGTGCGACAATCCGCCTGATCGCGCTGACGAGATCTCGCGCTGGATCCTCGCCGAAAAGAGTCCGCTCGCGCTTCCCGACGGTCGGTGGGACAAAATGTCCTACGGCGTCAGAGACTGTGAAGAATTTCTGCGGGCAATTTCATGAGTGAAGCACTAGGTCGCGTCGTTGCAACGGAGCGGAAGCCAAACACTCCGCACGAATTCCATTTCTGGACTGCGATCGATTCGCCAGTCGGCATCGGCACCATCGTTCGCGTCGACGGTGCGCAGCCGATCGATGGCCAGATCCCGCACATCTACGGCATCGTCGTCGAGGGATTCAGCTACACCGATCTGCAGTCGCCGATGCACGATGTTCTCGGACACGACGGATCTCCATCAGCAGCGAGCTTCGCCGCTACCGAGCGCGCGGAGATCCGGCTCTACACTGCGGCGGTCTTGCGGCAAATCCCGGAAGAGCCGCTACAGCCGGTGCCGATGGGCGAAGTTTTCCTCGCCGAAGAGCAGGACGTGCAGGTGGCACTGCGCATGGACGGCTATCTCCGCGACGGTGCGAACACCGGGATTCCCGTGGGGGTGTATCGAGCGGGTGGTACCGATGCGGTGATCTATCTCGACGCGGACTTTCTCCTCGGGCCCGAAGCAGCGCACCTCAACATCACCGGAGTGTCGGGCCTCGCCACGAAAACGAGTGCGGTCGAGTGGCTGCTGGCCTCCATGTTCACCCACTTCCCCCAGGAAAAGGGGTCGATCGCAGCCGTTGCATTCAACGTCAAAGGCCCCGACCTCTGCTATCTCGACAAGCCGGGGCGGGTCGAAGACAATGACGAGAAGCTGTACGAGAAAATGGGTGTCGAGCCGAAGCCGTTCTCGCAGGTCCAGTACTTCGCTCCTTACACTGCGAAAGGCATCTCGCTCAATACTTTCCGCAACAACGAAGCACTGCTGGACAACGTCGCGCCGCTGACGTGGGGCCTGCGGGAGGTGCTGCAGTTCGCCGAAGTGCTGCTCAACAAGGACGACATCGACGCCAAGGCCGACGCGTTGATCGATTTCATCAAGGAGAACGTCGTCGACAAGGAGATGAATCCGGACGGCGTGCTCAGCAAGAAACACCGAGTGCAGTCCTTCGCCGATCTCGACGCGTGGTTCCGCGACCTGCTGCAGGGCATGGAAAAGAAGGACGGCGAGAGCTGGCGCACCCATCACGTCGCCACAATTCGAAAAGTCCGTAACCGTCTTTCCAACATTTCCACGCGGTGCGCCGGACTGGTGACGGATACAGGAGCGGTGAGCGATCTACCGTTCGGGAGCTTTGCCGATCGCGCGGTGTACGTTGTCGATGTCGCCAACCTGGAAGAGGATGCCCAGGACCTCATCTTCGCTCGGATCGTGTCTAAGCTTCGTGAGCATCTGGAGCGCAGAGACCTTGGCGTCAAACATCTCGTTGTCTTCGTCGATGAGCTCAACAAGTATGCTCCGGGCGACGGTGCCGACACCTACGTCAGGAAAATGCTGCTCGACATCGCCGAGCGTGGCCGCTATCTCGGACTCGTGCTCTTCAGCGCGCAGCAGTTCCGTTCACAGGTGCATCGGCGCGTCGTCGGAAACTCGGGAACCGCGTTGTTCGGCCGCATGGATGCCGACGAGCTTTCCACCCCCGGCTACACCGTGTTGAGTCCGGCGACGAAGACAAAGCTGGCAACGCTCGAGAAAGGGCAGTTGATGATCCGACATCCACATTTCACACAGCCGATCTTCGTTCGCTTCCCGCGACCGGCGGTAATGCAAGGTCGCGAAGGCGCCGAGAAGTATCCGCAGGCAGCCGACGTCTCGGTCGACGTGGCCGTTCTCCGTTCGCTGCGGCCGCTGGATCCGTCGATCACCCTGCCTTGGGTCCAGGAAATCACCGCGCTCTACACCGATGATGAAGTGATCAAGGCGCGCAACGCGACATTGATCGCGCGGCCGGAACACGCGAAAGCGTACTTTGCGTCGCAATTCAAGAGGATCGTATCCGCTCAGTCTCCGGTGCGGCCGATGGCTGCGAGCATCAAATCGGCGCCCGACGATGATCCGTACGGATTCTAGAGAGCGCACCACAACACCATGAAGGGCCCCACTCTCCTGCTTGCGGCCGCTCTCTCGGCCCAGACCGCGCTCGCGCAATCGGTGCTGCTGCAGATCCGTCCCCACATCGGCGATACGCTGAGGATGCATCTCTCTCAAACCGTCGAGATGACGGGCACCAATAAGAGCCGCGGCCGCGATTCGACGACGACGATGACGACGTCGATCGAGGTGTTCACTCGAGCCGTTCCGAGCCAGCTGACATCGAGCGGGACGCTGATGCAGGCGATCACGGATTCGGTGAAGATGACTCCGGCCTCACCCGCATCACTCGAGGACCTTCGCCGTCGCTCGATGCAGTCGCGGCCAGTGTGGCTTCGTGTCTCGACCGACGGTGCGATGGAGATTGTCGACGACGCTGATGCCAACAGCGAGCTCAGGCATCTTTTCGGGGAGATGCCGGCGATGCTGGCGCGCCAGGCGGTCGCTGTCGGCGAAAAGTGGACTCGCGAGATGCAAATTCCGCTCAGCGGTGATCCGGGAACGGTCGGAGAAGTCAAGGCCACTTTTCGTCTCGATTCTCTGGGGAGAAACGGCGATATCGCCTACATTTCCATGCACGGAACCATGTCCCGCGCCAACGCTGCGAGTGGTCAAGCTCAACCGAGTGGAAGGGGCTACATGACCTCAGGCACACTGTCCGGCACCATCCAGATCGACCGACGTCTTGGCTGGATAACGGACTCGAAGAGCAGCATCATCGTACGATCGACGATCGCGCAAACTCCCGCACGCAAAGGAGACCCGCAGATCGCGCCGATGCAGGTGCGGACCAAGATCACGCAGTGGATAAGGGCGATGCGCGCACGATGAAACTGGTACATCTCGCAGACATACATCTCGGCTTCAGACAGTATCAGCGACAGAACTCCCTCGGGATGAACCAGCGCGAGGCGGATGTCGCGAAGTCGTTGCGCGCTGTGATCGATCGCGTAATCGATCTCAAGCCGGACCTGGTCCTTGTCGCCGGCGACGTTTTTCATACGGTGCGACCGACCAATCCCGCCATCCTAACTGCCTTCATTCAGTTCGAGAGATTGAAACGGGCGCTGCCCTTCGCCGAGATCGTAATGGTCGCGGGGAATCACGACACGCCGCGGGCCAGCGAGACCGGCTGCATCCTCGGACTATTTCGGCAGCTCGGAATCAGAGTGGTGGAAGGAGAGCCGCAGTGGGTACGGGTCGACGAGCACGACCTCGCGATTCTCGCTGTGCCTGACATGGGTCAGGGGAATCCGCGACTGGAGCCCGATCCGAGCGCTAAGCACAACATTCTTCTCCTTCACGGCGAGATCGAGGGTGTGCTTCCGACCTATGGTCGCGAGCTCGACCGTCCGCCGATGGAAATCAGTATCGAGGCGCTAAGCCCCGAGCGTTGGGACTATGTCGCGTTGGGGCACTACCATGTGTACCGGCAGGTGGCAGAGAACGCGTACTACTCGGGATCGATCGACTACACGAGCACGAACCCCTGGGGCGAGCTTGCTGAGGAGCGCGAGTTTCGAATCGGGGGGAAGGGAATCATCGAGCACGACCTTGCGACGGGCGAACACACTTTTCATCCGCTGCCGCCAGACCGGCGGTGGGTCGATCTGGTGCAGATTTCCGGCGCCGGTCTCTCGCCCGCATCGCTGGATGAAGCAATCCGCGACGCGCTCGACAAATGCGACGGCGGGATCAATGACAAAATCATCCGCCTGGTCGTGCGCGATGTTCCGCGCCACATCCTGCGCGAGCTCGACCACCGCGCGCTTCGGGATTACAAGCGGCGCGCACTTCATTTCCACCTCGACACCCGGCGCCCGGAGATCGTGCGTCCAGATCGGCAGAACGTCGGTCCCGGACGCCGCGCTTCACTCGCCGATACCGTGCGCGACAAGCTTCGTGCACGTCCGATCACCGAGAATATCGACCGTGAAGCTCTCGTCGAGCTCGGGCTGCACTACCTCCGCGAGGCGGACCTGGTAGCGGGACCGGCCGTCGAGGAAGCAACGGCGTGAGGCTGAACGGACTCAGCCTCACCAACTTCCGTCAGCACGCGCGGACAAGGATCGCCTTCGAGAACGGTCTCACCGGCATCATCGGACCAAACGGCGCAGGCAAGACGACAATTCTCGAAGCGATCGCGTGGGCCCTCTATGGAAACATGGCGATCCGTGGGAACCGCGACTCGATTCGGTTTCTCGGCGCCGGCGCTCGTGCGCCGGTGGAAGTGGAGCTCGAGTTCGAGCTTGGATCGCACCGCTATCGAGTGGTTCGCAGCCTGACCAGCGCCGAGGTTTATCTCGACGGTGCCGGCTCGCCAATCGCCAACTCGATCACAGCTACTAATGATCTCCTGCAGCGCCGACTTGGCATGTCGCTGTCGGAGTTCTATCACACCTACTTCACGGGGCAGAAAGAGCTGAACGTGATGGCGGCGATGAAGCCGGCCGGTCGCGGACAATTTCTTTCCCGCGTGCTCGGCTACGAGAAGCTGCGCATCGCCCAGGACCTGACGCGCGAGAAGCGGAATCGGTTGAAGGCGGCGGTTGAAGGAATGCAGCGTGGCATGCCGGATCCCGAGGTCGTCCTGCGAAATCTCGCCGAGGCGTCGACGCGCAAAGAAGAAGCGGAGTCGCGCGCGCAACAGGCGGCACACCGCAGCGCCGTGCGGCAACGGGAATTCATGGCGATCGAGCCGCGATGGGAGATGATGCAGCGACAGCGTGAGCAATCGGCGCAGCTCCTCACCCAAATCACGGTTGGCGAGGAGAAAGAAGCGGCGCTGCGTCGCGACGCTGAGCGCATCGAGCACGAGCTCGAAGGTGTGAAGGCAGCGCGGACGAAAGTGGACACCCTCGTCCTGGCCGTCGAGCCGCTCTACGCGCTAAACGTCGAGCTGCAGGCGCTGAACGCGCTCTATCGAGAGGAAGGTCGTCGCAAGACTCTGCTCGAAGGGGAAGCTGCGTTACGCGAAGAAATCGCCCGACTCGAAGAACGTCATTCGCGGATCGAACGTGCTCCCGCGCTGGAAGAAGAGGCGACGCTGGAGCTCGAGAAAAAACGCGCCGAGCTCGAGGACGCGCAGGGCGTCCTGGAAGCGCGCCGCACCGAATGGGTTCGGGATCGACAGGAAGCGCAAACGAAACGGGAGTCGCTGCGACAGCAATACATCGAGCTGAAGCAGCAGCGCGACAAACTGGTTGCGCTTGGTGAGAACGGCGAATGCCCGACCTGCGCGCGACCGCTTGGTGGCAGCCTGCACACCGTGGTCGAGCATCTCGACGAGATGATCGAGACCGTTCACGTCGACGGCAATTACTACAAGGGGCGTGTCGAGCAGCTCGAGCACATGCCCGACGACGTCAAACAGCTCGATGAAAAACGTCGTGGCCTCACGCAGGACGTCGGCAACCTCGAGCGGAAGCTGGCGAAGGTACAACTAGCAGTTCAGGAGCTGGGCACCATCGTGCGGGACATCGCGGCGAAACGTCAGCGACAGCTGCAGATGGAACGCGACATTTCGAAGATTCCCGCCGGCTACGATGCGGCCCGCCACACCGACGTTCTGGCCGAGGTCGAGCGACTGACACCGATGGAAGCCGAGGTCACTCGGTTTCAGGCGATGCTCGAGCGAGAGCCCCAGCTCAAGCTGGAGCAAACCAACATCGCGCAGGAAGTGATGCGCGTGCAGTCGACACTCGGTACGCTGCGTACCCGTCGCGCGCAGATCGCCTTCACTGAGAAAGAGTTCAATCACGTGAAGACCGAGTACGATCGCTTGCGTACTGAGCTGCAGGAGTCGAAGGTTGCGGCTGCGCGGGCGCACGAACAGGTGGTCAGCATGGTTGCCGCTCTGGCTGGCGCTCAGGAACGCGCGGAAGAGTTCAAGAAACGGGCAGCCGAGCTCGACACGCTGGTCGCTGATCGGAGACTGCACGACGAGCTCGATCGCGCATTCTCGGATCTACGAACCGATCTCAACTATCAGCTGCGTCCCGAGCTGTCGGAGCTTGCCAGCGCATTTCTGAGCGAGCTGACCGATGCACGCTACACGGAGCTGGAGCTCGACGATCAATACAACATCGTCATTCTCGAGGACGGAATTCCGAAGCCCGTTCTGTCGGGCGGCGAGGAAGATCTCGCCAACCTGGTACTTCGTCTGGCCATCTCGCAGATGATCGCGGAGCGCGCTGGACAGAGTTTTTCGCTGCTGATTCTGGACGAGGTATTCGGTTCGCTCGACGAAGCGCGGCGCTTTAACGTCGTCGAGCTGCTGCGTGGATTGCACGATCGCTTCGAACAGGTCATTCTCATCACACACATTGAGCCGGTGCGCGAAGGGATGGATCGTGTGATCACTGTTCGCTACGACCCCGAGACTGGCAGCTCAGTCGTCGGGGGCGGAGTCGGCGACGAAGATGCCTTCGTCGACGATCAGCCGTCGCTCGGCATCGGCGAGACTGTTCGGCGCGAGCGCGGCTCCGACGAATCCGCTGAGTATCCGGCGGGAGCGGGGGCGTAATGGCGTTCTCGCGCAACTGGAGACACGCGTGGGTCGCCGAGGCCCCTGAACGGGTCAGCGTTCGTGAGATCACGTCGCTCAATGCCGTCTTCAGCGAGGCGTTCACCGAGCGCTATCGCAAAGACGGGATGGTGGGAGTGCGCGTCCCGCACCTGAATCCTGCCGTCTGGAAGTTTGCGATCGCCGACGCCGAGGAAGGCGCGATGATCTGGCGCAACGCTCGCGACGGAATCGCGGCATTCAACATGGTTCATCGCTCCGGTGTGGAGGGCTGGATGGGCCCGCTCGCCGTGCATCCGGATTATCAGGGCCAGGGAGTCGGCAAGGTCGTTGTCTCGACGGGCGTCGAGTGGCTGAAGAAGCGTGGCGCGAAGGTGATTGGCCTCGAGACGATGCCGAGGACGATGGATAACGTTGGTTTCTATTCATCGCTTGGGTTCGTGCCCGGTCATCTGACAGTGACGGTGACCCTGGAGGCCGCCCGCGCCGGAATTCAGGCAACCACGGTCTCGTCGCTCAACCCACACGAGCGCGAGTTGGCGCTGCGCCAATGCCGGGCGATGCTCGAGCAGCTGGCACCGGGCTACGACTACACCAGAGAAATCGTGCTCACCGAGCAACACGACCTGGGCGACACCTTGTTCGTGCGCAAAGGAGCGGACGTTTTGTCCTTTGCCGTATGTCATTCGGTGCCGCTCGTCGAGGGGCGCGCCACCGAGGAGATGCGTGTCCTCAAGATGGTGGCGAAGACAGAAGCCGATTTCGACAATCTCGTCACGCAATTGTGTGCGCACGCGCGCGTTCGCGGCGCAAAGCGAGTCGCGATTCGAGTTCAGGGCCAATACAGCAGCGTCTACCGTCGCTTGATCGCGCGGGGAGCGCGGGTGCGATGGACTGACCTGCGAATGGCGGTTCACGACTATGCGGAATCGAAACCCGCAAACGGCGGGATCGTGCTTTCCAACTGGGAAATCTGACCGGCGAGAGCCCTCGCTCAAACGATGACCGTAGCGAGACAAATCGCATCGTTCCTCGCTAAGTACGATCCGAAAATCGCTGCTGCGGCGCGTGCCTCGCGAACCAGGCTGCGGAAGATGATTCCGGGCGGCACCGAGTTCGTCTACGATAATTACAACGCGCTGGTCTTCGGATTTGGGCCGAGCGATCGGCCATCGGAAGCAGTATTGTCGCTCGCGATCATGCCGCGTTGGGTCACCCTTT
>JADMIO011814858.1_pt1 | contig 16446 bp, 17 predicted proteins | sample 8958161 | NCBI WGS metagenome assembly JADMIO01 (sample SAMN16585339, study PRJNA669376) | soil metagenome | isolation source: Crop rotation soil | place: USA: Cullars Rotation, Alabama | collected 2011
CGCGACAACTTGTCCACGTGGAATTCTAAGCTTAGGATCCCAATGTGCTGGAAAGAAGTTTCCCCTCTCCAAACCTGGCGTCGGCTGCCGTTTGGAGGTGCTTACGGGCAGTGCTGAAGCTGACGAACTGTTCGATCAGCGGCGCGATCTCCGGCTTGGCCGGATCGGCCATTTCCTTTGCCTTGCCCGCATCGCCTGCGTCCACCAGTTCCCACAACTTCAGCGCCGCAGCCCGCGCCTCGGCGGCTTCGGGTGTATCGACTGGCTGGCTGGTCGGCGCAGTGGTCTGCGCACGAGCCACGGAAACGAAAAACACCGCAACGATCGCAACAACAGATTCCCTCAACATAGTACTCCCTCAAGATCGTTCCCCAATTCAATCCCAATGCGACTGGCGGATCATACCCGAGAATCCGGTAGGAGAGGAATTCGCCCCGAACGCCGCAAGAATCAGCGCTTGAGGCCTCGATAACATACACAAACCCCAAACGTCATCGGAAACTGCTTCACATCGACAAACCCCGCGTCGCGCAGCATTTGCATCATCTGCTCCCGGCCGATGAAGGTGTTGACGCTTTTGGGGAGGTATTTGTACGCCCCGGTTTTGTCGCCGCTGATGAGGGTCGCGGTGCGGGGGAGAATCTGACGGAAGTAAAAGTTGTACAACGCTCGAAGGATCGGATTGGTCGGCAGCGAGAATTCCAGCACAATCACCCGCCCACCAGGCCGGAGCACGCGGTGAAATTCCTTGAGGGCCGTCGGCACGTCCTGGACGTTGCGGATGCCGAATGCGATGGAAACGACATCCGCGGACTGGTTGGGGAGGGGGAGGGATTGGGCGTCGCCGTTGATGAAGCGGGCGGATAATCTGAGTCCCCTCTTGAAGTCGGTACGCAACGGGCTTCTGTGTAAAGAGATCAGCTTCTGGCGCGCCAGCGGAAGCATCTCGAACGTAAAATCAATTCCCAGAACAGGCCCGGGTGAGAAACCTTCTTGGCCCAAGCGTAAGGATTGCCCAAGCCATTCGGCGAAACCGAAAGTCAGATCCCCTGTTCCACACGCCACATCCACCACCCGATCCGTCGCCTTCAACTCCGCCAGCCTCACCGCTCTCCTTCGCCACCATTGATCCATCCACAAGCTATGCAGCCGATTATTGATGTCATAACTAGGCGCAATAGCCGCGAACATTTTCTGGACGCGCGTGCGTTTATCCGCGACCGCATGCGGGTTGCGCAGTAGGTCGTGATTCCAATCCGTTGAAGTTGGCTGGGTTTGGGGCATCAGGGCCGAAGATCATACGCCACAGAGGCACAGAGAGCACAGAGATCGGAACACGGAAAAAACGACATGAGCAAATTCCGCTGCATTGTCTCTGTGTCCTCTGTGCCTCTGTGGCCAAATTCCTTATCATCGGCGCCATGTCCGAACTCTTCCCCGACCGTCTGCTCGACGCCATCGCGGCCAAAGGTGCGCCGATTTGCGTTGGGATCGATCCGATCTTTGAGATGCTGCCCGATGAGATTGCCGGAACGTCTGCTGCCCGCAACGGCAATGATCCGGAGGTCTGCATCGACGCGATCTTTGCCTTCACCACCAAGTTGCTGCAAATCATCGCCCCGCTTGTGCCGTGCGTGAAGTTTCAGTCGGCATATTTTGAGAAGTATTACCACGAGGGCGTCGAGGCGTATTACAGCCTGGTGCAGGAGGCGCACGAAAACGGCCTGCTGGTCATCGGCGACGTCAAACGCGGCGATATCGGCTCAACGTCGGCGGCTTATGCCCAAGCGCATCTGGCGCAGCCCTATTTCGACGACATGGACGATTTCGTCACGCCCGATGCGATCACCGTCAATCCGTTTCTGGGCTTGGATACGCTGGAGCCATTTATCAAAACGGCCGCGGAGTTTGATAAGGGGATGTTTGTGCTGGTGCGCACGAGCAACCCCGGCAGCGCTGATTTGCAGGATATCAAGACGCAGGACGGAAGAACCTTCAGCGAAATGCTCGCCGACAAGCTCGCAGTTTTGGCCGCGGATACCAAGCTCGTGGGCTCCAGCGGCTACAGCGCCATCGGCGCGGTCGTCGGGGCAACGCAGACGCACACGATGCAGTCGATACGAGAGCGTCTGCCCAAATCGATCTTCCTCCTCCCCGGCTACGGCACCCAGGGCGCGACCGCGGAGATGACCAAGGCGGCGTTCAAGGACGGCAAGGGCGCGATCGTCTCGGCGAGTCGGAGCATTCTGTATGCGCATCGGGAGAAGAAGTATGCGGAGCTTGGCGGGTGGGAACGATGCGTGGAGCAGGCGGTGATTGATATGAAGAATGATCTGGCTCGCGTGTTTTAGAAGACCCTGCCGATAAGAGTCCAGCCATGCAAGATGTAAAAGGCAAACGTATCACCGTCTGCGGCCTGGGCCACTTCGGCGGCGGAATTAATGTCAGCAGATGGCTCGCTGCACAGGGCGCGCACGTCCTCGTTACGGATAAAGAATCGCCCGAGAAACTGGCCAATTCGGTGAAACAGCTTGACGGCCTGCCAATCGAATTTCGCTTGGGCGAACATCGGCTCGAAGATTTCACGTCGGCCGATCTGGTGGTGATTTCACCCGCGATTGCGCCGACGAACGAATACCTTCTCGCCGCCAGAAATGCCGGCGTACCGGTCACGCTGGAGATCGCGCTGTTCATCGAGCGCTGCCCCGCGAAGATCGTGGGCGTAACCGCGACCAAGGGAAAATCGACCACGACCGCGATGCTTGGGGCGATGCTGCGGCAGAAACATACCGTTCATGTCGGTGGGAATATCGGCGGGTCGCTGCTGTTTGATCTACCGAAGATCAAATCCGCCGATGTGGTCGTTCTGGAACTGAGCAGCTATATGCTGGAGCACCTGGCCCCGAGAAAGTGGTCGCCGCATGTTGCCGTCGTCGGGATGATCGGGCTGGATCATCTGGAATGGCATGGCGGAGAGGGGCCGTATGTCGATGCCAAGAAGAATCTAGTGCGATTCCAATCGCCCGGCGATTTTGCGGTGCTGAACGGTGAGTGCCCCGCCGCTTGCGGCTTCGCGAATCAAACACGTGCCAAAGTAGTTAAATTCAACGGGAAATCCGCGGCGCCGCTCAGAATCCCGATCGCCGGCGAACACAACCAACTGAACGCGCAAGGTGCGCTGGCCGCTGCAAGCCTAATGGGCGTTACCTGGGACGACGCCCAGCGCGCGATGCAGGATTTCACGCCCCTCCCCCACCGCCTGCAACTTGTCCACGAAGCTGGCGGCATCAAATGGATCAACGACTCCATCGCCACCATTCCCGAGGCCGCGGTCGTGGCGATGCGGTCGTATCCGAAGGGCAGGGTGATTCAGATCATCGGCGGTTACGACAAGAAGCTCGACATGACTGAAATGTGCCGGACACTGGCGAAAGAGTGCAAGGCGATCCTGACCATCGGCGCGCTGGGGCCGACGCTGGCGGAACTGGTTCGTGAAACCGCCGACCGATCAGCCGAGCTACACGAATGCGGCGATCTGGAATCCGCGGTTGCCCAAGCTCGCAAACTCGCCACCCGTGACGACGTTATCCTTCTCAGCCCCGGCTGCGCCAGCTACGGCCCCTACACAAACTTTGAGCAACGTGGCGACGCGTTCGCGAAGCTCGCACGCGCTTTGTAACCTGGGCGATCCCAACGCTACGTCGCAATTGGAATCTGAATCTCAGTCACATAATTCTTCGGATTCCCCTTGAAGATCATTCCCGGCCCTTTGATATACACCTCGCGCGTTGGCGAGGTGATCGTGTAGCCCTTCTGCTTCACGTACTTGAGCACCTTCTCATACGATGGCCCCAACTGATCGTACGGCCCCTTGTAAATGAGCGCCACGCACTTCGTCGCCAGCAGGTCTCGCACAGCAATGCCGTCAACATTTTTCGCCTGCTTCACCGGCATGCACGCCTCGAAGTCGGCGTCGTCTTCCTTGTACTCGGTGTCGTAGTGCAGCAGCATCGCGGAGCCGCTGATGTGCCGGCCGAAGGAACGGCCGATTTTGGCAAAGCCCTTGCCGCAATCGGCATATCTTCCCTTCATCCGCACGCCCGCGATCAGCATGGGGGCGAGATCTTTTTCCTGAACCTGATCGTCGTTTGGCATCATGACTCGGCTCTGCCTTTCTGTGGAGATGAATTGCTCGAGCGATCTCGCGACCCCGCGAAGCTTGCGGATGCGCTGCTCGATTTCGGATTTGTGACGCTCCATCGCGTCCAGAATCCGCCCGTCGTCCGCGGAGGAGTTCAGGATTCGGCCGATCTCTTCCAGCGGAAATTCAAGCCCGCGCAGATAGACGATCACCCGTGCGCGCTCGATCAGCGACTCCGCGTAATAGCGATAGCCGCTCTGCGGATCGATCGCCGATGGAATGAGCAACCCCTGCTCGTGATAGAAGCGCAGCGATTTAACGGTGATCCCCGTGATCCGGGAGAACTCACCGATGCTGAACATGCCGCGTGTGTCGGACATGCCGGGAAGTGTAAAGCCTCCAGTGAGGGGAGACTCAAAGGAAAAAGCGGATAGTGGGTAGTAGGTAGCGGATAGTTGGAACTCCATCTCACTATTTACTACCTACTATCCACTATCCACTTCTCATAGATTCGCGTTGAATTCCGGGAAATAGATGAAGTATTTGAGATTGCACGTCCATCGCAAAACCATTTTGATCGGCATCAGCGCCATCAGGAGCAGCAGCATAATCATGATGCTGTAGCGGATCGCTCCCATGTTTTCGTACATTCTACGAAACGCAGTAAATCGAAGGCCGACCGCGCCGCCAATGAAGAACAGCCCGATAGCGATGAAACCCAGCCATTCCCTATACATCGCAACCAACCACGACGGCCAGCTGGGATGCTCTGAGCCGTTTGGCAACGCCCGATGCAACCGTTCGATCCAGAACCAATCGCTGAGATTGCGGTTATTCAGCGCCGCCTGCTTATGGGGATCCCAGAACTCATACGGCCCGAAGAAATTCCAATTCGGCCCGCGAAGGAATGTGCCGAAGAAGATCAGCACCACCCACAAAATCAGGAACCCAAACAGCCACGTCGCCAGCGCAAATGGCCGCTCTCGGACGGTGTAATAGCCGTTGCCCTTTGGGTTACAGTCGATGAACGGCATCGCGGCCAGGCCGGCGATGATCAGGCCGGGATAGACCACGCCCGCCATCCACGGATCGAAATAAACCAGCATCTCCTGCAAGCCAAGGAAGTACCACGGCGCTTTGGCAGGATTAGGCGCGTAACCCGGATTGGCCGGCTGTTCCAGCGGCGCTTTGCTGATAATCGCCCAAAGCATCAGCCCCGCGGTCGCGATGACCAGGCAGATCAACTCGGTATAGACTAGGTCCGGCCAGACCAGCACCTTGTCGTCCTTGTCCTCTTCCAGCAGCGGCAGGCCCTGCGCGATGCGCGTGTCGTTCAGCGCCGCGCGGCGGAACCCCAGCCAGATGCAGAAGAACACGCTGATGACCATCATCGAAATCGGCACGTTGTCCGGCTTGGCGACGATACTGCGATAGTTCGGATCGGCCATCGAACCGAAATAGCCCAGAAGAAAGCCAATAAAGATGATCGCGAAGACGATCGGCTTGGTCCAGACCTTGTACAGGACAAACATCAGGATGAATACGATGAACGAGAGCGTCAGGAAATACTGCGGCTCCGTCGCGGCATTGACGATGTGCTTGACGGAGTCGAAGAGAGTCGCTGCACCGAGGATGCTTGCCATATCGAACTCGCGTTAAAACGCATTCATCTACGGTGGGCAATGCCCACCCTACAATGGTCCCGAAATCCCGCCATCCTTACGGATGCGCCAGAAGTGGATCGCGATCAGCACCGTCACGATCACCGGAATGAACACGCAATGCAGCACATAAAACCGCAGCAGCGCGTTCTCACCGACGAACGTCCCGGCCAGCAAAAAGAACCGTGCATCACTGCCCGCGTGGATCATCGGCACATCCGTGCCGGGGAAAACCATGATCTTACTGAACGGCCCGCCGGCACCGACCAGCGGCGTCGCCTTGGCCATGTTGCTGCCGACGGTGATGGCCCAGATCGCAAGCTGATCCCACGGGAGCAAGTAGCCGGTGAACGACAGCAGCAGCGTCAGCACCAGCAGGATCGTGCCGACAACCCAGTTAAACTCTCTCGGGGGTTTGTAACTGCCGGTCATAAAGACGCGCATCATGTGCAGCCAGATGGCGATGATCATCGCGTGGGCACCCCAGCGGTGGATTTCTCGCAACACGCCCAGCGTCACATGCGCCCGCAGGTCCTGAATGTCCTGATAGGCATATTCCAGCACCGGGCGGTAGTAGAACATCAGCAGCACGCCACTGACGACCTCGGCTAGGAACAGGAAAAACGTTACCCCACCCATACACCATGTAAAGCTGAGCCGGATGCCGCTCTTACGCACCGCGACCGGGTGCAGGTGCAGAAAGACATTGGACATGATCGCCATCACCCGCGTGCGACGGTCCCGCGGAACGCCGTGACGAAAAATCGCGTTCCACACCTGTGAGTTTCGGACGTAGTTGAGGGGCGTGTCGAGAAGGCTCATAGCAATCGTCAATGATGAGTGATGAATGATGAATGATGAATATCCCTATTGAATTCATCATTCATCATTCATCATTCATCATTTCTCCTTCATGCCAACGGAATAAAACTTTCTGGGTTATCCCATTCTCCAAGTTCCGATCGATATACCTTGCTCATGTCCACGACAATGAAGCCATCGGGGTCTTTGCTTATGGCGAAACGCTCGAGAGGTCTTGGCGTCGGACCTTCGAAGTTGACGCCGGTGATCCAGTAACCCGAGCCGTGACAGGGACATTTGAATTTTTGCTCCGTCGAGAGCCAGTTCGGGATGCAACCGAGGTGCGTACAGGTCGTTGAGAGCGCCATCAGCTTTTCTTCGCTGGGTTGAAGGTTGACGACCCAAATCCCGATCGGCTTGTACTGCTCATAAACCCCCGGGATGGCGAAGTCGCCGGGCTTACCGATGCGTATCTGTTTTTTCGGTTCCTTCAGCACCTTCGGCCCAAAGAAATCCTGGAACATCAACCCAAACGCTGCGCCGCAGGCGGCCAGCATGGCCCATCCGACGGCAAGAGCGATGCTGAATTCCCGGCGCGTGCTTTTGGCTGCGGCGCCGGCTCTGGCCGCGATGTCGCGCAGCCGCTGGCCCATGGAGGCAGCAGGCTGATAGGCGCCGGCAATCGCCAGCATCGCCAGGCGTTGATCGGGCGGCGCATTTTTGGGCAGCTTGACGGTACGCACGATATCCGCGGCCTGATTGATCTCTGAACTTTTACGAATGCTGCTCGTGAAATTGGCGCTCAGTGACGGGCTGATCTTGCTGGTGGAAAGCAGTGCCTGCATCTTGGGATCGGGCGGGCCTAACGGGGCGGCAACCTTCGCTGTCGGAGCCTTCGCGTGCGTCACGACCCCGCCCGCTGAAGCCGGCGCGCCGGGAGGCAAATCCGCCCAGGGGGCTTTGCCTTCAACTTCTTTTAGCTCGAACTTGATGACATCAACCGGGCAACCTTCTGCGGCAATCTGGATGGAGGGGGTTAACGGCCTAAGGAAATCTTCCTTCATCGCCGGCGGGCGAATGATGCAAGTTTCTTCCTGTACATCGAAGACTTCGGGGCAGTCATTCTCACAGGCATCGCAGACGATGCATCCGGGAGCGATCCAGACTTTGGTCACGACCTGGTGAGTTTCCGCCATAGGAACACCAAACCGCAAAACCGTCCGCGGCCTGCGCGTGGGCCGGGAGAGACTTGTACGGCCACGATAGTATGCCCTGAACAATGCCTTCGCAACTAATCCCGTTCACTTGGATGTCTGCGGGGCGTTCAGGATCTCCACCCCCGCAGCTCTCACTCGCGGCGATGGATCGTTCTGGGCAAGATCCTTCAGCTTGGCCTGCACTGCATCCACCTTCAGGTTCTTCGCTCCGATCATCGTGTTGATCAGTATCCGCAGCTTTTCCTGCTCGTTCAGGAACCGAAAGGCCGGGTTCTTCGGGTCTGTCTCTCGATCCATCACCTGTAACTGATTGAGTTCGTCTCGATTGAGCAGCATCAGGATCGTATCGGCCACTTCTGGCTGATTGAGCTGCGCCAATGAAAGCGCTGCGTCCCATACCAGTTCTTTATGTTCCGGGTCGGTATCGTTCATCGCGCGGTGCAGGGCGTCTATCACTTCGGCATCCTTCGGAGAGGAGATCGGCCCCAGCGCCGTGGCTGCGGCCATTCGCACATCCAACTCTTCTCTGATATCGGTCACTCGGGCAATCAACACTGGCTTCAGCGAGCGCGCTTCGCTTGACCCGCCCATAAAGCACATCGCCAGAATCGCGGCCTTTCGGGCGACGACATTCTCATTGCCCGCAAAACGAATCAGCGTCTGCGCGGCCCTGTGTTGCGACTCAATCGCCTGAGGCGAAGGATTCGCCTCTCCCTGCCAGACTCTGCCCAGCGCCAGCAGCACAAAGTTCTGCACCTGCCCTTCTTCGGGATGAACATATTTATCCAGCAGTTCGACCAGCTTGTCGGTGACTTCGATCCGCTCGCCCTCGCTCATTCCCTGCTTGAGCTGATCGGTCAACGTTTGAGCATACAGATACCGCTGCTTGGCGCCAGGGCCGATGAGCCAGTCGGTGGTGCGCTGGCCGCCTTCACTCTTGAGTCCATTGAGCGCTTCCTCAAACGTGGGCGGGCTGCCCGCCAGCCGGCCGATCAAAAACATCACCCCAACCGCAGCTGCGACGATTATTGCGGGGATCAGGAACAGCCGCACGATCAGCTTGACGCTGGGCGGCTCGATCTGCGGTAATTGTTCGGCCGCTGACTTAACATCCGACGGCATAAGAAGCGGTTGCTCGGGCGTGGGAGTCTCTGCTGACACATCATCATTCTATTCTTCTCAGCTCGATTGTCACAGGCTGCTGATCGTTCATACAATCGCCCCCGATGAAACATCACGACCGTTCCCGCAAATACCACGACCGTGTCGCGCGGCAGTATGACTCGATTTATGAAGACCCCTACTGGGAATTCCACGACGAGCTGACCTGGCGATTGATCAAGCCGCATGTGCCGCGTGATCTGACTTCGCACTGCGCTGACCTGGGTTGCGGCACGGGCAAGTGGGGATTGAAGCTGCTCAAGAGCGGCTTTGCGACGCATTTCCTCGATTCGTCAGCAGCCATGATTGAGCAGACTCGCGCCAAGGTCGAAGCGATGGGCCCGAAGGCAAAACGCGCGACCCTCCTCGTCGGCGACATCGTCGAGATGCCAGATGTGCCAGCCGATACGTTTGCCCTGGTGCTGGCGATGGGCGATCCGCTGTCGATCTGTTCTGATCCGCAGCGCGCCGCCAACGAAATGGCGCGAATCACCAAAAAAGGCGGCATCGTCATCGCCACCGCGGACAACAAGCTGGCTGCGATCGATCATTACGTCGAGCGCGGCAACCTCGCCGCCCTCGAAGAGTTTATTAAGACAAACCGCACGCATTGGCTGACTGCCGACGAGCAGGAGCGCTTTGAGCTGACCACTTTCACTCCGGCATCCCTGTCCAAACTTTTCGAGCGCAGCGGCTTTGACATCATTTCGATTGCGGGCAAATCCGTCATTCCCGTGCGATCAAATCGGAAGCTTCTGGAACAGGAAGATTCGATCGAGCGGCTCCTGCGGATGGAATCAGAACTCGCCAAAGACCCTGCAGCCGCTGCCCGTGCGGGGCATCTTCAGGTTGTGGCGCGAAAATCCGCGTAGAAAAGACCTTAGTCGTTTGCGCGAGAAGTGAAGGGCCAACCTGACGGCTATTTCCAATCGCCAGTCCTCACGCTCTTTCACTCGCTGGCGGCCGCGGTTTTTTCGCGGCCTGGGTGCTGAAGCTCTGCAAATAGCTGATCCACATGATCGATAGTCCGTGCTGATACGCGCCCTGTATCACCAGATCCATATAAGACTGCGTGGGCGGGATGTGATACTTCTCGACGTTCGTGCCGGTGTAAGTGATCGCCTTCACGGGCGGCTCGCCTTTGCCCATCGGCGTAACGTCCACCAGGATCCGTTTATAAATACCAGCTTCTTTGTCTCCCTCCGGGCGACGATCAACTTTGGCGTCCAATATCTGAATCTCCGCCTCGGTGAGATTGAATAGCGCGCCCGCGACGGTTTTACCGGGATCGTAGACGATGTCGCCGATGCCCCCCTGCCAGTATTCGCTAAAGATCGGAAAGCAAAGGCGATAGTTATCGAGGATCGCGGGCTTACCAGCTTTGAGATTCGGGCAACGGTGCCCGTAATGGCGGCACCACTCCGCCACCGCGCGCGCGTTCAGGTTCGATCCATATGCGAAATACCACATTCCGAAACTTTCATGGCAGGCCACAGAAGGCCAGGCTGTGAATAGAAAATGAGGATAGAAAGACGCTGCTTCGACCTTGCATCCTCAATGCTCAGCCTTCCACCCTCTGTCTTCAATTTCCTTACGCTCCGCGGAGCTCGCGCTCGGCCCGCACCCAGTTGTCGTATTCCGATCCGCCCGTGCCCGATTGCCAGATTTCATAGGCACGCCTGGAAATCATCTCATGCGTGACCGCGGGCTTCGGGGTTGGGGTTTTGGGGATCGGCGTTGCCCGCACGGGCGTGCTGGTGGTCAGGGGCGCTCTTGCGGGGGCTTTAGGTTCAGCGGTCTTTGCAGCGGCAGCCTTGGACATGTTTGCGGTAATGGGCTTTTTAGCCATGTTGATACTCCTTTGGGTCAAGACATCCGTAATTCAAACCTGCGGGCCCCTTTGGGGGGCTCAGGACGGGAATCGGAGTTTACACATTCACCCCACCCCATCAAGTTTATCAGCCGTTCACCTTCAACCACTCCAAAACCTCTTGATCGTGCCCCGCGGGCTTCACTTTCTCGAAGACATGCGAGATCTTGCCGTTGGGCCCGATCACAAACGTCGTCCGCAAAGCGCCAAAGTATTTGCGGCCGTACATGCTCTTCTCGCCCCACACCCCATACTTCTCCGACACCGAATGATCCCCATCGGCCAGCAGCGGAAAGTTCAGGTTGAACTTCTTCGCAAACTTCGTCACCGCCTCAATCGGGTCCGGGCTGATCCCAAACACCGGCACATCCAGCTTCTCGTATGCAGCAATCGCATCCTGAAACCCGCAAGCCTCCTTGGTGCACCCCGGCGTATCAGCCTTGGGATAGAAATAAAGCACAACACTCTTGCCCGCATAATCCGCCAGGCTGATCGTCTCGCCGTTGCTCGCGGGGAGTTTGAACGCGGGGGCTTTCTTGCCGACGGAGGGTATCTGGCTCATATGCGGCATCTTCACCGATGGAAGGGCTTTTTGAAATCGTCAAAGGTACGATGCCCCGCGGTGCGACGACGATCATTGAAGAAATCCTGCGCGCTTGCCCTAATGCTTTTTTGTACAACGGTGGCACTATGGGTACGGAGTTATTACCGCCACGATGAGCTTTATCATATGTCACAGGGACTTACATCTGAAGATCGATTCGAGTTTTCGGATGCTTTTGCAATTTCATCAGAGGATGGAGGTTTTGTCCTCTTCACAAGTAAATATCTTGGCTGGCAGAAATCCCCCGGGTGGCACTTTGATTCCTCCCCGGCATATCGGGACGGGCCAACTTGGCAGGAGATTTGTTGGCGACGGGCCGACTACCGAATACATTTGGGCTTTCTCAAATATTATGAAACTACAGACGATTCCATCCAACTAACCAGCGGCATTCACGTTCAGATCAGCTACTGGCTCCTAACCCTCCTCACCGCCATCCCCCCGCTATGGCTCTGGCGTAAGCTCCGCGGCTCTCCATCCGGCTGCTGCCAACAGTGTGGTTATGACCTCCGCGCCACGCCTAATCGTTGCCCGGAATGCGGGGTCGAGTCCAGCAACCGATGACGTCGAATCGAGGGAAGAACAGCGGGCATCCGGGATCGGTATTCTGGCGTCCATCGTGAATGGCGGAGAAGACGTTCGATACGCCAGCACAAGCCGGTCGGACGCTAGAGGATCATCCACCGCCTAAGCAAGAATACCGACGCCGAAATGCGCGTCTGAGGGGGCGCGCTGAGGGCTGGGGGCGGGTACACTACCGCTAGCGACACATGCTCCGACGTTTCACTCAGCTTCTGGCCCGACAGCCCCGGCCCGTGATTTTGCTGCTTTCGGCACTCCTGCTCGGGGTGGTGGGATATGTCGATGCCCTCACCGGGCCGGAGCTTACCTTTGCGCAATTTTACCTCGTGCCGGTCTGCCTCGTCACATGGCTCATCGGCGCCCGCTGGGGATATGTGATGGCGGTGGCCAGCGCTGCGGTTTGTCTGTGGGCCGAGCGGATGGGCGCTGCGGTCTACACAAACCCGCTGTTGCAGGAATGGAATTTTTTGTCGCGTCTGGCGTTTTTTATGGCTGCGGTCTGGTTGCTGGCGGGCTGGAAGACGCTGGAAATCCTCCTGGCCAAAATGGTCGAGCAGCGAACAGAGTCGCTCCGCAACGAGATCGAGCGCCGGGAAGCCGCGCAGAATGATCTGCGCGATCTGGCCGCGCAACTTTCGGCCGCGGAGGATGCCGAGCGCCGCCGTCTGGCTTACGACATTCACGACAGCCTGAGCCAGATTCTGTCGCTTCTGAAAATCAATCTAGACGCAGCGATTCTGGAAGCAGCGCCAGGATCGGATTTGCAGAACCGCCTGAAGGAATGTGCACGCACGGCCGACTCGCTGATCCTTCAGACACGCACGATGACTTTTGATCTCTATCCGTCGATGCTTGATGATCTGGGACTGGTGGCGACCCTGCAGCGTTATGCAAGAGAGTTTAAGGAAAAGACAAGCACCGAAGTGACGGTTACCGACGACGGCTTGGCCCAACCGATCGGGTTGCCGCTGGCGAATTATTTGTTTCGGGCCATCAAAGAGCTGCTGAGCAATGCGGTTAAACATGGCCGCGCCAGCGAGTTGGTTGTTGGATTGCACTGGGAACCAACAGGCTTAAGGATTGTTGTGGATGACGACGGCGACGGCTTTGAAACACCGTCCGCACCGCCTGTTGATCAGCGCCGCGGACTCGGGCTGCCAGGGATCGAGCAACGGCTTAAATCCATGGGCGGCCGCCTGGCGATCGAGTCGGTCGCCGGAGAAGGCTCACGAATCATTCTTGAAATCCCGCTGCGGCCGGGTGCGCAGAATCCGAAAGAGGAGTTAGATCATGCGAGTGTTGCTGGCTGAAGATCATGTTCTGGTGCGATCGGGAATCCGTTCTCTGCTGGAATCTTCAAAAGATTTTGAGGTCATCGGAGAAGCCGGCGACGGTCGTCAGGCCGTCGAGATGGCTGCAGAGCTCAAGCCCGATCTGGTGCTGATGGATCTGGCGATGAATGAACTCAACGGCATTGACGCGACTCGTCAACTTGCCTCTCGCTATAAGGACATGCGTGTGATCATCCTCTCGATGCACGGTGACGAGCAGTACATTTATGAATCGCTGAAGGCCGGCGCGCTGGGATATGTTTTGAAGTCGTCGGCATTTAATGAACTGATCAACGGCATCCGAGAGGTGTCTGCGGGTCGGGTATATGTCAGCCCCTCGCTCTCGGGCATTGTTGTCAACGATTATGTGCGCCGGGCCAAAAGCAATGGCGCCCCCACCGAACTGGACAAGCTTACGGTGAGAGAGCGCGAAGTCCTGCAACTGATCGCTGAGGGAAACTCCAGCGCCGAGGTCGCCCAGCGGCTGTTCATCAGTGTGCGCACGGTTGATACCCACCGGCACAACATCATGGAAAAGCTTGAAATCCACTCGATCGCGGGACTGACAAAGTTTGCGATACGGAATGGCTTATCGCCGTTGCAGTAGACGGTGGCCTTATCTCCAGTCCTGATTAGGAAGTAACAACTCGCCGCACCCACTGTTCACTTCTTTCGGACTGGCGCGCGGAGATTCTTCCATAGATACCACGTCGCCAGTGTACGATGCGGTTTCCAGCGCTCGCCGATCGCGCGAAGCTCCTTGGCTGAGGGGCGCTCGGGCAGCTTCAGGGCGACTTTGACCCCTTCCCGGAGGCCCAGGTCATCGACGGGCCAGACATCAGGACGGTTAAGGACGAAGATGAGGAACATCTCCACAGTCCAGCGGCCGACGCCTTTGACTTGCGTGAGGGATTCAATGATTTGCTCATCGGTCATCGAGCGGAAACGGCGGGTTGGAATCCTCCCTGACGCGAAGTGTTCAGCAAGGTCGATCAGGTACGCCCGCTTCTGCCGGGAAAGCCCGCATGCCCTGGCAGCGTGGTCGTGCTTTAAGACTTCAATCACACGCTGGGGCGTCGGACGACTTTGCGGAAAGAGCTTTTTGAAACGCCCGTAAAGGATGGCCGCGATCCTGGTGGAGATCTGCTGTGAAAAGATTGACTTGCACAGATCGATAAAGTAACCCCGCCGCGGACAGAGGGGGCACGGCCCAACGCGTTCGATGACACGGCGCATCGCTGGGTCGCGCTTCAGAAAACGGGTTGCGGCGCTCCATCGAAGGGGTTGTGCGAATTTATGACGCTGCATAAAGCTAATGTAGGCAGAAACTTATCAGCAGAATGACACCTATTATAGACAATCCCTATGGGAAAGTAGTAGAATTCGCCCGACTGACCCTGAACGGCCACGAAAGTAGTATATGAGCAACGAGTTGTGGAAAGAAAAACTTGCCTCTCGTATCCCTGAGCAGCTTGCAAAGGAGATCGATCAATTCGAGGCGCAAATCGCTTTGCGAAAGCTCGGAAAGATCGACGAAAAAGTCTTTGCTGAGACACGCCTGCGCCGCGGAGCTTATGGGCAGCGGTATGACAATGGGCATCGCCATGACGGCATCACCACGCAGGACCTGAGCTACCCGACCAAGCTCGCTGACGCGGCACTGACCAAAGGCCCGGATACGTTCTGGGACGCGCCGGGGATGCAGCGGATTAAGATTCCGTATGGCGCGATGACGCCCGAGCAAATGGAACTGCTGGCCGAACTGGCCGAGGAATATTCCGATGGCATCTGCCACGTGACCACGAGGCAGGACATCCAACTGCACTTTATTCATATCGAAGACACGCCGACGATCTTCCGGCGCCTGGCCGCGGTCGGGATCACGACCCGCGAAGCCTGCGGCAATTCGGTTCGCAACGTGACAGCGTGCCCCAAGGCCGGCGTCTGCAAAGGCGAAACCTTCGATGTGACGCCCTACGCTAAAGCGTGCGCTTATTACCTGCTGGGCCATCCGGATACACAGGATTTTGGCCGCAAATTCAAGATCGCATTCTCAGGTTGCAAGCACGAAGCCTGCGCACTGGTTTCAATCCACGATCTGGGCGGCATCGCAGTGACCCGCACGATTGATGGCCGGGTGCAGCGCGGATTTGAGCTATATGTTGGCGGCGGCCTGGGCGCGGTGCCCCATCAGGCCAAGCTGTTCGACGAGTTTCTTCCAGAAGAAGAATTGTTGCCCATTGCCCGCGCCATTGGCCGGGTATTCGCCCGCATGGGCGAAAAGAAAAACCGCAATAAGGCGCGGCTCAAGTTCCTCGTGCAAAAGCTCGGCATCGACGAGTTCCGCAGGATCATCATGGAAGAGCGCAATTCCATGCCCGATGATCCAAGCTGGCGGAAATATTTTGATGAGATTCCGAAATACGACGAAAAACCGAGCCAATCCGTTGTGCAGCTGGGCGTTGGCAAGCGGCCCGAGGGTTATGACTTGTGGGCATCGACTAATGTCTACGAGCAACGGCAGGCGGGGTATTCGCTGGTGACTGTCGCCCTGCCGCTTGGCGACGCTACCAGCGACCAGTTCCGCAAGCTGGCTGCGCTCTCCCGTCGATATGCCGGCGAACACGCACGGGCGACCGTCGAGCAGAACATCGTTTTGCGATGGGTTCCAACAGGCAAACTGGTTGAGCTGTATCAGGAGCTGAAGGCGGCTGGCCTGGCCGAGCCGGGTGCGGGCACGATCGTCGATGTCTCAGCCTGCCCCGGCACTGACACCTGCAAGCTCGGCATCGCCAGTTCTCGCGGGCTGGCCGGTGAATTGCGAAATCAACTGGCAGCCAAATCGGCCTCGCTGGATGAAGCTATCAAGGGCTTGCGGATCAAGGTTTCCGGCTGCTTTAACTCCTGTGGCCAGCATCATGTCGCCGACCTTGGTTTTTACGGCAACAGCCGCAACGTTTCCGGTTACACCGTGCCGCACTTTCAGGTGATGCTGGGCGGAAAGTGGGTGGAAAACGGTGGGTCTTTCCAGCACAGTGGGATCCGAAGCTTGGAATTCACGTGACTTGAAGTCGCGGC
>JADMIO011529882.1_pt1 | contig 16445 bp, 19 predicted proteins | sample 8958161 | NCBI WGS metagenome assembly JADMIO01 (sample SAMN16585339, study PRJNA669376) | soil metagenome | isolation source: Crop rotation soil | place: USA: Cullars Rotation, Alabama | collected 2011
GGCACCCTTCTGGCCCGCTTCGTTATTGTCTTGTCTCGCGCTTTGCATCCCAGCCACTCCGCTCCACGCCGCCGAGGATTACAAGCTGGGCCCCGATTCCATGACGCAGGAGGGGGTTCCGCGGGGTGAAGTCAAAAAGTTTTCCTTCACCAACAGCACCATTTATCCCGGCACCGTGCGCGATTATTGGGTTTATGTGCCCGCCCAATATGACGCGAGCAAACCGGCGGCGGTGATGGTGTTCCAGGACGGCGGCGGTTACGTCAATGTCAGCAGCAATGGCCAATATCGTGTGCCCACCGTCTTCGATAACCTGATTGCGAAAAAGGAGATGCCGGTAACCATCGGGATTTTCATTAATCCCGGCAAAGTACCGGCCACCGACGAAGGGACGAAAGGGCGGGACAACCGCAGTTTTGAATACGATTCGCTCGGCGATGCCTATGCGAAATTTTTGCTGGACGAAATTCTGCCGGAAGTGGGCAAGAGTTATAGTCTCACCAAGGACCCCGAGCAGCGCGCCATCGGTGGCATCAGCAGCGGTGGGATCTGCGCCTGGACGGTGGCGTGGGAACGCCCGGACGCTTTTCGCAAAGTGCTCAGCCATGTAGGGAGCTTTACCAATATTCGCGGCGGGCATGTCTATCCCGCGCTGATTCGCAAGACGGAGAAAAAGCCGATTCGCGTTTTCCTGCAGGATGGCGCCAAGGATTTGGATAACCTCCATGGCAACTGGCCTTTGGCCAACCAGGAAATGGCCGCCGCCCTGAAATTTGCCGGATACGATTACAAGTTCGAGTTCGGCACCGAAGGCCACAACGGCAAACATGGCGGGGCCATTCTCCCGGAATCGCTCCGTTGGCTTTGGCGAACGGAGTCGAAGTAAACAATCGCGGCCCCGACGACGCGGGCCGCACGTCGCTTTGCCGGTCGGATCGATCGATGACAAAACCCGTTTCCTACTTATGACAAAAGGTATTCTGCTCGCTCTTTTATCGGTGTCATGGGCGGCCTCTCTGCCGGCCCAGAATCTGGCCGGGGACGAAGCGCTTTCCAAAGTCTTGCTCGAGGGCGAGGATTGGCAATTGGTGGCTGAAGGATTTGGTTTTACCGACGCCGCCTGTTCCGACGCGGAAGGCAATTTCTATTTTTTCGACCTCGGGAAAGGAACCGGCATCAGGAAAATTACGCCGGCAGGCCAGATGAGCACCTTTCTCGACAACACGCCGAAGTGCAGCGGATTAAAATTTGGCCCGGATGGACGTTTTTATGCCTGCACGCAGGGCCCCAAAAAACAGGTCGTTGCCATCACCGTGCCCGGTGGGGAGGTGACGGTGCTGGCGGATGATGTGCAGCCGAATGATCTGGTGGTGTCGCGCAAGGGCTATGCCTATTTCACCGAGACCGGCAAGGGGCAGGTGACGATCGTCGATGCCAAAGGAAAGGTGCGGGTCGGCGCCACCGGCATCAATGCGCCCAACGGCATCACGCTCTCACCGGATCAAGGCACGTTGGCCGTGAGCGAATATAAAGGGACCAATGTCTGGACCTACCGGGTGAATGCCGACGGCAGTTTGGATGCCGGTGCGCGCTATATGGAACTGCGCGCGCCGGTGGGCAAGGTGGATAGCGGCGGCGATGGAGCGACCACCGACACCGCGGGTCATTATTATATCACGAGCCATCTGGGCATCCAGATGTTCGACGCCACCGGCCGCCTGGGCGGCATTATCGCCAAGCCCACCAGCAAAGGTTGTGTCAGCGTGGCTTTTGCCGGCGCCGGCCATGATTATCTTTATGCCTGCGCTTCGGACAAAATCTTTCGGCGCAAAATGAAGACGAAAGGGGTGTTGTTTTTTCGTTAGGGATCCAGATAGGGTCCTACGATCCCTTTCCATAACTCGTAGCCCTTGGCGTTCATATGGAGACGATCCGCCACATATATATCGGGCAGGGGTTGGCCATCGGGGCCGAGCATTTTGGGATAAACATTGATAAAGGTGAGACGCGGGTCGGATTTGGTATAGGCCTCGATTAATTGGTTGGCCGTTTTTACTTTTTCCCGTTGCGCCCAGCGCGCGGGATTGGGCGCGATCGAAATGTAATCGATCCGGGTCTTGGGCAGGACCGCCTGGACCTTTTTCACGAAGGCCTGGTAATCGGCGAAAACCTGTTCCGGACTTTTGCCGGCATTGATGTCGTTGCCGCCCGCATAGAGCACAATCAGCCGCGGTTGATAGGGGAGAACGATGCGTTCGGCATAGTTCACCGAATCGATGATCTGGGAGCCGCCGAAACCGCGATTAATAACGCGATGCCGCGGAAAATCGGCCGCCAGGTTTGTCCAAAGCCGGATGCTGGAACTGCCAATGAACAGGATGGCCCCGGTCGGGGGCGGATTGGTTTTGTCGCTGGCTTCGAAGGCTTCGATCTCCTTCGCGAACGGAAGCGACGCGGGCTTGGCTGCCGTGGCGCTCTGTCCACGAAGAAAAGGCGCGGCCGGCCCCGTGGCCAGGAGCAAGGCGGCCAGCAAAAAGAGCGTGGCAAGGAAACGGGTGGGGGATGATTTCATGGTTCAAGGGACGGGGTTGGCGGCGGCTCTCTTCTCCGCGGGCGCTTCGTAGCCCGCGGCTGGTTTTCCCTGGGCATCCAGTTTGCCGCAAGCCCACAAGAGGCCGCGGGTCACCAGGTCGAGATAACGCGGATCGCTGACCGTGGCGTTGTTGTGGCCGATGGTAGTGCTGAACACGCGGGTGGTGCCGTACTCATTTCCCCAAGCCACCACCGATTCGACGGCTTTCTCCGAGCCATCCTTTTGTTTGATCTTTTGCACGCCCCGGGCCAGCGGATGAGCGCTCGGGAAGACTTTTACATTGTTATACAGTTCCTCGCGGATGGTGGTCCAATCCTCGAGCCCGCGCGTGACGGGATGTGATTTGTCAGTGAAGGTGATGGCGATCGGTTCCTGCGGGCCATGGCTGCTCGATTGGATACCAATGAACTTGAACCAATCATCGGTGCCGGTGCGATAGCAATGCATCGCGCAATGGAGGTTGACCGCGGCCACTCCTTCGCGGTGCGCGCCAAGAATATTCTGAACGTAAGGCATCTCTTTCACGTCAGCCGAGCATTCGTCATGGATGATCACGTCGTAGCCCTTGGCCCAATCCGATTTGTCATACATCTCGAAACGGGCCTTGGTGCTCGAATCGTCGGTGTGCACCTGCACGATATCGACATTGGCCCGTGCCTCGATCCCTTTCTTCAGAAGGTCCTTTTGTTTGGCGTAATCATGGCAGCAACCGCCTGTGATGAGCAGGGCACGGAGCGGTTTGGTTTTGATTTCGGCAGCAGAGATGCCCAGCGGGAGGAGTAGTGTGACACTCCAAATAAGTGAACGATGGAAAAGGCGGGTCTTCATTTGATGAAATTGATTTGCGCAATAGAACGATGCCGCGGCTGGTTTGGCCAGCCGAGAATTCGGTGGAGAGGCACCTTGGGGCGCCGGCATCCTTGCCTAGTGCCATTCGGTAATTCAGCTTGGAGTTTGTCCCGGAGGGACATCCGAAATTAGCCCAGCGTTTTTAACGCTGGGAAAGCGGCAGGAACGAAGACGAGTCCCGGAGGGACGATAGAGATTTGATTTGAAAGTTTGATTCTGCCGTCCCTCCGGGACTTGGCGCCGCCGGAGCAATACATCCCAGCGTTGAAACGCTGGGCTATTTTCATGATGTCCCTGCGGGACAAGGTCGTCGCATTACTGAATCGCATTATGGCAAGGATGCCGGCGCCCCCAGGCGCCCCTCCGCGCGCCTTTCCTTTACCTCCGCCACTTCCTTTCTCTAAACTCCCAACGACATGCTACAGGCCGTCAAAGCAAGAAAATCCATATTGGTCAGAGGCAATTTTGCCATCGTTGCCTCCCAATATAACGCGCGCTACGTCGACTCCATGCTGGCGGCGGCTCGCCGAACCTTACGGGCGGCGGGCGCTGATTTGGTCCGCGTCATTCGCGTGCCGGGCGCCTACGAGATTCCGGTGGTGGCCGCCCGACTGGCCCGGGCGTCGAATCCGCCTTGCGACGCAATTATTTGTCTGGGTGTTATTTTGCGCGGAGCCACCACGCACGCCCAGCATATCGGCGAAGCGATTAGCCAGGCGCTTTCGTCCATTCAAGTGCAACACGAAATCCCGGTCATTCATGAAGTGCTCCTGTTGGAAAATCATGAGCAGGCCCGCCAACGTTGCCTGAGCCGCGACCATAATCGCGGCGTCGAAGCGGCCCAGACGGCATTGCAGATGGCCGAAGTGATGCGCGGATTACTTCCTTGAGGCGTCTTTAATACACCACCAGTGACCGCACCGGGCAGTGCTGAATCTTCTGCCGGCCCTTCAGATCACTGAGCTCAATAAAAAAGGCCGCCTCGAGAATTTTGGCGCCGACTTTTTGCAGCAACCGCGCCGCTGCTTCCGCTGTGCCACCGGTCGCCAGCAGGTCATCGATCAAGAGGACGCGCGCGCCCGGTTTGACCGCGTCGGTATGGATGGCCACGGTGTTCTGGCCGTATTCGAGATCGTAGCTCTGTTCGAGAGTGGCGAAGGGAAGTTTGCCCTGCTTGCGGACCGGCACGAACCCGGCGCGCAATTTGACCGCCGCGGCGGCCGCAAAGATGAACCCGCGGGCATCGATGCCCACCACGCTGTCAACCTCGCCGGGCTTGAAACCATCAATCAGCAGATCGATGCACCCACTGAAGAGGCGGGGATCCGCGAGGACCGGCGTGATGTCCTTGAACTGAATGCCCGCCTTGGGAAAGTCGGGGACATTGCGAATGGCCTGGCGCAGTTCCTGGACAGAGGCAGTGGGGGTGGCGGCGGCGCTCATGGAATGGAGCGAAGGGTGGAGATTGGCTGGAACGGCGTGGGTTACTTCTTGCGGGCTTCGAGTTTCTCGATCATTTTGCGAAGCTTGTTCAGGGCAATGTTCTGGATCTGGCGAACGCGCTCGCGAGTGACCCCAAATTTTTCCCCGACCTCCTCGAGGGTCCGCTCGGGACCGCCATCGAGACCGAAACGATAGCGCAGAATGGTGGCTTCGCGCGGGTCGAGCGTGGTCACCATTTCGTGCAGCATCTTGGTCACGGTCGAGTCTTCAAGCTGTCGATAAGGAGTCAGCGCCGCTTCGTCCGGAATGATCTCTGAGTAGTTGTTCGACTCGTCATCCCCGATGGGTGCATCGAGCGACGCTGGGCGGATGGCCGCGGTGCGCATTTGGGCGACCCGGCTGGGGGTCATGCCCATTTCCTCGGCCAACTCCTCGTCGGTGGGTTCGCGGCCGAAGACTTCCTGCAATTTCATGGCCACCCGGCGCATCTTGGAAATCTTGTCCACCAGATGGACCGGCAGCCGGATGGTTTTGGATTGGTTGGCCAGCGCGCGTTTGATCGATTGCTTGATCCACCAGGAACCGTAAGTCGAAAGTTTGCCGCCCTTCGAAGGATCAAATCGCTCGACCGCTTTCATCAAGCCGATATTGCCTTCACTAATCAGGTCGAGGAGCGGCAGGCCGAACCCTTCGTAGTCATGGGCGATTTTGACGACCAGGCGCAGATTGGCCTTAATCATCTGTTCGCGCGCTTTTTTGTCGCCCTTCTTGATGCGGGCGGCCAGATCGATTTCTTCCTGCGGCGTGAGGAGCTTGACCTGGCCGATTTCGCGCAAATAAAGCTTAATCGCCGTATCGCCGTCGTAACTGCCACGGTCGCGCGTGGGTGGCACGGCCAGGTCAGCGACTTCTTTCGGTAACGATGCAGCAACCGGATCGGGCACGGGCAGGGAAGCGAGGCCGACCCCTTCCTTGACGCGTTTGACGGCCGCGTCGTGCGCAGAGTTCCGGGAGGCCATGCGGCGCTTGCCGGCCTTGCTGGACACCAGGATTTTCTTCTGCGGCTTTTTCCTAAACGGCATAATGGGAGGCAAAAGCTAGGCGCTGCGTATGAGTATCGGCAAGGAAATTCAGGGGATTAAGGAGCCGCAGATAAACGGAGTGATTCAAAAAACCGCGGATGAACATCGGTCGGGAAAGGACCGCAGATGACGCAGATGAACGCAGATGGGAAAGAAGAATTGGGAATCTTTGTTATTCGGTCTTTTATCTGCGCCCATCTGCGTTATCTGCGGTCAAAAAGTAGACCGAAAGACCGCAGATGACGCGGATGAACGCAGATGGGAAAGGAAGCATTGGGGGCTTTTGTATTCAGCCGTTTATCTGCGCCCATCTGCGTTATTTGCGGTCAAAAAGGAGCCGGAAAGACCGCAGATGACGCGGATGAACGCAGATGGGAAAGGAAGGATTGGCAATCTTAGTATTCGGTCATTTATCTGCGCCCATCTGCGTTATCTGCGGTCAAAAAGAAGACGGAAAGACCGCAGATGACGCAGATGGGAAAGAAACCGGAGCGATCAGCGGCCTTCGTTGATGCCGGAGGGGAGACCTGTTTCCCAGCCGCGCGGGGAATTCCAGGGGCGCGAGGCATCGTTATCCGCGGTTTCGGTGGTCGCGCAGCCGCTGAAGGCGAGGCCGGCGCCCGCGAGCAGGAGCAGGCAGAGAAGGAAGCGTAGGCGAACTTTCATAAGAACAAAATAATTGCTCAAATGAGCAATAGGTCAATAGGGCAAAACCTGATCGCCTTCCAGAACATCTTTCAATTTCCAGCCGGGCATGATGTTGGCGATGCACCGATCTTTTTGCACGCTCATGACCCGGACTTTGGCCACCAAGACGCCGTCACGCGCGACCAAAAGGACTCCCTTTTCGGGAATTTCCTGTTTCTCTCCGACGTCCAGCACCAGGAAATTCCATTTCGGATCGACGACAAGTACATGTCCGCGCACATCGGATCGGATCGGTGGATCGGGCGCGGTGTTCTGCAGTTGCGCGATCAAATTGGTGGCTTTTGCATATTTTGCCGAGAAGACCTTTAGTTCTTCGGTCAGGCCTTCGATCTCCATTTTTTGTTTTTTGGAGGTGTCCGACAATTCTTTAATTTCATTGGGCTTATAACCCGTGCCGGTAAAAGCGGCCAGTTCGTCCTGCGAGGTTTTGAGATCAGCGCGGGTTTTGTCGAGGGTGGTCTGCAATCCGTTGGCCCGTTTTTGTTCGGTCTCGAACTTCGCGGTGACATCGGTGAGCTGGCTCTTGGTGGTTTCCAGTTCGCCCTTGGTCCGATTCAAATCGGTCTGGGTTTCCTTGAGACTCTTGGCCAGTTTCTTGGCTTTATCCTCCTCGGATTTCCAATTCTTATGATACGTATCCCGGTTGGTGATGATTTCTTCGAAGTGGGGTTTCAGCATCACCTGGCTGACAACGATGACGCCGATCCCGGCAAGAATTGCCAGGATCAGAAAAATTCTCAAAAGCAGCATGTTTACCGTGGTTCGGGTTCGTTAAGGGCTCAGGCTAATGGGACAGCATCCGGGTGTCAACGTCCTGATTTGCAAAGCGCCCGAAATAAAAGCGCACAACATATAGAGTGTCGAGACCCCGCCTTTCTCCTTGACCTCATCCAGTGCTACGGTTCTTCCCCGGCCAGTTTGCGGGCCCGTTCGATGATGCTTTCGGAACGCTTTTCCATGAGGAGTCGCACCGTCCAATAGTAGCGCCAGACAGAGTTGGAAGGCTGATTGGCGTCGGGATCGACCAGGATCACGGTGCGCTGCCAATCTTCGACCAGTTGTTTGTTGGAAAGCTTCTCGAGATCCCGATAAAGCCGCCAATAGATCCGCGTCGCTTCGTTGGTGTATCCGCCCGTCTGCAGCAGAATCATCGCCTCGCGCAATTCGATATGCTTGCTGTTTCGCGCATCGAGCTGGCGGATGACCATGACGCTGCAAAAGACCAGCAGCAACAAGAACAGCAGGGCGAACTTGTGCTGGCGCAGAAAGAACATGAAACAGATTTAGGGGAGGGCCGCGCATTGTGCAACGTAGTTTCGAGTTTCAGGTTCCGGGGTTTAAGTTCCGGGTTCCGAGTTCCGGGTTCCGAGTTCCGGGTGGGTGGTACATAAGACGGAAACCTCCAATCGTCCAAACGTTTCAATTCGGTAACCCTTCAACCCTTCAACTCTTTAACCCTTTGCCCTTTTAACCCTTTGCCCTTTTCCCTTCGACGTCGCAAATACCTCCCTGATTCCCGTTTTACTCTTGGCGACTCTGCTGCTAAACCACCCCGGTGCTTGAGTCCACCGCTTCCCTTTGGAAACAACTTAATTCCCGGCGCCGGCTGATTCTCATCGCCGGACCCTGCGTCATCGAGAACGAAAAGCTCTGCCTGAAAGTGGCTGAGAAACTGGCCCAAACCTGCCGCGCGCTTGGGGTTACGTATGTTTTCAAAGCCAGCTATGACAAAGCCAACCGCACTTCCAGCCGATCGTTCCGTGGCCCCGGGCTCGAGGCGGGCTTGCGGGTGTTGGCCCGGGTGCGAGATGAAATTGCGGTCGCGGTCCTCACCGATGTTCATACCGAAGCGGAGGCTGTGGCGGCGGGGCAGGCGGTGGATATCCTGCAAATTCCGGCCTTCCTCTGTCGGCAGACCGATTTGATCGAGGCGGCCATGCGCACTGGGAGGATAGTTAATTTGAAGAAAGGCCAATTCCTCTCGCCCAACGAAATGGGCCAGGTCGCGGCCAAAGCCCAGGCGGCCGGTGGCGATAAACTGCTTCTGACCGAGCGAGGCACCACCTTTGGCTATAATAACCTGATCGCCGACATGCGTTCGATTCCGATTCTTAAACAATTGGGATTTCCGGTGATCTTTGATGCGACCCATTCCGTTCAACTACCAGGAGGAGGCGGCGACAAGTCGAGCGGGCAACGTGAATTCGCCCCAGTCCTGGCCCGTTGCGCCATCGCGGCGGGTGCGGATGGCCTTTTTATCGAGACGCATCCCTCGCCTGACCAGGCCCTCAGCGATGGGCCCAATATGATTCCGCTCGGGCAAATGCCCAAGCTCATCGAGAGTTTATTGAAAGTCCGCGCCGCAGTCGCATGAAAAGAAAGGTCGAGGGTCGAGGGTCGACGAGAGTCGAGAGTCGAGGGTCGAGGGTCGAGAGCCGGAAAGACGCCGCGCGAAGGCACGCTTCTGGCCCTCGACCCTCGACTCTCGACTCTCGACCCCACTCGACCGCCCCTCGACTTTCCCTGGCCTCGCGTCTTCGCAAGATCCGGCTTTTCCTCTGCGACGTGGATGGAATCCTGACCAACGCCACGGTGTTCATGGGGGCCTCCGGCGAGTTTAAGCAGTTTCATATTCGCGATGGACTCGGGTTGCGCCTGTTGCAACGGGAAGGGATTAAGGTGGGTTGGATATCCAATCGTTCCTCCCCGGCCACCGCCGCGCGCGCGGCGGATTTGCGCATCGATTTTCTTTTCCAGAAGGATGGCAGCAAAGTGGCCGCCGCCGCGGCGATGCTCGAGCAGACTGGGCTTGAATGGGATGAAATCATTTATATGGGAGACGACATCGTCGACCTCGGCGTGATGAAACGGGCGGGCGTGGCCATGACTGTCCCCGATGCGCTCGATGAGGCAAAGGCGTTGGCCGACTACGTGACCAAAGCGCCAGGAGGCCATGGCGCGGTGCGCGAAGTGGTGGGGATGCTTCTGCGCGCGCAGGGAAAATGGGCCAAACTGGTTAAGGATTTTTCCGCGTGAAAATCCGTCTGCATTCCTCGCGCCCAGGTGGAAAAGGCGAACCGCCCGGCGCGGTCGGCCAACCGCCGGCCGGAAGTTTCCTTTACCCAAATTCGAGAGCAGGCGCGTGCCATGATAATTCGGATTCAACCGGCTGGTTGTCGGCCGGAACACGTCAGTCCACGATTTCAGCCATCCTGGCGTTGGTTTTGGCGCTGCTGACGCCGGGGCTGGCCCAGCGCGTCGTTCCCAAATACAGTAGCGAGTTTAGAATGTTCGTTTATTACGAATCGATTCCGGGAATGAAGGCACAGACCAACTGGGTCAAATCCTATCTCAGCGGCGCCCAGGGCCAGATCATGACGAACGGCCTGGTGCGCGTCATCCAGTCGCGTCTCGAAACGTATCCGCCCCGGGCCCGCGCCACCAATCTCGTTGCCACTTCACCGGAATCCAATTACGACCCGGACACGCAATTGGTCGATTCGACCAATTCGTTGCGATTGCTGGCCATCAATGGTCGTATGATCGTGCGCGGCCGAACCGGCTACGAATTCTCGATGACCAACAACCAGCTTTTCGTTTCCAATTACGTGCGGGGATTCATTCATGGCAGCCTTTACCGATCCACCAACCGATGAAACCTCCCTCTCTGCTCTTATTCATCTTCCTCCCTCCGGTTCTGGCCATCCTTCTTCTGCGAGACGCTCCGTCATTTGCCGCCACGGATTCCACCCTCTCCTACACCAACGGCACGTTATTCGACTGCGAAGGCGGCGCTTTTTTTAGCGCGACGAAAATTATTCTGCGCGATCGGGTTCGTGTGCTGGATCAAGCCTCCGCAATGTATCTGGAATGCGATCTCCTGACCATCTGGCTGCAAACCAACACCACCCGGGAAGCGCGCGCGAGCGAGCCGGTCCATCGCGTCAATCAGACCAACCAGTTCGACGCTGGTCGTCTCGAGCGAATCGTGGCCGAGGGCAACGTCTACATTACCACAGTGGAGCAACAGATCGTCGGCGACCGCGCTGAATACACCGCCACCAACGATCTTTTTGTGGTCACCGGTGACATGGTCATCCTGGGAGTGCCCCAAGGAGTGGGAGTAGGCAAGCGCGCCATCTTCGATCGCGTCACCGGCACCGCCCGGGCGGTCGGCGAATTTGCCTTCGAAAGCCTCGGTTCCTTGCGAGGCGCCGGGACCAATTCGTCGAATTTAATCCCGCGCCGATCTCCGACCAACGCCCCGCCCGTTCAACGGAAGTGACTTCAAAAGCCAAAAACGTAAATCGTAACTCGTAACTCGTAATTCGTAATTCCCCATGAGTCTTCTGCGCGCTGAAGCATTGATGAAACAATATCGCCATCGGCGGGTGGTCGACGGCGTTTCCATATATGTGAATGCGGGTGAGGTGGTGGGATTACTCGGGCCGAACGGGGCGGGCAAAACCACAACGTTCAACATGGTGGTGGGCCTGGTTAAGCCGGATGAAGGCTCGGTCATCTTCGAGGACCAGGCCGTCACCCGCAAACCGATGCATCAACGGGCCCGGCTCGGCATGGGCTACCTCACGCAGGAACCGAGCGTCTTTCGCAAATTGACCGTCGAACAAAACATCACGGCCATTCTCGAGACCTGCAAAATGAAGCGGTCCGAGCGCCGCATTCGCCTGAAATATCTGCTCGATGAATTGGACCTGGCCCGCCTGGCCCGCAGCATGGCCTACACCCTGAGCGGCGGTGAAAAGCGGCGCCTGGAAATCACCCGCGCCCTGGTCACCAGCCCGCGCCTGCTCATGCTCGACGAACCGTTCGCCGGCATCGATCCCATCGCGGTATATGAAGTGCAGAAGATCGTGCGCCGCCTCAAGGATCGCGGGCTCGGCATTCTCATCACGGACCATAATGTCCGGGAGATGCTCAAGCTGGTCGATCGCGCTTATCTAATTCACCAGGGCAAGGTGGTCTACGAAGGATCAGCGGAACAGTTGGTCAACGATCCCAAAGCCCGCGAGATTTATCTGGGCCCGGAATTCAACATGTAAGATCGCCTGCTTGTAGTGCAGGCTTTACAGCCTGTGTAAAAACTTTTCCGCCTAAATTTTGAACAATTGCGGGGGGGCATCGATCGGATCTCTATGAGTTACCAGCGTGGCCACGACCGGTCCCAAGTGGAAATGCTTCCGCCCTGCCTGGAAGATTACGTCGCTCCCAACGCCCCAGCCCGCTTTATCGACGCCTTCGTCGAAGGGTTAGATTTCCAAGCCCTCGGTTTCACTCATGCCCAAGCCGCTGCCACCGGGCGGCCCCCGTATCATCCGGCCGACCTGCTCAAGCTCTATTTGTATGGCTATCTCAACCGCATCCGTTCCAGTCGCCGGTTGGAAGCCGAGGCGGCGCGCAACTTGGAAGTCATCTGGCTATTGCGTGGGCTCAAGCCCGACTTCAAGACCATTGCCGATTTCCGCCGAGACAATCGTAAGGCCTTCAAACCTTTATTTAGGGATTTCAATCTGTTGTGCCGGCAGATGAGTCTTTTTGGCGCCGAATTAGTGGCTATCGACGGCAGCAAATTTAAAGCGGTTAACAACAGCCGACGCAATTATAGCCAGGAACAGCTCCGGGAATTAATGCAAAAGATCGAAAGCCGCATTGAGGACTATCTTCAACAACTGGATACTCAAGATGAGCAGGCTCAGGGAGTGGCCGGCGCCCCCACCACAGGCGATCTAAAAGAGAAGATAGAACAACTTAAGGCCAGCAAGGGCCGTTACCGCCAGTTGTTGGAGCCATTGCAAGAGAAGGGGCAGAATGAAGTGTCGCTGAGCGACCCCGACAGCCGTAAGATGAAGGGACCTCACGGCGAGCATTTTATCGGATACAATGTGCAAGTGGCGGTTGACGCCAAACATGACCTAATTGTGGTAGAGGAGGTCAGTCAGTGTGCCAGCGACCGGAATCAACTGGCCGCCATCGCCACAGAGGCCAAAGCGGAATTGGCCGTGGCGAGCTTGAAAGCCGTGGCCGATAAGGGCTATCACGAAGCCGATCAGTTGGAAGCCTGCGAAAAAGCAGGCATTGAAACCTTCGTGCCGGAACAAGGAACCACCAGTGGGCAAGGCAAAGGGGGCGTGAAAATCTTTCCCAAGGAACGCTTTTCCTACGAGGCCAGCAGCGATACTTACCTGTGCCCGGCCGGTCAGCAATTGGCTCGCTACTCGGAATGTAAAAGTCGCGGCAAAGACATCATCCACTACGCAAATAGGGCGGCCTGTGGGAGTTGTTCCCTCAAGGCACAATGCACGAGCGGAACTCATCGCATGATTGGAAGACGACCCAATCACGCCGTCCTGGAGCGAGCGGCCCAACGCGCCAAAGAACATCCGCAAATAATCGCCGAACGCAAAACCATCGTGGAACACGTTTTTGGGTCAATGCGCAACTGGCATCACGACCGATTTCTGCTCAAAGGATTAGAGAAGGTGCGAGCCGAGTTTAGCTTGAATGCCCTAGTCTACAATTTGAGACGAGTCATCAATCTGGTCAGTCTGGAAGACCTGATGGCCGCGGTCAAAGCGAAGAACGCGACGCCGGTCCTGGGCTAATCGCTTAGGACGGGGGTAGTTTTACTTCAGTTTTTAGGCCGCTCTGAAGTTACCGGCAACAGTGCTGCGGACGAGATGGCAATGCCGCCAAAATAAAATCGCCGCCAGCAACAACGCCGGGAACCAGCCCCGCAACATGCCAATAAGTTTTCACACAGGCTGTTTAGCCTGTCCAAGACTCGCGGACCGGCTAAAGCCGGCACTACAAACCGAACCCTGGGAGCGCCGGCATCCCTGCCGGCGCGTTCAATGTCCTCACGGGTCAATCGATATCCTCGGACGTCAGTTCGCGAATCCAGCGCTCCACCCGCGCGATGGCGCCCGCCTCAAGATAAGGTCCGCCTTGCGGCATGCGATCTCCGCAATCCGGTCCGTGCAATTTTTTCCAGACCAAGCTGCCCGCCGGATTTCCCGGCACCACATACACCTGGTTCGAACAGGCGTAAATCGATCCCATCTGGCTGCCCATCCCAATCAACGTGGTGGCGGTTTCCGTCACATCGGGAGGAAAACCCGAGCCGTGACAGAAATAACAAATGGAGCCGAGGGAAGGTCCATTCGGACGTTCGGCCCAGATATTTTGCTGATACGACAAGCGCACGGTCACCACCACGGCGCTCACGGTCGAGCGGGGAGCGGGCGCGCCGGAAATGCGATCGGTATGGCTGTCGGTGACCATGACCATATTGGTGAAGCGCCCGGTCTCTTCGAACTCGGCATCATCCGGCGAGGGCAGGCCCGACAAGTCGCCGGTGGCTGACAGCGACGAACCTGCCGGCATGATCTCGGAAATGGCGGACCAATCGAGCGGTCCGGTTCCATGAAGGGCCCGGAGCGAGGTGGTGAAATCCTGGCCTGCTTTGAGGAGGATGGAAGTGGTCAAAATGACTGGAGGCGGTTCGATCACGCGCAAATCATAAAGGTTGGTCGCCAAAGCTCCGGCGCCGTCGAGAGCTGATACGGTAAACTGCCGGCGCTGTCCCGCGACCGCCCCCGCGCCAGTGGCGGAGATGCGGAGAAAGGCATTGGCAGTGCCGTTGCTGACCAGAAGCAGGGTCACGCCGTCCGGAGGCGTGCCGCTCACCTGAAACGTATACGGCGGCGTGCCGGTCGCCGCGGTTGAAATATTTTCCGCATAGGAACTCCCCACGACCGCATCGGGCAGGCTGATGGCCCCGGTCGTGAGAGTCGGCGTCTGCGGACTCAAGGCGAACGAGGAACTGGCGGCGGTGCGCAGTCGAAAGAACCGTCGCTCACCCGTTGTCGTGACGGAGAATTGGATCGGTTGACCTGTGCCCGGGTAGTCATCCAAATCCAACCAGGGGCCCGCCGGCGATTCGGACACCTGCAAAGTGGTGACCTGGTTCGAGACCGAGGCGGCTGAAAAAAGAATTTTGCCGGATCGAAAAGTGGGCGGCGAGATGAGAACGGTTTGACCTGCCTGAACGGTAAGGAGAAAGAGGATTAGAAACGACCCGGCTCTCCGGATTCGCTGAAAATTTTCCCGGGTCGGGCGCGTTTTGGGCGTTGTGTTCATTGCCTCGCATAGGAGGCGCCAAGCGAATCCAGGTTCCTGGATTTGACGAAAATCTCGTAGCTGTCGCGTGGATTTCTCCCTCTCCTCCATCGGATGGAGGAGAGGGTCGGGGAGAGGAGGAGCCTCTCTCCCCAGCCCTCTCCCCGGTCATGCTTCGCGGGGAGAGGGAGAGATTCGCCCGTTCGAGAATCCTTAATCCAATGGCAGTGGCCCGTTGGGCGTGGGGACCTCGGCAAACGGCCTTCAGGCCCGCAGCAATCCCTTTAATCTCGTCCAGGATTTTTTGGTGGCTTCGAAGTAGTCCGCTTCCATCTGTTGATAAAGGGCGAGCGCTCTTTTGCCCGTCTCGGTCAAGCGCGCGCCGCCGCCTTGTTTGCCCCCGCGTACCGCTTCGACGAGCGGTTGGTTAAAACAAGCATTCATGGTTTTGATCAGGCTCCAGGCCCGCATGTAGGACATCTGCATCCGGGCGGCAGCTTCGCGAATCGAACCAGTTGTGGCGACCAAAGCCAGCAGGTTCACCTTGCCCGGCCCCAGGGCGATCTCATGACCGCGACGAACCCGGATGCGTGGATGCACATCCGGCGCGGTGAATCGTTTGCTGGCCATGAAGAGAAGGAACCGTCGGCGCGAGCACGGTTTGGCCCGGAAGGCCTTCGCTTGGCTCCGTTATTTTTTCTCAGCCGGTTTCGTTTCCTTGTCGGGATGAAATACCAGCGAGGCGGAATTCAAGCAGTAGCGCAGTCCGGTCGGATTGGGGCCATCTTCGAAAACGTGTCCGAGATGGGCGTCGCAGCGGCTGCAAAGAATTTCCGTTCGTTGTATTCCGTGGCTCAGGTCCGCGTGGGTGGAAACATTCTCGCGGGCGATCGGCTGGAAAAAACTGGGCCAGCCGGTGCCGGAATCGAATTTGGCATTGGCCGAAAACAACGGCAGATCGCAGCAGACGCAGGTGTAGATGCCCGGTTTTTTATGGTCGTAAAACGCTCCGCAGAAGGCCGGTTCCGTTCCCTTGCCGCGCGCGATGAGATATTGTTCCCGGGTTAGCTGGCGACGCCACTCTTCATCTGTCTTGATGACTTTATCCATAGTTTGCAACTCCGTGGGTTGACCGTTTTTGTCCACCAGACGCACCCGCACCTGGGCGGGCTTGGCCCCCGGGTCGCGGTTTGTTTTGGGCGCGGGAGAATCCGCAGCGCGCCCAAGGGAGAGTCCGACCAGCGCCGACAAAAGCGTGAGAAGAACTTTGTTCATGATGAGGCTCGATGGTTTACCAATCTGCTGTCAGTCAATAACCCGACCATAGCATCTCTATTCGGTTCGTCGCGGATTTTTTTTACTGGTGGCGTTCCTCGCGCCGCGAGGAACCCGCCCGCGCATTAGCGGGCGGAAAGAGTTTGGTGAGGCACGCAACGGAAGCTCTGCGCGCCGCTGATGCGCGGCGCGACTCTTCGCAGCGCGAAGAGTTCCACCACCCAAGGTGGCGTTCCTCGCGCCGCGAGGAACCCGCCCGCGCATCAGCGGGCGGAAAGAGTTTGGTGAGGCGCGCAACGGAGGTTCTGCGCGCCGCTGATGCGCGGCGCGACTCTTCGCAGCGCGAAGAGTTCCAC
>JADMIO011204699.1_pt1 | contig 16442 bp, 10 predicted proteins | sample 8958161 | NCBI WGS metagenome assembly JADMIO01 (sample SAMN16585339, study PRJNA669376) | soil metagenome | isolation source: Crop rotation soil | place: USA: Cullars Rotation, Alabama | collected 2011
CTCCGGCGCGCCCGCCAAGCCGGTGGATTCTGTCGCCGGCGTCCGATCTGATCTGGTTCCAGGGCTCGGCGCTCGCGGGCGTCGCGCTGCTCGCCGTCTTCCTGCTTGCGCCGCCGATCGCGGCGGCGCCCATCGCGACGCAGCCGGCGCTGCTCGCGCTGCTGCTGTGGGGGATCCTGTTCGATGGCACGCACGTCGTCGGCACCTATGCGCGCAGCTACCTCGCGCCGGATCGCGCCGAGCGCGCCGGGCTTCCCGGCGCCTGGTCGCTGCTGCTGCTCGCGGTGGGGCCCGTCGCCGCCGTCGCCGACGGGGCGGCCGGCGGCGTCCTGTTTCCCTGGTTCGTCCAGGCGGCGCTGCTGTGGGCCTACTACCACCTCGTCCGCCAGCACTGGGGGTTCGTCGCGCTCTACCGGCGAAAGGCGCCGGACGATCCGACGCCGGCTCGGATCGACGAGGCCTTCCTCTGGCTCGGCTGCCTCTACCCCTTCGTGCGCTTCTCGCTGACGCCGGCGTTCGCGGCGTCCGGTCTGCCCCAGCTTCTCCCCGCAAGCGCGACGCCATTCGCCCGGCACGTGCTCGACGGTGGCGTCGCGCTTGCGGTGGTGGTGCTGGCGGCGATATGGATCCGCCGGGGCGGCGCGCGGGCGCTCGGTCCCAAGCACCTGCTCATCGCGATCGTGCTGGCGTTCCACTTCGCCACCTTCGCGCTGCTCTCGAACCTGCTCGAGATCACCGCGACCCTGACCATCTTCCACAATCTCCAGTACCACCGCATCGTCTGGCAGTACGAGGCGGGCAAGAAACGGCGCCCGCTCGGCGGGCTGGTGCCGTATCTCGCCGCGGGGCTCGCGCTCGGCGTGGTCTGGTACGGACCGCGCGTTCTCGGCGCGCACATGGCCGGACCGGGGCTGCTGCGCAACGTGCTCGTCGGCCTCGGATGGGGCGTCGCGTTCCATCATTATCTGGTCGACGCCCGCATCTGGCGGCTCCGCCGGGCGCCCGCCGTCGCGCGCGCGATCGACGGCGGCGCGGTTCGGCAGGGCGCGTGAAGACGTTTCCCGTGTGGCAGGAGGCGGTGGCGTCCCCGCCGACGCATGAATTCCCTGCCGGCACGATCGTCAGCGCCGACGTCGCGGTCGTGGGCGGCGGGCTGACCGGCCTCTCGACGGCTTACCATCTCGCGGCGGCGCGTCCGGGCGCGCGCGTCGTGTTGCTGGAGGCGGGCGCCCTCGGCACCGGCGCGAGCGGCCGCAACACCGGGATTCTCGGGCCGGGCGTCGGGCAGAGCCTGCCGGCGCTCGTGGCGCGCCTCGGCCCGCAAGAGGCGGCCGCCCTCTACCGCGCGACGCTGGAAGCGGTGGCCGACGTGCGCGCGCTCTGCGCGCGCGAGGCGATCGACTGCGACCTGGAGATGACCGGACAGCTCCTGCGCGCGCGGTCGCGCGGCGATCGGCGTCGTCTCGCCCGGCAGGCGGCGCTGATGGGGGAGCTGGAGCTGCCTTTCGAACGGCTCGACGACGATGCGGCCGCGCGCGTGGTTCGGTTGCCCGCGCCGCCCGGCGTCGCCGCGGACGGTCCTGCCGCGCTCCGGTTCGCGCAGGCCGGGCTGCTCCATCCCGGCAAGCTGGTCGCCGGCCTCGCGGTCCGCGCGGCGGCGCGCGGGGCGACGCTCTACACGGGCGCGCGCGTGACCACGATCGGCGGCAGTGGCGGCGGCAGGCGCGCGACGATTTCGCTCGCGGGCGGGGGCACGGTCGTCGCCGATCACGTCGTCGTCGCGACAGCCGGTTACACCCCCGGGCTGGGCATCCTGCGCGGGCGCGTTCTGCCCGTTCACCTGCAGGCGCTGGCCACCGCGCCTCTGCCGCCCGAGGCGCTCGCGGCGCTTGGCTGGTCGGGGCGCGAATCGATCGTCGAAGCGCGTCGGATCTTCAACTATTTCCGCCTCACGGCCGACGACCGACTGGTCTTCGGCGGGGCCGCGCCTCGCTATCACTGGCGGGGCCGCCCGCCGGGGAGGAGGCGCGCCTGGCCCGCACCCTTCAGCGTGAGCTGGCGTCGGTCTTTCCGATCGGCGCGGGAATCGGCCACGTGCCGGTGACGCATGCGTGGAGCGGCGTCATCGGATACACGCTGGACGCGCTTCCCGTGCTCGGCCGCGATCCTGAGCGGCCGCCGGTGGTGCACGCGCTCGGATGGTGTGGGCACGGCGTCGCGCTGTCGGTTGCGTCGGGCGCCTGGATCGCGCGCCTGGTGCTGGACGCGCGCGCGCTCGACGGACCGTGGTTCCGTGGCCGCTCGCCGCTGCTGGCCGGCGAGGCCGTCCGCTGGATTTCCTTCCGGGCCGCGGTCGGGGCGATGGCCGTGCTGGACAAGGTGGCATGAACGCCCGCGGCCGGCCGTCCGTGGGCTGGTCGCGCCGGATCGCCCCGACCATTCCCATCTTGCTTGCCCTTGCGGCGCTGTCGGCGCTTCCCGCCGCGAGGCGGATGGCGCGACTCTATCAGCACCTGCGACCGGAGCTGGACGAGCTGCTGCCGCCCGAATCGCCGGCGGTGCGCGGGGCCCGGACGCTGCGCTCGCACGCCGCCGGGTCGCAGTACCTGGGCGTGGTCATCCGGGGAACCGGCGCGGGGCCGGCGCCGGCGTTCGCCGCCGAGCTGGGTGCGCGGGTGAGCGCGTTCGCCGCGACGCGACCCGATCTGATCTCCGCCGTGAAGACGGACGTCGCGGCCGAGCGCGCTTTCCTCGCTAGACGCGGCGCGCTCTATCTGCCGCTCGAGGACCTGCGGACGATCGCGGACCGTCTCTCGGCGCGGGTCAGCTGGGAGAAGGCGCGCGCCAACCCGTTGTTCGTTTCGCTCGACGACGACGCGAATCCGCCATCCGTCGACTTCAGCGACATCGACGCGCGCGCCCGCGCGGCGGATCCTTTCGCCGGCCGCTTTCCAGGCGATCGTCTGATCTCCGCCGATGGGCGGACCGCGGTCGTGATGATCTTCTTCGCCACCGCGGAGGCCGGAGCCGCGGAGCTGGCGCCGATCGTCGATCGCGTGAAGGCGGAGGTGGCGGCCGTCCGCGCGCGTGTCGGCGCCGCGTCGTTGGAGATCGGTTACGCGGGCGACGTCGCGATCGCCGTCGAGGAGCTGTCAGCGCTGGAGTCCGACGTCGCGGTGTCGGCGCTGCTGGTCCTCGTCGGCGTGGTGCTGTCGATCTTGCTCGTCTTCCGGGTGCCGCGCGCGTTGCCGGCGCTCGCGTTACCGCTCGCCATCGGGACCGTGTGGGGCTTCGGCATGGCGTCGTTCTTCGTCACGTCGCTTGGAAGCAGCACGGCGTTCCTGGGATCGATCGTGATCGGGAACGGCATCAACCCGGGGATCATCCTGCTCGCGCGCTACCTGGAGGAGCGCCGCCGCGGTACGCCGGTCACCAATGCCGTCACCGTCGCAACGGCCACTACCTGGCGCGGGACGCTCGCCGCGGCGATCGCGGCGGCCGCGGGTTACGCGTCGCTCGCCTTCACCAGCTTCCGCGGCTTCAACGAGTTCGGCGTGATCGCGGCTTCGGGGGCGCTCGCCTGCTGGCTCGCGACTTACCTGTTCTTGCCGTGCCTGCTCCGTTTCGTCACCGTTCGGCCCGCGCCTGCCGGGCCAGGTGGACGGGTCGCCGGAGCCCTCGTGACGCGCGCCGCCGGCCGGACGCTCGCGGTCTCGCTGGCGCTGATCGGCGTCGCCGCGATCCTGGCGACGCGGCTCGACGCGCGCCGGATCGAGTACGACATGTCCAAGCTCCGGAACCGTGAATCGCGGCGCATCGGTGAGGGCTACTGGGGCCCGCAGATGGACGCGCTTCTCGGCCGCAACTTCACCGCGGTGGCGTTCATGACCGAGACGCCCGAGCAGGCCCGCGTGGTCGGCGCCGCGCTCGCCGGCGCGGTCAAGGCAGGTCCGCTGGCGACGGTCAGCTCGCGCATCGTCACGCCCGACGATCTGGTTCCGCCCGACGCGGCCGACAAACACGCCGAGCTCGCGCGAATCCAACGGCTGCTCACGCCCGCGGTGCAGGCCGCGCTGTCCGACGATGACCGCGCCGCGCTCGACCGGCTGCTGGGCGCCGCCGGCGACGGACCGATCACGCCCGCGGAGCTGCCGGTGCTGCTCGCGCGCGGCCTGCGCGAGAAGGACGGACGCTTCGGGCGGACGCTGCTCCTGCTGCAGAGCCTGGACGCGGCGACGTGGGACGGCGCGCTGACGATCCGCGCGGCGCGCGCAGCAGACGACGTGGCGCGGTCCGTGTCGCCGCCGGCCGCGGTGGCGGGCGGCTTCGTGGTCTCCGCGAACATCCTCGAGACGCTGGAACGCGAGGCGCTGCCGACCACCGCCGCCGCCTTTGGCGCCGTCGCGTTGGTCGTGTTGGTTCTGTTCCGCGGCCGCCGCGAGACGCTCTGGACGCTCGCCGCGCTGCTGGGCGGAACCAGCCTGCTCGCGGGGGCGGTCGTGGCGTTCGACATCCGCATCAACTTTCTCAGCTTCATCGCGTTTCCGATCACGTTCGGCATCGGCGTCGAGTACGCCCTCAACATCCTCTACCGCCATCGCCAGGATCCGGACGCGCTGGCCGCGGTGGTGTCCGGGACGGGCCGCGCGGTCGCCCTCTGCTCCGCCACGACGATCATCGGATACGGCTCGCTGCTCCTCGCACGCAACCAGGCGTTGTTCTCGTTTGGCCTGCTCGCGGTGCTGGGCGAGATCTGCTGCCTCTCGGTGGCGGTGGTGGTGCTGCCGGCAGCGCTGTCGGTGGCAAGACGGACTACTCTATGAGAGGGACCGATGACCGGTCTGTTGGTAACGGGGCTGGTGGGCGCGCTGGCGATCGTCATGATCGTCGTCGAACGCGTGAAGCCCGGACGGCTGGTGGCGGCGGGCCGCGGCTCCGCACCGCTGCGACGCGGGCGAGAATCTGGAAACGCGCCCCGAACTCTAGAGCAGGCCGTATGGCGGCGGGGCAGTCAGGCGACGTCGCAGAGGACGTTCAAGGTGGGGGAACTTGTCTGCTGGTCAATCACGCCAACACCGTCCGTACAGGTGAAGACTCCCATTCTGCAACCATCGCTCATCGAGATGGATGCGGCGTCCGGGCTGGCACAGGCGCACGTCGAGCAGCCGGCTGGCAGGGGCCGGCACTCCGGCGCGGTCTTGGTGACGCCGTTCCATTGCTCCGCGAAGCAGTACTGGCGTTCCCGGACGCAAGCGAAGGCGCCACAAGGAAACGTTGCTGCTGTCGAATCGCCACTGGTCGCGCCGTCCCGTGTAGCCAACGATCCACCACCGCACGCGGCGGCGCCGAGCAGGGCGCTTGTCACGAATCCGAAAAAGCCCAGGCGCAGCATGGTCTCTCTCCTGTTCCGCCACTAGAGCAGGCCGTGCTCGCCGAGCTTGTGGTAAAGGTTGCGGCGGCTGATCCCGAGCAGCCGGGCGGCCATTGACCGGTTGTTGCCCGATTTGTCGAGCGCGGTCCGGATCGCCTCGCGCTCGGCCTCGCGGCGGCTCGCCTCCAGGGTGCCCGCCTCGGCGCCGCCCGCGCCGCGTTCGGTCGGCGGCGCGTCGTGCAGGACGGCGGCGCCCGCGGTGGGGGCCGAGGCGACGGGCGGCCGGCGCGCCAGCTCCCGCGTCACGTCCGCGGCCGTCAGCCTGTCGCCGTCCGAAAGAACGACCAGCCGTTCGATGAAGTTCTGCAGCTCGCGCACGTTTCCGGGCCACGTCTGCTGCTCCAGGATCGCGAGCCCGTCGTCGGCCAGCTCCAGCGGGCCGCGGCCGTTGGCGTCGCCGAACGCGCGGCAGAAATGCCGGGCGAGCGGCTGGATGTCGCTGGCGCGATCGCGCAGCGCAGGGATCCAGATCGGCAGCACGTTCAGACGATAGAAGAGGTCCTCCCTGAACTTCCGCTCCTTGATCAGCTCCTCCAGCGGCTGATGCGTCGCCGCCACGATGCGGGCGGTCGACTTCATCGTCTCGGTGCCGCCGAGCCGCTCGAACTCGCGGTCCTGAAGCAGGCGGAGCAGCTTCACCTGCACGACGGGGCTGACGTCACCGATCTCGTCGAGAAACAGGGTCCCGCCCTCGGCCAGCTCGACGCGCCCCGGTTTTCGCGACGCCGCGCCCGTGAACGCGCCCTTCTCGTAACCGAACAGCTCGCTCTCGATCAGCGTGTCGGGAAGCGCGCCGCATTGAATCTTCACGAACGGTGCCTTCGCGCGCGGGCCCTCGTCGTGGATCGCGCGCGCCGCCAACTCCTTGCCGGTGCCGCTCTCGCCGCGGATGAGCACGGTCGCCGTGCTGCCCGCCGCGCGGCGGATCAGATCCCTGACCTCGGTCATCGCGCGCGACCCCGCGCTGACGGCGGCCGGCGCGGTCGCCGGTGGTGACTCGTCGGCGTGGCGGGCCGCGGCGATCTGCTTGCGGACCGTGAACAGGATCTCCTCGCGGTCGAACGGCTTCAGCAGGAAATCCGCGGCGCCCTTCTTCATCGCCTCGACCGCGACGCCGACGGTGCCATGGGCCGTCAACATCACGACCGGGATCTCGGGCCAGCGCTTGACGATCTCGTCGAGCAGCTCGATGCCGCTCGCGCCCGGCATCCGCAGATCGGTGATCACGACGTCCACCGGCCGCTCGCGCAGCAGGGACAACGCCGCCTCGGCGCTGGGCACGTGCAGGCAGCCGATCCCCGCCTGCGACAGCTGCGCGCTCAGAACTTTGCCCACGGCCGGGTCGTCGTCGACGACGAGCACGTTGCCGGTCTTTTCGTCCAGTGTCTCCATGGTCACTCCAGCGGCAGGAACATCCTCACGGTCGTTCCCGCACCCTCCTTGCTCACCAGCGATACGTCGCCGCCATGCGCCTCGGCGACCCGGCGCACGAACGCGAGCCCCAGCCCGCTGCCCGTCGCCTTGGTCGTGAAGAAATCATCGAGCGCCCGCTCGCGCGTCCGCGCGCTCATCCCGTGCCCGGTGTCCTCGACGGATAGCAGGACGCCCTCGGTCTGACGCGCGCGCGCCAGCGCCGTCCGCACGATCACGGTCGCCGGCGTCGTCGCGCGCGGCGTCGCCTCGAAGGCGTTCTGCAAAAGGTTCTCGAGCGCGCCCGCCACCAGATCGCGATCCATCGAGCAGGCGGGAAGATCGGTGGCGAGCTCCGCCTTGACCGCGATCTCGTTCGCGCTGGCGAACTTCTGCAGCGCGACCATGTTCCGCACCAGCTCGTTGACCTGCACCGGCGTCCGCACCGGCTCCACGCGTCCGAGGCGTTGGTACTTGTCCACGACCGTCTTGAGCCGGTCGATCTGCTGGACCATCAGCTCGAGAAATTCGGCGTGCTGGTCGATCGACCGACCCTGGGCGCGCTCCTCGATCAGGAGCTGGACCGCGCCCTTCAGCGCCGCGAGCGGGTTCTTGAGATCGTGCCCCATCTGCGCGGCGAGGCGGCCGAGCGTGGCGAGCCGCACCAGCTGATCGCGCCGAGAGATCATCGTGTTGAACACCAGCCGCGTCGCCGCCAGCAGGAAGAGCGTAACGACCACCGTGCCCAGCACGAGCAGCGCCGTATTCGTGCCTGCGGCGCGGAAGATCGACAGGTAAGCGATGCCGCCAACCGCCGCGATGACCGTCGTCGCGAGCGCCGCCGACGGCGACAGCGCCTTGTCGAACAGGCGGAAGCGCAGGGCGGCCAGCACCAGGATCGCGTTGAACGACAGGATCCCGACGCTGCCCAGGCGCGGCACGTGGAAACCGAGATCGGCCCACACCTCGGTCTGGGCCAGCGGGGACAGGACCACCACGCCCAGCAGCAACAGCCAGGTCCGGTTCTTCTCCTCGATGCTCGCGGCGCGGCGAAGGTGAACGACCAGCGCCGTCACGATGATGGCGGAGAGGGGCAGCAGGCCGGCCAGCCAGCACCAGCTCCAGGTTCGTGACATCGCCAGCTCGCGCGCCGAAAGCGACAGCAGGCCGACCGTCGCGGTGGCGGCCAGGGCCCCGAAATATAGATAGATGGAGGCGAGCACCCAGCGCAGCCGGCGCGCATGCCCGAGGAACCTGAGCATGAAGTGAAAGGCGAGCGCCGTCGCGAGGGGCGACAGCGTCATGTCCACGAGATGCCACCCGATCTGGCCCGAGCGGTAGTAGGCGAGCTGCGCGAAGTTCCACGCCGCCAGGTCTATGCTGAGCAGCAACAGCGGCGTGGCCAGAGGGCTGCCCGACGCTCGCAGCGCCACCAGGAGCACGACGGCGACCTCACCGATGCAGGCGATCAGGGTGACCCAGCTCTGGGTGCTCATCGCACCTGGAGGATACACGCGAAAAGCCCAGATCTTTCACCCGACCAGGGCGTCGAGAGCCCCCACGGCCGGCCTTCGCTCCCGGCCAGGAGGGTCCGAACATGGTTCGCGCACGCAAGAAGATGTTTCTTGGTCGCTCCGCGCCGCAGGCGCGGTGTGCGACTATTGTCTTTTCAGGTGGCCGCACTCCGGCGCTCTGCGCGGGAGCGGCTATCGCTCTCGCTTCGCTCACCGGGTGGGCGAGCAACGTCCCCGCGGCGGCGCCGCCCGCGGCCGCGGTCGCGGTGCCTTTCAGCCCGAGCAAGGCGATCGCGCAGATCGCCCAGCGCACCGGGAACGCTTCGTACCCGTCCTTCGGACAGCAGGGCGAGCGCCCCGAAAACGATCACAGCCTGGCGCCCTACCTGACCGTCGTGGGCGCGGGCGGATCGGACGGAACGGAGCGCGTGCCGCTGAAGGAGACCTCGGCGGACGTGTCGATCGCCGGCGTCATCGCGCGCGTGCAGGTGCATCAGCTGTTCGAGAACACGGGCCGCGTTCCCATCGAGGCGGTGTACGTGTTCCCGGCGTCGACGCGCGCGGCCGTGCACGGCGTGCGCATGAAGATCGGCCAGCGGACCATCGAGGCGAAGATCGACAGGAAGGCCGCCGCGCGCGCGAGCTACGAGACCGCGCGCCGCGAGGGCAAGCGCGCGTCGCTGCTCGAGCAGGAGCGCCCCAACGTCTTCACGATGAACGTCGCCAACATCATGCCGGGCGATCGCATCGCGGTGGAGATGGACTACTCCGAGATGCTGATCCCCGAGGAGGCGGTCTACGAGTTCGTCTACCCGACGGTGGTCGGACCGCGCTACGCGGGCGGCGCCGATCCCGTGAAGGACAGGTGGATGGCGAACCCGCACCTGCCGTCGGGGACGCCCGAGCCGTACAAGTTCGACATCAAGGTTCACCTCGAGACGGGCATTCCGCTCAAGGAGCTGTCGTCGCCGTCGCACCAGCTCGCCGTGACGTACGGGGGCCCGGCGCGCGCGGACGTGCGGCTGGGCGTTCCGGGCGGCGGGAACCGCGACTTCGTGCTGCGCTATCGGCTGTCCGGCGACAAGATCGAGAGCGGTCTGCTGCTCTGGGAAGGTGAGGGCGGTGGCGGCCGTCGCGAGAACTTCTTCGCGCTGATGATGGAGCCGCCGCGCCGGCCCACGGCGGCGCAGATTCCGGGGCGCGAGTACATCTTCCTGCTCGACGTGTCGGGGTCGATGCACGGCTTCCCGCTCGACACGGCGAAGACGCTGATGCGCAACCTGCTGGGCAAGCTGCGCCCGACCGACATGTTCGACATCGTCCTGTTCTCGGGCGCCGCGCACGTGCGCAGCCCGCAGGGATCGATCTACGCGACCAAGGACGCCATCGCCGCGGCGATCGCCGACATCGAGAACGCGCACGCGGGCGGCGGGACCGAGCTGATGGGCGGCCTCGAGCTCGCGTACAAGATTCCGCGGCAGAGCAAGCAGATGTCGCGCTCGGTCGTCGTCGTCACCGACGGTTACGTCGGCGTCGAGACGCAGGCCTTCCGCTTCATCCGTGAGCGGCTCAACGACGCGAACCTGTTTTCGTTCGGCATCGGCAGCAGCGTGAACCGCGGCCTCATCGAGGGAATGGCGCGCGCCGGTCAGGGCGAGCCGTTCGTCGTGCTGCGCCCGGAGAAGGCCGCCGCCGAGGCGGAGAAGCTGCGCGCGTACATCGAGCAGCCGGTGCTCGCGGGCGTCAGCGTCTCGTTTTCGGGGTTCGACGCGTACGAGGTGGCGCCGCAGCAGTTGCCGGATCTGATGGCGCGCCGGCCGCTCGTGATGTTCGGCAAGTACCGCGGGACGGCGGGCGGCCGCATCGAGGTCAAGGGGCAGAGCGGCGGCGGCCCGATCCGCCAGGTCATCGAGGTCCGCCAGGCCGACGTGCGCCAGGAGAACGCGGCGCTGCGCTGGCTCTGGGCGCGCCGCTGGGTCCAGACGTTCGAGGACGAGCTGGCGATGGGCGCGGGCCAGCCGGCGGAAGACGGCATCACGGCGCTGGGGCTCGACTATCGCCTGCTCACGGCGTTCACGTCGTTCGTTGCGATCGATTCGCAGGTGGTCAACCAGGGCGGCGAAGGAAAGAACGTCCGCCAGCCGCTGCCGATGCCCGAGGGCGTTTCGAACCTCGCGGTCGAATCGCAAGCCAGGCTGTTGCCGATGAAGGCGATGGGCGTGATGGGGAGCGGAAGCGGCTACGGCGCCGGCGGTCTGGGTCACGCCGCGCCCGCCGCCGCGTCACCGGTCGCGCCGGCGCCACCGCCGTCTTCGCGGAAGGGAAGGGCCTCCTACAGCCTGGCGGACGAGGAGCCCGTCGCGAACAAGCATGAGGCCATGGCCGGCAAGAAGGAGGCAAAGGCGAAGGACCGGGGCGACGGGCGCAAGGCGCCGGCGGCACCGACCTGGATCGTGAGCGCCGGGACGTCCGCCACCGTCGGGGCAACGGCGCCGCTGGTCGAGGCGATCCGGGCGGCGCTCGCGGCGGGCCGGGCGCCGTGTCTGGCGGCCTCGGACGCGAGCAAGCCGATCCGCGTTCGCCTGACCATCGATGCGCAGGGCCGGATCGTGCGCGTCGAGCTGGTGACGGGCGACCGCAACGCCGAGAGCTGCCTGCGGGCCGCCCTGGCCGGGCTGTCGTCCGCGACCGTTGCGCACGGCGCGCCGACCGGCACCGTCGAGATCACGCTGCGCGCGCGGAGCTGATGAAGCGGGCGGCCGCCCGTCCGACCCATCGGCACGAACCGAGTGGGCAGATGTCCGGCCGCCAACGGCAGTTTGCTTCATTGACAGCACCGGCCCAACGAGCGCATCGTTTCAGGGGGCGTTTCCTGGAATGACGAGAGTAGACGACGTGTCCTCGAACACCGCGAGCCTGGACCACCGGTTCAACCCAGGTGACAAGCTCGCCGGCCGCTACCGGATCGTGAGCCTGATCGGGGAGGGCGCGATCGGCGAGGTGTACGAGGCGTTCGACGAGGCCCTCGCGGAGCCGCTCGCCCTCAAGACGTTGCGCGCGCAGGTGGCGTCGCAGGCGGTCACGGTCGAGCGCTTCCGGCGCGAGATCCAGCTCGCGCGCAAGGTCACCCACCGCAACGTCTGCCGCACCTACGACCTCGGGCGGCACGAGATGCCCGACGGCAACGTCGTCACGTTCCTGACGATGGAGCTCTTGCGCGGCACCAGCCTGGATCGCTACATGCGCGGGCGCGGGCGGCTGACGACCTCCGAGGCGCTGCCGTTCGTGCTGCAGATGTGCGCCGGGCTCGAGGCGGCGCACACCGCCGGCGTCATCCACCGCGACTTCAAGCCGGGCAACCTGGTGCTGGTCCCCGAGGCGGGCGCCGGCCCCGACGACCCGCAGCGGCTGGTGATCAGCGACTTCGGTCTGGCGCGCCGGCACGGGCTCGGGGAGGAGACCATCACCAGCACGGGCGAATCGCTGGGCACGCCGCTCTACATGGCGCCCGAGCAGGTGCACTCCGGCGTCGAACCGATCACGCCCGCGACCGATCTCTACGCGCTCGGCATCGTCATGTACGAGCTGGTCACCGACGAGATGCCGTTCAAGGGCAACTCGACGACGGTGATGGCGCTCAAGCGTCTCAAGGAACGGCCCGTCTCCCCGCGCGAGGTCATCCCCGACCTGGATCCCCTCTGGGAAGCGGTGATCATGCGTTGCCTCGAACGCACGCCCGCGAAGCGGTACCAGAGCGCCGCGGAGGTGGCGGCGGCGCTGACCGGCGCCGCGCCGACCGCACCCTCCGACGACACGCCCTCCGGCCGCTTCGCCGGCCTGTTCAGCCGCAAGAAAAAAAGCTGACGCGGCCGGCGCGCGCGGCGGACGGCAACCTGGGAGCCGCGCTTCGATCAGCGGCGCCGAATCGCGTGCCGCATCAACGGTCGCTGGAGAGCCGCGCGAGACTGCGTTCGCTCGCGCGCGTCGTCGGGTGGCGCGCGCCAAGCGACGCCCGAAATGCGGCGAGCGCCCGGCGCGCTTCGCTGCGCGCCTCGCTCACGCGACCGCGCTCGCGAAGCAGGAGCGCGAGGTTGTTGCGTGTGATCGCGACGTCGAGATGGCGCGGGCCGAGGAGCCGCAGGTGGATCGCGAGTGATCTTCGATAAAGGGTCTCCGCGATGTGCGGTCGCCGTTGCGCCAGCCGCACGCCCGCCAGCCCGGCGAGGTTGACGCCCACCTCGTAGCTCCGCGCGCCGAACGTGCGACGGAAGTCCGCGATGGCGCGCTCGTAGAGGCGCGCCGCTTCACCGAGCCGGCCCCGCCCCTCGACGATCGCCGCGAGCGCGGCGACGTCGGCAGCCACCAGGTGGTGGCGCGGTCCGAAGGCGCGTATGCGCAGCACGACGGCGCGGCGGGCCGGCGCCTCGGCACGCGCGTAACGGCCGCGCGCGTGCTCGATGCCGCCGAGGTTGTGATAGATGCTCGCGGCGTCGCCGCTCGCGGCCAGGCCGTGCGCGGCGAGGATGCGCAGAGCCCGCCGATAGAACCGCGGCGCCTCCGAATAGCGCCCCTGGTATTTCCGCAACATGCCGACGTCGTTGAGCGCGCCCGCGAGATCCAGATCGCGGGCTCCGAACCAGCGCAGGGCGCGATCCGCCGCGCGCCGTCCGTGACGGTCGGAGATCGCGTACTGCCCGAGCACGCGCTCGACGACACAGAGCGCGCGCCACACCTTCACGCGCAACCGGCGGATGTCGGGATCCCGAAGCCGCGCGTAATCCTCGAGGAGGCTGCTCGCGCGCTCGTAGCAGCGCAACGCGACGGCCCAGCGGTCCCCCATCTCGAGCGCCTGCCCAAGTTCCAGGAGCGCCGCGGCGACGTCCGGGTGCCGCCGCCCCTCGTGCTTCTCGAACAGAGCAACCGCCCGCCGGGCCGCGGCCGCGGCGCCGCGATGATCTCCAACTGCGCGCAGACGTTCCGCTTCCGCGGTCAGCGCGACGGCGCGCGCCGAACCATCCTGCGAGGTCTGCGCTGCTGGCGCCATCTCGTCGCTGTCTCGGGTCCGGGTTGTTCTCATCAGGCTTTGTGTTTTCAGCGCGTTGCGCGGTGTGTAACACCCAAATGTAAGGGCAGGCACGGTTTTTAAATCTTGTTGTCTGATTGTTCCGGAAATGCGACGGTCCGGCTTCTTCGCTGTCGGGAAAAATGGGGCGCTCGGTGGGAAAGACGGAATTTCGATTCGAGGTTCCGTTAGGAGTGCGAGGTGGGGCGCCTTCCGCCCCGGCTTTTCATCGGGGGAACACGTGCAGGACGGTCGCGCCAGCGCACGACCAGCAAGCGTGACAGCCGGCGATCTCGACACAGGCGCGCGGATCGGGCGTTACGTCATCGTCGAGCGCGTCGGCACGGGCGCGATGGGCGTCGTCTACGGCGCGTATGACCCGGAGCTCGATCGCAAGGTCGCCCTCAAGCTGATCAAGCCCGGGCAGGGCGTGAGGGACACGGCGCGCGCGCGCCTGCTCCGCGAGGCGAAGGCCATCGCGCGGCTCCAGCACCCCAACGTCGTCGCCGTTCACGACGTCGGCGTGTTCGAGGACCAGGTGTTCCTCGCGATGGAGTTCGTCGCCGGCGGAACGATCAAGAGCTGGCTGTCCGAAAAAAAGCCGCGCACCTGGCGGGAGATCATCGACGTGTTCGTCGCGGCGGGCCGCGGGCTCGCGGCCGCGCACGCCGCCGGACTCGTCCACCGGGATTTCAAGCCCGACAACGTCCTGCTGGACAAGGAGGGCCGGCCGCGCGTCGTCGACTTCGGCATCGCCCGTCAGGCCGGCGCCGCCGACGACGAGCTGTCGGGCGACACCGGCGATCAGGACGGAACGGCCACGCTGCGCGATTCGGACGCCAAGAACGCGCTCGCGACCGTGACCAAGACCGGCACCTGGGTCGGAACGCCGGCGTACATGGCGCCCGAGCAGTTCCTCGGCGAGCGCGGCGACGACAAGAGCGATCAGTTCAGCTTCTGCGTCGCGCTCTACGAGGCGCTCTACGGCGAGCGTCCGTTCGCGGGCGACGACATGCTGAGCATCTCGGTCAACGTCACGACCGAACAGTTCCGGCCGCTCCCGAAGGATCGCGGCATCCCGACCTGGGTGCGCCGCGTGATCATGCGCGGGCTGAAGGTCGACGCGGCTGGCCGCTGGGAGTCGATGGGGGCCCTGATCCGCGCGCTGGAGAGCGATCCGGCGGTCAAGTTGCGGAGGCGCCTGATCACCGGCGGCGTGATCGCAGCGGGCGCCGCGACGGTGATCGTCCTCTTCGGCGCGTGGCAGGGGGCCTCGCGGCGGCGTGCGGAGCTGGATCGCCAGATCGCGAGCCACGTGGAAGCGGGTCGAAGCGTGGCCGCGACGGCGCGCGCGAAGACCACCGAAGCGCGCGATGTCCGGCAGCGGGCATTCGCCGCGTTCGACGCGATGAAACTGGACGATGGGGAGGCGCTCTGGCGGCGCGCGCGCGCGTTGTTCCCGGCGATCGACGCGGACTTCGACCAGGCCGAGCGAAGCTTCGAAGCGGCGATCACGCTCGATCGATCGCGCCGGCAGGTCATCGACGAGCTCGCCGACGTTCAGGTCGAGCACCTGGCGGTGGCGGAGGACTTCCGGCTGCAAGGGAAGGCGGACATCTTGCGGGAGCGGCTCCGGCTGTCGGACGTCAGCGGCGACAAGCGTCGGACGCTCTCGGCGTCCGGCACGCTGGAGCTCCGGGTGGCGCAGTCGGGCGTGCGCGCCCAGCTGGATCGCTATGAACGCGACCCGGCGACGGGGCGGCGTACGGCGGTCGCGATGCGCTCGATCGCCGCGCCGCAGTCGACCACGGCGCTGCCGTCGGGAACCTACCGCCTCGACCTCGAGGGGCCCGGCCTCGCGCGCGTCAGCTATCCGTTCGAGGTGCGCCGCGGTGAACGGACGATGGTCGATCTATCGATGCCCGCGGAGGCGTCGGTGCCGAAAGGGTTCGCGTACATTGCCCCCGGCGAGTTCTGGTACGGCGACGTCGATGAGCAGCTGCGCACCCAGTTCTTGAGAGCGGTGCCGATTCACAAGCGGCGAACGAGCGGCTATCTCATCGCCCAGCACGAGACCACCTACCGGGAATGGATCGCGTTCCTGAATGCTCTGTCCCCGTCGGAACGGCGGGCGCGCACGCCGCAGGTCACCGTGGCGACGAGAGGGTCGGTCAGCCTCACCGACGCGCCCGAAGGGTGGCAGTTCAGCTTTCAAACCTCGACGCTGAAGTACGTCGCCGCCTCCGGGGAGCCGCTCCGTTACCGCGAGCGCCAGAAACTGTCTCGACAGGACTGGCTGAATCTGCCCGTGGCCGGAGTGTCGTCCGTGGACGCGGAGAGCTACTTCGCCTGGCTGCGGAAGACAGGCCAGGTCCCGGGCGCGCGGTTCTGCAGCGAGCTCGAATGGGAGCGGGCGGCGCGTGGCGCCGACGATCGTCTGCTTCCCCATGGCGACGAGTTGGAAGGGGACGAAGCCAACTTCGACGCGACCTACGGCCGTCTCGACGCCGCCTACGGTCCCGACGCGGTCGGCATGCACCCCGCGTCGCGCAGCCCGTTCGGCATCGACGACATGGCCGGAAATCTTTTCGAGTTCGTCGTCTCGTCGCAGAAGGCAGACGAGATGGTGCTCCGTGGCGGCGCCTACTATTTCGGCGCCGCCACCTGTCGCGTCACGAACCGCGAGCCCGTTACCCAACGGCTGCGCGACGTGACGACGGGCGTGAGAGTGTGCGCGTCAATCGAAGGGAAACAGTTATGAAAAGAATGAGTCCTCAAAGGCGTCGGCTCCTGATCGCAGCTTTCCTGCTCGCCCTTCCGGGCGGCGCCATCGCCGGGATCCAGGTGCAGGGGATCCAGGTGCAAGGGATCCAGGTGCAGGGGATCCAGGTGCAGGGGATCCAGGTGCAAGGGATCCAGGTGCAGGGGATCCAGGTGCAGGGGATCCAGGTGCAAGGGATCCAGGTGCAGGGGATCCAGGTGCAGGGGATCCAGGTGCAAGGGATCCAGGTGCAGGGGATCCAGG
>JADMIO010930516.1_pt1 | contig 16441 bp, 19 predicted proteins | sample 8958161 | NCBI WGS metagenome assembly JADMIO01 (sample SAMN16585339, study PRJNA669376) | soil metagenome | isolation source: Crop rotation soil | place: USA: Cullars Rotation, Alabama | collected 2011
GAGGGATGAGGGATGAGGGATGAGGGATGAGGGATGAGGGATGAGGGATGAGGGAGCTTTTAGAGAGTTTAGGTAGTTTATCCTTTGTGGATAAACCTTCTTAACTTTTCATAAATCGAGTTTAGCGCCCGAAGTTTTAAGTAGTTTGTGACGACGTTCGCGTCGCCACTACGTCGGTCATGGCCGCACTCGACGAGAGTTTCTTTCGCGTGCGCTTCGATCGTCTGACGGTCGCCGAGAAGAAATATCTTCGCGCCATGTCCGACCTCGGCCCGGGTCCGCATCGCTCCGGCGACATCGCCAAGAATCTGAAGCGTTCCGTCACGTCGCTCGGCCCGACGCGGAATCAGTTGATCGTGAAGGGAATGATCTGGAGCCCGAGCTACGGCGACACGGCGTTCACGGTGCCGCTGTTCGACGAGTTCATGCGCCGCATCATGCCCGGCAACGACTGGCGTGACTGAGTGGCGCTCCTACGACGACCGCTGAATCACCTTCTCCACCGACTCGGCCAGCCCGATCACATCCAGCGGTTTGCGCAGCACTTCGCGCACGAGCGCGCAGCGCGAGGCGATCGTTTCGCTGGGGACGTCGCTGGCGGTCGCGGCGGTGATCACGATGACGGTGGGCGGCTGCTCGATCGCCTTTACCGACGGATCGGACGTCAGCGCGTTGAGGGAGTCGAGGAAGTCGACGCCGCTCATCTTCGGCATCATCAGGTCGAGCACGATGACGGCGTAGCGATTCGTCGAGATCTGGTGAAGCGCCTCGATGCCGTCGCGCGCCCCTTGGACGTTCAAGAACGAATGCTGCTTCAGGACCTCCACGAGGAGGCGGCGAATGGTGTCGTCGTCTTCAACCACCAGTACATTCGTTTCGCCCATGGCGGTCGGGATGGAAGCCAAGCATAAAATCCGCCAGATGGAGGGGTGATGGCGACGACGGAAAAGATCAACATCTGGCTTCCGCCCGATCAGGCCGCATGGCTCAAATCGAAGAAGCAGATCTCGGAGACGGTGCGCGCGCTGATCACCGAGGCCATGAACATGGAGAAGCTGGCGGCCAGCGTCAAGAAGGGGAAGCCGAAGCCGTCGAAGAAGAAGTAGCGCGGGCGTCGCGCACCTGCATCATCTGCGCGACGATGCTCACGGCGATCTCGTACGGATGGTTCGTGCCGAGGTCGAGACCGACCGGGCAGAAAAACGCCGACTCCAGCTCCTTCGGCAGCCCCGCCTCGGCGATGTCCCGCTTGAGGATGATCGCCTTCGAGTCGCTGCCGATCACGCCGAGGTAGGGGAACGTGCGCGTCCGCAGAATCTCCAGCAGGATCGGCTTGTCGGTCGTGTGTCCCATCGTCATCAGGACGACGAATGCGTCGTCGGGAAGCGTCTTCACCATCGACGGCATGTCGGACGTGAGCACGCGTTTGAGCTTCGGCGACTGCGGCAGTTTGTCGAGCCACTCCTGGCGCGGATCGATGCAGGTGATGCTGCAGTCGAGATTGACGAGAATCGAATTGAGCGCCTGCGAAATATGGCCGGCGCCGAAGACGACGATGTTCCAGCGCGGCACGTTGAACGCTTCGAAGTAGAGCTTCACGATGCCGCCGCAGGTCATGCCGACGTCTTTGTTGAGATTCCACGACGCGAAGCGGGTCTTGCCGTCGATCTCGCCGCGGAGCATCTGCTGCGCCTCGGCGATCGCCTTCGTCTCCACTTTGCCGCCGCCGACGGTGCCGGAGTGCAAGCCGGCGTTCGTGACGATCATCTTCGCGCCGCGGTCCTGCGGCACGCTTCCCATCGTATCGACGACGGTGACGGTGACGAGCGGCGTGCCGCCCGCCATCAGCTCGCTCAGCGACTCGAAGAATCCAGGCATACGTTCAGGAGCGCTTGCACGCGCTGTTCGCGCACGATGGTCAGCGCGCGCTTGATCATGTTCGGCAGCTCGCGCGGCGACGTCACGCGGATGCCGACGCCGCCGCAGGCCTCCACGATTTTCTCGTACTGCGTCGCGCCTTCGTTGACGACGATGGTCATCATCGGCCGCCGCTGTTCGTGCACGCGCAACGGCGAGGCGTTGACGTACGCGCGATCGCCGGCGATGGCGACGACGGTCACATCGCTCGACGCGTTCAGCGTCTCGCCGATCGGCGCGTCGAACCACGAGTCGGCGACGCGGCGGGGGATGAGCTGCGGATCGGCGCCGTCGTCGTCGTACACGACCACGCGGTCGTCGATGGCCTCGCCGAGGCAGTAGGAGAGGAACTGCCGGGTGATGGTGGGCTTCGCGGCGTCGCCGATGGCGCGGGTCTGCGCGGCCTGCATGACGCGGCGATGCTCGGACGAGAACGCGGCGAAGCGGCCGGCGATGCGGTCGCGGTCGGGCCGGCTCTTGTCGAGCGACGACGTCAGCGCGCGGATGGCCAGCGTCGGATGACCGGCCAGCGTCATCGTGTCGCCGATGCGGACGGCGTCGTCGCCGATGCGGATCACGGCGTCGGACTGCTTCGCGAATGCTGAGGCGTCGAAGCCGAGGTGCATGGCGTGGCGCGTCGGGAAGTTGAAGAACGTGCGCGGCTGCTCGATGACCGGAATGGCGTGGCGATAGGCGAGCTGCACGAGCGCTTCCGGCGCGCCGCGATGGCGGCCGAACGCGCCGGCGACGACGAGCGGACGCTGCGCGGCGTTGACGATCTGCGTCGCGCGCGCGATGGCGTCGTCGGACGGCTGCGTGCTCTGGCTCTCCGATCGCGCGCGCTGCAGATGCGCCCGCAGCGCGCGCGTGAACTCGGCGGGGCGCTCGAGGTTGGAGTAGTGTCCCGCGCCGGCGATCTCGACGAGCTCCGCGGTCGGCATCGCCGCCTGCATCGGCGTCAGATACCCCTCGGTCGGCGTGAAGCGATCCTCGCTGCCGCCGATGAGGAGCACGGGCACGTCGATCATCTCCAGCATGCGGCGGTAGTCGCACTGCAGGAGCGAGTTGTACGACGCGATGTAGATGTGGTGGCTCTTCGCTCCTTCGATCTGGATGGCGCGGTCGACGAGCTCGCGCGGCGCGTCGGGCGCGAACATTTTCGGCACGAGCTCCTTCGCGTTTTCGGCCATCGACATCGACTCGAGCCGCTTCTGCATCCAGGCGCTGTTGGAGTCGGCGTCGGGGAAGCTCGCGCCGGTGTTGGCGAGCGTGAGCGACTGCACGACGTCGCTGCGGCGCTTGAACAGCTCGAGCGCGACCACGCCGCCCATGGAAAGGCCGACCAGATGAGCGCGGCGGAATCCGAGCTTCTCGATGAGCGACAGCGTGTCTTTGGCGAATCCGCCGATCGACACCGCCTCGCGCACCATCGTGTTCTCGATGTCGAACGCGGAGCGGCCGTGGCCGCGCAGGTCGTACGCGGCGACGGTGTAGCGGTCGCCGTCGAGCGCTTCCATCTGGTGGTACCACATGGTGTGATCGGCGCCGACGGCATGGAGAAAGACGACCAGCTCGTCGCCGCGTCCCTTCGTGGCCACGAAGACGCGCGCGCCGGTGGAGAGCTCGATCTGTCGTGACTCCATCGCCGGATTCTACGTCGTAGGTACTATGAGCAGAATGATTGCCCTTCTTCTTGCGCTTCCGCTCTACGCCGACACGCTGACCGACGTGAAGTCGGCGCTGCACACTCTGGGGGCGACGCAGCCGGCGCGCGCGTTGTATGAAACGAAGTCGGCCAACGTCGCCAAAGGGCGTTTCTTCGATCAAGACGTGACCACGAGCGGCTCCGCCGAAGCGCGCATCGACGACAACGGACTGACGCTCACCTATCCGCGGGCGTTTCTCGAGCGCGCCGCGGCCCAGCGCGATGCCAAAGGCGACGATACGAAGCAGCGCGCCGCCGACATCAGCGCGACGCGCATCGCCGAGATGCTCGACTACGCCCCCGCGCTCGCGGCATTGCTCGACCGCGCCAGCGTCGTCGAAGACCGCACCGGCTCGTTCAACGCGCAGCCGGTGCGCTTGTTGGTGTTGAACATCCGTCCGCGCGAGAACTCGCGCGTGAAGTCAGGCCACGTCGACATCAAAGTCGATCGGCTCGCGCTCTGGATCGGCGCCGACTCCATTCCGCTGTACGGCGAGCACACCGTGAAATTCAGCGCCGGCATCCTCTTTCTCAAGGCCGACGGCGAATCGACGGAGAAGACCACGTTCCTCCGCCGCGATGATCGCCTCGTCGTCGTGCGCGAGGAGCACAGCGACTCGAGCGCCGGAATGGGACAAACGTCGCACAACACGCAGACGGAGACGATCACGCTGCGGTGATCACCAGCCGTTGCGCGCGCGCAGCGACGTGATGTGCGCGACGTGATGGCGCGAGTGCCAGCCGTACATCTGCACGAGCCAGTCGAGGTTCACCGGGCCGTGCTCCGGATGGACGAAGGCGCGCGCGAAGTCGTCGTCGCGCATCGCGTTCATCACCGCGATCCAGCGCGCCGTGACGCTGTCGAGCAGCGTCAGCGAGGCGTCGATCGGACCGCGCGAGTCGGCCAGCTCCGCCCACCGCGCTTCGTCGTACGGCTTGATCGTCGGATTGTCCTCGGTCAGCGCGAACTTGAGACGGATGTACGCGTGGAGGTGGCTGTCCGGCACGTGATGCACGACCTGGCGCACGGTCCAGCCGCCGTCGCGGTACGGCGTGTCGAGCTGCTGCTCGCTCAGATTCGCGACGGCCGCGCGCATGTTGCGCGGCGCATCGCCGATCGCGCCGATCAGCGCCCGGCGCTCATCGGCGGTGATGCTCTTGCGTGCTTCGAAAGGGCCGACGGGATAGCGCAGATCGCTCATCCGTCGATTCTAGTGTGCGCCCCTCCGTAATAGCTCTTCACCGCTGCAACATATTCGACAGCTTCCTGCGTCGCGCGCGGGCCGACTTTCGCCACCAGCTCCGGACCGGCGTTGTACGCGGCGAGCGTCATATCGATGTCGCCGTGAAAACGGTCGAGCAGCGTGCGGAGGTACTTCGTCGCCCCGAAGACGTTTTGCTTGGCGTCGAACGAATCCTTCACTCCCAGCGCCCGCGCCGTCTTCGGCTTGAGCTGCATGATGCCTTCGGCGCCGATGCGCGAGACCGCATTCGCGTCGAAGCGCGACTCGCGGAACGCCATCGCCGCGACGAGGTTCGGATCGACGCGAAACGCCTTCGCCGCGTCGCTGATGATGCCGGCCAGGTACTGCGGCACCGGAAGCGGAAACGCATTCGCGTTCAGCTCGGCCGCATGCGCCATGGGCGTGAGAGACAAAGCGAGCACTGCAGAAACGAGGAGTTTCTTCATCGTCGATCTGATCCTTTCGTTGGGAGTGCTGCTTAAAACAGATCGACGATGGCGATACTTTCCGGATGAGCCGCGATTTACTTCTTATCCGGCGATCCGAACTCGTCCGCGTCCTCCGGCCGCCGGCTGCCGAGGTTGTCGAGGTGCTCCGGCTTCTCCGACCCCATCGACTTGGAGCCTGATCGTCCGGCGCCCATGTGTCCGCCGCTCCTGTGGCGACGGCTCGGCTCGGCGGGTTGATTGCTGCTGCCGCGGTTGCCCGCGCGGGTGTTCTGATTGTTGTTCCTGGTCATGACGCCTCCTGATTCAGGAGACATGCCGTTATGATTCGCCACCGATGAGCTACGTCATACGCGATTGGCTTGCCGCGGCGACGCGCTGGGCGCATGTGTTCGCCGCGATCATGTGGGTCGGTCAGACTTACTTCTTCACCTGGCTCGACCACACGTTTCACAAGGAACGGCAGGTGTGGATGGTCCACAGCGGCGGCTTCTACATCGTCGACAAACAGAAAGAGCCGAAGCTGCTCGATCAGACGCTGCACTGGTTCCGGTGGGAGGCGGCGTTCACATGGATGAGCGGCGTCCTGCTGCTGATCCTCGTCTACTACACCGGCGGGATGATGATCGACAAAGACGTGCGCGACCTGTCGCTGCCGGTGGCGATCGCCATCAGCGTCGGCGCGATCATCGCCGGCTGGATCATCTATGACCTGATGTGGATCTCGCCGCTGGCGCGCAACGAGATCGCGCTGAATGTCTTCTCGTACGTGCTGCTCGTCGGCGCGATCTACGGATTCAGCCGGATCTTCGCGGCGCGCGCCGCGTACATGCAGACCGGCGCGATGCTCGGCACGTTCATGGCCGCGAACGTCTGGATGCGCATCCTGCCCGCGCAACGCCAGCTCATCGCCGCGACGAAGGCGGGAGAAGCGCCCGACATGCGCCTGGCCGAGCGCGCCAAACATCGCTCCAAGCACAACACGTTCATCGTGCTGCCGGTCGTCTTCATCATGCTCAACTACCACATGCCGACGGTGACGTTCGGCTACAACTGGATCGCGCTGTCGGTGATCGTCCTGATCGGCTGGGCCGTCGCGGCCATCATTCGGAAGGCCTGATGATGAAGACGTCGCTTTCCGATCAGGAGATCCGCACCGCCGCCGCGCCGCTGGAGGCGTCGCTGGCGAAATTCGCGAGGCGCTTTCCGGGAGAGTCGGGGGCGCGGCAGCCGGTGCACACGGTGTATGGCGGCGCGCAGCTTTTCAAATCGAACACGACCCAACGCCTTGGCGAGCTCGCACTGCGCTCGCTCGAGCAGTACGCGCCCGATGCCGCGACACTCGCCGCGGCGATCGGCCTCGATCCCGCGCATGCGGACGTCGTCTACGCGCGCGTCGTGGAGAAACTGAAGCGCGAGCCGGTGGAAGACTTCCGCATCGACTTCGAGGACGGCTACGGCAATCGTCCCGACGACGAAGAGGACAACGACGCGTCGCTGCGCGCGAAAGAGCTCGCGGCGGGAATGCAGAACGGCACCGTCTCGCCGTTCACCGGCATCCGCATCAAGCCGTTCTCGGCCGAGCTGATGCGACGCGGCATCCGCACGCTCGACATCTTCGTCACGTCATTGCTCGAAGCAGCCGGCAAGCTGCCTCCGTGGTTCGTGATCACGCAGCCGAAGATCCAGCTGCCCGAGCAGGTCACGCTGCTCATCGATCTCTTCGAGCGGATGGAGCAGAAGCTCGGCCTCGCCGAAGGCTCGCTGAAGATGGAGTTCATGATCGAGACGACGCAGTCGATCCTGAACGAGCGCGGCGGATCGAATCTCCCGCTCTTTCTCGAAGCGGCGCGCGGGCGCTGCGTGGCCGCGCATTTCGGAACGTACGACTACACGGCCAGCTGCAACATCACCGCGGCACATCAGCGGATGGATCATCCGTCGTGCGACTTCGCGCGGCAGAACATGCAGGTCGCGTACAGCGGCACCGGCATCTGGCTCTCCGACGGCGCCACGAACGTGATGCCGATCGGCGATCGCACGACGGTGCATCGCGCCTGGCGCCTGCACGTCGATCACATCCGCCACTCGCTCATCAACGGCTACTACCAGGGTTGGGATCTCAATCCCGCGCAACTGCCGACGCGCTACGCGGCCGTCTATTCGTTCTTCCTGGAGAATCTTCCGGCGGCGACGGAGCGCCTGAGCAACTTCATCCAGAAGGCGGGACAGGCCACGCTCGTCGGCGACGTGTTCGACGACGCAGCGACCGGACAAGGGCTGCTCAACTACTTCATCCGCGCGCTCAACTGCGGCGCGATCACGGAGCAGGAAGCGCTGGCCACGGGCCTCACGCTCGACGAGCTGCGCAGCCGCTCGTTCGTGAAGATCCTGCAGGGCCGGCGCGACGCCGCTAGCGGTGCTGCGGCGGCGCCAAAATGATCGGCAGCGTCGCCACGCCGAGCGCGACGAGTCCCGCGAACACGATCACGCCGAACATGAACCACGAGCCGGCGACGGAGTCGAGCTCGGCGATGTTCGGATCGCTGCGCAGGTAACGCACCGCGACCTTCTGTCCGACCGTGTACGGATTCGGGCGCTCGCCGCGCGCGGACTCGAATCGGAACGTCGTGCCGTCGATCTTGAACTTCACGATCGGCATCTCGAACGACTTGCGCGCGACGTCCCCGGAGAAGCTCTCCGACTTGAACGCCACGATCTCCCCTTCGGTCACCACGCCTTCGGTTTTCCAGCGGCGGTTGTTGCGCCACACCGCCGCCGCCGCGCGCAGCATGTAGAAGCCGGCGATGGCGAAGGCGAGCGAGAAGCCGATGCGGCCGAGGAGAACGCCCGTCGTCATCAGCTTCCCCGGTAGGTCGAGTAGCCGTACGGACTGACGAGCAGCGGCACGTGATAGTGCTGCTCCGCGTCCTCCACTTCGAACGCGATCACGACCTCGGGGAAGAACGTCTTCCCCTCGCCGAAATACGCGCCGGTGCCGAAGGTCAGCCGATAGAGTCCCGCCGTCAGCGGCTGCTCGAGCAGCGTGCGGCAGCGGCCGTCGCCGTCGGTCTCGCCGCGGCCGGCCAGCGTCCAGTAGTTGCCGTCGTGCCGCTCCAGCGTGACGCTGACGCCGGCAGCGGGACGGCCGCGCGAGGTGTCGAGGATGTGGGTGGTGATTCCGCTCATTCGTTTGTCATCCCGAGCGTCGGCGAGGGATCTGGGCGGCCGGGTGCCGCAGTGACGCGCCCCTCCGCCCGGGCCCCTCGCTCACGCTCGGGGTGACGGGCATCATGACACGATCTTCAGCAGGCGCAGTCTCGTGATCTTGCGCTGCTCCTCCGCGGCGACGCGCAGCTCCGTCTTCGGGTCGTTGATCATCCGCTCGCGGGCGATGGCGAGCATCTCGTCGGCCGACTTGCCGGTCGCGCAGACGATGTAGATGTGGCCGAAGTGCTCTTCGTATTTCTGATTCACCTCGGCGAGCGCGGCCAGCGTCTCGACGCTCGCGCGCGCCGCGCCCGACTGCTCCTCCGACGCCCACTTCTGCTCGACCTTCTTCTCGCCGATCTTCGGATGCGCGGCGAACGCCTCGAGCCAGTCGCGCTCGTGCAGCGCGTTCCAGACCTCGTCCGCCTTCGCCAGCACGTCATCGTACGGACGCGCTTCGAGCATGCGCCGCACCCACTCGTGCGATCCGCAGCAGCTGAGCAACTCGCGCTGCGCGACATCGTCGGTGCGCGTGTTGAGATGGCGCGTCGCCGCGGCGGCGCGTCCGCGCTCGGTCGCCCGTCCCCACACGCGCAGCCGGCTCACCCCACCGTCGGGAAAGACGTTGAGGCGCAGATGCGTGGCCGGCCCGTTCACTTTCAGCTCGTCGACGAACATGTGCCGCGTGTGCGCCTGCAGCTTCATGCGCGGCAGGAGCTCATGCCACTCGCGTCCGTCGGTCGAGGCATCGATCGACGCGGTGTCGGGATAGTTGCCTTTGAAGTGATTCGTGTCGATCTCGATGCGGCGGACGACGCCTTCGGTCGTCAGCTTCACGATCACCCAATCGTGTCCCGGTCCGCGGCGGCGGCGCGTTTCCCATCCGTCGCTCATGTTGTGGGCGCGTCCGGGCATGATCAGGTTGTGCTTCGGGCCGAAGAACATGTCGCTGCACGTCAGCACTTCGCCGCCGTTCTCGACCGCGGCGAGGTCGACCTCGTTGGCGAGGCCGCCGGCGCGATGCCAGTCGGGAACGATGACGCCGTGCACGCGCAGCCGGGCCACGCCGCCGTCGGGATAGATGTGGAAGCGCAGATGCGTGACGGCGATCGACGAGTGGATGTCGAAGTGATTCTGCGAGTCGCCTTTCAGCGCCGACTTCGGCAGGATCTCGATCCACTGCGCGCTGCGCAGCGCGTCGACGTCGCTCTCCGGCGTCATCGCGCACGCTTCGATCGAGCAGTGATCGGGATAGTTTCCTCGGAAAAAAGCCGTGTCGACGACGACGCCCTTCACAACGCCCGGCGCGCCGAGGCGGAGGATGGCGAAGTCGTGTCCGGGAGTGCGCTTGCGGCGGCTCTCCCATCCGTCCATCCACTTGCCGCGGTCGGTGTACTCGTGCTCTTTCCACACCGGCGCGTGCGGCTTGAGGAGGTTCTCTTTCTCGGCGAAGAAGTCGTCGGTGGCGTAGAGCACCGAGCCGCCGAGCCTCTCGGAGGCGAGATCGATCAGATCGCGGAAGTCAGCCATGTTCCGATGGGGTCTCCGATGTGCGCGCCATCCTCCCACACCTTGCGCCCGCGCACGAACGTGGCGCGCACGCGGCCGTCGAGTGTCTCGCCTTCGTACGGCGTGACTTTGTGGCGATGCTCGACGACCTCCGGCGTGATGGTGATCTGCGCGCCCGGATCGAAGACGACGATGTCGGCGTCGTAGCCCGCTTTCAGTTTTCCTTTGCGATGATCGAGGCGCGCGATCGACGCGGGGCCTTCGCTCATGAGCCGCGAGATCTCGTCCAGTTTGATGCCGCGTTTTTTCGCCTCGGTCCAGAGAATCGACAGCCCGAATTGCAGCGACGAGATGCCGCCCCACGCCCGCTCGACGTCGCCTTCGCGCAGCTTCTTCAGCTCCGGCGTGCACGGCGAGTGATCGCTGACGATGCCGGCCAGCGCGCCGTCGCGCACGCCGCGCCAGAGCTGCTCGCGATTGCGTGCTCGCGAATCGGCGGCGCGCATTTGTACTCCGGCGCGCCGTCCGGGATCGACTCGGCTTCGAAGTGGAGGTAGTGGAACGTCGTCTCCGCTGTGACGTGCTTGCCGACAAGCGGCAAAGCGTTCGAGGAGGACAAGTGGACGATGTGCGCCGGCGTCTCGATCGCGTTCGCGAGTCGCGCCACGAGCGCGATCGCGTCATCTTCCATCTCGTGCGGCCGCGATCGGAGATACGCGCCATACGACGCTCCCGCCGGCGGCGGCGCATGCTTTTCCACCTCGGCATGAATCAGCAGCGGCGCGTTGCTGCCGCGCATCGCGCGCAGCGCCTCTTCGAGCTCACCGGCGTCGAGATGCTTGAACTCCGGCACTCCGGAGTCGATCAGGAAGCACTTGAAACCGAGCGCGCCGCGGCGAAGCATGTCGCGCAGCGCGCCGGCATTGCCCGGCACGGCGCCGCCCCACAGTCCGACGTCGACGCGGCACTTGCCGCTCATCGCTTCCGCTTTCGCCATCAGCGCCGCGACGCTGGTCGTCGGCGGAATGGAGTTGAGCGGCATGTCGACGATCGTCGTCACGCCGCCCGCCGCCGCCGCCCGCGTGGCCGTGTCGAATCCCTCCCACTCCGTCCGCCCCGGCTCGTTGACGTGCACGTGCGAGTCGACGACGCCCGGCATGAGCACGAGATCGCCGTAGTCGATGACGCTCTCGTCGACGTCGTCGTAGTCGCTGATGCGCGCGATGCGCTCGCCGTCGATGTGGATCGACGCGGCGCCGTGGCCGAGGACGTTGCGGGAGCGGAGGATCACGCCGCGGATGCTACCAACGCTGGAAGCGCCAGGCGAGACGGGCCGCGCCCGATGAGGAGGCTAGGCTGCATCCGGCTTCTTGTACGTGACAATGCCGATCGCCATTCGCGTATCGTCAGGATTCGGGCGGCCCGCGAAGACGATCCGACTGCCGTCCGACGACCACTTCGGATGTTGCGCGCCGATCGATGGGTCGGTGATTTGCTCGATGACCTGTGTGTCGATGCTGATCACGTAGATTGCGTAGCCCCGAAGGCTGCGGTTCGACTCGAAAGCGATGCGCGTCCCGTCGGGAGACCACCATGGCGCTCGCCCTTGATGGTCACCGTCCAGCTTGTGCGCAGACGTCTTGCTGTCGGCGAGGTAGAGGACATTTTTCCTCTGATCGTATGGCTGCCCCGTCTTTTGTCCGGGAAAGACGAGACGTCCATCGACCGGCGAGACGCTCGGCATGCCGGCGTAGAGGTCGTCGGGCATCAGCCGGTCGATCGTGTAGCCGGAAGCGTTGATCGCGCAGTCATACGGCGCCTTGTTGTTGGTGTTCATCACGGCCATCCGCTGCTCGTCGGCGTACCAGGCCGAATAGCACATGCCGAAGGTCGGGGTGAGAACCTTGGCGGTTCCGCCGTTGGGAGTGACCAGCCAGATGTAGCCGTTGCTCCCGCTCGCATTGTCGGTGAGCGTGACCATGCCGCTGCTCTTCGCGACGTCCGCGCGCGTCTGCGCCTTCAGATCGTTCGGCGGGTGCTCGATGAACAGCGCCGGAGGATCGGGCGATCCGAGCTCGTATTCATAGAGGATCGGGATCTTGGTGTTGACGTCGGTGTGCTCGTAGATGACGGAACGGTCATTCGGCGTGAAGACGGGACGGTAATCGGTGTAGCCGTCGATGAACGGCAGCCATTCGATGTCCGTCATGAATGCCTCCTATCCCGCGGCGGCGAGCTCGGTCTTTCGCGCGTACTGCGTCAGGCGCATCAGGATCTCTTCGCCCGTCGCCGGCGCGTTGATCTTCGCTCCGCCGAGGGCGTTCTTGATGGCCATGAAGACAGAGATGGCGAGGAGCAGCGGCGGCTCGCCGACCGCTTTGCTCGAGCGGATGTTCAGCGGATTCTCGACGTCGATCCAATCGACGTTGAACACCTCGGGGACGTCGCCGATGTTGGGGATCTTGTATGTCGTCGGCGAGTGGGAGAGGAGATTGCCTTTGGCGTCCCAGCGCAGCTCTTCGTTGGTAAGCCAGCCCATGCCCTGGATGAAGCCGCCGGTGATCTGGCCGCGGTCGATGCCGGGATTGATCGGCTTGCCGATGTCCATCAGCAGATCGCTGCGCAGCACGCGCATGTGGCCGGTGAAGCGGTCGATCGACACTTCCGAAATCGCCACGCCCTTCGTGTAGTAAAGGAACGGGACGCCGCTCCCTTTTTCCGGATTCCAGTCGATGCCTTGCGTCGCGTAGAACCCGCGCTCGCCGAGGGAGACGCGGCGGACGTAGGCGAGATGCAGCAGGTCCTTCCACACCAGCCGCAGCTCGGGACGGCGATTGTCGTAGATCAAGCCGTCTTCGAAGACGATGTTGCCGGCGTACGGCTCGATATCGCCGACGCGCCTGGAGATCTCGACGGCGGCCACGTCGACGAGGCGGGCGCGAATTTTTCTGCAGGCGTCGGCGGCGGCGCTGCCGTTCAGGTCGGCGCCGCTCGATGCCGCGGTCGCGGAGGTGTTGTTGTTCTTCTCCGTCGACGTGGTCATGACGATGACGAGATCGGGATCGATGGAGAACTCGTCCGCGACGATCTGCTTGATCTTCGTGTTGACGCCTTGTCCCATCTCCGTCGCGCCGGTCGAGACCTGGATCGAGCCGTCGAGAAAGATGTTGACGAGCGCGTTGGCCTGGTTGAGGAACTTCGTGTTGAACGAGATGCCGAACTTCACGGCGGTGCAGGCGATGCCGCGCAGCTCCGTCTTCGACGCCGCGTTGAACTGCTTCACCGCCTCGGCGCGCTTGCGGTAATCGGCGCGCTCGGTGAGCTCGTCGAAGAGGCGCGGCAGCGTGTTGTTGTCGACGATCTCGCCGTACGGCGTGACGTTCTTCTCGCCGATGCCGTAGACGTTGCGGCGGCGGACGTCGAGCGCGTCGATGCCGAGGTAGGCGGCGATCTCCTCCATGATGTTCTCGATCGTGATCACGCCCTGCGGTCCGCCGAATCCGCGGAACGCGGTGTTCGGCGGATAGTTCGTGCGGCAGACGATGCCGGTGATGTCGGCGTTCGGAATCCAGTAGGCGTTGTCGATGTGCGTCATCGCCCGCGCCATGACCGCGGTGGAGAGGTCGGCGTACGCGCCGCCGTCGGAGAAGAGATCCGCTTTCAGTCCGGTGATGACGCCGTCGCGCGTGAAGCCGACCTTGTAGTCGTTCTGGAACGGATGGCGCCCGCCGGTGACGCACATGTCGTCGTCTTTGTTGTAGACGAGGCGCGCCGGGCGCTTCGTTTTCAGCGCGACGACCGACGCGATCACGGCCGGATGCGTGGCCTGGCACTCCTTGCCGCCGAACGCGCCGCCCATCCGCTTGGTGACGACGGTGACCTGATTGATGTGCAAGCCGAGAAGGTGGGCGATGACGTGCTGCACTTCGCTCGGGTTCTGCGTCGAGGAGTGGACGACGAGCGAGTCGTTCTCGCCCGGCACCGCAATCGCGGCCTGCGACTCGAGGTAGAAGTGGTCCTGGCCGCCGTTGATCCACGTCCCTTCGATGACGTGCTCCGCCTCGGCGATGGCGCGCTCGGCGTCTCCGCGGCGGATGTGGCGCGTCGGTCCGATGAATTCTTTCTTTCGCTTGGCGTCGTCGATCGTGAAGATCGGCTCGAGGTGTTCTATCTCGATCTCGATCGCCTGCTTCGCTGCTCTGATGGTGTCGCGATTCTCGGCGGCGATGATCACGATCGGCTGGCCGATGAACGTGACCGTGTCCTCGGCCAGCAGAATCTCATCGTCGATGATCGGCCCGAAGAGATTGCAGCGCAGGTCGCGATGCGTGAAGAGGGCGACGACGCCGTCGAGGCCGCGGGCGCGGTCGAGGTTCAGCGAGCGGATGCGGCCGTGCGCGACGCCGGACCAGAAGAAGTCGACGATGACTTCGTTCCTGAGCGGCGGCATGTCGTCGATGTAGATCGACTCGCCGGTGACGTGACCGCGCGCGGAGTCGTGCGGGATGTTGCGGCCGACGATGTTCATCTGTTTGTCATTCCGAGCGTGAGCGAGGAATCCGGCGGATGGGCGCGCCCTGCCGCCCAGGCCCCTCGCTCACGCTCGGGGTGACAACTCATCGTAGTAGAACTTCATCATGATGTTCTCCGCAAGCTGCAGCCGGTAATCGCGCGAGCCGCGGACGTCGCCGATCGGCGCCACTTCCCCGCGGGCGATGCGGCCCGCTTCTTCGAACGTGTCGCTGGCGATCGACTTGCCTGCGAGGTATGACTCGGTCTTCGGCAGCCGCATCACGACCGGCGCAACGCCGCCGTATGCGATCGTGGCCTGTTCGATGTGCGAGTTCGAGACTTTCAGGCGGATGGCGGCGGTGAACGCGGAGATGTCGAGGTCGCGGCGGCGCGAGACTTTGTACAGGCGCACGCGGTCGTCGCGCACGATCGGCACGCGGACGCGCGTGATGATCTCGTGCGGCTGCATGTCGAACTGCTTGTATCCGCGATAGAAGTCGCCGACGGCGACAGTGCGCGTACCGTCGACGCTCGCCAGCTCCAGCGTTGCGCCGGAGACGAAGAGATACGGCAGCGTGTCGCCGATCGGCGAGCCGTTGGCGATGTTGCCGGCCAGCGTGCCGGCGTTCTTGATCTGCGGCGAGCCGAAGATGTTGAGGATGCGGTGCAGCTCCGGGATGCGGTCGCGGGTGAAGTTCTCGAGCTGCGTGAGCGTGACGTTCGCGCCGACGACGATGGCGCCGTCGTCTTCGCGCAGTTCGTAGAGGTCGCGCAGCTTCGCCAGCGACATCATCGCCGGCGCGCTGTAGGAGCGCTTGTTGATCCAGACGCCGACGTCGGTCGCTCCCTGCACGATCGTGCAGGGCTTGAACTTCCGCTTGAACGACACTGCTTCGTCGAGCGTCGACGGCGCGAAGAATGTGCGGCCGTCCTCCTCGATCAGCACGTCGTCGTTGTCGTCGATGGTCTGCGGATAGAGCTCGCGCATCTTCTGCATCGACGCGCCGTCGACGGCGCACGCCGCTTTGATGATCGGCTCGTAGCCGGTGCAGCGGCAGAGATTGCCGACCAGCCCGGCGCGCGCACACGGCTCATCGACACGATCGCGATTCTCGAAGAGTCCGGTCATGGCGACGACGAAGCCGGGCGTGCAGTAGCCGCACTGCGCGCCGTGGCATTCGATCATCGCCTGCTGCACGGCGTTCATCTTCAGCCCTTCGACGGTGACGATCGAGGCGCCGTCGAGCTGGAAGACCGAGAGGATGCACGAGTTGATCGGAACGAAGTCCTCGCCTTTGCGGATGAGCACGGAGCACGCGCCGCAGTCGCCTTCCTCGCAGACGATCTTCGTGCCGGTGGCGCCGAAGTCGTAGCGCAGGTAGTTCGACAGCGTCGTGAAAACGGCGCGTCCGCGGACGTCATGCTGCCGTCCGTTGATGAGTAACCGGATGTGGTCGCGCATCTCGCGTTAGGGAGCGACGAGTCCTTTGTACGTGTCGGGCCTGCGGTCGCGGAAGAACTGCCACGTGTGGCGCACTTCGCGAATCTTGTCGAGGTCGCATTCCGCGGTCACGAGCGCGTCTTCGTCGCGCTTGGCCACGGCGAGGAACTGCCCGCGCGGATCGACGAAGTAGCTCTGTCCGTAAAACTCGCCGATGTTCCACGGCGCTTCGTACCCGACGCGGTTGATCGCGCCGACGAAGTATCCGTTCGCCACCGCGTGCGCCGGCTGCTCGAGCTTCCACAGGTACTCCGAGAGTCCCGCGACCGTCGCCGACGGATTCATGACGATCTCCGCCCCATTGAGTCCCAGCTCTCGCGCCCCCTCGGGGAAGTGGCGGTCGTAGCAGATGTAGACGCCGACCTTCGCGTAGCGCGTGTCGAACACCGGATAGCCG
>JADMIO011283469.1_pt1 | contig 16440 bp, 16 predicted proteins | sample 8958161 | NCBI WGS metagenome assembly JADMIO01 (sample SAMN16585339, study PRJNA669376) | soil metagenome | isolation source: Crop rotation soil | place: USA: Cullars Rotation, Alabama | collected 2011
GTATCGATTTCAAGAACCCGATCCTTATCAGTTCGCTGGGATTCACAGGCGCAGCGCGCTTAGGCACAGTGACCGACCGCAATAAACATCTTACAGGCGATGCGACGATAGTGGTTGATATCACCAAGCCTACCAACAGCCTCATCGATATCACCATGAGGAACATGACCATCATGGCCATGATCGAAGCTTTTATAGATAATGCCAATATACAGGGTCAGCTTCGCACCATGCTGAACACAGGACTGGATAATGTAAGAGTACTGGTAGTGCCGGTGGATGGTATGCAGGCATTCGGTAAAACATATAATAAAGGTGTAGCGGTGAGTGGACAGCTATCGCTTGGAGGTATCAAAGCCAATGGAGATTTTAGCATGAATGAAAGTGGTATTTCCGGTGCAGGTTCGATGGATGCCATCAACTGGGGCAATGGCGCGTTTATTTTATCCGGTCGCACAACAGACAGACCGCAATTCAATTTTTCTTATACAAAAGGTTCAGTGCCCTCATTATTTATTGATGGAAAAATAAGTCTCCTGGGTATCAGCAGTGAAACAACTGCATCTATGGATGCAACAGGCTTTTCTTTTACTACAACCGGCAAGATCGCCAATATGTTTGAAGCTACGCTGGAAGGCAAGGGCAGTTTTACGGAATCTTCGAAAGGAATTTATGTTAGAGCAGTACTACGAAACGATTTTGTTTCGCAGTTAAACGAAATGGTTACCGGTAAGATCAATGAAGCCATTCAGTCTACAAAGAACACCTTGCAGGCAACGCGCACCAAACTGTTGAATGCACAGAATGATCTGAAATATATTGATGATCAGATAGCCAGCAGAACGCAAATGTTACAGGGACAAAAAGCCGCCGATGTTCAAAAGATACGAGATGAAGCCATCCGGCAGATGAATGAAAAACAGGCTTTCATCAATACCTGCCTGGCAAACAATGCCACCAGTCAAAAACGACTCGCTGAATTGAAGTACTGGTATGATGAATTCGAAAGACAGGCATTGTATACAGCCATCACTTCGAACAATGCTGCCATAGAATCAGCCAGGGCCGCGTACGCTGCATCACTGGCCGTTGTGAATACTACTGCCGATGTGGTGCAGGCTTTTCCCAATGATGCTGAACTCTTACGCTTGTATGGTGAAAAAGCAACAAAACAAATCACGCTCTCGCTCGCGCTTGCGGGTGTTGATGTTGCAGAAGGTGTTTCAGTCACCACATTAGAAACCGCCAAATTTGTTGTGAATGGCACCTTAGGCGGAGTCTTCGATATCAAGTCGGCCGAATTTGCCGGCACTTTTGGATTGAGCAATCAATACAAAATAAATACAGCCTTGAATTTCACGCTGGCTGGTAAACCCTACAACCTGGCGACAGAGCTCGATTTCACCAACCTCGCAACCAGTGCGGGTAAAATTGCACAGGATATTTTCAGCAACAACCTCATCAAACCCGGCTTTGCAACAACCTTTGCTGCAGACCTGAAGAAACCTATCTCTAATATCTCCATGGTGTCCGCACCAAAGAACCTGGAAGCAGGAACTACAACGTTGCCAGTTGTAAAACCCATTACTTCAGTGCCTGCCATGAACGTTCCTGTTGTTACATCTGCTACAACGGATTGGGGTAATCGCTTTTATCGTATTGAAAATTTCTGGCAGCCCGGCCAACGTATCAATAATGAAATGGGGCCGCTGGTTGCCTCCATAATCCAGGACGGCGCATGGAGCGCGCAGTGGGTGATCAAGCCTGTTCCCGGCACTGAATATTTCTGGATAGAAAATCGCTGGAAGGGTGGCAGGTTGAATGTGGAAGCGGGGCCGTTGGCATTAGGTCCTGTGCAGGATGGCGCCTGGAGTGCGCATTGGATGTTGAAAAAAATAGGTACGGATGTGTATTGGATTGAGAATCGCTGGAGAGCCGGGCAGAGGATCAATGTGGAGAATGGGAAGTTGGAGAGTTTGCCTATCGGGGATGGCGCGTGGAGTGCGAGGTGGTATATTAAGCCGGTTCAATAAGAGCTTTTACTAAAAATTAATTCACCACAACTAAGGCATGACAATATGGGGGCAATTTAGAACTAATGTTTGCTATCAACACATGTCTCATGTCGTTCAAACCTATGTTGTACTATTTCATTAATCGGGTTTATGGTAATCTTGCCATGAAATCAATTGCCCTGTTGTTGCGTCAATAATTTTTCTTGAACGAGATGACACTTTTGCCACTGTTCTCCTTTTCTCTGTGCTTGCATGCGGTAACGTTCCTTTAATCACCCAATAATAGCTTTTCTTATTATAGGGCTTCTCAAAGCTTGAAGTAAGATTTTCGGGATATAATATGGAGTCTTTGATTGCTATCTTGATAGCGCTATCCCTATTAATGAATTTGCAATACCTGTCTGTTAAAATGCAAGTTGGGATGGAGTTTAGACCGGATATAATTATTTTTTTGTTTTTTTGTTTATTTATCGAAACCCCAAATGCAAAAGTGTCATTTAAGGTCTTTGAATAAAAGTTGTACGTAAAGAATAACGGTTTCATTTTTACTTTTTCGAACTTAACATTTTCAAAATTCGGAGACCACGTTTCTGTGCCGTAAATATCAAAATATCTAACATCCTGACATCTCATCATATTTAATATTGAGCTGTCAAAATATTTGGAAATTTCTTTGTCAACAATGATTTTATAGTCAGCTATGCTTACTTGAGATAAAGAATAGAAAGACTTAGCAATAATAATTATAATTAGAAAAGTTTGTTTCATTTGTATTGTACAACTTTTAGGGCACGGCGATCTGGTCGCAATTTAGTACAAATGATTTGGTTTGAACAATGCACACATATCGTGAGGCAATCGAGCTAGTCCGTTACAGCAACTAATTTAATATCATATTTATCAATAATTAATTTCGCTGTGGTGATTACATCTGCTGCTTTAATTTTTAAAGTATCGCTAGAAGGAATTATTATTTTACGAATTAAACTTTTCTTATCTTTTATAGTGCTTTCCATTATTTTAAAGATCTCAGGATAATCATAGTTATAAAGCCTGTCTAAAAATTTAAACATGTCCAGAGCCTTTTCTTTATAGCGAAGCGTACTATCAATTTCATTTACTTCTAAAACTAAATTTTCAGCTTTTTTATTTTCGCTTTTTGCGTCTTCAAGTAAATGCTTTAGTTCATCCAATTTAATTAATGGATTGTCTTTAAGTAAAAAAGAATCCAAAACAATTGCAAATTTTTTCTGGAATTTGAGGCGTGATTCTTTACTTGTCTTAATGGCAGTTGTTATTAAAATGTAATTATTGGTTACATCAGAGGTATTGGTGGACGACGAGTTGCATGAGAAAGTGAATATACATAGTAATAAGAAGATGATAATTTTGTTAATCCTCATTGATACGTCTTTAAAATCAATTCAATTTATAGAAGTACTGCTTGTGTTTAGATTGTTTACCATTCAAGTCCTGACCTTGCGATATGATGTAATTTAGTATAAATGCTTTGGTTTGAACAAATGCCCCACATCAACTTATTTGTTGACTACAGCTTTATTCGGGTCCAGTAAATCTTTTTGTTATTGAATCAACAGAAGTTCCTTTATCGACTAAAGATTTTGTTAAAGCCCCGCTTTTATCATACCATTTCCAAATCACAAAACTCCTTCTGTCATCTCCATAGCTGCATGTCAAAAGCCTGCCATCTGATAACCATTTTTTTGAAAACACTCCATTGTCACTAAATCCATAATGAATATTTGCTCTCAAAGTGTCCCCAGTCTCACTGAACTCGTACTCATAGCCATATGCTGAATCATTTCTGCAATGTGCAATTGATTTAATTTTTCCATTTGTATGATAAATAATGCTTAAGCCGTGTACCTTGCCATCCATGTATTCCGTTGTCCTTTCAATATTTCCTATCGAGTCATAATCTTTCGCAAGACCACTTAGTTTGTCATTAACATATTGATATTCGCTTTCCTTTGTGCCATCAGCTCTATAATTTATAATGGAACAATCATATAATTCAGAGTCCATAGGAGTGGGTTGAAAAAGCTTTTCGATTCTTTGAATTCTTCCGTTCTCAAAAAAGGATTTCTTCTCACCAATGAAATTGTTATTTGAAATTTTTGTCTCATGCTTTAACTCACCATTCTCATAATAAACATTACAAACATAATCTGAAGTGTCTTTTTTGTCTGTATAGATATATTCAGTCATGACCTGACCGCCAGGGTATCTATTAATTACCTTTTTGGTCGTGTGATTACACCCAAAAAATAATAGAAGGAATAATATTGTGGGATATATTCGCACAAAAATGCCGTTAATGTTTAGGTCCTGCTAATGTTGGAGGGCAATTTACTACAATTGCTTTGGTTTGAACAAATGCCCAATATCGCTCAGGTCCTACATAAGCAGCAGGCGCTTTAATAATCATTTGCAATATTTAAGACCTGCTTCGAATCTAATTGATTTCCCTTGCTGGTGTTTTCCCACTTTTGGGAAATGTTATTAAAATGAACCAGTAGCATTTTTTTGTCTAACGATCCTTCAATCACTACACCATAATTCCTAAAACTACTGTCAATCGTATTATCGCGTCTTATCGCCGGCCAGGCATACTTTTCATCCATTATATATTGAAAACCTATGTAGATTCCTTCCCGGGGAATCATAATACGCAAAGAATCCAAATTCACCGTTTGCCTGCCCAATTTTATTGGGTAGTAAAAGACTGGTTTGTTAGTAATTGCGTTGCCTGGTAATTGCGTTGCCTGGTAATTGGGTGCTGTCGTCTACCTCATAAAAACTAATGCTGAATGGAGCCTGAACGGCTGATATTGGTGCCGCAGCGCTTATGAGATAAAATGAAAATTCTTTTAAGGATGAAATTGCATATTCTGGCTGAAACAAGACCGCCCAGGAAGCTTTTACAGTACCATATGTTGTATTTCCAATTCCTCTATACCCACCCTTCATTTCTGAACTGTTATTCTCACTTTTGATAGTTGCGGATTTGTATTTTTCGCAGGGCTTTATTACCACTGGTTTCATCTCCGATATAATTCTATTAAGTCTTATCACTTTTTTTGGTTCTTGTTTGTAATAAAACTTAATAGGATGATGTCCTACATAACTTACAAGAATGGAATCTCCGCTATGGCACACCAACATAAATTCCCCGTTCTTATCCGCGGAATAGACAAATCCGGAAGTTGTATTAGTTATTGTGGCATAAGGTAATTGTTCTGATTCTTCCGAAAGAATTACCAGATGTGTTTGGGCTTTTGTAAAAGCTGAAAACAAAAACAAATAAATAACAAACAGGTGCCTGATCAAATACATACAGAGTTTTTGAAATTCATTCTTTTTTGCGCTTGCTAACGTTTTAAGGCCTGGGATGTGTGGGCAATTTAGTACTAATGCGTTGGGTTGACCAATGCACTCATATCGCTCAGACTAATAATGGTGGGCAGTGTGTGATCAGGTATGTTGCTTTGTCTTGCCTCGTTGGGCAGTAGTTTTTCGCTTTGCCGCTGCTGCACGTTTTTCCTTATCAGCTTTTATAAAGTCGCTGATGACTTGTTGTTCTTCTTTGGTAAGCGTACGACCTTGTTCGCCGATAAAGTCCACGTCAAGCTCGTTTTTTCTATTCTTCATTGGGAAAGTATTTATTTAGAAGCTTCAATGCTGCTATGGTACAAGTTGATTTAGTACAAATGCTTTGGTTTGAACAAATGTCTCCATATGACTCAGGCCAATGTCGTACGCAGGATCAGGAAACCGTATTTACTTTAAACAAGTCTCCTTCTTCAATCCTTGCAAGCACTTTTGGAATAAGTGCCCTTAGTGTTTCAAGCCGATTATCAGCTGCACGTAATACAAAGAGAAATATCGGTAACTCTTCAAGGTTTTGTTGATATTGAAGATTCTGATCAACAGTTACAAAAATCTCAAACCCTGCGTCAATCATTAATCGAATTAATACCCCATTCTTCTGACTAAGCCACCCTTCATCATGAACAGTGGAAACTTCATGCTTATCTCCAAAATCATTACGGAGTTTACGGGGCAAACTTTCGTCAAGCAAAATTTTCATGCAGTAGCTTTTCTGTAGTCAAAGTCTTTTTCGCCATTTCCAAAACTGCTACTGCAGAATCTTTCGAAACGGAAGGATAATCATCTAAAAATTCATTGAGATCATCTCCACCTTCTATATAATCAAACAGAGTTTGCACAGGCACACGCGTGCCAGCGAAAACCGGAGTGCCACTCATTATTTCAGGATCAATACTTACCTGACCATATAACATTTGATGTAAATTTTTGTAGATGTAAGTTAGTCAATATTTGGGAGAGCTTACAATATGAAAAGCTGAAAATTGATACGTTCGAACTTTAAGGCCTGGCTACTTCGCTACTCTTCTAATTCTTGTTATAAACTTTTAAAACTTCCAGGAATTTTTCATAATCATTAAGCTCAGCATCCTTTGATTTGGGATAAAAGTTTCCAGCATCCTTTGATTTGGGATAAAGTTTCCAGCATCTTTTGATTTTGGATAAAGTCTGTTAAATATCTTAAAACAGCCACTAGTGGAATGTATGAAACTTGTTTTTTATTAACAATATGGAGCATAAGATAATGAACAATGAGCCAATTCCAATTGAAAGAGCGATAATTGGATCGTCTTCAATATGCAATCGTTTGAAATGGAGCAAGGTTGTTTCATCATTTTCGAGTTGAAATATTTCAGGCCTCCATGCTTGCATTTCATTCCTTTTGATCCATAGGGAAATACTGTCACATTTTCTTATACTCTTTAGAATTTTTTCATGCTCTTCATTGATATAATGGTCTCCTATGTTTTTTGCCATGTAATATTCCTGATCATACTCTTTCAATTGAAATAATAATTCTGATTTTCGACTACTTATTACGCTTTCACCATATTTATATTTTTTCGAAAAAACCAATGATACATGAATGCGCGCGCTTTTCAGTGTTCCCTTGATGTTTATCAGTTCAGATTTATTAGTCCAGATGTTGGGGAGGTAGTAGATGCCAATTCCCACTAATGCGATCCCAAAAAACAGAAGTACTATTGGCCGACCCATATATTTATAAGTTGTTCGCATAGTTCAACAAATATGGAGATTTTAAACTGCTTAAAAAATCATATCCCATATGCCTTTATAGTATAGCGAGTGTGGCCAGCCCCAAAGCACTGCCCGCGAGGCCCAAGTCTTATCACTTTTTTTGGTTCCTGTTTGTAAAAAATGAAAGCAATGGGCGGGGGTCTCGTCGTGGGGCTCATTTGAAAGTTCAGCCCGCGAGGCCCACGACGAGTCCCCCGCCCAGTGGTTTCATTTTAAAGTTCCTGACACATCTTGAAGTTTTTGAAATGCGGGCGGGGAGACTCGTCTGAAAAGGAGGAGTACCCCGCCCATTGGTTTAATTTTAAAGTTCTTGACACATCCTGAAGTTTTTGAAATGCGGGCGGGGAGACTCGTCTGAGAAGGAGGGCTACCTTATTAACCTTAGTAGAAAAACTTTAGCCCCCGTAACCCTAACCTTATTACCTTATTTTATCCGCCCAAAACATCAAATCCACGAATCCCAGCAAAATCCTTCAGTTCCAGGAAAATAAGGTAATAAGGTTAGGGTTACGGGGGCTAAAGTTTTTCTACTAAGGTTTATAAGGTTTTCAAAACTCCTCAATTTTCTTATAAAGGTTCTGCTTCCTTCAGGCGAGACTCCCAGCCCGCACCACAAACGTTACAAGCGCTCATGTAAATAGAGTTCCATCCAGGTAGCTCCACATTATTCTTACCAACGAAACTAATACCGTGCCTCCCATTTCTTAAAATATTGTGAATCCCTCCATCCTGCTTGCCTGTCTCATTTCAAATTTGTAACATTAATTCCTGATTCAAAATATATCAAACCATGTTAGACGATCCTGACTCGGGCACGGAACATGAAACTAAATGTTCAGACCTGGTTACTGAAGACCTGGCCATGCCCCACTTCACAACCAGAACCAGCTCCACCATAGCTGCTTTCGACAATTCACCAAACAAAAGGCTGAACTCTCGCGAAACTTCACTTCGTTCTTACAGAGAAGCTTCACTCCACAGCAGTGACATGCTTCCCGAAACATGCAAACAACGTTCGCTCATCCGAAATGACCTTATTGTATTTGGCAAATGCGCTTCTGCAAATTGTTGCGCCCACTTTGCATTTTGCAAATGGGGTCCTCCACATTACATAGGCCTCTTTGCAAATTGCAAAATAGCTTCTGCAGATTGCAGAGCCCTTGGTGCAATCCGCAAAATGAGCTCTGCAAATTGTAGCTGGCATGGTGCATGTAACTGAAGACGTTTTGGTCCCGTGCGACCGGGTCTTCATTACTGGAGTAATCTCTTACTTACTACAGCAGGTATGTATAAGCATTATCAAATTCACTCAAACTATACTTAATATTAAATACAATCAAAATGATAAATTCTATCCGTTTATATATTCTTCGCAACAGCGAATATTCCCAGTTCATCGTTAATGTATTGTCCATAGTAGAACATAACGGTGCAGCGGCGCTCAACGTACAACAACAATACGATCAGCTGCATTCGCTTTCGGAGCAGTTGGAGGCACTTTTCAAAATACCCACCGGCAGTATGATCAGCACCGAATTGCAGGAACTTGATCTGCGGCGGGATAAGTTGATTTCCGGGATCGCAAACGTCATCGATGGACATACCAATAATCCCGATGCGGCAATCAGCGCACATGCGAAGCTGTTGGATGATCACCTGTCGCTTTTTGGCGCCGTTGCCCGCGCCAACTACCCAACTGAAACAATAAGTATACGAAAGATCATTGCCGATTGGGATAACACACCCCAATTGGCAACTGCTATTCTTGCGCTTGGACTTACTGCATGGAAAAATGATCTTAAAAATGCCAATGATCAGTTTGACCATCGCTACATCGCCAGGGCAGAGGAAACCGGCGCTGCTCCCACTATCTCATTCCGGGAAAAAAGGCTGGAGGTTAATGAAGCCTATTATGATTTAAGAGATCTTCTCAATGCATATTACAAAATCAACAAAGGTGCGGATCCATTTGAAAATACGATAAGTTCATTGAATGCGATGATTGAAAAATATAATGTGCTGCTTGAGCGCCGGGTCAGGAAAAATATAAAGGAACCAGGTGCTGCTGTGTAGCCTTAGAAGGCGTGAAGCCAAGCCCCAAAGGGGCGTAATCTGTCAGCCCGGGGTGAAGCCCCGGGGATAGAATGCAGGCATGAAGCCAAGCCCCAAAGGGGCGTAATCTGTCAGCCCGGGGTGAAGCCCCGGGTATAGAATGCAGGCATGAAGCCAAGCCCCAAAGGAGCGTAATATCTCTCCGCATTGTAAAAAGTTACAGTTCAACCGTGAAAAACCTCATTAAGAACTGAAGAAAAAAAGCATAAAACCCTATTGTTTTTCCCAGACGAGTAAGAGGTTGCGGCATTTATTTTTGAGATCACCTAAAATTTTATAACAATTTCAATCTCTTGTAAAAAATTACACCCACATAGTTTTCAGTACCAAACATCGTCAACAATTAATTCTTCCTGAAATCGAACATGAACTCTGGAGTTATCTTGGTGGTACTTGCAACGACCTGGATTGTCAGTCGATAAAAGTAGGAGGCTGGCTGGATCATGTTCATATCCTTTGTATGCTGTCACGGAAAATTGCAATGATGAAATTGGTTGAAGAAATAAAAACCTCTTCGTCAGGATGGATGAAGACAAAAGGAGTTGCGAGCGAAGAGAAGCAATCCCTAACTTTTATTGGCAAAATGGATATGCCGGATTTTCTGTCAGTCCGGATAAAGTCGATAATCTGATCAGATATATAGACAATCAAAAGGAGCATCATAAAACTGAAACATTCCAGGAGGAGATGAGAAAATTTTTAAAATGGTATAAAATGGATTATGATGAACGATATTTGTGAGATTGATGTGAGTTTAAGGCTATCCATAATTGAAACATTTGTAAACGCGTAAACGATATTACGCCCCGTTGGGGCTTGGGTTCACGCTTACACGATGTACCCGGGGCTTCACCCCGGGCTGACAGATTACGCCCCTTTGGGGCTGCTTGTCCTGCTGCATCTTTTTCTAAACTTTTCCCTATGTCGTATGCCCGAAAAAAATGTAGTTCCTGCTTCAGCACATTAAAATATGAATTAGCCTCAGGATGGAGAGATGAGGCTAAAATTAATTCACCATCAACTCTACTAAATAACCCGCATCATATTTTAAATGCAACCTCCCCCCTATCTTCTCCGCTCTCATCTTCATATTGCTCAAACCCAACCCATCAGAATTCAACGAATTCTTCTCGCTGCCATTATCATGTATGGATAAATACAGGATGTTATTCTCGCAACTAAAACGGATCCTCACATGCCTCCCATCAGAATGTTTAATGATATTAGTGATGGCTTCTTTAAATATCAGGTAAATGGCCTGGCGTTTCCCCGGGTTGATGAATTTTTTTGTATCGATATCGGAGACGATGAATTCGTGTGTGATACTTTTCATCGCCAGGTTCTTTTCAGCAAAAGCCCTCATGCGGTCGATAAGATTTTCGAATTTATCCTTCCTGCTATCCATGGCCCACACGATATCCCGCATATGCTCCATGGCATCACGGCTCATATTACTGATCCCGGTCAACGATTCCTTTTGTTCTTCCTTAGCGGTATAGGTCAGCATCTGGCTCTGCATGGCCAGGCCCGATAAGATGGTTCCCACATCATCATGCAGGTCACTGCTGATACTGGTGCGGAGTTCTGCAAGGTCTTTTTGCCGCTTCAGTTTTTGATTGAAGCGTGACCGTAAATAAAAAACCAGCAAGGCAATCACAACCAGCAAGGCCAGCGCCATGACCCATGGCTTTTTATACCAGGCCTGTTTCATAGTAAGCGGAAGCGAATAATACACGGCATTGTCGTCATTCAAACCGGTAGAGGCTTTCAGTTCAAGTACATAGTCGCCGTGCTGCAAGCCGGTAAGTACAATTTTATTATCCGGTTTGTATTCCGACCAGTTATCGCCCTGGCCTTTGATGCGGTAACTGTAATATATGTCCCTGTAAAACTCCGGTACCGAAAAACTAAACTGGATATTATTATCAAATGGATAGAGCACCAGCTTATCCAGGCTGTCCAGGTTTTCATAAAGATACCTGTACTCATTATCGCGGCTGTTAAAGATGGAGATGCCGTATAGCTTCACCGGTTTTATAGCTAAGGATGATTTTATAAATTCAAGTTCACCGGAAGTAAAGGAGAACAATCCATCTGTAGAACCAAAATAATAACGGTCATTGGATGTATGTAATACAGAGGCCCTGTTAAATTCCACTTTGGAAAGCGGATGCGCTTCCGGGAGATTATAAAAAGCAGCGCTTTGTGTATCGAAATATAATAATCCATAACTGCTGCCCAGGTAAAAATTGCCTTTCGAATCGGCTTGAAGGCTGAAGACAGCACGGTTTTTCTGCAGGCCATTTTCAATCACGGGATCTTTGTAAATAACTGTTTTGCCGCTAGCTGTATGAAGAACTCCAAGTCCATCCGTACATCCAAACCAAAGTTGTTCGCCCACCAGTTCAAGATCCGTGATGTATTCGTCAGAAGTGCCAAGCGCCTGGTGAGAGTACTGTTTTACAAGCCTGCCTTTTTTTGTGATCAAACATATTCCGTGATCACGTGTGGCTATCCATAGATTTTGCCCGCTGGCATCCGCAATGATATCATTCATATCACCAATAGCACCGGAAGAACTCGTTGTTGGAACGTTTATTTCCAATGGGTAACTGTTCAGCATGTTGCGCGCCAGGTCAAAGCAATGCAAGGTCTTTGTTCCCCATTTGAAAAGCCAAAGACTATCGTGCTGCAGGAATTGCGTACAGTGACCACTGAAGGTAGAATCAAACAGGTAATCGTACCTGTTAGCGCCCATTTCAATTTTTACATTGTTCCAGAGAAGATGATCCTTCCAGTAATGAAGGCTATACGTGGAGACCAGTTCGCCCTTCATGTACTGCTTCACTGGCAGCGGGCTGAAGTTTGTTTTGCCGGCAGCTTTTTTGGAAATACCGGTATAATAAGAGGCATATACATTTTGCTGTCCGTCTTCTGCAAGCGCCCTGAAGCTGATGAGTTTTGAAAAAGATCCGGTGGAATCGATCTCCACCTTCTGCCGGAACTGCTGATCCGGTGGCACTTTCTTTTTTAAGCGGTAAATATTGGTAAGTGTTTGCAGGAAGACCGCCCCACCTTCCTGGTGAAAGATCCTGGTGAGTTGTTCGCTTAAACTGCCCGGTGCTTCCCTTCTTACCAGTTCAGTGAATTGTGGGGAAAGGTCCTGTATAGTATGAGTGCTTCTGTCAATAATAAAAAGATTGAGGTTGCTACCGGCGTATATACGATCACCCTCCACATAAAATGTATGCACTTTAGCGCTGACAAAGGAAGGAAGATCCACAAAAACTTCTATGCTGCCGGTGGCGGCATTCCAGGTATAGATCGCTTCCTGTTTATTGCCGATGAAATAAATGGAATGCTCATCAGCATATACAATAAAGGAAGAGGCACCATCTCCGGGGAATCTATACTGCGCCACCTTTTTACCATCCAGTGATACGCGGGTCAGTCTTTCATCCTGCAGGAACCAATGATCATTTCCTGCCAGGTAATAATAGAAATTTTGCGTGGGCCTGATGTCAAGCTGAAAGATTGGTATAGATTCTTTTTCGGTTCTCCGGTAGAGGGAAACACTTTCTGCTTTATTATTTCGCTTCGTGAAAAAAAGCCCTGCGCCGGAATATAGCGCCATCCTGAAATACCTCGCATCCGGGCCCGCATCAAGGGAGAAAGAGTCTGTAATGCTTCGCCTGGATGAATTGAATTTTATGAAGCTGTTGCCTGAAGGTATCCAGTGATTACCAAAATGGTCTTTGGAAAATTGACCAAGGGCATTGTCATTGGAATTGGTGCGAAGGCCGAAGGCTTTATTCCCATTACTATAGGTTACCAGGTTATGCCCGTCAAATATATGCAGCCCTTTTGTACTGGATAATAAAAGGTATCCTTCCCTGCTTTCTGTGATATCATTGAGCAAGCCTATATCTTCTTTATTGTTTAGTTTGATATGTTCGAGCTCGTATTGGGGGGAGATCAATGTATAGACAGGCTGTTGCCCGTATGTAATTTGGGATGCAGCCAGTATTATGAAAAGCAGGATATTTTGATGGTTGAACAACATGTGGATGCCGTTGGCCTATCCAAATATAATCGAATATCCTGTGAGGGGAGATTGCTTCGTAACGCCTGCGGCATGACGAAGCAGCCCCTCGAAGCGACTAAGCAAACCACGCGAAACAACGAAGCAAACCCATGAGGTGACGAAGCAAACCCATGAGGTGAGGAAGCAACCCCCACTAAGCTATAAAGCGACTTGTACACAGCCTGGCCAGCACCCTATCTGATCTGTCCTTTCATATACTGCGTGATCGCTTCGGTCTTATTATTTACATGCAGTACTTTGTACATTTTTTTTACATGGGACCGCACGGTTTCAACAGAGACAAATAATTCCCCTGCAATAGTTTGATAGCTCTTGCCATCTACCAACTTTTCCAGGATCTCTTTCTGGCGATCCGTGAGTATGGTAGCTTTGCTGACCCTCCCTCCCATCAGGTGGTTCACGATCTCCCTTGCAATGGATGGAGACATATAAGAGCCCCCTGCCGCGACGATCCTTAATGCATCCACTATTTCTTCCAGGCTGGCTTTTTTAGAGATGTAGGAGCATGCGCCTGAACAAAGCGCTTTGAGTATCACATCTTCTTCTTCATAGGTGGTGAGCATGACAATACTGAGATCCGGCATTTTTTCCAGGATCAGCGGGATAGCGTCGATACCGGATAATCCGGGCAGACCGATGTCCAGGAGCAGGATATCCGAATGAAACGAAGGAAAGGTGACCAGGGAATCCAAAAATGAATTAGCGGATCCGTGTACGGATGCGATCTCGAATTCCTCATGAAACCCGATGAACTTGCTGACATTGTCCCTGATTACTTTATTATCCTCGATAATACTTACGCTGACTTTCTTCACGAAGAAATGATTTTGAATAAAATTAGAGGATTTAGAGAGAGCTGCCTATCACCCTGTGAGGTGTTTTTGTATGGAGTGAAGGATATGGCAGGGAGGAACATGTACTTTTACTTCCCGATACAGAAAGTAACGTGGGTTGAATATTAACAAGTTATGAAGGTTGGGCAACAAATGGGAAACAGAAAATTATCAAACACAGGATAAAAAAAGAAACAATGTGCAAAATAGTGACTCTCTAAGGCATTTTAGATAAGATAATAAAATCGTAACAAGAAATGGAACTGAACGGATAAAATTCCCAAATCGGAAACAAGAATATTACTTTATAAAAACCATTGATGACCACCCTTTCCAACTTTATAAATTATCCAGAAGCCTTTGATTATCCTTCACTTTGACGATTATGTAAAAAAGTATAAAGCTCACAATAATATAAATCCAACCATATCCTAAATTTTCATGCTTTTTGTATTTTAAAAGAATTCTTTTGTATCTCTTCTTTGAAAAGAAATAGATGAAATTCAAGACCATCAAGCCAGAAGCAATTCCAATACTAAGCCATCTTGTAAAATGTATAATAATTTTACCAGAAATAATGTCCAGCAAACCCAAGATCGTAATTATATTCATCAAGAGCATTGGAACTAATAAAATTATGGCAAAAGATGTAGGGTCTTTATTGACTACGCTCACCACAAGGTATAATTCATAGTATAGTCTTTCATATAATTTCTTCATTAGTAAAAACGAGCAGGTTTAATTGTTGTTACCGTATTCTTTTTTTGTCTAAGCTTTTCTAATTGCCTTCTCCTTTCTTGTTCATCAAGACCATCCAGAAAATCGTTAAACTCTCCAAAAATCGATTTCCTATCCAATTCACCGAGTGTTATAAGAGCAGCTGCCACCGGATGTCTAAACCCTAGAATAAACTTTGAGGTTTGGTACGCCATTTTTGCATCACCTGTCGCCCCATTAATGCGATCAGAAACATCTGCGGCAAATCCTATGCTTGAAATCACTCCACCAAATACATTTGTAGTTTTTGCAATGCCGGTATATGTGAATGTTTTAGTATATTGATTACCCGTAAATAATCGAGTTTGATTGGGTTTAGGATAATATGTTCTAACCCATTCTAAACTTTTAGACACTCCTAGGACAGCTCTTTCTTTACCCATTAAACTAAGGTGCTTTTGAATTGGCAAATGCGCTAATCCTATAATATCAGTTTTACTAGATACGTCATTACTTTCAGGTCTCGGTACAGGTTTATATCTCAACCTTTGAGATGCTTGAATTAAGACCTGATCTACATGGTACTGAAAATAAGCTTTAGAACTTGCAGGTGGCTGAAAATACCAACCGTTTTTCACATCATTACCAATAAATGGTCCTGTTCTCTTTTTTCCATCATCATTGTACTGAACTGATTCTAAACCGTCAAAATCAATTGCCTGGATTGGTGTATTACTTGCGAATTGATACGAACTAAGTTCAGGAAAGCTGTCAGAAACAGGATCATGTGATAAAAACCTTCCTACCCTCGGATCATAAATCCTCATCCCATAATCCTGCTGACTACCTTCAATCCCCTTCACATCATTATCATTCTCCTTGCCATTAAACCCATAACGATAAGCACCATCTTGTTTAAATGTCCTTCCAACTAACGGTATTGTAGTGGTTCCATTCCCATTTTCTGACTTAACTCAAAATAAAAGGAGACCTGCATTTGTGGTAGCAGCAACCTTAATCGAGGTCACTTCCCAATACAAAACTTACTAAATATATAATCCAGCCTGTCCTCATTCGTCACCTCTCCCGTGATCTCTCCCAAAAAATGCAAACACCTGCGAATGTCCAGAGCCAGCAGATCGCCGGGCAGATCATTCTCCAAACCGGCATGTATATCTGCCAGCGATTTTTTCACTTCCAGCAAAGCCTCATAATGTCTTGCATTGGTAACGATGGTATTCTCGGATTCAGGGTTGTTGTGGATCACTGCATCCACCAGGCGTTCTTTCAAAAGCTGGATGTGGGTTTTTTGTTTTGCGGAAATGAAAAGTAATTCAATGCCGGCGAATTTTTTCTGCTCCTCATCTTCGGGCATAAGATCGGCCTTGTTACCAACAAGGAGATAATTTTTTTCCTCCCGGTTCATTTCATCGATGATGCGTCGTAATTCTTCCGCATCTGTAGTTCGTACGTCGAAGATATAAAGCAC
>JADMIO010792839.1_pt1 | contig 16439 bp, 15 predicted proteins | sample 8958161 | NCBI WGS metagenome assembly JADMIO01 (sample SAMN16585339, study PRJNA669376) | soil metagenome | isolation source: Crop rotation soil | place: USA: Cullars Rotation, Alabama | collected 2011
CTTTCCCCGCCCGCTGCGGCCTGGAGCGCGCGCGAGAGGCTCAGCCCGGTTCCCAGCTGCGCGCCCGCGAAGATCGCCTCGGTGCGATCACCGACGCGGATGCCGACTCCGGTGCGGCCGGGCGCGAGAGGTTCGGCGGCGCGCTCGAAGGTGGCGCCGTCGATGATGGTCACGGGGCCCGCCAGCTCGAGCTCGATGGTGACGCGGTGCGCGAGAACCTCGGTGCGCTCCTGCGCGGTGGCGTCGCGCTCCACGAGCAGCCCGCCGGATGCCTCGCGCCACGCGCCCGCTGCGGCGCGGTGGACATCGGCGCCATCGCCGATCATCGATGTCGCGCGGCCGAGAACGCGTCCGCCCAGTCGCAGCGTGACCGACGCGCCGGCGCACGGGATGCGATTCGGATCGGCCTCGGGAGCCGGCGGGAGCCACCAGGCGCGCACCCACCCATCGACCCATCCGTAGGCCTCGATGGCCTGCGCGGGCGTGGGGAGCGCTGTGTCGGCGGCCATCGCGGGCGAGCTCAGGACAGCGGCGAGAGCGCACACAAGTCCGGATAACCACCGCGCACCGGAGCGGAACACGCCTCGTGTGTTGCGTGTGCGCAACACCGACGCGGCCCGAGCGCAACGCGACAGGCAGGGAGCCAAATGTTGTCCGAGAATCTTGCGTTCCATGGGCACTTGGGTGATGCTTGGCATATCCGGCACGGGGATTGTTTCCAGATTTCCGGCCCTCAACTGAATACGCGACGAGAAAGAGAGCGGACCAATGGTCCTCCGGGCAGCCTCGATGATGTTCATACTCACGGAGAATCGCAAGAGGCTGGCGATCCTGACGATTCTGACGTTCGTCGCGATGTGCTGATCCCCGGTGTCCGAGCGCGAGCACAAAGAAAAACCGCCGACCCACGGGGGCCGGCGGATGTTGGTGTTCATGTGGCGACGGCTTCACAGGCCGCCACCGGAAGACCACGGATCTTAGAGGCGGATCTTGTCCGAGCCCATGGCTCCGTGGGCGTCCATGCCGCCGCGGGTCGGGGAGTCACCACGGTCGGCAGCGGGCCGTCCGCCCGCATCCTCTGTGTTGCCCCACTGGGCCCGCTTGAGCGACAGGCCGATCTTGCGATCGCCGACGTCGACCCGAAGGATCTTCACGTCGACCTCTTCGCCGGCCTTCACCACGTCCTGCGGGTTCTCGACCTTGTGGTCGGCCAGCTCGGAGATGTGGAGCAGACCCTCGAGGTCCTCCTCGAGCTCGACGAAGACGCCGAAGTTCGTGATCTTCGTGACCTTGCCGCGGACGACCATGCCGGGGCGGTAGGCGCCTGGGATGGCCTCGAGCCACGGATCCTCGTGGAGCTGCTTGGAGCCCAGGGCGATCCGCTGCTTCTCCTGGTCGACTTCCAGAACGACGCAGCGCACCACATCGCCCTTCTTGTAGACCTCGTTGGGATGCGCGACCTTCTTGGTCCACGACACGTCGGAGACGTGGAGCAGGCCGTCGATGCCGGGCTCGATCTCGATGAAGGCGCCGTAGTTCGCGAGGTTGCGCACGGTGCCCTCGATGATGGTCCCGGGCGGGTACTTCTCGGCCACGAGCTCCCAGGGATTGACCTCGGTCTGCTTCATGCCGAGGGAGATCTCCTGCTTGTCCTTGTTGATCTCCAGGACGACGACGTCGACCTCATCGCCGACCTGCACCATCTCCGAGGGATGGTTGATGCGGCGCGTCCAGGACATCTCGGAGATGTGGACGAGGCCCTCGATGCCGTCCTCGAGGCGGACGAACGCGCCGTAGGACATGAGGTTGACCACCGCGCCGCGGACGCGGGACTGGGCCGGGAAGCGCTGCTCGATGGCCTCCCATGGCGAGGGGTCCTTCTGCTTGAGGCCGAGGGCGATCTTCTCCTTCTCCATGTCGATGTTGAGGATCTTGACCTCGATCTCGTCGTCGATGCGGACAAGCTCGGAGGGATGGTTGATCCGCGACCATGACATGTCGGTGATGTGGAGAAGGCCGTCGATGCCGCCGAGGTCCACGAACGCGCCGAAGTCGGCGATGTTCTTGACCGTGCCCTTGACGATGTCGCCCTCCTTGACGTTCTCCAGGAGGCGCTTCTTGGCGGCGTCGCGCTCGGTCTCGATGAGCTTGCGGCGCGAGATGACGATGTTGCGACGGGGCTCGTCGATCTTGATCACCTCGGCGCGGATGTCGCGGCCGACGTACTCGCCGATGTCGCCGGGACGGCGGACATCGACCTGCGAGGCGGGCAGGAAGACGGGCACGCCGATGTCGACGAGCAGGCCGCCCTTGATCTTGCGGAGGGCGCGGCCGGTGACCACGTCGCCCTCGTGGGTCGTCTCGATGATCCGCTGCCAGTTGATGATCCGGTCGGCCTTGCGCTTGGAGATCGTGATCAGGCCGCTCTCGCCCTGCATCGACTCGAGCAGGACCTTCACGTCCATGCCGACGCGCATCTGGTCGGGCGACTCGAACTCGTCCTTGGGCACGAGGCCCTCGGACTTGAGCCCGACGTCGATCACGACCGAGTCACCGGCCATGCCGATGATGCGCCCGGTGATGATCTTGTCGATCTCGACGCCCTCGATCATGCCGCCGAGAACGGAGTCGAGGTCCTGCGTTGCTGCCTTGGAACCCAGCGCCTCGCGCAGGAGCGCCTCTGCCTCGCCATCACTCAGGCCGAGCGATGCGATAAGCATTTCATCAATCGTCATCTGTGTGCCATCCAGGAAGCCGATCCGATGTGCGACGGGTCGTTGCCCGCCGCGTCCCGCGTCGCATCTCCCATAGTCGAGGGAGCACGCATCGCGGAGATGGGATCAGCGACTTCGGCCAGCCATGCCGCGTTTCGGGAACGTCCCGGTTTGATCGCAGCCGCGTCGGGGGCCGTGCCCGGCGCGTGGGACGGAAAGACTAGCACAACCCGGCGGTTTGGGCCATTTCATGAGGGCCCAAGCGGCTCCCACCCCGGGTGATCGGTTCCGCCGACCACCGCTGCCGCGATCAGACGGTGGGGCACCGAAAACGCGACCCCGGTGAGTTTCGCGGGCGTAACCCAGATTCGGCCCCCGTGCGCGAGCCTCGCGTCTCCCACCGCGCGCCACACCTGGAACTCCACGGCGCGGTGCGTGGTGGCGCGCCCGAATCGCCCGACACCAGTCAGCTTTCTGACACCGGCCCATGCTCGCAGCCCGGTCGCATCGAGCCCGCGCCGGCTCGTCTCGTGCGTGGGGAATTGCCACAGGCCCGCCCAGAGCCCCGTGCGGGGCCGCTGCTCCACCAGCACGCGCCCCGCTGCACCGGCGCGATCGCGGATCACCACCACTTGGTGGAGCACCGGTGACCGAGCGGCCTTGACCTTGGGCGCAGGAATCTGATTCTGGATCCCCAGGGCCCGTGCGCGGCATTGCCTAGCGACCGGACACTCGGCGCACCGAGGGTTTCGCGGGAGGCACACCTTGGCCCCGAGCTCCATCAGGCCCTCGTTGAACGCTCCGGGGTCGCCTGAGGCATTCACCAGCCTGGTCGCGCGGTCCCACGCCCACACTGTGCGCAGCGCCTCTGGCTCCGGCGCCTCGCGCCCCTCGATGCGGATGAGCACGCGCCGCACGTTGGCATCGACGATGGGTGTGCGCTCACCGAAGACGATGGAGGCGACCGCTCCCGCGGTGTAGGGACCGATGCCGGGGATCTCTCGGAGGGTCTGGACCGATCGGGGCACCGCGCCGGCGTGCTCCTCCACGATGGCGATGGCGGCGCGGTGGAGGAGCGAGGCGCGGCGGTAGTACCCCAGGCCCTCCCAGTGCCTGAGGACCTGCTCGGGCCTGGCCCGCGCGAGGGAGCGGACATCGGGGAATCGCGCGATGAACCGATCGAACGCGGGAACGACGCGGGACACCTGGGTCTGCTGGAGCATGAACTCCGAGACCAGCGAGCGGTAGGGGTCGCGCTCGCCCGAGGTCCCGACGGCACGCCAGGGCAGCTCGCGCGCCGCGGCGCAGAACCAGCGCTCGACGCCGCGCGCGATCCGGGCATCGCGGGTGAGTCGGATGGACGGAGGTTTCGTCCGCGTGGGTGGCATGAGACCAGCCTAATACCGGCGCATTTCGCGTTCTCGCAGCCGAAATCGCGCGGCGCACCGATATACTCCAACGATCGCTTCGTGCGGGTCCCGCGCCCCACGACCCTTCTCAACCCACTCGTGAGCTTCCCGGCGTGCCCCAGCCCATGTTCCAGATCTTCGGCCGCCTCGACGACTACCCGTGGTGGCAGATTGCGGTGGAGCTGGTCGCGATCTGGCTTCTTGTGTGGGTGATCTACCGGTTCATCAAGGGCACGCGGGCCGCGGGCGCGCTCAAGGGCCTGGTGGTGCTGCTCGTGATCGCGACGCTCCTGCGCGTCCTGGCCCGGGACCTGTTCCCGCGGCTGGAGGTGCTCTACGAGAAGTTCCTGGGCGTGGCGGCGATCGCGCTGATCGTGACGTTCCAGCCGGAGCTGCGGCGCCTCCTGATCCGCCTGGGTGAGACGCCGTTCTTCCGCCCGGCCGACCCGGAGGTTCCGCGGCTGATCAACGAGATCGTGGAGGCTTGCGAGTTCCTGTCGCGCAACAAGTTCGGCGCGATCATCGCGATCGAGCGGAGCGTGGGCCTGCGCGAGCTCGCCGAGGCCGGGCGCCCGCTCAACGCCGAGATCACCTCCGACCTGCTCGAGACGATCTTCTTTCCCAACACGGCGCTGCACGACATGGGCGTCGTGATCCGCGGCCGGCGGATCATCGCTGCGGGCGTGCAGTTCCCGCTGGCCCAGCCGACGGACATGCCGGGGCCGCACCAGCTGGGCACCCGCCACCGCGCCGCCGTGGGCCTGGCCCGCGTGACCGACGCGCTGGTGATCGTGGTGTCGGAGGAGACCGGCGCGATCTCGATCGCGGAAGGACCGCGGTTCGAGCGGGGGCTGACGCCGCAGGCGCTGCGGGCGGCCCTGCTCAAGCGCCTCGAGACGGCGCCGCGTCATCGCGGGAGCCACGCGGCCCATGCCGAGAGCACCGAAGACACCGGAGCGACCAGCCCTCCCGCGGAGGTGGCACGTGGGTGAGCGCCTCAAGAGCATCGGGATCGTGACGATCCTCACGCTGATCGTGTGGCTCTTCGCCGAGAGCGAGAGCCTGACCGAGGATGAGCTGCCGGCCCGCGTGGACGTGATGGTCGGCGAGGTGAATCGCGACAAGCTTCTGGCCCGCGCGGTCGATTTCGACGGCCGCATCTCGATCGAGGTGCGCGGCCCGCGGGCTGCCATCAACAGGGCGTCGCAGCTGATGCAGACGCCGATCCGCCTCCAGCCCGGCGGGGCCCGCGGCGCCATTCCCGCGACCGACGGATCCCACGTGATCCGAATGCTCGACTTCATCAAGGCGTGGCCCGAGCTCGCCGCGACGGGCGTGTGGATCGACTACGTCCGGCCCGCCGAGATCAGGGTCGAGGTGCAGGAGCTCCAGGTGGTCGACCTCCAGCCGATGCCGCAGCTCACCGACGTCGCCATCGACGGCGAGGTGCGTTTCGTGCCCGCGGAGGTGTCGGTGCGCGTGCCCAAGTCGGTGGCGGATGCGCCCGATCGCCCGCAGACGATCTCGATTCCCATCTCGCCGGATGACGCCGAGCAGCTGGGGCCGGGGCCGCAGACGGTCTCGGTTCCCGTGCAGCTGCCGGAATCGATGCGGGGCAAGCCGGGGGTCACGCTGCTGACGCCGCAGGTCGTGGCGTCGTTCACGGTGGTGGACACGAACATCACGGAGCGGTTCACCTCGGTGCCCGTGCAGGTGCTCGTTCCGCCGGTGGAATTCGACGACTGGTCGATCGCGGTTGCGCCCGAGGATGCGATCCTTCAGGTTGATGTGCGCGGGCCGCGGCAAGCCATCGAGGCGCTCAAGACTCCCCTGGAGAATCTCGTGGGCGTGGTCTCGATGCTCGATGTCGATCTCACATCGGGCACCGCAGTCAAAGCGGTGCGGTTCGTGATCCTCCGCGATGGCGTGGCCGCGCCGCTTCCGCCGGGGGTCGAGGTGCTGTCGGAGAAGACCGAGGTGCGCGTGATCACGAGCCGGCGGGTCGGTCCATCGCCGCCGCCCTGATTCACAGGCGCTTGTCGGTGCCTTCCTGCTGCCGCAGCGTGTCCTTCTGGTGATCGAAGAACAGGCGCGCGATCTCGATACCGACGTAGCGGGCCAGCTCGGAATCCCACTTGGCTTTATCCGCCTGCGAGGGATTGTCTTCCAGGTCGCCGCCCTTTCTGGGCATCTCGGTGCGGAACTCGTATCCGCCCTCACCGGGAGGCCAGAGCCGCTGGTTGTCCACGCAGTCGAGGACCTTGATCTCGGCGGTCGCTGCCGGAGAGATCACGCCGGGCTCGCGGTGGAGCGTCCACCCGGTCATGGTGACATAGATGATGACGTCGGCCCCGAGGCGGCGGCCGACATCAACGGCGGACATGCGGTTCTCGACCGAGTCGGAGGCTGCGGCGCGCCGCGCGGAATCCGCGGAGATGAGCATGCCCTCGTTGATGACCTTCTCGGTCAGCAGGGTCTCGTCGGCGGACCGGCCGATCTGATCGCGGAGCGAGCGGCGGGGCACACGATTGGAAAGATCGTCGATGAGGATCACGGTCTTGCGCGCGGGATCGAGCTCGCACTTGGCCTGGATCTTCTCCGGTCCGTGCGCGATCACGTAGGCGGCGCCGATCATGTTGCATCCCGGCGCGCCGAGCGCAGCGCACGCGAGAAGCACCGCGAGGCGGGATCCGGGGCGGCGATCAGTATGTGATGATGTTGGGCTCATCATGGTCGAACATCAGCCACGCGATGCGGGACACGAGGCGGGCCTGGAGATTGGACTCGACGTTCCCCTTGGACTTCTCCCGCGTCGTGACGCCCGTCTCATCGGGGAACGGGACCTGGATGTCGTCGGAGAACGCGAACTCCTCCGTGCCCAGGTTGGCCTCGAACACGCCCACGCGGGCCGCGGCGCGACCGTTCCACAGGTACCGGTTGCCCGGCTCGTACAGCCGGTACTCGTACACATCCACGACCACCAGGCGAGAGACCGTGAACTCGTCGGCGATGCGCTGGTACGACCACGCCGGCCACGCGGGATTGTTGTACATGAACTCCAGCACCCGCGGACCCGGCACCGCGCCCGTGGCGCCGACCTCGGGCATCCCGAGCTGGCGCGTGAGCGCGTTGGTCAGGATGCTCGCGAGGCGCGGCTCGGACGCCCGCAGCGACTGGTCCATGTTCACGATCACCGCGAAGTCGTGACCGCTCAGGCCGGTGTACTCCGCGAGGACCTTGTGGTCGCCCGTCTCGTACGCCGCCTTCGCGATGAACCCGGCAGCAGTGCACCCCCCACTTCCGACGATCGCCGGTGCACCCAGGCCCAGCGCCACGAGTGCGCCCAGGGTGCGTCCGAAGGTTCTATGGAGTGAGGACCGCGACATCTGGTGTAGCTCCTTCGACCTGTCCGGCGCGGCGCGGTTCCCGGTTTCGGGGGCGTCAGGCCGCGTGGCCGAGCAGTGTATAGGCCCACCCCGCGAGCAGGACCGCTGCGACGGCGATGCCGATCCACCCCTGGACGCTCCGCCAGAACGCGCGGAGCAGAAGCGAGCCCGTGGCTGCGGCGTGGATCGCGGCCCAGAACGTTGCAGCGAGGGCGATGGCGAGGATCGCGCCCGCGGGTTGGGCGGCAAACGATGCGCGGATCGATCCATGGGCGGCGTGTGCGACAGCGGTGGTCATGCCGCACGTGGGGCATGGATACCCATAGGCCAGGAGCCACGGGCAGGGCGTGAGGCCCAGCTGGTGGTGCGTGCCCATGCCCGAGGGATCGGGATCGAGGGCTGCGCCGACGATGAGCACCAACAGGCATCCGAGCGCCAGACACGCGGCGCCGCAGCGGCCGAGCGCGGTGAGCCTGCGCGGCGCCGGTGCGCGCTGCGAAACCTCAATCGAAGCGGAAGACACCCTTGCGGTACCCGTAGATGTAGGCGATGACGGTGGTGGCCATGAAGAACAGCACGCGGCCGAGGAACACCGGCGCCTCGGTCGAGGCCGGATCGAGGTTGGAGTACGTCACGGCCCAGGGATACAGGAAGATCACCTCGACGTCGAAGACCAGGAACGTCATGGCGATCAGGTAGAACCGCACGTTGAACCGCTTGCGCGCCGTGCCCACGGGGACCATGCCCGACTCGTAGGTCATGCTCTTGACGGCGCCATCGCGGCGCGGTCCGATCACGATCGACAGCACGACGTTGGCGATGGCGAACGCGATCGCCATCAAGACGAGCACGCCGATGGGAATCCACGCCTGGAGGTTGCCTGTTGCGAGCGAGAGCACGGACGCCTGAACCATGGCCGCCACTATACCGGCGGGTGGGTTACCGGGCGGCCTCGAACTTCATCCACCGGCGCTCGAGCGCATCGATGGGGCCGAAGGCGGCCTCGAACAGGGCGCGGAGCCGCGCCGGGCTTGTGGTGCCCGCGGGCTCGGCCAGGAGCGCGCTCGCGAATTTCCCCAGCGAGTCCCGCTCGGATCGGGACAGATACCGGAAGAGCGCGTAGGCCTGGGCGTACATGGTCTCCACGCGGTCGCGCTCGGCCTCGGGAGCCTCTGTCATTCCGACGAACTGCGCCAGCGGGATCGCGGCGCCTTGGATCAAGAGGTGATCGAATTCCTTCTCGCGCGCATCGTCGGCCGACTCGGGGCCGAACCGACCCTGGCCGGTGGGGGTCTCGAAGTTGGTCGCGAGGCCCTCGGTGAACCAGAACGGCGCCTGGCGGGCGCGGGACTGGATGCCGCAGTTGTAGGCGATCAGGTGGGCTGCCTCGTGCACGGTCTTGGCGGTCGATGCCGCGCTGGCTGCGGCGTTGATGCGGTCGTCCTGGGCCGCGAGCGCCGACTGGGCCTCCCGCGTCTGCTCGCGTGACCCGTGCTGGGCGGCGACCTTGTCGCGCATCTGCTGGAGGCGCGACTTGGCATCGGCAAACGCTGGGCCGGTGGAGTCGTCGTAGAACACCACACGATTCGATCCCGAGGCGTAATACCCCGACACCCACGTTGCCCGCACGCTGTCGTGCGTCTGTGCCAGCGTCTCGTACTCGGCGTGATCCGCGAGCAGCACGCACAGGAGCTTGGTCTCGGGCGGGTGCATGCGCACTCCGAGTTTCGTGCCGAATCGGTGCACCTCGTCGTAGGCCCGCTCGAGCAGAGCGCCCCGCTGACGGGTCCACGTGCGGTCGGCATCGGACACGATCACGAAGTGCGGGGTCTCTGATTCCCACGCGCCGGGTCCCAGCTGCGACAGGGCGGCATCGGCGCCGACGCGATCGATGGGAAGCTTGAACCCCCCACCGCCGTCGTACATCACCCGCAGCAGATCCGAGGCCCGGGTGTCGTCGGCATCGACCCGCAGGGCCCGCCGCAGCAGCGCATCGGCGCCCACACCATCCTGGGCGGCGATGCGCGACTGGGCTGCGGCGAGAAGATCGTCGAGCGAAGCGCTGGCGAGCCGGATCTCGGTCGGGGAATCGGCGCCTCGTGCGGTGCTCCGCAGGCCTCCGGTGCCGACAGAGAGGCACACGAGGCCGAGGAGCGCGCCGGTCCAGAACGACCGGCTCACCGTGCGAGACTTCTCGGACCGCGGGCGCCTGGGGTCGCCCCCGACCGGTGGAACCCGAACAAGCATTCCGCGCCGATGAAAACGCATCGAGTGGACATCGGCGGTCCGGGAAGGGCCCTCGATGGCGCGCACGAAAGAGTGTCGGGACACGAAGACGGTTGCGCGATTTGGTCGGATGGCATGGCCTTGACAGCCCCTTGTCCCGTGCCCGATTCCTGCCCTGATCTCCGATGCCTGCTGCCTGCTGCCTGATGCCTGATGCCTCCTTCCCCTACACTCCCCGCATGGGAATCGAAGCCGCACTGCCCGTCGAAGGGTTCATGACCACCCAGCTCCAGCGGGTCATCAACTGGGCCCGCCGCTCCTCGCTGTGGCCCATGCCGTTCGCGACCGCGTGCTGCGGGATCGAGCTGATGGCCACGGCGTCATCGCGGTACGACTTGGCCCGGTTCGGCATGGAGCGGATGAGCTTCTCGCCGCGGCAGGCGGACCTGCTGATCGTCGCGGGTCGCGTCGCGGTGAAGATGCTCCCCGTGCTCCAGCGGATCTACCAGCAGATGGCCGAGCCCAAGTGGGTGATCTCGATGGGCGCGTGCGCCTCGACCGGCGGCGTGTTCGACAATTACGCTGTCGTGCAGGGATGCGACCAGTTCATCCCCGTCGACGTGTACGTGCCGGGGTGCCCGCCGAGGCCCGAGCAGCTGCTCGAAGGGATCATGGCCATCCAGCGGATGATCGATGAGGACCGCATCCCGCCCAAGGGGCCCGATGGCAGGCGCGTGCCCGCGAACATCGTGCTGGCGCCGACGCACCGGCCAACGGCGCAGCCGGTCGCGCTGGGGCTGCGGTAGCAATCACGATTCAACATGGCGTGCGGCCCCATCGGGGCCGCGGAATGTAGCCACGGGTGGAGCGAAGCGCAACCCGTCGATCGCGCGTGAGGGAGAACCGCTGCCCCGAACGGGGCAGAGGATGCATCGCCCCGCGGGGGCGAAGAGTTCATGAGGGCGCATTTTCCCACGGGCTGCGCGACCGCCGCGCGGTGCGCGTGCGCCCGTGGCTACAACCCATCGCTCCTCGCGGAGCGAGGATGCCGATCACTGTTCAGGTGCCGCACCCGATGTCACCCACCAGCACCAGGAAGTCGGCGACCGTGACGAAGCCGTCGCCCGTCAGGTCGCCCTGGGCCCGCGTCTTGCCCGGGCCGGAATTGAAGTTGGTCGCGATGATGTTGAAGTCCGCAACGGTCGTCTGGCCATCGCCGCTGGCATCGCCGTCGCACGCGGGCGCGGCCGCGCCGGTTACCACGACGTTGTCCAGGGCCCAGTACTCGTCGCCGGAATCGCCGAAGGCTCCGTTGGTGCTGAGGCGCTCCCAGCGCAGCGTCGCTGTCGTTCCGGTGGCGGTGAAGGTGAGCACCGGGTTGCCCGTGCCGTGGCTGAAGTAGTAGATGCCGTAGTACCCGGAGTATCCCGGGCCCGCTTTCTTGGAGTATTCCGCGCCGGTGTACGCAGCGACGTCGGTCCCGGTGGGAACGGCGTAGTTCGTATCGGTGTATCGCTGAGGCGAGTACGCGCCGTAGTCGATGCCCTGATCGCCGTTGGAGAAGCACGTGTCGACCTTGCGCACGCCGTCGACGGAGAAGAACCACTCGTCCCACCCGTACCCGCCGGCGGCGCCGTCCCACGAGGCTCCCACGAGCAGATCGAAGGCGACGGTGTAGACCTGGCCGGAGACGAGGCCGGTGACGGTGAGCTCGACGATCTCCTCGTTGGTCGTGCTCTTTGCGATGCCCTCGCCGATGCGCCCGAGCCACGTCGACTGGTTCGGGGATGCGAGGCCCCCGCCATCGGTGGGAAGACTGGTGCGCGTGAGCGCCGGAATCGCACCGGAGTTCGTGAACCCCGTCGAGTTCGACTCGAAGTCGTTGGAATAGATCGTGGCGCCACGGACGGACATCGGCGCTGCCATCGCAGCGATGATGAGGATCAAGGAACGATTCATTGGCACGCTCCCCACGAGAATGGGTGTACAAAGTGTCCAGCAGCAAGCGTAGAGGCGCGCACGCCCAAGTCAAGGGACCAGATGCAACCGATCACCCGAGCAAGGAGACCATCCTCCTTGATCGGGCGATCGGCCGCATGATTGCTACATCAGCTCGTTCAGGGGACGCCGCACCCGATATCGCCCACGAGCACCAGGAAGTCCGCGACGGTGACGAAGCCATCGCCCGTCAGGTCGCCCTGGGCCCGCGTCTTGCCGGGGCCGGAATTGAAGTTGGTCGCGATGATGTTGAAGTCACCCACGGTTGTCTGGCCGTCACCGTTGGCATCACCAGAGCACGCGGGTGCGGGCGTTCCGATGCCGAACACCACGTACGACTCTCCCGCGGACAGCTGGGCGTTGGGATCGGCCTTGTAGGCGCCGATGATCATGTCATCGACACCGTCGCCGTTTACATCTCCCGCGGAGGACACGGAAAGGCCGGCCCCGTCGAGCGTGTCGATGCCGTTCATGACGGTGGCGACGGTTCCGTTGAGGCTGGTGGAAAGGTTGATCGAGCCTGGGAACGCGCCGGTCTTGCCGAAGACCACGTAGGCCTCGCCGGCATCGGCCTGGCCGTTGGGGTCGGCGAGGAACGCGCCGATCATGACATCGTCGAAGCCGTCGCCGTTGACATCGCCAGCGGAGGACACCGACCGGCCGCTCTGGTCATAGGCGTGGGCGCCGTTGACACGGAAGCCCGTGGTGCCGTTGAGCGATGACAGGTTGATCGACGCGGCGAAGGGTCCCACCACAGAGGTCTTCTTGCCGAACACCACGTACGTCTCGCCGGAACGGTCGAGCGTGTTGGGATCACCGCGATCAGCGCCGATGACCACATCGCCCACGCCGTCGCCGTTGACATCGCCCGCGGAGGACACCGACAACCCGCTGTAATCGTAGAGGTCGATGCCGTTGAGCTTGAAGCCCGTGGTGCCGTTGAGCGAGGACAGGTTGATCGACGCGGCGAAGGGCCCCACCACCGAGGTCTTCTTGCCGAACACCACGTAGCTCTCGCCGCTCTCGTACCCGTTGGGGTCTGCGCCGCTCGCCCCGATGATGACGTCGTCGACACCGTCGCCGTTGACATCGCCCGCGCCCGACACGGAGATGCCGCTGTGGTCGCTGGGATCGATGCCGTTGAGCACGAAGCCCGTCGTGCCGTTGAGCGACGACAGGTTGATCGAGGCCGGGAACGGCCCCACCACCGAGGTCTTCTTGCCGAACACCACGTACGTCTCGCCCGCGTTGCCCTTCGCGTTGGGATCGCCGCCGGTGGCGCCGATGATGATGTCGCCCACGCCGTCGCCGTTGACATCGCCCGCGGAAGCCACCGAGTTGCCCGACTCATCGCTGGGATCGATGCCGTTGAGCACGAAGCCCGTGGCGCCGTTGAGGCTCGACAGGTTGAGCGAGGCTGCGAACGCCGTGCTCTTTCCGAACACGACATACGTCTCGCCCGCAGCGAACTGCCCGTTGGGATCGCCCGCGCGGGCGCCGATGAGCAGGTCACCGATACCGTCGCCGTTGACATCGCCCGCTGCGGCCACCGAGCGGCCCGCGAAGTCATTGGGATCGATGCCGTTGAGGACGAACCCGGTCGTGCCGTTGAGCGAGGACAGATTGATGAAGGACGCGAACGGCCCGACCACCGAGGTCTTCTTTCCGAAGACCACGTAGGCCTCACCCGCGCCGGAATTTCCGTTGGGATCTCCGCCATAGGCGCCGACGATCAGGTCACCGACGCCGTCGCCGTTGATGTCGCCAGCCTTGGACACCGACAAGCCGGAGTTGTCGCTGGCGTCGACGCCGTTGAGCTTGAAACCGGTGGTCCCGTTGAGGGAGGACAGGTTGATCGAGCCGGGAAACACGCCCAGTGCCACGGTCGAACCGGCGAGGCTCGCCAGGATCGCCGGAACTGCGGCGCGCGTGAACGCGAAGCGCGGAAGGGTACGAGCGAACATAAATGGTTTTCTCCATGGGCCGCGTCAAGGCCAGGTCAACAAGGACAATACATCACGAACAATGCGGGGCAACGTGAACCGCCGCACCATGTGAAAATGAGGACCGCCTCATCACATTGGGCCTCGGGATGGGGAGAAGCGCGATTCGTGGGGGACCACTCGCGGTTCCGCGCCCACACGGATTTGGGCGCGCATCCCAAGTTCGGGCCAAACGAATTGCGAATCACGCCGGCCGGGACAAGTCAGATCGCCCCGGCGGAGCCGCTCGCAGGTGTTGCTCACCGCCACTGGGATGACGGCGCACCGCCCTTGAATCCGAGGTCTGGCGCGCCGAACGCGAATCAGGGGCAGCTCGCGCCGTAGTGTGCGGTCAGCAGGATGAAGTCCGAGACCGATACAAACCCGTCGCCGTCAATATCGCCGTCGAGGCCGGGTGTCACCGCGGCGCCAAAGTTGGCTGCGAGGATGTTGAAGTCCGCGACCGTGGTGGCGCAGCTGAAATCGACATCCCCCACGCACGTGCCCAGCCCGTCGCATCCATCGGCCGCGCCGTTGTGGTTGCAGTCGTGGATCGTGCCGTTCTGAATGTCGAAGTAATCGTGGACGCCGTTGCCGTTGCAGTCGCGCACGCCATACGCGAACACGAGCCACGCCTTGTCGCCATCGGAGAGATGATCACGGTTGCCCATGAGCCACTGGAACTCGGCATAGGCCGGGGTGGCTCGGATGGTCACGCACTCGAGCGCGCAGGAGCAGGTCGAGCCCGCGGGGCAGCAGGTGGAGAACGAGCACGCGTCGTAGTGCATCACCGAATCGAAGTCGTAGGTGCCGAAGGTGTCGACCCAGAAGATGGAATCGAAGTTGCCCTCGGTGCCCGGCTGGCAGTTGGAGTAGACGATCTCGACGAACTCGTCGCGGTCGGGCCGCTGCTGCTCGTGCCACGCGCCCAGGGCGTGCAGGAGCTCGTGCACGATGACGAACCGGAACGACCACGAGACGATGTTCACCGTCTGACCCCCGCCGATCTGGCCGACGAAGGAGTTGTTCCCCGTTGAGTTCTTGATGTGGAGGTAGTTGGCCTCGGTGGTGCGCTCGACGAACTTGACGTTCGCGACCGCCTCGATCTCGGCGAAGGCAGCCAGAGCGCGATTCTTGTTTACGAGGGTGACGTTGGCGTTGAAGAGGTAGGGCACGACGTGCGTGGACCAGAAGTTGGTCTGGTACGGGATGCGGCCGTGCAGCGCGCTCTCGGGCAGGATGATGTCATCCAGGAGCACGTGGCCGGGCGGCAGCTCAAGCGGCAGCGCGGGAAGCTCCGGGCCCTCAGCCACCTGCGCGTGGGCCGTTGCGAGCGTGGTGATACCGATCGCGATGGCCGCTGCCCGAACGAGAGTCATGGGTGCTCCTTGGGAATCCATGCCACAGCGTACTTCGGCACAGACCGCCGGGAGGCTCTAGGGGCAGGAACGCCCGAAGTTGGTGGCGAGGACGGTGAAGTCCTGGACATCACCGGCAGGACTTCGCTTCCCATTCTCATGTCCATAGTTCGCCATACCCCCCACAGCCAACCGTTCCAAGAAAAAACCGCACCCAATCCGGGTGCGGCTTCTTAGGAACTTCGATTGTGCGCCCGGGCGCGGCTCTTACGCCGTCTCGCCCACAGCCCACCGCAGGAACGCGCTGACCGTGCCCTTGGGGCCGAGCACATCCTTGATCTTCTTCGTCGGATCCTTGACGAACGGCTGCTCCAGCAGCGCAAGGTCAGCGACCAGCGCGTTGATCTTGCCGTCGACCATCTTCTTGGCGATCTCCTCGTTCTTGCCCGACTCCATCGCCATCTCCATGGCGAGTCGACGCTCCTTGTCGATCACGTGCTGCGGGATGTCGTTGCGCGTCACGCCCTGCGGACGGGGGACCGCGGCAACGATGTGCATGCACACATCCTTGGCGGTGTCCTGCGACACCGAGCCCGTGGCGTGCAGCAGCACCGCGGTCTTGCCGTCGTGGTGCACGTACGACCCGAACATGGAATCGGAGCCGCCACTCACCTTGTGGATGCGCGCGATCGAAGCGTTCTCGCCCGTCGAGATGCGGATCTCATCGAGCGCCTTGGTCATGTCGGAGGTGGGCTTGACGTCGCCCGCGGGCTGGGCGAGCGCAGCGGTCGCGATCTTGTCCACCATCGCCGCGAACTTCTCGTTCTTGGCCGTGAAATCGGTCTCGGCGCGGACCTCGACGATCACCGCGGAGCGGCCATCGGGCGCGATCTTGACCGCGACGCGACCCTCGCCAGCGGCGCGATCGGTGCGCGTGTCCATCTTGCCCTTCATCTTCTTGCGCAGGATGTCCTCGGCCTTCTCGGGGTCACCGGACGACTCCTCGAGAGCCCGCTTGCACTCCATCATCGAGAGGCCCGTCTTGTTCCGAAGGGACATCACGTCTTTCGCTGCGATCTCGACTGCCATGGCGGTTCGCCTCCAACAGGTCTGGAACTTCCATCGAATCAACCGCAGCCCGTGGGCCGCAGGTTGGTCTCGGGTGGGTGTGTTGCACGAACGAATGAGCGGTCCGAACTATTTCACCGTGCGGCTTCGCCGCTGGCGCCCGCGGAGGCGGGCTCGCCCGCACCCTCCTCGGCGGCGCCCGTGGCGTCGTCGGGACGGAACTGGGCCCGGCGCGACCGACGGACCGGCTGGCGGGCATCGCCCGGGCGGGCGTTCTCGGAGCCGCCCTCGGCCGAAG
>JADMIO010820051.1_pt1 | contig 16439 bp, 16 predicted proteins | sample 8958161 | NCBI WGS metagenome assembly JADMIO01 (sample SAMN16585339, study PRJNA669376) | soil metagenome | isolation source: Crop rotation soil | place: USA: Cullars Rotation, Alabama | collected 2011
CTTTCCGAAGGGCGGCTGCTCGATCCCCGCCAGCGCCGTCTCGCCGGTCGCACCGGCCGCCATGGCTGCGCTCGCCATCATCATCATGCGCCGCGAAAGCGTGGTCATCGCGCGATCTCCACCTCAATGCCCGCAGCCAGCCCAAACTGAGTCGCGATGGCTTGGCAAGGGCATGGTTCGGGACTCGACTCGCGCGGCCCTCGGCAGCAATGTGTTGAACCCGCCAAGAAGGAGCGCCGTCGTGGCCGATGAACCCAAAACGCCCGTGCCGATCGAAAAGCTTATCGCCGACCTCCCGATCGCCAGCCGCGGCGCGCAGGCTCCCATCATCTTCTTCGACGATGTCGAGACCTTCGGCCATTACAACGGCGTCGTGCATTTCACATTGAAGGTGGCGCTTCCCGAAAAAGACGGCACGCCGCATGTGACAGCCGCCTATCTGCGCATGAACATCCTGGCATTCCGGCAATTGCTGAACGCCGTCAATGGCGTCGACCTGATGCTTAAGCGCGAAGGGCAGTAAGTATCCCGGCGCGCTTGCCGATGACGGAGCCAAACGATGTCTTACGACAAGGCTTTTACCGATGCCCTGCAATTTTCCTGGGGCGACGGCTTCCTGTCGCCGGGCGGCCCGGCGGAAGTGAGAGCGCTGCTGTCCGGTCACGCTATCGATGGTAAAAAGGTGCTCGACATCGGATCGGGCCTGGGCGGCGTCGATCTTCTATTGGTCGGCGAACATGGCGCGGACCATGTGACGGGCATCGATGTCGACACATGGCTGGTCGATCAGGCGCGGGCGCTGGCCGACGGCAAGGGTCTCACGCGGCGGATCGACTTTTGCCATGTGGAGCCCGGGCCATTGCCCTTCGCAGACACGAGCTTCGATGTCGTCTTTTCGAAGGACGCCATGATTCATATTCCGGACAAGCGGTCGCTTTATGCCGAAGTGCTGCGCGTTCTCAAACCGGGCGGGTTCTTCATCGCGTCCGATTGGCTGTTTGCCGCCGGCGCGGCGGCGAGCCCCGCCGTCAAGGCGTGGGTCAAAGACAATCCGTTGGGTTTCACCTTCACCACATCGCAAGAAGCGGAGGCGGCTCTGTACAAGGCTGGCTTTGACGATGTGAAGGTCGTTGACCGCCGTATCTTCCTGCAAGCGCTCAACCGCGAAGAGATAAAATTGCTGGAAGGACCGGACCGCATGAAGCTCGCCGCGATCGTTGGCGAGGAACTGGCGCTGGATCGGCTCACGAGCGCGCGCGGGCGTCAGGGTGCGCTCGATTCCGGCGATCTCATTCCCAGTCATCTTTCGGCACGAAAACCAGGATGAAGCGCCGCCGCTAACTCTCGTAACCGAGGGGCAAGGCGGTCGTTTCCTTGATCTTCTCCATGACAAAGCTCGACGAAACATCGGTCAGGGGAATTTTCGCGATCAAGCGCTTGTAAAGCCGGTCATAGCCCGCAATGTCGGAGACTACGGCGTGCAGCAAGTAATCCGTCTCGCCGGTTGTGCGATAGACGCCGATGATCTCAGGTAGGTCCCTCACGGCGGCGGAAAATTTCTCCAGCGACTTCTGGTCATGCTGGGAGGTCTTGATCGCGATGAAAGCGATCAGGCCGAGATTGATCCGCGCTCCGTCGACGAGCGCAACCCGTCCACGGATGACGCCTTCGGCTTCGAGTGTCTTTATGCGCCGCCAGCAGGCATTGCGCGACAGGTGAACCTTCTCCGCCAGTGTCTCGATCGGCTGATCGCAATCGCGCTGCAGCTCGCGAAGGATAGCGCGGTCTTTGGGATCCATGTCGTCACCTCCCCTCAATCTTGGGATATTATCCCAGTAACCGGTGAAAATGCGAGCGCTTTTGGGAACACATCCCCCCGATGTCGGGCAATGTTCCCAAGCATTGCCGGGCTCAAGAGGAGACTTCAGATGATTGCGCTGTCCAAGCTGTTCACCGCGCATCCGCAGGCTGCCGGCGAAAGCTATCTTGAGCACATGGCCTTTGCGCTGCGTTTCTCAGGCCGCCTTTTCGGTGCTGCCTTTGCCGCTCTCATACACGGGTTCGTGCCGGGCCTTTGCGAAACGACAGCCTCCCGGACGGTGCTCGGCATGAATGACGAACTGCGCGAGCGTCGCGCAAAGCTCGCCGCGAGTCCGATCGCAGCTTCGGTGTATTCGCAGTCCTGACCGGTTCTCGTCGGGGGTGCCGGATCTGCCGTTCCGCGCGCCAGCATCGGCGGGTGCGGCCTTGGAGCTCCGATATTAATACTTCATAGCTCTAGCGGCAGAAGCTAGGCGTGAGCTGTCCTCTTCTCACACGGTGCCCACGACCCTGGGCGCGGTCGGCATCACCCTCTGGTGCCTATTGCTATGTCGACTTTCCTGGTGAAAAAGCGCGGCATGAATGAAACCGAAGCCTCAGTGGCGAATAAGCTCGCCAGAGGCACGTTTACCGCAACCTTCTTCCTTGCTGCGCTCGCTGTGCTAGGGATTCAAAAAGTAGACCTCGGAGACCTCTAGCGCATCTCTTTATACAAAGTCTGGATGCGTTCCGTGAGGAAATAGATGCCAAGCATTGAGGTAATAACAAGCTGGCTCACGACCCCAAATACGAGAAAGAATATTATCGGGTCGAAAATATCTGTAATGACCCAGCTTATCGTCGCGTTGCTGCGAAAGCATTTTTCAACCTCGGGCCAAATTACACTCATCGCTACGATGAATACGTACATGCAAAGAGATAGGAAGGAAAGGTATCCAAAAAGGTACGAAATAAACTCTCTGTATGTTAGTTTCTTATCGTAGTAATCCCCTGACTCCGGGTCTTGCGACCAAATTAGCGCATCATCCCCACGCAGGGGCTCATCGATACCTTTGCGGTCGAAAGTAGAGACGGCGGCCAGCGCAGCCATATAGAAAACGATCATCAAGACCAGCAGATCAATCAACCTTTTCGGCAATTCAGGTTGATCAAAAATTGAAAAAGACATGTCTAGGGAATAAAAAACAGCACAAATTATACCTGACGCTGCAATGGGCAGTATCCAGTCATATACTTTTTTTGATTTCAGCAATTTATCCCCATGACGTATCTTGAGGTACTTTGCTGGCACAAGTAATTGCTTGAAGGCCCAGTACATGGCCTACCAACCATCCTTTCCATTTACTACGTCGATCATCTTTTTCTCAATCTGGGGGCAAATCTCCGCGTAACAGGCCTCCAACAATATTGTGAAATCTGTCAACCTTGTTGCCCTAACATATAGCTGCTCAAGCGCGTCTTGGTCGTCCAAAGACAACGTTGGATGATTGGTTACACCACCCGGCAAACGTCCCAAATGAAACGAGATTTCCTCGAATTTTTCTGTCTTGGCCCACTTAACCACGCCCTTTACCATTTTCTTGACCACTCCAGCGTCAGCAGGAACTACTCTCAGTAATATTCTTTCTTCTTGCCGCTTTATCAAATCTTCGGCGCCTGGACCACTGTAATAAGTCCTTTGTTTTGTCAAAGTTATGGCAGAAAGCTCACCATTCTCCAAATCTTTCAAAAGATTTTCGGATGGAACCTTGGCAATCGAAAGTGTAGGCCGGTAGTGACGGGATTCTTCGACCATCTTCTTATCTTTTTTAACTTTCACTACGTAGGTATATTTGTTGTTTTTCTTGATCGCTCTTGTGACTATTTTGTCAATGGCGGACAAAACCAATGAACTCGAGACGTGCGACATCTTCTCGAAGCACGCTCTGTGCTGCTTTCCCTTTTCAGCCGTCAATGAGATAACCAAATGAGCGGACCATCCCGGCGATTCAGTTTTAGTCGGCTGCGAGATGCGAACCTTTCCGGTTACTGAATCGATGTACGGTTGAGATACGGCATTGGGATCACCGCGATTAATAAGCAGGGTGATCGTCTTCGACGCGTTGTTCCGCTGTATCTCCGCAACATAGATTTGAGATTTGTCATCGCAATTAGCATCGCCGTACTCCAGAAGACGCGAATCCTCGCCTAAGTACGCCCGCGCATTCCCAACGGCATATTCCTGCTCAATTATTGCGAGTACCTCCGCCAATGTGACGGGCTGCTTTGATTCAGCTGGTATAGGTCGGGGAGTAATGCGCCAGAGGAACGCTCGCCGCTCGTGCTTTAAAGCCACCATCGTCCGCCCCCAATATTTTGTTCTTGGGGACCATCATGTCACGATTCTTGACACTGGGGAATGGTGGGCCCGGATTCTGGCGTTTGCGCCATAATACCGGACCTTCCCCTCTGCCGATCGCCGAGCATAGAGGAAACCGGGCCAGTCCGCGACAACGCGTCAAGTGGGGCTAATTTCGAGCTGATACACCACGTTAAAATGAACGCGCGGGCGAACTCTTCGCCAGTCTCATCAGCTCCCAAGTTCCGCGGTCCAAATTTCCCGCAAGCCAGAATTTCCTCCTTGACATCCGCCTTTGTTCTGTTCCATATACGTTCCGTTCGTTGCCGGATGGGGTCCGGTTCATGACGGTGAACCCGGATGGCAGCGAAGGGCGGCGCCCGCGGGTGGAGATGGACGTCATGTCTGCTCCCGGGAGCCTCCGGCGAGACCCCGGGACACTACGATCCCGGCGCGCAAGCAGCTAGGTCCCCAGCCTTGACGGGCGGGGGTGCCGAAGTGCGAACCGGAGGCCAAAATCGCCGCGCGACCGGGGCGCTGCCAAGCGCTCTCAGCCGGTCTCAGTCGATCGAGACCGGAACCCGCGTGAGGCAGCGCCCCACGCTCCCTTCCCTTGTCCTGCAAGGGAAGAGCATCTCCCGGAAGCGGAAGAACCGCTTCCAGCAAGGAGGAGTCATGTCCGCCAAAACGTCAGCCTTCGTCGCTTGACAATGCAGCCCGCGCTTCGCCATCTACGGTCAATGAGCAAACCGCCGCTCGAAATCCTGCTTGCCGCGCCGCGCGGCTTCTGTGCCGGCGTCGTCCGGGCGATCGACATCGTCGAGCGTGCATTGGCGCTGCATGGCGCGCCGGTCTATGTGCGCCACGAGATCGTTCACAACAAATACGTGGTCGACGATCTGAAGCGCAAAGGTGCGGTGTTCGTCGACGAACTCGAAGAGATTCCGGCCGGCGACCGGCCGGTCATCTTCTCGGCGCATGGCGTGCCGAAGGCGGTGCCGGAAGCGGCGCGGCGGCGCAATCTCTACCAGATCGATGCCACCTGCCCGCTCGTCACCAAAGTGCACATGGAAGCGCAGCGCCATCATGCGGAAGGGCTCGAGATCATCCTGATCGGCCACAAGGGCCATCCCGAGACCATCGGCACGATGGGTCAATTGCCGGACGGTGCGATCGCCCTCATCGAGACGGTTGCGGAGGCCGAAGCCTTCACGCCGCGCGATCCGGCGAAGCTTGCCTACGTGACGCAGACGACATTGTCGGTCGACGACACGAAGGAGATCGTCGCTGCCCTGCAGCGGCGTTTCCCGGCGATCCGCGGGCCCTTCAAGGAAGATATCTGCTATGCGACGACCAATCGCCAGGAGGCGGTGAAATCGATCGCATCGAGGATCGATCTCCTGATTGTGGTCGGCGCACCGAATTCTTCCAATTCAAAGCGGCTCGTCGAAGTGGGGCTCAAGGCCGGATGCCCGCGCGCCGAACTCGTGCAGCGTGCCAGCGATCTCGACTGGGCAAAGCTTCGGGGCCTGCAACGCATCGGGCTTACCGCCGGCGCGTCGGCACCGGAAATCCTCGTCAATGAAATCGTCGATGCGTTCCGCACCCATTACGAGGTGACGGTCTCGCAGGTCACGTTGCGCGAGGAGAATGTCGCCTTCAAACTGCCGCGCGAATTGCGCGAGGCAAAGCCCGCCGCATGACGGATAAGGCGGTCATCATCCATACCGACGGCGCCTGTTCCGGTAATCCGGGGCCAGGCGGCTGGGGCGCCATCCTCGCCTATGGCGACAAGGTGAAGGAATTATCGGGCGGCGAGGCCAATACCACCAATAACCGCATGGAGCTGACGGGCGCGATCATGGCGCTTGAAGCTTTGACGCGGCCTTCGCTCGTCGAACTCCACACCGACTCGCAATATCTGCGCGACGGCATCACCAAATGGATCCACGGCTGGAAGCGCAATGGCTGGAAGACCGCCGACAAGAAGCCGGTGAAGAATACCGAGCTCTGGCAGCGGCTCGATACGGCGTTGCAGCGGCATCAGATCAGCTGGCACTGGGTGAAGGGCCATGCCGGCCATGACGACAATGAGCGCGCCGATGAACTGGCGCGCGAAGGCATGGCACCGTTCAAGAAGGGCCCCTCATCCGCCCTTCGGGCACCTTCTCCCCATCAGCATGGGGAGAAGGGAAGAAAATGATACTTCCCTCGCCCCGCTCTAGCGGGGAGAGGGTGGCGCGCATGCGCCGGGTGAGGGGCGCTTTAAAGCTGTTCCAGGATCGTATCGGCGCCCGACACATTGACGCCCGGCTTGTCCTCGACGTTCAAGGCCTTCACCACGCCGTTGTCGACGATCATCGAATAGCGCTTGGAGCGCTTGCCCATGCCGTGCTGCGTCAGGTCGAATTCGAGGCCAACGGCGCGAGCGAAATCGCCATTGCCGTCGGCAAGCATCAGGATCTTGCCGTCGGCGCCGCTCGACTTGCCCCAGGCGTTCATCACGTGGACGTCGTTCACCGAAACGCAGGCCACCTGGTCGACGCCCTTGGCCTTGAGATCAGCAATGTGCTGCACGAAGCCCGGCAGGTGATTCATGCTGCAGGTCGGCGTGAAGGCGCCCGGCACCGCGAAGAGCACCACTTTTCGCCCCGCGAAGATCGTGTCGGTCGAAACTTTCTGCTGGCCGTCGCCGGTCATGGTCGCGAATTCGGCCTTGGGCAATCTGTCGCCAATCTTGATGGTCATTGCGAGCATCCCTTCCAGTAATTCCGGTGCGTCGACCTACTCGACGGTGACATCCTGTTCAAGTGCGATATCGGGGGTCACCATTGTGAGTTTTACCGGCCTGCCGTGCAAACGCGCGGGGTCACCGGTGAACGGTATGAACCAGCGACCTGCCTCGCCCAATGGCTTCGGTGCACGGAAATAGGCGAAGTCGGCGCCCTCCACGAAAATGTCGAGGTCCGGCAATTCGTGCTGGCCGTCAATCTCGACGACCAGTGCCGGCGGATCGCCGAGTTCGACCTTGGCGGCCTTAACACGAAATGGTGACGTGGCATCGACTTTCACCGGCACCCGCGCCGCGTAGGACGCAATCAATGCGGCGGCCACAGGATCAGCGCGGCCCGTCTTTGCCGTGAGTTCGCCATTTCCGGGGATGCAGATATTCTGGCACACGCCGAAAAAGAGCGAGAGATCGAGCACGACCGGCCCATCGGGATTGTCGGGCATGATGTTCAAGGGAAATACCACGCGATCCTTGTAACCGATCGCCTCGCCACCGGCATCGACGAAGCGATGCGGCGCCGGCCAGAGAAGCTCAACGGACTTCAGGTTCTTCGACTTCGACCAATCGAATTGCGGCGGAATGCCGGCATCGCCCGGAAGACGCCAATAAGTCTTCCAGCCATGATCGAGTTCGATTTCGAGACCGCCGATATAGCGCTTCGCGGCTGGGTCATAGTCGGCAACCATCAATGCCAGACGATAGGGCTTTGCCGCACCGGCCCCTGCGCGCGACGTCAACAGAAGCGCCAAAGGAAGCCCTGCAAACACGGCACGACGGTTCATCGGTCACACAATCTCCCAGTCCGGGGCGCATCTACACATGACGCACCATCACGTTCCAATCAAAAAGCGGTAAGGTTGCGCCCTTGTTACGCCCGCCTTGCTACAGTAGCCTGTGGTCAAAGCGGGAGCGCGCATGAAGCCTTCCTCCTATCTCGACGGTCAGATGCTCATTGCGATGCCGACCATCGGCGATCCGCGGTTCGAGCGCTCGGTAATCTATCTCTGCGCACATTCGGAAAATGGCGCGATGGGAATCATCGTAAACAAGAAATCGCCGATGATTTCCTTCGCCGAATTGCTTGACCGGCTGGAGGTGATCCCGGAATCGGAGCGGATCACGTTACCGACCGACATTCGCGACTTGCAGGTTCAATTTGGCGGTCCGGTCGAGCCGTCGCGCGGCTTCGTCCTGCATACTTCCGATTATTTCTCCAACGACACGACCTTGCCGATTGACGAGCGGGTTGCCCTGACCGCCACTCTCGACATCCTGCGGGCGATTGCCGGCGGCCAAGGGCCGCGCCGAGTCCTCCTCGCGCTTGGCTATGCCGGGTGGGGACCGGGCCAGCTCGAGAGCGAAATTCACCACAATGGCTGGCTCCATTGTACCTCGGACGAGGACCTGCTGTTCAGCGCCGACCTCGAAGCGAAATACACGCTCGCCCTCGCCAAGATCGGCGTCGATCCGTCCATGCTCTCAGCGGAAGCGGGCCACGCTTAGGTTGCACCCGGCCTGACACCCTGACGGCGGCGCTGGCGGCGGCGCAAGCGCTCGCCAAGCATCGCTGCCTGCGGTTTCTGCGCGGGGGCTTCCTCCGGCAGCGTCTCCTCTGTGGCTTCCGGCTCAGGCTCGGCCGATGGTGGCGGGGCCGCCGGCTCTTCCTCCGCCTCGGCTACGACAATCTCAGGCGTCTCGACGACTGCGGGAAGTTCGTCCGCTTCGGCGACAATCTCCACGACGAGGGGCTTATCCGCCTCCTGCTCCGGGTCAACGATCACGACATCCGGTTCGATCTCCGGCATTGGTTCAGGCCCGACGGCATCCAACACCGGTTCCGCATCCGGTTCTGCCTCGGGCTCCTCCTCGGCGACCAAAACCTCTGGTTCTAATTCAGATTCCGCTTGCGGTTCAGGCTCGGGTTGCAACTCCGCCAGCGGCGCTTCGCGCGCAGGTTCGCCTTCGGCGATGGGTTCGATATCGTCCTCTTCCTCGATCGGCTCAGGTCTCGGTGGCGGCGGCGGAGGTGGCCTGCGGCGCCTGGTCTCGGGCTTTTCAAGCGGCGGCAGCGGTTCGATGGCGGGCTCCTTGCGCGCCCCGGTCTTGTCTCCGACCATCCGCTCCCAAAGCAGTGTCATCACGTTCTTCTTCGAACCGGAATAGGGAACACCGCTCAAGGCATCGATCACCTGCTTGGCGGTCATCGGCTGGCCGATGAAGAAGCCCTGACCATACTGGCAGCCGAGCGCGCTCAATCGATCGATATTTTCCTGCGACTCGATGCCTTCCGCAACGAGCACGAGGCCAAGATCGTGCGCAAGCGCGATGATGTTGCGCAGGATGATGTAGGCACGCTCGTCGACCATCTCGGCTTCGAGGAAGGCCCTGTCGATCTTCAAGGTGTCGAAGGGCAATCGCCTGAGGTTGGACAATGAGGAATAGCCGGTCCCGAAATCATCGCAGGAGAGCCCGACGCCGAGCAGCTTCAACCGATCAAGAATCTGCGCCGCAAGCTCGGGGTTCTCCATCACCACGGATTCGGTGACTTCGATCTTGAACGTGTCGCGGATAATGGATTCGCGCGCCAGGATCGTCTGCACATCCTCGACCAGCGCGCTTCCGACGAGCTGGCTGGATGATACATTGACCGAAACGAAGAGCGGTTGCGTCGGCCTGAACGCGCGCTGCCAGATACCGAGCTGCCGGCCGGATTCAATCATCACATGGCGACCCAGGTCCTTGATCAAACCAGCCTGTTCGGCGACCTTCAGGAAGCGTTCCGGTCCGAGAAGGCCCAGGCTCGGATGGCGCCACCTCACCAGCGCTTCGAAACCAGCCAAGTCCATGTCTGACAGACGCGCGATCGGCTGATAGTGAACCTCGATCTCGCCGCGCTCCACCGCGCGGCGCAAGTCGCTCTCAAGCGTCACCAACTCATTGCGGTCGTCGCGCATCGTGGGACGGAATAATTCGGCGCTGTCCTTGCCCCTTCGCTTCGCTTCATAGAGCGCTACGGCGGCATCGCGCAGCAGGTCCTCGGCCGTTGGTCCCGATTCGCGCGCATTGGCAATGCCGATGCTCGCGGTGAGGAATACTTCCTGTTCGCGCAACCTGATCGGCACAGATACAGCGCGTCTCAGCGTCTTGGCGAATGTGGCCGGATCACGCGGCATATTGGTATTGTCGAGCAGGATCGCAAACTGATCGCCCGGCAGGCGCGCGACCGTATCCTCCGGGCCGACCGCGGCCAGCAGGCGGCGGCCGGTGATGTTGAGAAGCTGATCGCCCGTCTCATGACCCAATCCATCATTGACCGACTTGAACCGATCGAGATCGATGATGAGGAGATAGACATCGCCCGCTTCCGGGATGCTCGACTTGCCCAAGGCGCGTGCGATCCGATCGACTAGCAGCGCGCGGTTGGGAAGGCCGGTGGCGCGGTCATGCACGGCATCGCTCAACAGACGATCCTGCAAACGCCGTTCACTCGTGACGTCGCTCAAGGTTCCGACGCACGTGAGCGCGGTTCGGTCTACGCCGGGCATGGCGCGGCCACGCAATTGGAACCAGCGGTAAGAGCCATCGGCGCGCTGCAAGCGGAATTCTTGCGTGAAACCTCCGCGCCCACGCCTTTCGGCGGTTTCAATTGTGGTTTGATAGGCGCGCCGGTCGGATGGATGGATAAGCGCCAGCCAGGCCTGCTGACCGCCTTGCGCGAAATAGCCGCGCTTCAGCCCAAGCGCCCTTTCCAATTCATCGCTGACAAAAAGCTCCTGATCGAGGACCTTCCACTCCCAGACATATTGCTGAGAGCCGGCCAGCGCCCGCATGCGTCGCATCGCATCTTCGGAGGTGCGGCGTGACAGGATGCCGTGGCTCAGCGCGAACTGCACCAGTGTCAGCCCCATCATCAGGAGCACGAGCGTCAGCCCGGCCTGAACCAGAAGCTTCAGGATCATGTCGTCTTCCGGCGACAGGGCGGCGATCGCCGCAACAAAGGTCCAGACCAGGAGTGCGCCCCAGCTCAGGAGCGAGGCTTGGGCGCGTGCGAAGCCCCGGCGCCACAGCAGGATGATGATGATGAAGCCGACGACTGCCAGGACGGCGAATGCAACACGTGCAAGGCCCGTCGTATAAAGAGGTTCGAAGAGGCCATAAACCGGCAGAGCCAGCGTCAAACATGCGAAGGCGAGGACGAGGTTGCCGAGAACCGGCATGCGCTTGCGCAATTCGACGAAGCTCACCAGGCATAACGCGAGGCCGGTTAGCATGAGACTCTCGGTGATGGCGCGGATTTCCTGGGCTGTGAGGTCGAGCCCACCAAGCCACCCTTTTATCGCCGGCAAGTATCCAGCCTCAATCGCGATGAAGCCGATCGATGCCCAAATGAACAAAGCCGCAGCCGGGAAAACCGCACTGATGCGCACGGCATAAAGCGAGATCGCGACGAGGCCGACAAGAAGCGCGAGCCCGAGGATAACACCGCGGAAGAATGATTGCGCATTGGTCTTGTCGTCAAAAGCCTGCCGCTGCCACAATTGCATGCCCGCGACATCATTCGAATTCATTTCGAGCGCGACGGTGAGCGTCTGGCCAGGGTCCAGGTGCAGAGCGAGTGCGTCCGCGCCGTAGTCGACCAGGGGTGCGGGTTGTGGGCCGCCGATGCTGACGAGGCTTACGATGCGGCTGCCTTGCGATTTTGGCCAGAAGACGCCCGAGCCCACAAAGCCTTGATGCGGGACCAACATGACGACGTCTCGTGCGGTGCTCGAAGGATTAGCCAGGCTCGCAACGATCCAGCGATAACTTGGACCAAAGCCCTTGGCTTCGAGCGGCAACAGTACCGTCTGACCCTGCGTCGGTCCCGGTACTTCGATCGAGACCGCCGGCTGATCGGTCGTAACGGCTTGAAGATCCGGCAATAGATCGATGCTCGGCGTATCGAGCGCCGCATTGATCGTGTCAGCCGAAGCAGGGAGAAATCCGCCGATCAGCAAAAACCAGAGAATGGCTATAACTGCGCGCCACTGCGCCATACTCAAATACCGCTCCGTTCTCGCTGGGTAAGCCCTTTGGTACAGTTGCAGCCGCCCGCTGGCAAGCACTGCCGCGCCGGACGGGGCTTATGGCTAACGCGAATACTCGCTCGATACCAGACCGAAGAGAAGATGGTCTTCCCAGCGGCCATTGATCTTGAGATAACGCCGCGCCAAGCCTTCCTCGGTAAATCCGCACTTCCTCAGTAAGCGGATCGACGCTTCGTTCGACGGCAGGCACGCAGCCTCAAGGCGATGCAACCGCAGATGATCGAAGGCATAGGACGTGACCGTGCGGACGGCATCGCTCATGTAGCCGCGTTGCGTAAAGCCCTCGCCAATCCAGTAGCCGCAGGAGGCCATTTGCGCGACGCCACGCCTCACATTGGACAAGGTCAAACCGCCCAGAAGCTTCCCCGACTGTATGTCATGGATGAAGAAGGGATAGGCGAGGTCGTCCTCAACGTCGCGCCAGTAGCGCTTGATACGCAAGCGGAATGCGGTCCGGGTCAAGTCATCATGCGGCCAGGTCGGCTCCCACGGGCTCAAGAATTCGCGGCTTGCCTCCCGCAATTCCGCCCAGGCTTCGAAATCCGCCATTTGCGGCACGCGCAAGGTAACTTTTGTGCCCCGCAAGACGGGCGGGAGATCGGGCGAGAACGGGCTGCGCAGGAAGACCATTACGCGAACCGCGCGACGATGGCCTCATGTGACGTGAGGCCCGAGAGCTGGCCGACCGCGCTCAATGCGGGCTTGCGGCCGCGGAACATTCGCTGCGCCAGTGCGCCGACGCCCGCGACCTCGACGGCCTCGATCTTCGCCACCAGCCGGCTTACGTCCGGTACTTCGCCGAAGGCAAGAAACTGGCGGGCGATCTGATCGGCGCGCGAGGACGCACTTTCAAGATTCATCACAAGGCTCGCTTTGAGCTGTGCCCTGGCGCGGGCGATCTCGTTGGCAGTGACTTCGCTGGTCGCCCCCAGCATCACATCGGCCGTCACATCGATCAGTTGCTGCGCATTGCCCGGCGATGTCGCAGCGTAGATGCCGAATTGGCCGGCATCCTCATAGGCGGAGGCGTAGGAGAACACGCTGTAACACAGGCCGCGCTTCTCGCGTACTTCCTGGAAGAGTCGCGAGGACATTCCGCCGCCCAGGAGGCTTGAGAGAACCTGGAGCGCGTAGATTTCCGGCTCGCGATAACCCGGGGCTGAGAAAGACAGGACAACATGCGTCTGGTCGAGCGGCTTGCCGGCTTGCCGGTGGAGCGCCTCAAAGGCGGGGCGGCTGCGCATTGGCCCGGTACCCGGCGCCAGATGGCCCAAGAGCTTTACACAAGCCGCTTCAAGCCGGTCGTGATCAATATTGCCGGCCGCGGCAACGACCATGCGCGAGGCGCAGTAATGGCGATCACGCCAGGCGATGATGCCGTCGCGGGTGACATTCTCGACAAGCTCGCTGGTACCAAGGATCGGCCGGCCGAGCGGATGGGCACCGAAACTCGCCGCCTGCGCCAGGTCGAACACGAGATCGTCGGGCGCATCATTGGCTGCGGCAATTTCCTGCAGAATGACTTCGCGTTCGCGTTCGAGTTCGGCAGGATCGAAGACCGACTCTGTCAGGATGTCGGCAAGAATGTCGAGGGCGAGTGCCCAATCCTGTTTCAGGACGCGGGCATAATAAGTCGTCGTTTCCATGCCGGTCGAGGCATTGATCTCGCCGCCGGAGGATTCGATTTCTTCTGCGATCTGCTGGGCATTGCGCCGCTTTGTTCCCTTGAAAGCCAGATGCTCGAGGAAGTGGGCGATGCCGTTTTCCTCCGGCAATTCATCGCGGGCTCCGGCCTTGACCCAGATTCCAAGCGCCACCGTCTCAAGATGCGGCATGGCATGGGTCACGACGTGAAGGCCGTTGGGGAGCCGGGAAATACGAACACTCATGCCGACATACTACTCACGGGACGCTGCGAGCGAGAATGAAAGTTTTCACAGCTTCCGGGTCATTCGGCAAGATGGAAAATTTCTCCTTAGCCGACATGAGGTAAGCCAGCCGTTCCGGTAATGCGGGGCGAATGCCGGAAGCTTTCTCGACGGCATCGGGAAATTTCGCCGGATGTGCAGTCGCCAAGCAAATCATGGGGTTCGCCAATGATTTCGACGATCGCGCGACCGCCACACCAATTGCCGAATGGGGATCGAGCAATTCGCCGGTCGCGGCGTGGGTTTCGGCAATCGTCCGGGCAACCGTCGCTTCATCCACATGGCCCGAGTCGAATTCAGCGCGAATTGCTCCCTGCACGGAGGCATCGAGGGTGAAGGCGCGGCTCTGGGCGAGGCTTGCCATCATGCCCCGCACCTTGGCTGCGTTTCTTCCTGATGCCTCAAACAATAGGCGTTCGAAATTGCTCGAGACCTGGATATCCATCGACGGGCTGGTGGTGGGGAGCACATTGTGAACTTCGTAACGCCCGGTCTTAACGGCGCGGTCGAGGATATCGTTAATATTCGTCGCGATGACCAAACGGTCGATCGGCAGGCCCATGCGCTTGGCGGCGTAGCCCGCAAAAATATCGCCAAAATTGCCGGTCGGCACGCAGAAGCTCACGCTCCGGTCGGGCGCTCCGAGCGACAGGGCCGATGAGACGTAATAGACGATCTGCGCGACGATCCGCGCCCAGTTGATGGAGTTGACTCCCGACAAGCGGACCTTGTCGCGAAACCGCGCGTCACCGAACAACGTCTTGAGGATCGCCTGGCAATCATCGAAGCTGCCTTCGAGCGCGATATTGTGTACCGAAGGTGAATCCACGGTCGTCATCTGCCGGCGCTGGACTTCGCTCACGCGGCCATGCGGATGCAGGATGAAGATGCTGGTGCGCTTGCCGCCCTTGAAGGCCTCGATCGCAGCACTCCCGGTATCACCCGACGTGGCGCCGACGATCGTTGCATTCGCGCCTCGCCTTTCCAGCGCGAAGTCCATCATCCGCGCCAGGATCTGCATCGCGACATCCTTGAAGGCGAGCGTCGGACCGTGAAACAACTCGAGGAGAAAGAGATTGCTGTCGAGTTGCTTCAAGGGAACGACCGCCGGATGGCGGAACTGGGCGTAAGCATCCTTCAGCATGGCGCGCAGGCGTTCGGGCGGGATCGCGCCATCGGTGAAGCGCGTGATGACGGCTTCGGCGATCTCGGGATAGGGCCGGCCTCGTAGCGCTGCAAACTCGGACGGCGCAATCCGCGGCCACTCCTTGGGCACGTAAAGGCCGCCATCGGGGCTGAGGCCCGCCAGCATTGCGTCCTCGAAGCCTATTTCCGCGGCCTCGCCACGGGTCGATACGTATTTCAAGTCGGGGAAGCTCCAGCGGCTTGGGGCGGCCTATTGGCCCGTTCTCCCAGCCTGTTTCAGATCACTCCTGATAGCGAGCCCAGCCAATACGGCAAGTACCAGCGCCAGCGCAAACCAGGTTATGGCATATTGAAGATGGTTATTGTGCAAGGTTTCGGCCACCGGCACCGGCCGGGGAAAACCGCGATCATCGGCTTTTGCGTTGAGATGGAGAATGAAGGGCGCTGTTTTGAGCCCCTCCCCGATCGAGACTGCGGACAGCATGGCCGGCACGTCCCACCAGAACCACTTGTTCTGATCGACGGCATTTTCGGGATCAAACAGTCCCTGCCCCGCCCGGTGCCATAGGGCATAGCCTTCGATTGCCTGGTCGCCTGGAAGAATACGGCTGTCGCGGGCATCGCGCATATTATCCGGGACGACACCGCGATCGACGAGGACGAGAATGCCCTTGTCGCTGACGAAGGGCGTGACGACACGCCAGCCGGCATTGCCGTCGAAGGTCGTCAGCATAAGGATTTCCTTATCCGCAGCGTAGCGACCACGCACCGCAATGGGGAGGTAATCGACATCGCCGGTCGTCTCCGCCAGGTTCACCGCCTCATCGAGGCTGACCGGGGCCTGCGCGCGTCGTTCTTCCATTTGGCGGATCAGCGCCTGCTTCGTACCCAATCTCTCTACTTGCCAGATGCCGAGCCCGCTCAAAATTACAACGCCGATGATCGCTGCAACCAGGATTTGCCAGCTGCGCCTGCTCATTGCGCGTCGACGCGGCCTTCCTGGGCCTTGGTCAGATATTGCTGGCAGACAAGAATACCTTTGACCGGCCGCAGGAGGATGAGAGGCAGGATCAAGAGCAAGGGGATGGCGATGAGCGCATGTACCCAATAAGGCGGCGAATAGGCCGCCTCGATGCCGAGGATCGAACCGACGCCGACAAAGCCCACCACCAGCATGACAAACCAGGCGGCTCCGTCCCCCGCATCGGCGAAATCGAAGGGCAAGCCGCAGCTCGAACAGCGCGGCGCGAGAGCGAGATAACCTGAGAACAGTTTGCCGCGGCCGCAGCGGGGGCAACGCCCGGCGAGGCCCGTTTTCAGCGGGAAAG
>JADMIO011135884.1_pt1 | contig 16437 bp, 17 predicted proteins | sample 8958161 | NCBI WGS metagenome assembly JADMIO01 (sample SAMN16585339, study PRJNA669376) | soil metagenome | isolation source: Crop rotation soil | place: USA: Cullars Rotation, Alabama | collected 2011
TCGTCGGGCACAATCACCTTGCCATCGAAGTGAGCATTCAGCTTGACCATGGTGAAACAATGATAGCACGAACAGCGACGCGTTCCGAGGCGGAGTGGCGGGTTTACTCGGATTGATGCGTTGTCCTGACATCCAGCAATCGTCCCGCATCTTCACGCCGCAAACGCGTTTGCGGGGCTCATTTTCCCGTCTTGCACGTCTTTAGACCGATACAATTGACTAGCCATGGCCAGTCACACGCTCGCACCGTTTCCGGAAGAATTGCTTGCGGCGAAGAAGCAGATTCGCGCGCAGGCGATGTCGTACGGGCTCGACTTTTTCCCCGTCATCTTCGAGATGTGCGACTACGAGCAGATGAACCAGATCGCCGCGTATGGCGGATTTCCGCAGCGGTATCCGCACTGGCGATTCGGGTCGGAATACGAAGGGCTTCGCAAGCGACATCACTACGGGCTCGGCCGCATCTATGAGATGGTGATCAACAACGACCCCTGCTTCGCGTATCTGCAGGAGAGCAATGCGCTGGTCGATCAGAAGCTGGTCATCTCGCACGTGTACGGCCACGCGGACTTCTTCAAGAACAATTACTGGTTCAGCAAAACGAACCGCAAGATGATGGACGAGATGGCGAACCACGCCACGCGCGTTCGCCGGCACATCGAAAAGCACGGGCAGGATGCGGTCGAGCGATGGCTGGACGTGTGTCTGTCGATCGAAGATTTGATTGACCCGCACAGCATGTTCCTCAAGCGCGGGCCGAGCGATGATCCGCGCGTCGAGCCGAAGCGCGAAGACGGGAACGTCAACAAGTTCAAATCGAAGGACTATCTTGACAAGTGGATCAACCCTCCCGAGAAGCTCGAGGCGCAAGCGAAGAAACAACGTGACGAAGCGGCGAGGCAGCGGCAATCCACTCCATCACGTCCGACGCGCGATGTGCTTCAATACATGCTCGATCACGCGCGTCTCGAAGATTGGCAAGCCGACTGCCTCTCCATCGTGCGCGAGGAGAGCTACTACTTCGCGCCACAAGGTATGACGAAGGTGATGAACGAAGGGTGGGCTAGCTACTGGCACTCAACCTTGATGACCAAGCACTTCGTCGAAGCGAAGGAGATCATCGACTACTGCGATCATCACAGCGGCACCGTTCACATGCCGCCGGGCGGATTCAATCCGTACAAGATCGGGATCGAGCTGTTTCGCGATATCGAAGACCGCTGGAACAAGGGGAAGTTCGGAAAAGAGTACGAGGAAGCGAACGATCTCGGTGCGAAGAAGAAATGGGACAAGGGTCTCGGTCAGGGTCGCGAGAAGATCTTCGAAGTGCGGCGCGTTTATAACGACGTGAACTTCATCGACGAGTTCATGACGCCGGAGTTCATCGAGAAACACAAGTTTTACCAGTACGGCCGCGACCCGCACACGGGCCAACTGCGCATCGTTTCGCGCGATCCCGTGCGCATCAAGCAGACGCTGCTGTACCAACTCACGAATCTCGGCCGGCCGTTCATCTTCGTCGTCGACGGCAACTACGCGAACCGCGGCGAGCTCTACCTCGCGCAGAAGCACAATGGCTTAGACATCGAAATCAAATACGCGAACGAGACGCTGAGAAACGTCTGGAAAGTCTGGCAGCGCCCGGTGCATCTGCAGGCGAAGATCGACGACGAGATGGTCCTGTTCAGCTACGACGGCCACCAGCCAAAACAGCAAACGATCCACGACGATTTGCCGAAGCCGGCGCACGCCGTGGTATAATCCGCATAACGCCGATGACGATTGCAAAGACGGAAACCTGGTCCGGGTCAATGGCGGAAGCGGATGCGCGCGACCGCGAACAGTGGCTTCGCGCGACACCGCAAGAGCGAATGGAGGCGCTGGAATACATCCGCGCGCTCAACTATGGCTACGCGGAAGAAGATCAGCCTCGACCCGAATTTCAGAGAGTTTATCGAGTTGCTCAACAGGGAGAAGGTTAGATACCTGTTGCTCGGCGGCTACGCAGTCAATTACTACGGCTATCACCGCTTTACCGCGGACATCGACTTCTGGATTGCGATCGACGCCGAGAATCGATCGCGCGTGGCATCTGCACTGCAGGCATTTGGTTTTTCCCCGACTGCGGTCGAGCCACAACGCTTTTCCGAAGCGGGCAAAGTGCACATGTTCGGCGTCAAACCGGTCCGCGTTGTTTGTTGACCGGTCCTTCCGGCGTCGAATTTGACGAGTGCTATTCCCGCCGCGTTCTCGACGCGCTCGACGGCGTTGAGATTTCGATCATCAGTCTGCAGGACTTGCGTCGAAATAAATCTGCGAGTGGGCGCGACAAAGACAAGTTGGATCTGAAGGAGCTTCCAGAAGCTTGATCGCCATCGTCGCGCAACCGGTTCACCGTTCGACATGGCTCACGCTAGCGGTGATCATGCTCGTCGCGGCGGGTGCTCGGTTCTTTCAAATTGCAGATCGCAACTACTGGCTTGATGAACTCTGGACGATCGAGCTTTCCACCGGACGGGGATCGGCGCATCTCGAAATTCCGTTTGATCAATTGATCGCTCCGGCGCCTTCGGCGCCGGCGGTTTTGAGCGACGCGCCACCGATCTCACGAGTTTGGACGACCGTTGGCGCGGCGACGCATCCGCCGCTGCACTTTCTCTTGCTGCGACTTTGGGAAAGCGTCTTCGGAAACTCCGAGTTTTCTACGCGCGCGCTCTCTGCGATCGCTTCTCTCGTCGCGCTATTTCTTCTCTTCGACATTGGCCGGCATCTGCACGACGAACGTGCCGCGCTGTGGGCGTGTGCGATCTTTGCACTCGCCGGTCCGCAGGTGATGTATGCGCGGGAGACCCGGAATTATGCATTGCTCGTGGCGCTGGTGCTCGGTGCCGGTGCAGCGTTGATTCGCATCGAAACGCGCGGCGCGACGGTTCGGCGGTTGATTGCGCTCGGCGCGTGCGTTCTCGCGGCAATGCTCACGCATTACTTCGCGGCCGGTCCGATCGCGGCGATGTTGATGTACGCATTTCTTCGTTTGCGCGGTGTCGATCGACGCAACGCTGTGGTCGCGTCCGTCATCGCGGGCGCGCTGTGGCTCGTCGTTTGGGGTCCGGCATTGCTCGGACACGTGCGGCGCTTTGGCGGCGCGTCCGATCCTACGACTGAATTTCTTCACCGGACCGAGCCGATCAAAACGTTCCTGGTTTCGCTCGGCTCGATTCCCGTTCGCCTTCTCGCGGACGTGACCGAACGATTTCGACCGCTCGTCGCGCCATCGCTCGTGCTCCTCGTCGTACCCGCGTTTCTATTGCGACGTCATCCAGGCCTGCTCTTCGCGTGGCTTTGGACTTGTGGGTCGATCGGACTCGTGGCCGCGCTCGATCTGGCGCGCGGCACGAAGCAGGTTGATTTCATCCGCTATACGCTCGTCGCCGGGCCGGGTTTGTATTTGCTGCTCGGCGCGGCGGCGCAGGTGAATTGGCGCGCGCAAATTATTCCTGCGCTCGCGATCGGTGTGTGTTTTATCGGTCTGCGTTCGGCCGTGCTTCAGCGCGTGCCGGATTGGGCGACGCTCGGGCGGCTGATCGACGAGCGAACGACCGATGGCGACGTCTTCGTCTTCGCATCGCCGGGAAAACCCGATTGGGCGACGGGCTATCTTTACCTCGCCACGTCGCATTATGCGCATCGGCGGCCGAGCGCGATCGCACTGGCGCACGTGCCGATCGATGCATCGCTCGCGACGCAACTCGCGCGTCATGCGCGCGTTTGGCTGATCTGCACTGATCGAAGCGCACCGGTCGAATCGATCATCCCGAACGCGCGCGCCGCTGGCGGATGGGACGCCGAGGGTTCGCCGGCCGCACTCTGGTTGCTGGCGCCGGCGCCGTCGCGCGAATGACGCGGGCCGTTTCGCACCTTGTCAAACCACCGAGCCTCGCCGAACCTATCCGCCGACATGGAAATTCCTGACATCCGCGTGTTCCCGGATCCCGAAACCATCGCGCGCGAAGCGGCGATATTCATCGCCGAGCTTTCGGAAGAAATGATCGAGCTGCGCGGCCGGTTTTCGATCGCGCTCTCCGGCGGATCGACTCCGAAATTGCTGTATCAAACGCTAGCTTCAAGTGAGTTCGCGCCGCACATCGATTGGCCGAGCATTGACGTGTTCTTTAGTGATGAGCGTTGCGTGTCGCCGGATCACCCCGACAGCAACTATCGCATGGCGCGCGACGCGCTGCTGTCGCACGTACCGATTCCCGGCGACAACATCTATCGCATGCACGGGGAAAATCCCGAGCCGAACGAAGCGGCCAAGGAGTATGGCGAGATCCTCAAGGAGAAGTTTGGGAGCGGCGGGATCGATCTCGTCCTGCTCGGCATGGGCGACGACGGCCACACCGCATCTCTTTTCCCCGGTACGGCGGCGGTCAAAGAACCGAAGCATCGCTGCGTGGCGAACTTCGTTGAGCAACTGAACGCGTGGCGACTGACGTTGACGGCGCCGTTCATCAATCGGTCGGGAAACGTGATCGTGCTGGTCGCCGGTGAATCGAAAACGCGAACGGTCGCGGAAGTCCTGGAAGGGGAACCGAATCCGGCGCGCTATCCGATTCAACTGATTCATCCGAATGAAGGCAAGCTCATCTGGTTCCTTGATGCCGCTGCCGCGGGGATGCATGACGACTGATCCGCGTTGCTTGGCAAACCGCGCGATCGAGACTAGATTCTTCCCGACTCCGGTGCGGCACGTGCGCTGCTAGCATCTCGCAGAGAACAAGTCAGAGCACGACAGAGAGATCAGGGAAGGCCGCCGACCATGCAGGAATCGAGCACGAAGAAGATCTACGACGTCCACTCGATGTTTTACGATGCGACGTTTGGGCGGCTCGTGAAGCGGCGGATCGAGCGGGCCATCCATCACATGAACATCTCGCCGACCGATCTGGTGCTCGATCTGGGCATCGGAACGGGCGTGTCGCTCAACTATTACCCGTCGCACGGCCGAGTCGTCGGCGTGGATTTGTCGGCGGGAATGCTCCGCAAGGCGCGCGAAAAAATACGCGAGCGCGGACTCGATCGTTCGTTCGTCTTTCAAGCCAACGCGCTGGAGCTTCCCTTCGCCGAGAGCACGTTCGATCACGTGTTCATCAGCCACGTGATCAGCGTGGTGAGCGATCCGGTTCAGCTTGTTCGCGAGGCGCAGCGCGTCGCCAAGCCCGGCGCACGCATCGTCATCGTCAACCATTTTCAATCGACGAACCGCTTCATCGCGATGGTCGAAAAGTGGCTCTGCCCGCTTTGCACCAAGCTCGGCTGGCGAAGCGATCTGGCGCTTCAAGACCTGATTCGTCGCACGGGCGTGGAAGTCGATTACCGCTACAAGCTCGAGAGCATCGACTTGTGGGAAACGGTCGTCATGACCAACAACAAGAGCGCGCTGAACGTGCTCAACAACGGCTCCCCTCACACCGTCGCGGCCTGAATCGATCTTCCGCGATTTAACGCTTTCCCGTTTTTGGTTCGCCGCGCGTGCGCTCGCTCGATTGAAGCTCATCGCGCAGCTTCGTCGCGCGATCGAGCATCACGTCGCCGGAAATCGGTTGCGTCGACGCCGGCTGCATCGTGAACGCAACCGTGTGGTAATCCTTCCATCGCACGGGAATGACTTCCGCGAACAGGTCGAACGGCACCCACTGCCACCAAGGTGCGACGATTTCCTTGCTCGTCTTGAGCGTCTCATATCCATCGTGGCGAAGCTGCACGTCGTAGTCGCCGTACCACGTGAACTCGCGCGTCAGCGGTGTGCGGCCGACCTCCTGGTTGTTGAGGTAAACCAGCGCGCCTTCCGGTTCGCTCGTGACGGTGAGCTTGCGCTCGACGCAGCCGACGAGCAGAAGCGCGATGACGAACAAGGATGTGAACGCGATCCGCATATCGAGCGGGAAGTATAACGGCTGGCCTACACTCTGCACGTGAGCTTCTTTCTCCTGATCGTGATGGCGCTGGCGGTCGGCGATGTGCTGTGGTGGCGGTGGGCCAACCGACGCGCCAAGTCGCTTCCGCGGGCGGCGCTCGTGCGATGGCTCGTCGCGGCGTTCTGCGCGTTTCAATTCATTGGATACGTCTGGATCATCGGTGGACGATTCATCGGAACGCGACCGACGGCATCGGCGCTGGTGCTGACTCCGATCTACCTTTGGCACTTGATCGTATTGCCGGTCACGGGCGTCGCGATCGGGATCGCAGCGCTCGCACGATTCGTTCGAACGCGTTCGAAACAGCCGATCGAAATCCGGCAGGAAGGAATTACCGTCTCGCGTCGAAACGTGCTCGCCGCGGGTGCGGCGATCGCTTTGCCGCCGCTACTGACGGGCGGGGCGACCTTCACGGCGCTGCGACGTCTCGATGAATTCCGCATCAATCGCATGACGATCCCTCTCGCACGCCTGCCGCGCGAGTTGGACGGCATGACGATCGCGCACGTGAGCGATGTCCATATCGGACGATTCACGCAAGCAACGCTCCTCCCACGATTGGCCGATGCGACGAACGCGCTTCGCGCGGATCTGATCCTGCTCACCGGCGATCTCATCGACTTCTCCATGCGCGACCTGCCGTCCGGCATCGACTTTCTCCGCAAGCTCGATCCGCACAGCGGCATCGCGACGGTCGAAGGCAATCACGATCTGTTCGAAGACCGCAACGGCTTCGAGCAGCGCGTCGCCGAAGCGGTGCCGCTGCTCCTGAACGATTCCCGCATGTTTCGCGTGCGCGGGCGCGACGTGCAGGTGCTGGGAACGAAGTGGGGCGTGGGCAAGATGCGCGGCGCGAACTACGACGATCATGCACGATCGACGCTCAAGCAGTTGTCGCGCAATCCGGCTGTCTTCCCGATCATGCTCGCGCACCATCCGCACGTGTTCGATCTCGCAAGCGACGCAGGCATCCCGCTCACCCTCGCCGGCCACACGCATGGCGGGCAACTGATGCTGACGAAGTCGCTCGGCCCGGGACCGATGATGTTCAAATACTGGTCTGGGCTTTACCGCAAGGAGGACAACGCCCTCGTCGTGTCGAACGGCGTGGGAAACTGGTTCCCGCTGCGCATCAACGCGCCGGCGGAGATCGTTCACATCACGCTACGCTGCGCGTCGTAGTTTATGCCGCGCGTCTCCAGAAAACGATGCACGCGCCCAGCGCGATTGCGCCGCAAATCGCGAGCAGCGTGGTGAGATCGTGCGGGCTGGTGCGCATCGCTGCGAATTTGATCGGGCCCAAATCGTCAGGCTCGATCACCTCGCCGCCGGAGCGATCCACCAACTCGCGCAGCGCCGTTCGATCAATCCCAATCGCGTAAAATTCCTGCGCGTATCGACCAGCGAGCGCGGATCGCGCGATGACGGCCGGCCCGCTTTCGTTCACGACCGTTGCAAGCGTCGGCTCGTGCGGTGCATCGATCGACAACTCGTATCGTCCCGGCGCGGTCTGCGGAATTCGTGTAACTCGATCCGTTCGCAGCGACAACTGCAATCCATCGAGATAGCGTTTGGCCGATTCATCGTACGCATCAACCGTGACGCGCAGCGTCGAGCTGCGGCTCCACGTCACGATGAATCGCGGATCCCGCGGAATGCGCTGCGTGCGCGCGATGATCGCATCGCGCTCGGCGGCGCTCGGATCGTACGACATCGCAAACACCCGGCCGAGACCGATCTGCTGTTCGGCGGCGAGCGTCATCGCGGAGCCGTGGACCATTCCATTGCTCATCGTGGCAGCGCCCGATTTCAGCCACGCCGGCCGCCATTCCGCGACGTCGCGATCGGGAAGGTTCAAGCGGTTCTCGTAACGAACGCGTACCGGGTCGTGCATCACGACCGGTGGCGCGATCTGTCGGGCGAGCTCGCGCAGATCGCGCCACCAACCATCGGGCGTCGTTGCGGTGAGCATCTTGCCACCCGTCGCGCGGACGAGTTCGTGCAACGCAGAGGGCGCCGCCGACAATGCGAACGCGTTCACGCGCACGCCGGCATCCGCCAAACGCTTCGCGAAATTCGAAGGCGACTCGATCGTTGCATCCGCGTCGCTGACGACGATCAGCTCGATCGGCAGCGAGGATTTCTTCCGCGTCGCGATCGCATCCAGGGCCGCTCCGAGATTGGTCGGCCCGCTCGGGGAGTCGTCGGTCGCGAACTGAATTGCGGTGTTGCGGACGGGGTTGTCGAGTGTCCACCATCGCAAGTCGCGCGCGAATGCGCCGACGCTCAACAGATCGTCCGGCGGAAGCGAGTCGATCAACGATCGCACCGCGCCGATCGCAGCCTTCCATCGGCTGCGCGACGGATCGACGGGCGCGGCCATCGATCCGCTGGAGTCGATCAGAATCATCCATTGCCGCTTGGGGTCCGACGGATGCGCTGAGAGTGGCGAGAGCGACAGATCGATTGCCGCACCGATCATCACCACCGCGCCGCCGAGATCGCGGACGTATTGCGTGAGTTGCTGCTGCGCCTCGGATGACACGCCGCCGTTTAACACGATGATCGACGGCTCGACGTATCGCGCGAGATCGGTCGGAAGTTCCGAGATTGCCGCGAATCCATTCGGCGCGTCCGCGCCGATCCACCAGCGATCGATACCGAGCGCCGCGGGAGGGATGATCGACAACGTATCGTTCTCCGGCCAAGCGTCTGTTTGATCGGCGCGGAACGTTGCGGTGATGCGTGAAGCGCTCGGATCGCGTTTCGCGGAGACGACGAGCGTGCCTTCGCCAATGAGTTCGAGCGGCGCGCTCGTCGCGCCGAGGAAGGACAATCCCTTTACGTTGCCAGCGTTTCGCACGGTGGCGGCGATGCTGTCATCCTCGCGCGCATCCAGATCGAGGACTGCATTATCGCGCGGTGATTGCAGAGCGCGATCGATCACCGCGTACACCGGCGGCGAACGTTCCGGAAGCGCGAACTGTCCATCGCTCAAAAGCAGAATCGCATCGACATTGGCGACGACGGGAAACCGGGTGCGATCAGAACTCATGTCGCCGGTTGGCGGATCACTTTGCGTTCGATCGGAAAAGTAGATCAAACGTGAATCGACTTCGCCGCCGAGCAAGTCGCTCACGCGTCGTTGAAGCAGATGTTGATCGCGATACGTTGCGGTGCGCGTGCTTGACGAGTAATCGACGAGCACCGCAATTCTCGGCCGCTCGTGCGCGCGATACACGGGCTCACCGGCTGCAATCGCGATCAGCAGCAGACCGATCGTGCCGAGCAGCTTCGCCGCGCGAGGCATGCTGATTCGTCGATGCGCAATCACCGCGACGATCGCAATCGCAAGGATTGCGGCCAGGATCAGCCAGCGAATTGCCGTGAATTCGATCAACGTGATTGCCCGTTTCCGATCAAATCGTATCGATGCGGCGCGCTTACCGCGATGCGTGGGCGGCCTGCTACAATCGGGGACGGCGACCCATGCGCACGCTCGCGACGATATTCATTCTCTTCGCGGCGACGTCGTGCGCGACTTCGCCGGCCGGGCGGACAAGTTCGATGAACAACATGGAACGAGACGTCTCGCGCGGCAGCGTTGTGATCGCCATCCATGGCGGGGCGGGCACGATCGAGCGCGCGAAGATGACGCCGGACAAGGCCCGCGCGTATCGCGCGACCCTCGAGCAATCGCTTCGCGCCGGACATGAGATTCTCACGCGTGGCGGGACAAGCGTCGATGCGGTGACGGCAGCGGTACGCGTGATGGAAGATTCGCCGCTGTTCAACGCGGGCAAGGGCGCGGTGTACACGGCCGACGGTACGCACGAGATGGATGCGGCCGTGATGGACGGCGCGACGCGCGCCGCCGGCGCGGTCGCAGCCGTGACGCGCGTGAGAAGTCCCGTCGATCTCGCGCGGATGGTGATGGCGAAGAGCGAGCACGTGATGCTTGTCGGCGCGGGCGCGGAGAAGTTTGCACGGGAGCAAGGCATCGCGCTGGTCGAGCCGTCTTACTTCGACACGCCTGAGCGATTGGAACAACTCAAGCAAGCAAAAGAGCGCGATGCTGCGAAGGCACGCGGCGAGCGAACCGAAGCGCCGACCGAACAGGAAAAACACGGAACGGTCGGGGCCGTGGCGCTCGATCGTTTTGGAAACATCGCCGCCGCCACGAGCACGGGCGGGATGACGAATAAGAAGTTCGGGCGCGTCGGTGATTCGCCGATCATCGGCGCGGGAACGTACGCCGACAACGAAACCTGCGCCGTCAGCGCGACGGGTCACGGTGAGTTTTTCATGCGCCTGGTCGTTGCTCACGAGATTGCCTCCGAAATGCGATACGCGCGACGCTCGCTCCGCGATGCCGCCGACGATGTCATCAACCGCCAGCTCACCGCGCTCGGCGGCACGGGCGGCGTGATCGCAATCGATCGCAAGGGTCACGTCGCGATGCCTTTCAATACGAGCGGGATGTATCGCGGCTGGATCGACGCCGAGGGGAACGTGTCCACCGCGATCTTTGCGGACGATGATGCGAGCGACGCCACTCGATGACGCTTCCCGATGCATGGAATCCTCAGCAGTACGACCGATTTCGCGACGAGCGCACGCGCCCGTTCTTCGACCTACTCGCGATGGTGCGCCCCGTTTCTGCGGCGCGCGTCGTCGATCTCGGATGCGGAACCGGCGAGCTCACGCGCGAGTTGCATCGGACGCTTGGAGCGATCGAAACGATCGGAATCGATTCGTCCGCGGCGATGCTCGCGAAGACGGGAGCGAACACCGAGGCGGGATTGAGATTTGAACGCGGCGACATCGCGACCTGGACGAGCGAGAAACCGTTCAACGTGATCTTTTCCAACGCGGCGATTCAGTGGGTGCCGGATCATCCGGCGCTGTTCAGACGTCTGCGCGACATGCTTTCGACGGGCGGACAACTCGCGATTCAAATGCCGGCGAACGACGATCACGTCTCGCACGAGTCGGCGCGCGTCGCCGCGCGACGCTCGCCATTCAAGGGTGCGCTGAACGGTTGGACGCGGCCGACCGCGGTGTTGCAGCCGGAGGTCTACGCGCAGCTGTTGTTCGATCTTGCGTTCCTCGAGCAGCAGGTTCAGCTGAACGTCTATCCGCACGTGCTCGCCGAACGCGAAGCGATGATCGAATGGGTTCGCGGAACGATGCTCACCGATTACCAGCGTCGCTTGCCGGCCGAGTTGTGGGAGGCGTTTCTCGGGGCGTATCGCGACGAGCTGTTCTCGCGCGTCGAAGACCGGCGGCCGCTGTTCTATCCGTTCAAACGCATCTTGATGTGGGCGCGAAAGTGAAAGGCAACCGCCAAGACGCCAAGAGCGCCAAGATCGGAGGAGAGGAAGGCGTGTCTTAGAAAAGCGCGAGGCAACACAGGGCCCCGTCATCCTGAGCGCAGCGAAGCTCGGGACGGGAACATATTTCGTCGCCCGAGATCCTTCGCTTCGCTCAGGATGACTACGCTCGACTCTTTGATCTTTTCGGATCTTGGCGCTCTTGGCGTCTTGGCGGTTCAATCCGCACGCGCGCTGATTTTCTCTCGATAAGCCCGTAGGATTGTGCATCGCATGGCCAAGGATCAAGAAAACTACAAAGAGAAGTTCCGACCCACCGACACCGCGCTCGACCGCGAGCTGGAAGAGGCGCTTCAAGGCGTTTCGCTCGAGGAGTTGTACGGGCAAGCCGATGCGCAGCGACCCGATTCGGGCGGCGGCGGGGCGCAGGGCGCGGGGAACAAAGGACCGAAGCGCGGGCGGATCATTTCGATCGACGCGAAGAAGGACGAAGTGTTCGTCGACTTCGGCGGCAAGTCGCAAGGCGTCGCCGCGTTCAGCCAGTTCGAAGCCGAACCGAAGGTCGGCGATGAGCTCGATTTCTTCGTCGAGCGTTACGACAAGGCCGAAGGTTTGCTGATCCTCACGAAGAAAGGCGCTGCGCAATCGCACGTCTCGTGGGATACGTTGGAAGTCGGGCAAGTCGTCGAAGGTGTCGTCACCGCCGTGAACAAGGGCGGGCTCGAGATGGCGGTGAAGGGCATGCGCGCGTTCATGCCGTCCGGTCAGGTCGATCTGTACTTCACACCCGATCTCACGACGTACATGAATCAGAAGCTGACGGCCGAGGTCATGCAGTTCGATGCGGGCGCGAAGAACCTCGTGCTGTCGCGTCGCAACATCCTCGAGCGCGAGAAGGAAGATGCGAAACAGAAGATGATGGAGGAGATCGCCGAGGGACAGATCCGCCGCGGCACCGTGCGCAGCGTGATGGAATACGGCGCGTTCATCGATCTCGGCGGAATGGACGGCCTGCTGCACGTCAGCGAGATGAGCCATCGGCGCGGCACCAAGCCGAGCGAATTCGTGAAGGTCGGCGATCTCGTCGACGTGAAGATCGTGAAGTTCGACAAGGAAACCGGCAAGCTCGGACTGAGCCTCAAGCAGATGATGGCCGACCCGTGGGTCGGCGCGGAGCACAAGTATGCCGTCGGCACGCCGGTGACGGGGCGCGTGAGCAAGATCGAAAGCTTCGGCGCGTTCATCGAAGTGGAAGAGGGAATCGAGGGATTGTTGCCGGTGAGCGAGATCAGCTGGCAGCGCGTGAAGTCGCCCGGCGATGTGCTGAAAGTCGGTGACACGCTGCGGTTGGTCGTCATCTCCCTCGATCCGCAAGCGAAGCGCATGAGCTTCAGCCTGAAGCAGGCCGGACCTGATCCGTGGAAGGAAGTCGGCAATCGCTACGCGACCGACATGACCGCGACCGGCCACGTCACGCGCATCGTTGATTTCGGCGCGTTCGTCGAGCTTGAGCCAGGATTGGAAGGTCTCGTTCATATCAGCGAGATGGCCGATCACCGAATCAAGTCGCCGAACGACGTCGTGAAGAGCGGCGATGAGGTGAAGGTGCGGATCATCGAAGTGGATGAAAAATCGCGACGGATTTCCCTGTCGATCAAGCGAGCGAATGAGCCCGCGGCGCCCGCGACGAGCGAAACGCCTGCAGCTCCGCAGAAGAAAAAGAAGCGTCCTGAGTTAAAGGGCGGACTTGATTGGAATTGGTGAAACAGGTGTGGCACGCGGTCGGCTCGCGCGCGTGTTCTGCTCATCACGGCGAGACACTGGCGGGACGCCGGTGTCACGCGCAGAGTTCAATCCGGATACTCGTCCGATCCCATCACCCAGATAAACCCCTGAAGATCGATCATGTCGCGCGGCTTCAAGTCTCGATTGTCGCGACGAATCGTTTCGGCGAAGTCGAGCAGGCTCTGATACGTCTGAATCGACGAGCGTCATGGCGGGACCTCCGTCTTCGCAATCACATCGAACCCGTGCGTATTGTTCGCGCGGCCGGCTCGCTCGACGATCCAGCGGCCGACCAGCGCGGTCGTCGCGCCCAGCAGGTTGTTCGTCAGGTCACGCTGCGTATCGAAGAAGTACATCACGCTTGGCCGCAGCATGCTCTTGCCTTCGCCGAGGATCAGGTAGCTCATGTATTCCATGATCTCGTGCAACGCGCCCATGCCCATCACGAACAGAAGCGTTGTTACGTTCAGCTGCCACGGCTTGACGAACGCGCCGAAGTGATGCTCGAGCGCGCGACGCAGGATCAGCGTTCCGACCACACCGAACCAGAAGTGCACGTAGTTATCGAACGGCCGCCAGGGCAGGAACCACGGGTTCACCTGGTAATACCCGTACGCGCCGAGGTCGTGGAACACCATCGCGCTTGCGAACAGCGCGAAGAGCGCCGGCGTGAGACCGAGCGCGCGGCGGAAGACGCAGGGCAGCCACAGGATCGGAATGAGAAACAGCGGCGCGACGCGATAAGTCGGCATTCGCGCCGTCGCTGCGATGATCAGGATCAGCACGCTCGCGACGATGCCGACGATCAGAAAATTGCGCGGTGATTTGCGCGAGTCCACGTCGCGTTCGTCAGTCTGGTTCAACGGTCGTGAAGTGAGCACAGATGACAATTTGCCTCCGGTGCGATGACTGTGGCCGACGACCGGCCAGTCAAGCAATGGGAAGCATTCTCCGTGCCGCGCGGACTCGCGCGATCGAATAGCCGGTTGCTAGAGCGGGGCTTTACAGACGTACCACTTGCCGTCGATCTGCCGCAGGTCTAACGATGTCGAACCGCTGATCATCGTCATCTCGTTCGCCGGCGCCTTAGGGGCTTTGGGCGCGGCGGTGAATGCGGTCGAGCCGTCGGAGATCTCGTCGAAGAAACGCTCGGCCGAGCCGCTTCCCATCTGGTTGACCTTTGTCGTCGCCGCGAGTCGCCAGGCTTCGGCGCCGTCTGGCGCCCAATACTTGCTGGCCTTGTCCACGTCCTTCTTCTTCAGCGCCGCGGAGAACGCGGCCGACACGCTCTCGGGCTTCGTTTGGTCCACCTTGTTGGCGGTGTATCGCCAAATCCCGAGACCGGCGATGACAACGAGCGCGATGATGGCAACTAATTTCATGGTGACCTTTCGAGCGAAGCAGCAGAAGTAAACGACAGCGGCGGGCAGGGACGAAGGCGTGTGACGCGCTCAATATCATACGCTGTCCGCCGGTTCTGCGTGCGTGAAATGCGAATTGCCTGACGCGCCGCGCGCGACCGATAAGCCGTCGCCTGCCGAAGCTGTGGGCGAAAGAAGCGCGTTCTCGTCATCGAAACGACGTTCGTGCGTCGGCGTGCTTATGTATTCCTGATTGCGCTACGCCGATTCTTTCTGCTTCTCCCATCAACCCCTTTCCCCGCGGCGCGGTATGCTGTTGCATATGGCCGCACCAAAAAAACCAACCAAACGTTCCATCGCCGCAAAAGCCCTGTACGAAAAGCGGAAAGTCGGGCGTCTGCACAGCATTGCTTCACGCCGCGCCAAGTCCGAGGGGATGACGAAGAAGGAATACATCGAAGGGATCATGAAGGGTAAGTATCGCCCGATCACCCCCGACGACATCGCCAACGAGCCCGATGCAGAAGAAGGCGATGCGCCCGAGGCGCCGCAGCTCAAAGCGAGCAAAGCTGACGCTAAGACGTCCGAAGCTGAAGCGCCGGATGCCGAAGCATCGGACGCTGACGAGGATGAATCATCCGACGATGAAGCCGACGAACCGGCGCGTGCGGAGAAGGCTTAACCCAAACACCACCGCGAAAGCGTGAAGAGCGCGAATGGGCGGCCGCGAAGGAACGGCCGCGAAGGAACTGCTGGCGAGCATTGTCATCCTGAGCGCAGCGAAGGATCTCGGGACGGAAGGTACGCTCATTGCCAACCGAGATCCTTCGCTGCGCTCAGGATGACCACGGTTTGAAACGCACAACGAGGAGAGCCGCATCGCTGCGAGTCTCCTCGTTGCTGTTTTCGTGCGTTGCTGAACTGTGACATTCAGCGAGCGAGCGATTTAGTAGCGACCGCGGCCACCGCCGCCGCCACCACCGCCGCCGTAGCCACCACGGCCACCGCCACCACCGCCGCCGCCGTAACCACCACCACCGCCGCCACCCGAACGCTTTTCCTTCGGCTTGGCTTCGTTGACGGTGAGCGCGCGGCCGCCGTGCTCCTGCCCATTCATCGCGCTGATCGCGGCTTGAGCTTCTTCATCCGTCGACATTTCGACGAATCCGAAACCCTTGCTGCGGCCGGTGTCACGGTCCGAGATCACTTCGGCGCTAGTCACGTTTCCGTGCGCGCTGAACATTTCCTGCAACTGCGAGCTATCGACGTCGTAGCTCATGTTTCCAACATACAACTTCTTGCCCATGTGAATTCTCCTTCGGAGATTGGGGGCCTGCTCGGACCAAATCGTTTTTGCTTTCCCGGTCACGAGTGGAAAGGGGTCAACATCCTGACCCAAGATGGCGCGGGCGAGACGAATCGCGAGAAGGAAGAAACGCGAAGCGGAGGGCTGTGCAGAATGACAAACCTGCAAGTCACGCGGGCGAAATCTAGCATTCCGAGGTTCGGACGGACCGACCGACCAAAACTCTAGACGATTCGCGCTCGCGTGTCCAATTTCTTGCGAAAGGTGAAGGGAATGCTTGCGAACGGCCAGAGAAGGCAACCGCAGATTACGCAGATTTCGCAGAGAAAAGAGCAAGAACGATAGCGCATCGAGTCGATCCCGCTCACTTCCTCTCTGCGCAATCTGCGGAATCTGCGGTTGTATTTTCTTCACCGCATCACGATTGCCAGCACCGCGCCGAGGACCACACCGATCGCGTACGCACCATACGTGAACATCAGCCACTGTCGTGGCCGCTGTCCGATCACCTCGGCGTCGCGTGGCCGCGTGTGCAGGTACACCGCGAACGCCGCGATCAGCACGTGCGCGATGACGACGGCGACGGTCGTCTGACCGGAGAACCAGCCCGCATCCACATCCGTCGCTCGATTCGCGCCACCTCGTTACGCCGGCGCGATCAACGATCCAATCCA
>JADMIO011283470.1_pt1 | contig 16436 bp, 13 predicted proteins | sample 8958161 | NCBI WGS metagenome assembly JADMIO01 (sample SAMN16585339, study PRJNA669376) | soil metagenome | isolation source: Crop rotation soil | place: USA: Cullars Rotation, Alabama | collected 2011
GACCGCCGCGACTATGCGTACAAGCCGGACGAGCCGACGATACTCGAACGCGTGAAAGATGCAGGCATCGACGTTTATGCCGTCGGCAAGATCGAGGACATCTTCGCGCACCGGGGCATCACGACGTCCAACCACACGGGCAACAACCGCGACTCGCAGAAGGTCGTGGAGGAATTCACGCGCGCGAAGGGCAAGGCGTTCATCTTCGCCAACTTCATCGACTTCGACATGCTCTACGGCCACCGGCGCGACGCGAAGGGCTACGGCGCGAGCATCGAGCAGACCGATGCCTGGCTGAAGGATTACCTGGCGATGCTCGGCGCGGACGACGTCCTGATCGTAACGGCCGACCATGGCAATGATCCGACGTTCAAGGGCACGGACCATACGCGCGAATGCGTGCCGCTGCTCCTCTACCGCCAGGGAAGGCCCGGACAGAACCTCGGTTTGCGGCGCGGTTACTACGATATCGCGCAAACGGTGGCGACCTTCTTCGGCATCGCGCCGATGCCGCGCGGCACGTCGTGCCTGTAAGAAAATAGTCTGATCACCTTAGCGCAAACCCTTAGTGCTCCGGCCCTAAAAAATCTGATCCAAGGACTTGCCATCTTTACGTCAGGTTACCAAAGTAGCTGCTTCGAGATTGCAGCATCGCAAGTCACGTGATTACGGAATCGCAAATTAACTGCAGTGCTATGTCGCGCGCCACGTGCGCGCGGGTTTGGCCTGCCCGCTCCGGCGACGGAATTTATTCCGCGCCGACGGGCCCGTGTCTGCGGCATATCCCTCAGCCGCCACGGTCGCATGGGATTCTTCCCGGAAGAACGGCGACGTTGGAGACGTCGACTCGCCGCGCGCATCGGCAACTTTTGCGCGCATCCGGACCCATCGCAAATTTCACCCTTACGCCCTCCTTCTCCCCGCGCTGAGCGTCCCGAAAAAACGTCGGGATCTCCTGCGCCACTACACCTAGCCACATTGCGCCGTCGGGACCTGCCCGCGTGGGAAGGCCCGCGGCAGGGTCTCTGTTTTCGTTTTTCTCATAGTCGAACCATGGTTTTACTGAATTGTTCGTTTAAGGCGTTCCCGTTTCGCGTCACAGGCGCGCGCGTGTTTTCACTTCTCCTGGCGTTGAGCGCGCCGCTCGTGCAGGCGGCGCCGAATCTCAACGTCAACCTGGCCTGGGCGGGTCCTTCCGCCAATGCCGACGGTTCCACGCTGTCCGGTCCCCTGCGCTACAAGATGTACATGGGCCAGACATCGCATAACTACAACATCGTGCAGGATGTGGGCACCGCGAAGACCGTGCACGTTATCGGCCTGGTGACCAACAAGTCGTACTACATCTCCGTCGTAGCGTCGGACAACAAGGGCAAGCTCAGCTCGTTCTCCAGCGAGTTGCGGATCTCGACGTTCGACACGGACAAGGACGGGCTCCTCGACTGGGTCGAATCGGGCACGGGCCGCTATGTTTCGCCGCAGGACACCGGCAGCCTCTACAACGACCCCGACACGGACAACGACGGCAAGTTGGACGGAGCGGAAGTCGCCGCGGGAACCAATCCGGATGTCGGCACGGGCACGACGACCCCCGTCGTCACGACGACGACCACCAACAGGATGGGCGTCGCCTACGACTACGACGGCGACGGCATAGCGGACTACGCCGTGTACAAGACCGGCGGCACGTGGTACGTCCGCCAGAGCAAGAATGGCGGCGTGCTCGATGGCGCCGCCTTTAACTGGGGCGGATCCACATGGCCGGTCACGGGTGACTTCGACGGCGACAAGAAAGCCGACGTGGCGAGTTACAATCCGTCGTCGGGCCAATGGTCCATCCGCAACAGCTCGAACCGCACGACGCAGACGATCCAGCTCGGCGGCTCGGGTTATGAGCCGGAACCGGCGGACTATGACGGCGACGGCCGCAGCGATGCCGCGACGTTCCGCCTGAACAACGCGAGCTGGACCATTCGCAAGCGCGACGGATCGGTATCGTCGACGACGTGGGGCACCGCGTACACGGCGCCGGTCCCGGCCGACTACGACGGCGACAAGAAAGCCGACCTGGCCGTGTTTGATCCCGTCACGGGCGTGTGGACGATCCGGCAGAGTTCAAACCTTGCGACGCGGAAGGAAAACCTCTACCTCGCGTCCGCGCAGCCCGTGCCGGCGGATTACGATGGCGACGGAAAAGCGGATGTGGCCGCGCAGCAGCCTTCATCGACGTACTGGTACATCCAGCTCAGCGCGTCCGGCAAATCGATCCTGAAAGTGCCGTGGGGAACGAGCGCCATGGTGCCCGCGCCGGCCGATTACGACGGCGACAAGAAAGCGGACGTCGCGACGTTCCTGCAGTCCAGCGGCACCTGGTACGTGCGGCCATCCAAAGCTCCGACAACGACGAAAAAACAATGGTGGTCCTGGCAGACGGCGCAGGCTCTCCCGGCGGTGATCGAGGGTTACTGATGCGTGTAAGCAAAACCCCTACGTCAACCGCCTAGGCACTTGGCGTAAGTTTTTTCAAAAAATTTATGATTCTGCTTAAACGGATTTACGACCTCGGGTAAAACTCTGGGCATGGAAGGAGCAAGGTTGCCCTTGGAGTTAATAAGTCGCATGGGTTGGTAGGTGTGGTCGACCGGGCTAGGGCCGCCCGGTTGTGCGTCCCGAGTTGTTTTTCCGTCCTCTGAGCGAGCGTGCGTTGCTTGGCGTGTGGAAGGTCTGACTGAGGGGCAAATGCGGCGGGTGCAGCCCCCCGTGTCATGGATTTTGCGCTATGCAACAGCTCTCCCCGAATTTCTGGTCCGCGCGCGCAGCGCCGGACGGCCCCATCCCTGGGGCTCCTGATCTGCCTGGCCACCGCCTTGCCGGTGATGGCCGCGGCTAACCTGAACGTCACGCTCGCCTGGCTTCCGCCCGCCGCCAACGAAGACGGCTCCGCCCTGGTCGGTCCGCTGCAATATAAGGTGTGCGTCGGCCAGACCTCGATGCTCTACAACACGTTCCAGAGCGCTGGCACGTCGCGCACCGTGAACGTCGCCGGCCTGGCAACAAACAAGGTGTATTTCATGTCCGTCGTGGCCATCGACGCCGACAGCAACATGAGCCCGAACTCCGTGGAAGTCCGTGTATCCACGGGTGATGCGGACAGCGATGGGTTGCTCGATTGGGTCGAAACCGGCACGGGCGACTACATGTCGCCGCAGGACACCGGCACCGCCATGTCGGATCCCGACAGCGACAACGACGGCGTCAAGGACGGCGACGAAGTCGCCGCGGGCACGGATCCCAACAAACCGCAAAAGCGCGCCGCCTACGACTACGACGGCGACGGAACTTCGGACATGGGCGTCTACGATTCCCTGACGGGTTCCTGGTTGATCCGCGGCAGCTTCACCGGCACGGCTTTCGAAGGCGCGCCGATCATGCTGGGCTCCGCGACGTCAGTTCCGGTCAGCGGCGATTTCGACAATGACGGCAAGACGGACATCGGCACCGTGGACACGACCACGGGCCGCTGGACCATCCGCCTCAGCGCGACAAAATCCCTATGGCAGGTGACGTGGGGAACGCTCGGCTCGGATTTCGTGCCCGCGGACTATGACGGCGACGGCAGGACCGAGGTCGCGATCTTCCAGCCGTCCTACGCCTACTGGTACGTGCGTCGCAGCGATGGGACGCGCGTGACGCTCCCGTTTGGCGCGCCCTACACCATCCCCGTTCCTGCCGATTACGATGGCGACCGCAAGGCCGACTACGCGGTGTTCGATCCCGTGACGGGAATCTGGACGATCCTGCAAAGCGCCACGGGCACAACGCGGACGGAGATACTCGGCGTCGGGGACGCGCTGCCCGTGCCGGCGGATTATGACGGAGACGGGAAGGCCGACGTCGCGATCCAGTCGCCCTCGGCCTCGAAGTGGTTCATCCAGTTGAGCGCCTCCAACTTGACCGTGCAGACAATCGCCTGGGGCACGTCGACGATGGAAGTCGCGCCCGCCGATTACGACGGCGACGGCAAGACCGACATCGCCGCGTTCCAGAAATCGACCTCGACGTGGACCATCCGCCGGTCATCCGTTACGAGCACGCCGCTGAATCGCACGTTCGGTTACCTCAATGGTGACACGCTGCAAGCCGCGGCGAATGGCTACTACTAGCCGCTCCAAAGTTCTCATTTCTGGCAAAATTGCGGGCAAAAGCCGGCCCCGCGTGTGGGGAACTATTCTCTCGTCCGTTTTTATAAACCGTTGCCATTGCGCGTCGATGCGGACTACTCCGTAACTTTTTCTGACCGTATCAGCGCCGAAGCTCCTTCCAGTACGACTCCTGCTTAAGCAAGTCCCGGCAGCCCGGACAGGGCCACACCAGGGACAAGGAGCATGGCGTCGAAATCAATTCAGCGGGGCTTGCTGGCGTTCGTACTCCTCGTCGCACCTTTAACTTATTCGCAGGCCCGCACCACCCAGGCACTCGCCACGACGGCCACGGTTCGCGTGGCTTGGGACGCGCCGACCGCGGACACCGATGGGCTCCAACTGTCGTCGCTCTCCGGGTTCAGGCTCTACATGGGGACCTCGAGCCAGGTTTACACGCAACTGGTCTACGTCGGCACGGACACGACGGCCGCGATTTCCGGGCTCACCCTGGGCCACGTCTATTATTTCGCCGCGCAGGCCTGTTCGTCGCAGGGTGACAGTCAACTCTCAGCCGAGTTGAAGTGGTCGTTCCTCGACAGCGATGGCGACGGCATCGCTGACCCTTACGAAACCGGCACGGGCATTTACGTCTCGCCGACGGATACGGGGACGAATCCGAACGACATCGATTCGGACAACGACAACCGCTCCGACGGCGCGGAGGTGAAAGCGGGTTCCAACCCCAACAACCTGCGTTCCAAGACCCGCGCGACCGTGGGTGATTACGACGGCGACGGAGTGTCGGACATCGGTGTGTACCTGCAACGCGCGGCCGCGTGGTACATCGAATCGAGCGCGAACCATAACCTCATGAACGACGGCCCGATGGTCTGGGGCTGGGACAAAACCCGCGACGTGAAGGGCGATTTCGACGGCGACGGAAAATTCGACATTGCCTGCTACGCGCAGGAGCTGGGCACCTGGTATGTGTTGGGCAGCGGCAGCGGCACGATGATCGAGCAAGCCTTTGGCTGGTCGGCCGCGCAGGCCGTTCCCGCCGACTTCGATGGGGATGGCACGACGGATTTCGCCGTCTATCATCCCGACGACGGCGGCTGGTATGTCCTGAACAGCGGCGACCAGTCCGTGCAGGTGATCAACTGGGGCTGGGCCTCGGCCCTGCCCGTCCCGGCCGATTATGACGGCGACGGCAAGGACGACATCGCCGTCTACCATCCCGACGCGGGCGCCTGGTACATCCGCCAAACTTCCGATGACCAGATGCGGACGGAACAATGGGGCTGGAGCGAGGCGATGCCCGTGCCGGCGGATTACGACGGCGACGGCCAGGCGGATATCGCCGTCCACCACCCCGGCTCCGGCAATTGGTTCATCCACCTGAGCGGCTCCAACGTCATGAAGTCGGTTCAGTGGGGCTGGTCCGAGACGATGCCCGTGCCCGGTGATTACGACGGCGATGGCGCCGCGGACATCGGCGTCTATCACCAGGCCAGCGGCGCCTGGTACGTCCAGCCGTCCGCCGGCGGTTATCGCCAGGAGCAATGGGGCTGGCAGGAAACCATCTCCCTGCTTCGCGCCGTGCACTGATCAGCGCCCCACCGCGCCAAACAGCACCTTGGCAGCCTCTCCCGAAATCGGCATAGTGGCTCGTTCCTCGAGGAGGCTCCATGACCGACAAAGCGCCCTGGATCACGTACCGCCCCGAACTGAAAGTGCTGGACTGCACGATCCGCGACGGTGGCCTCATCAACGATTCCAAGTTCACGGACGACGAGGTCAAGGCCGTCTACGAAACGTGCGTCGAAGCCGGCATCGACTACATGGAGATCGGGTACAAGAACTCGGCCCAGGAATATCCCACGTCCAAGTTCGGCCCGTGGCGCCACTGCCGCGAAGAGGACATGCGCCGCGTCGTCGGCAACCACTCGTCGAAAAAGACCGGGCTCAAGCTGGCCGCCATGATCGACGCCGGGGGCAAGAGCGATTGGAAAAACGACGTGCTGCCGAAGAAGGACAGCGTCCTGGACCTGCTCCGCGTGGCCTGTTACGCGAACCAGATCTCCGAGGCGATCGAGATGATCCACCACGCGCACGAGCTCGGCTATGAGACGTCCCTCAACATCATGGCGATTTCGACCGTGAAGGACGCCGAGATTGACCAGTGCCTCGAGATCGCACGGAAGTCCCCCACCGACGTCGTCTGCGTCGTCGACAGCTACGGCAGCCTGTACCGCGAGCAGGTCGACCATCTCGTGCGAAAATACCTCAAGGCGCTGCACGGCACCGGCAAGGAAGTCGGCATGCACGCGCACAACAACATGCAGCTCGCATTTGCCAATACGCTGGAGGCGATCATCCTCGGATGCAATCGCGTCGATTCCACGATGCTCGGCCTGGGCCGCGGCGCGGGAAATTGTCACACCGAAATCGTTCTCGGATTTCTACGCAATCCGAAATTCAAGTTGCGCCCCGTGCTCAAGCTGATCCGCGACACCATCCTGCCGATCAAGCAGCGGTTGGATTGGGGCCCGTCGATTCCCTACAACCTGACGGGCCAGTTCAATGCGCACCCGCGCTCGGCGATGGCGTTCCGCGACGGACCAACGCCCGACGATTACGTGGCGTTCTTCGACCAGATGGTCGCCGAAGGCTGATCACTCTCTCACGTGCATCCGCGCGCGAGAAAAAGGATGAACAGCACGGGTATCGGTACGCCGAGCAACCACAAGAGCGCCCAGCCGACACGGCCTGACTTACGATTTGAGTTCATGACGCCAACATGGTCCTGAATCGCGCGCGCTTCCATAGGGCCCCGACGTAGGATCGACCGTAAAATTCCTCAGCGACCCATCGACACCCGCCGCCCGACCCTCTATCCTTCTCTACATGCTTCCCCAGTGGGTGATCGAAAAGAAACGCGATGGTCACCCGCTTACTCCCGAGGAAATCCGCTCCTTCATTGACGGCTTCACCCGCGGCTCGATCCCCGACTACCAGATGGCCGCGCTGGCCATGGCGATTTATTTCTCCGGGATGAAGCCCGATGAGGTCGCCGTCCTGACCGACGCGATGATGCGCTCGGGCGACCTCGTCGACACGTCGTCCATCCGCATCCCCAAGACCGACAAGCATTCGACCGGCGGCATCGGCGACAAGGTCTCGCTGATCCTCGCCCCGCTCGTCGCCTGCTGCGGCGTCGCCGTCCCGATGATCTCCGGCCGCGGCCTCGGCATCACCGGCGGCACGCTCGACAAGCTCGAGGCCATCCCGGGCTACCGCACGAACCTCTCGGAAAAGGAATTCCTGGCCGTGGTCCGGAAATGCGGCTGCTCGATCGTCGGCCAGACCAGCCGCCTCGCCCCCGCGGACAAAAAGCTCTACGCGCTGCGCGACGTGACGGCGACGGTCCCGTCGATCCCGCTCATCACCGGCAGCATCATGTGCAAGAAACTCGCCGAAGGCATCGACGCGCTCGTGCTGGACGTGAAATGCGGCAGCGGCGCCTTCATGAAGTCCCGCAAGGACGCCCGCGCCCTCGCCCAGAGCATGGTCCGCGTCGGCCGCGCGATGAAGAAGAAGGTCGCGGCGCTGATTACCGACATGAACCAGCCCCTCGGCCGCGCCGCCGGCAATGCTGTCGAAGTGGTGGAATCGGTCGACACGCTCAACGGCCGCGGGCCGCAGGACCTGACCGACCTGACCATCGCGCTCGGCGTCGAGATGCTCGCGCTGTGCGGCAAGGCGAAGGACCGGAAGGCGGCCGACAAACACCTGCGCCGGCTGCTCGCCACGGGCGAGGCGTATGCCCGCTTCAAGGAAATGGTTCGGCTGCAGGGCGGCAACCCGCACGCGCTCGATGATCCAAAACGCCTCCCGACCGCGCGCATCGTGGCCCCGTACCGCGCAAAAACGTCGGGCTACGTCGCCGGCGTCGACGCCGATTCCATCGGCCGCGCCGTCCTGGTCCTCGGCGCCGGCCGCACGCGAACCGAGGACAAGGTCGACCACGCCGTCGGCGTCACCGGTTTGAAGAAGATCGGCGAAAGCGTCCGCAAGGGCGAGGCGCTGCTCATGATCCATGCGAACGACAAGGGCCGCCTGAAGGAAGCGGAGAAGCTGCTCGCGAAAGCCTTTGCCATCAGCGCCAAAAAACAGCGCGCGCCGAAACTGGTTTTGGAAGCGATACGATGACCGCTCCCATCAATTACGAAATCCTGGACCGCGCCGTGAAAGTCGTGCACGACCTCTGGCCCGCCGCGCAGCCCATGTGCGGCCTGGTCCTGGGTTCGGGATGGAGCGACGTCGCCGATGCGTTCAACGTCTTCAAGGACGCGCCGTACATCCGCATCCCCGGCCTCGGCAAACCCGGCGTCGCCGGCCACTCCGGCCGCCTCGTCTGGGGCGAATCATCCGGCGTCGAGACACTGATCTTCCAGGGCCGACGGCACTGGTATGAAGGCGAAGGCTGGACGCCCGTGGCGCTGCCGATTTACCTGCTCAAGGCGCTGGGGGCGCGCGTGGTGATGCTGACCAACGCGGCCGGCGGCGTCCGCAGCGACCTCAAGCCCGGCTCGCTGATGATCATCGACGACCACATCAACATGATGGGCGCAAGCCCGCTCATCGGTCCGCACCAGCCGGCCTGGGGCCCGCGGTTTCCGGACCAATCGAATGTGTACGACGAAAAGTTGCGCGCCGTCCTCGCCAAGGCCGGCGAGGCCGTCGGCGAATTCATGCCGCACGGCGTCTACCTCGCGGACTCAGGTCCCGCGTACGAGACGCCCGCGGAGATTCGCGCCTTCCGCTCGCTCGGCGCCGATGCGGTCGGCATGTCGACCGTCCCCGAAGCGATGCTCGCGCAAGCCGCGGGCCTGCGCGTCGTCGGACTCTCCTGCATCACGAACCTCGCCGCGGGCGTCAGCAAAACGCCGCTCTCGCATGAAGAAGTGACGGAAGCCACGGCCAAGACCATGCCGCGGATGAAGTCCGTCATCCTCCGCTTCTGGAAGGAGCTTCACCGTGAAGGACTCTAAACCCGCATCGCTCGTCCAGGCCGCCGCCAAGGCCATGAAGAACGCGCACGCGCCCTACTCGCGGTACCACGTCGGATCCGCGGTCCTGACGTCGGACGGCAGGGTCTTCGTCGGCTGCAACGTCGAGAACGCGTCGTACGGACTCACCAACTGCGCCGAGCGCACCGCCATCTTTTCCGCCGTGGCCGCCGGCAAAAAGAAATTTTCGGCCGTCGCCGTCGTCGCCAGTGGCCGGCAGAAACCCTTCCCCTGCGGCGCCTGCCGCCAGGTCCTCGCCGAATTCTGCGGGCCGAAAACGCCCGTCTACATCGCCTCCGCCAAGTCGCTGGCGAACATCGAAACGACCACCGTCGGCGAACTTTTGCCCAAGTCCTTTAAACTCTGATCTTCTTCATCCGTGTGATCCGTGGGCAACTCTTCCGTTCATGAATTACGGCACCATTCTCCACTTCGACATGGACGCTTTCTTCGCGTCCATCGAAGTCCTGGATAATCCTTCCCTCAAAGGAAAGCCGGTCATCGTCGGGTCGCCGCCGGACCAGCGCGGCGTGGTCTCGACGGCGTCGTACGAGGCGCGCAAGTTCGGAGTCCGCTCCGCCATGCCCTCGCGCACGGCGTTCAAACTCTGCCCGCAGGGAATCTTTGTTCCGGTCCGGATGGAACGGTATGGAGAAATATCCGACCAGGTCCTGGCGATCGTCGAATCGCTCACGCCCGTGATCGAACAGGTTTCCGTCGACGAAGCCTTCCTGGACGTCAGCGGCGCGCTGAGGCGCTGGGGCGACGGCGTGGCCATCGCGAAGGAACTCAAGCGCCGGGTGAGCAAGGAGATCGGCCTGACGGTTTCCGTCGGCGTCGCGCCGAACAAATTTCTCGCGAAGCTGGCCAGCGACTTGCAGAAGCCGGACGGACTGACCGTCGTTCCCGTCGAGCCCGACGCGATCGCGAAATTCCTCGCACCGCTCCCCATCTCCCGCATCTGGGGCGTGGGCAAGGTTTCGGCCGCGCAGCTGGAAAAGTTCGGCATCCAGACGATCGGCGACGTGCAGCGCAAACGCCTCACGGATCTCGAGCCCATCGTCGGCCGCGCCATGGCGGAGCATATCCATGCGCTGGCGCTCGGCCAGGATGACCGTCCGGTCGTGACCGACTACGAGGCCAAGAGCATTTCGAGCGAACACACGTTCCTCGAGGACTGCGAAGATTTGCTGGCGATCCGCCAGGTCCTGATCGAAAACGTCGAGCATGTAGGCATGCGCCTGCGCAAGGGCGGCCTGTCCTGCCGCGTCGCGCACATCAAGTATCGGTACGACACGTTCCAGACCTTCACGCGCCAGCGGGCGCTCAAGGTGGCGACGTCGTCCGACCGCGACCTGGTCGATTCGGCGCTGGCGCTGCTGGACGCGCAGAAGCTCGAGCGCCCCATCCGCCTCGTCGGCTTCGGTGTGTCGGACCTTTCGGAGGGGCCGGCGAAGGAGCCGGATCCGTTCCTGTTCGAAGAATTGAATCCGCACAAGCGGCGCGAAAAAGACCAGCGTCTCGACAGTGCCGTGGATTCCATTCGAGAAAAGTTTGGCACCGGCGCGGTGAAACGCGGCAAGTGGAAGTGATCTTTGGAGTGCGCAAGTTAACTTGCGCTTTCCGCGGCCGAAGTTAACTTCGGCCGGACAAAAGCGGCAGTTAACTGCCGCAGTCCAAAGCGAAGCGCAAAAAGCCATGGCCGATAAAGCGTCCCAAGCCGATTTCAACGACCTGACACCCGATGTCGTCATTAACCTCGTCGAGTCCACGCTCGGCGTTCGCGCTTCCAACATCTGCCGGCCGCTGAACAGCTACATCAACCGCGTCTATGACGTGAACCTGGAAGATGGAGGCGGCGTCATCCCGAAGTTTTACCGGCCCGGACGCTGGAGCCGCGCGGCGCTGCAGGACGAGCACGATTTCCTGAACGAGCTGGCCGAGGCGGAGGTTCCCGTCATCGCGCCGCTGAAAGACAAGGCCGGCAAGACCTTGTTCGCGCACGAGCACCTGGCCTTCGCGATTTTTCCCAAGAAAGGCGGCCGGATCGGGACGGAACCGACGCCGGACCAATGGAAGGAGCTGGGCCGGCTCCTGGCGCGGGTCCACCTGGTCGGGGCCGAGCGCGGGCCCAAGGACCGCGTGCGTTTCACGCCGCAGCACTTCCGCGCGCAGCTGGAATACATCCTGGCTTCAGGGGTCGTGGATCGGTCGCATGCGAAGCGGTACCAACAGGTTGCCGAAGAGACGCTGCGGATGGTCGAGCCCCTTTTCGGCGACTGCGAGATGATCCGCATCCATGGCGACTGCCACCACCAGAACATCATCCTGCGGCCGGGCGAGTCTTTCTACATTATAGACTTCGACGACATGTCGATCGGGCCGCCGGTCCAGGACCTCTGGATGCTCCTCCCGGGCCGGGTCAAGGACGCGCGCCGCGAAGTCGACCTCCTGCTGGAAGGCTATGAGACGTTCCGTCCTTTCGACGACCTGAGCCTGGCCCTGGTCGAGCCGCTGCGGGCGATGCGTTACATCCATTTCACCGCGTGGTGCGTCCGCCAGGTCGCTGACGGCGGCTTCAAGCGGCTCGCGCAGGACTGGGGTTCGGCGGCCTGGTGGCAGCAGGAGATCGCGGAATTGGAAAAGCAGCAGCAGGAGATTCGGGACATCTAGTCCTTCGACGGATGCGCCGGCCCGATCAGGGCAATCAGCAGCGTCACGGCGGCCACCGTGTACCAGGTCGCCACGAAATCCAGGACGTTCGGCGGAAGGGGTGTTCCGTAGTAAGCCATCACCCAGAGCGGCCCGAAAAAGCCCAGCGTCGCAAAAACGATCGTCCCCACCGTATGCCGCGTTGGAACGGGTACGTGCATGGCGTGGAAAGACGTACCCCTCGGCGGGGACGGAGTGTAGCACAGGTGTCCCGCCTGTGGATGGACGGGTCCGAAGCAAGCGGGGCCGCCTACGCCACATTCCGGTTTGATGCGCTCGTGAAAATCCGCTAAAGACGCTCGGGGGCGTTCATTTCATGGCCAATATTCCGCAGCTCGTCGAATTTCTCGAAAATCGCTTCGAGAAACAGATCAAGGCGCGCCACGTCCTTGATGCCCAGCCGGGCCAGTTCTCCGACTTTCCCGCCGCGCTCGACCCCCGCCTGCGCGCGGTCCTCCAGGAGCAAGGCATCCCGTCGCTCTACGCGCACCAGTCCGAGGCGTTCGCGTCCATCGCCGCGGGAACCGACACGGTCCTGGTCTCGCGCACGGCGAGCGGTAAGACGCTGTCGTTCCTGCTGCCGGTCCTGAACGACTACATCCGGGCCGATGCGCCATTCAGCACGATGCTGCTCTACCCGACCAAGGCCCTCTCGCGCGACCAGGAGAATACACTCGGCAAGCTGATGCACGCGGCGATGGACAGCCGCAAGCTCGGCACGTTCGATGGCGACACGCCGGCGGAGGAACGGCGCAATATCCAGCGCCAGGCCGACTTCATTATCACCAATCCCGACATGCTCCACGCCGGCATCCTGCCGAACCACAACCGCGGCTGGAAAAGTTTCCTCGCGCGCCTGCGCTACATCATCGTCGACGAAGTCCACACCTACCGCGGAGCGTTCGGCTCCCACGTCTCCAACGTTTTCCGCCGCCTCCTGCGCGCGTGCGAAATCCACGGCAGCCATCCGATCTTCATCTGTTCCTCGGCCACGGTTGGCAATCCTGGGGAACACGTGCAGGCGCTGTTCCACCGTCCCTTCAAGGTCATCGAGCGCGACGGCGCGCCGCGGCCGCGGCGCGACCTCTACTTCATCAATCCGCCGCTGGTCCAGAGCCAGGGCTTTGCCCTCTACCGCAAGGGGCCGGGCTCCGTCACGGTGCCGCTGATCCGCAAAGCCGCGGAACTCAACATCCGCACCATCTGCTTCTGCCGCGCGCGGCAGGAAGTCGAGCGATTGTACCGCGCCGTATGCGATGGACATCCCGCCCTCGCGGCCAAGGTGAAGCCGTACCGCGGCGGCCTGCTGCCGACGGAGCGGCGCGCGCTCGAGCGCGATCTTTTCGACGGCAAGATCAACACGATCATCACGACGAACGCGCTCGAACTGGGCATCGACATCGGCGACCTGGACTTCTGCCTGCTCTCGGGGCATCCCGGTTCGATCGCGAGTTTCTGGCAACAGGCCGGACGCGTCGGCCGCCGCGGGTCGCAGGCCATCATCGCGTTCGTCGCGAAGGACGCGCCGGTGGACCAGTACCTCGTGCATCATCCGGATTTCGTCACGAACGCGCCGATCGAACAGGCGTGGCTCAGCGCGGACAATCCCTACATCATGCTGCAGCACCTGCCCTGCGCCGCCTATGAGCATCCGCTGCGGCCGGAGGAGCCGCAATTCCAGGGGCCTGCCTTTCCCATGGCCGTCCACGTGCTGGCCGAAGAGAAGACGCTCGTGCCGTATCATGATTGCCATCGCTACGCGCTGTCGGACTATCCGGCCCGCGGCGTGAACCTGCGCGGCATGACGGACTACAACGTGGAAATCCACCACGGGTCGACGGTCATCGGCGAGATCGACCCGATCGGCGCGCGCGGCACCTTATATAAGGACGCGATCTACCAGCATCTCGGGCGCAGGTACATGTCGCTCGACCTCGACCTGGACAAGAAACTCTGCCAAGTCGACGAGGTAAACGTCGATTACTACACCGAAGCCGTCTGGGAGAAGCGGATCGAGCTGACGGATCCCGAGGAACCGGTGGACCTGCGCGGAGCGAAACTCCAGTTCGGCGGCGTGCACGTCAACAAGCAGCCGAAGCTCTACAAGAAAATCCGCGAGCGGACTTACGAGAATATCGGCTACGGACCCATCACCCTGCCGGCTTTCGAATATGACACGATGGGCTTCTCGCTCCTGCCGCCGCCGGCCTGGCGCAAGGCGCTCGACGACATCGACCGCCGCTATCTCGGCGCGGCGATGTACGGCCTGAGCTACATCTTGAACCGTGTGGCGCCGAGCCTGTGCATGGCGGACGTGAAGGACATCGAGACCGACGTGTCGCTGCTCGAGGAAGATCCGTTGCAGTGGCGCAGCTCGCTTTATGTCTACGACGCGATCGAAGGCGGCGTCGGCTACGCGGAAAAGATTTTCGAGAAGCTCGAGGAAGCGCTGAAGCTCTGCCGCGAAATCGTCACGGCGTGCGAGTGCGATGCGGGCTGCCCTTCGTGCGTCCCGCCGCTGCCGCCGGGTGTCCACGATGAAACGCTCGAGGAATTCCTGACCGAGTCCGACGCCGCGGTCGAGTGTACCAAGAGCCTGCTCGCGATGCTGCTCGAGGGACACGTCGTCGTACCGCAGATCGAAACCCTTCAGCGCCGCCTCCCCCCGGCGGTCGATCCGCCCGAGGAAGACGTCGAGGCCATCAAGCTCGGCAACCGCCTCACCCGCGCTGCGGGTGTATTGGCGAAGAAACGGGAACGCCTGCATTGAAGAATGTATCGGCGTACCGGGGTATCGGCGTATCGGCGTCATCGAATCACGCCGAAACGCCGACACACCCACACGCCGACACCGGGATTCGGGGGGCCTTGGCCCACCTCCCCGGCGTCGGACCCGAGACGCTCAAGGCGTTCCATCGAGCCCATATCCGGACGTGGGCTGATATCATCGAGCATCCGAACCGTGTACCCGTGCGGCCTCGTCTGTACGAAGCGATCCTCAACGAGATCTTCCGCTGCGAGCAGGCGATCGCCGGTGAGGACATCATGTATCTCGTGCGGACGCTTGAGCCGCGGGACCACGGGAGAATCCTCGGACACTGGTTCGAACGCGCTGCGTTCTTCGACATCGAAACGGAAGGCGTGGAAGCCGGGAGTCCCGTGACCGTCATCTCCTGCCTGCATCGCGGCACGTTGGACGTGTACGTCCGCGGCGAAAACCTGGATGCCTTTCTCGAATCGCTCGACGAGGTCGACCTGCTCGTGTCGTTCAACGGCTCCTCCTTCGACGTGCCGCGGATTGCGCGCCACTTCAACATTCCGTCGATCCCCTGCCCGCACGTCGATTTGCGCTGGCTCTGCTACCACGGCGGTCACGAAGGCGGACTGAAGAACATCGAACTGGCGCTGGGCATCCAGCGGCCGGACGACCTGCGCGGCGTCGACGGAAAGGACGCGGAGCTATTCTGGAAACTTTGGACAATCCGTAAAGACGCGACCGCTCGCCAGAAGCTCATTCGTTACTGCGCCGGCGATTCCCTGGCGCTGAAACTCGTCGCGTCGGCCTTGCTGCAATCGACCGCTGACGCCGGTGCGCTGTGGAAATTGCTCGATGGATTGGCGGTGCCTGCGCCGACAATTTCAGTGCCAGCTGTTGCCACGCCCGCGCCGGAGTTCGAAAAGCTCCAGGCGCGATGGAACCGGATGAAAGCGATGCGCGCCGCGCGCATCGCCTAATTGCACCCCTACGGGGTGCGTGTTTTTTCTTTCGAATACCCGGCACTCAAGTGCCGGGCTACCCACTACGGCCCCTACGGGGCCGGCGCGCGACAACGCCGCAGGCGTCGTAGTTTACTCGGCGATCAAGTGCCAGGCGCGCGACGACGCCGTGGGCGTCATCGTTTACTCGGCGATCATGTGCCCAGGCAACCCACTGCGGCCCCTGTGGCTGCCGCGCGACGACGCCGTGGGCGTCATCGTTTACTCGGCGCTCAAGTGCCGGGCGCGCGACGACGCCGTAGGCGTCGAAGTGGGTAGCCCCCGGCTTCAGCCGGGGGTTAAGAAAACAAGGGTCGCGCCCCGTAGGGCCGCGACAAAGATCCGAGGACTTTAGTCCGAGGATCATCCTATCCAGCACCAAACCGTCTTCCCCGCAACGCGATCATACAGATCGATCATGTCGCGGTTGGAGAGTCGGATACAGCCACCGGAGGCGGGCTTGCCCAGGTCTTCCTCATGGTTCGTGCCGTGGAAATAAATGTATCGGGCAAACGTGTCCACGTTGCCGCCGCGATTGCGGCCGTCTTCAAGTCCACCCAGTCGCAAAATGCGCGTCGTGATCAGGTCGCCTTCCACGCCGCCGCGGCATTCCGCCTCGGTGAAGATGCGGCCGGTTGGCTCGCGCCCGCGGTACTCCGTTCCAGGCGCCGCGCCATCGCCGTAACGCTCGACCACTTCGTCTTTCCAGCACATTGGGATCCTAAGCTTAGAATTCCACGTGGACAAGTTGTCG
>JADMIO010023036.1_pt1 | contig 16435 bp, 12 predicted proteins | sample 8958161 | NCBI WGS metagenome assembly JADMIO01 (sample SAMN16585339, study PRJNA669376) | soil metagenome | isolation source: Crop rotation soil | place: USA: Cullars Rotation, Alabama | collected 2011
GGGCTGGCCGCGGGCCGCCAGCGCCGTGACCTTCCTAGACCCGTGCATGGGCTCGGGGCACTTTCCTGTTTTCGCACTGCCGCTGCTGGTCCGTCTGCGGATGGAAGAGGAGCAGCTCAGTTGCGCCGATGCCGTGGCGGTTGTCCTTCACGACAACATCTACGGTTTGGAGCTCGACGAGCGCTGCACCCAGATTGCCGCATTCAACCTCGCCCTGGCGGCATGGAAGCTCGCCGGGTATCAGCCATTGCCGTCACTCCATTTGGCCTGCTCAGGATTGGCGCCGAACGCAACAGAGCGCGACTGGGTTGCCCTTGCTGGCTCCGATGAGAAACTACAGCGCGGCATGGGGCATCTCTATCAGTTGTTCCGCAGGGCCGCTGTGCTTGGTAGTCTCATCAATCCACGTGCGGATGAAGGTGATTTACTGACAGCCGCTTTTCATGAATTGCAGCCGCTGCTTGAGAAAGCACTGACGCAAGAGACCGACGATGAGGTCGTGCATGAAATGACCGTGACTGCACGCGGCCTGGCGAAGGCCGCTGAAATTCTAGCCGGGAGGTTCACTCTAGTTGCGACAAACGTACCATATCTCGGGCGCGGGAATCAGGATGAGATCCTAAAGGATTATTGTGAGCGTGTTCACCCCGAATCCAAACCAGACCTAGCGACCTGCTTTGTTGAGAGGTGTGTCGATTTTTGCGATCACGGCGGTAGTTCGGCTCTCGTTACTCCTCAAGCCTGGTTGTTCCTCGGAAAGTATAAGGCATATCGCTGTCGGACACTGAGAGAGGTGTCTTGGGATGTTGCCGGAAAACTCGGCCCGCACGCGTTTGAAACAATCGGGGGAGAAGTTGTGAGCGTCGCGCTGGTCGTCCTGACGAACAGCAAGCCGGGCGATCGGCAAGAGTTCTTCGGCCTTGAAACCACGGAGGGCTCTTCTGCAGCCATCAAAGCCAACGAACTATGCTCGATTCAACCAGCCAGGGTTTCTCAACGAGCTCAACTGACCAACCCCGACTCGCGAATCATCATCGCCAGCAATAGCTCGTCACTTCCACTCCTTGAGCACTACGCCTATACGGCCCAGGGCATCAGCACAACAGACGGACCACAGTTTGTCCTCTGCTGGTGGGAGCTCCCTCGGGTTTCTCCAGGATGGGAGTTCTTTCAAACCGCGACTGAGACTGCTGCGCCGGTTGGAGGATGCACTTTCATCATCTGCTGGGAAGCATGTAACGGCAAATACCATCGGTTGATTGCAGAGCTAAAGTCATTGAATCGCATCGGAGGGGCGTGGCAGGCGGGCCGTCTCGCATGGGGGAAGACGGGGCTAACTATAAACGTTACCAGCAACAAATTGGTCGCGCTCTATTCCGGCTATAAATTCGACATCACTGTCGGCGTGCTCATTCCAAAAGATGAGCGAAACCTACCCGCAATATACAGCTACTTATCTGCATCGGAATACCTAGACGATTTGCGACGGCTCGATTCGAGCCTTAGCGTGACGGAGAGTGCATTGGTCAAAGTGCCATTTGATCTTGAGCGCTGGCGGAAGGTGGCGATTGAAAAGCACCCTCACGGATTGCCGAAGCCCGCTTCCAGCGATCCGACGCAATGGCTTTTCAACGGTCATCCTGCGGGAACAGGCCAGTCATTGCATGTAGCAGCGGCTAGGTTGCTTGGCTATCTGTGGCCGCGGCAATCCGGTTCCGACTTTCCTGATTGCCCAGCACTTGCCTTGGATGGCTTGGAAAAGCATGCTGATGTTGACGGAATTGTCTGCCTAGGTGCAGTTCACGCCGAGCGCGGGGCTGCTGATCGGCTTCGCACAATCCTCTCCGCAGCGCTTGGTAAGTATGACGAACAAGCCTTAATCAAGGACACAGGCAGCGAGGCCAAGAGCCTAGAGTCCTGGTTGCGTGACGAATTTTTCGAGCAGCACTGCGCGCTCTTCCACCAACGCCCCTTCATTTGGCATATCTGGGACGGTCTCGCTGACGGATTCCATGCCCTCATCAGCTACCACAAGCTCGCCGGTCCAGGCGGGGCCGGGCGCAAGTTGCTGGAAACGCTCACCTACACCTATCTCGGCGACTGGATCCGCAAACAGCAGGACGGCATGAAGCGAAACGAGGCTGGTGCCGAAGATCGGTTTCTCGCAGCCCAAGCACTACAGAAGCAATTGGAGTCCATTATCTCGGGCGAGCCACCCTATGACATATTCGTTCGCTGGAAGCCGCTGAAGCAACAGGCCATTGGGTGGGAGCCTGACCTTGATGACGGCGTCCGCCTAAACATTCGGCCCTTCATTCTAGCGAAGGACGTTAGCCGTAAGGGAGCTGGCATACTCCGGGTTCGACCCGGATCTTCACTCAATTGGAAAAAGGACCGCGGCAGTGAACCGATGCGTTCCAAGTCAGATTTTCCGTGGTTCTGGAAATGGGACGAGGAAACGGAGGATTTCACCGGCGCTAGCGAGTTCGACGGTAACCGCTGGAACAACTGCCACTACACCACCGCTGCCAAGCGCGCCGCACGTGGTCCGCAGCAATGAGCAATTCGGTCTCCATTCTCGAAACCCTGGTTGAGCGCCTGCGCGCTACGGCCGATGGCTATCATGATGGGGCCGAGGAGGCCCCCGTCGCGATCCTTTGGACGGACCCTGACGGTGCGTGGAAGCCGGTCGTCGCCCAACTGCAGGGCATGATGCCCGAACTCCTCGTGCTCGGCGATTACGCGCCCGAGCAAAGGACGGGGCCCGTGATCTGGCTGAAGTGTGCGATTGCCGGCACGATCAAGGAGGTCGCCATCCCCGCCAGTGTCGTGCCGATTCTCTACCTTCCCGGGGTCGCACGACACCAGCTCCGCGCAGCGGACCAGTGCCCGTGGGAACTGCAGCCGCTGGTGGAGTTGCTCTATCGGGGAGCCATCTGGACCCATCCGAATGGCCGCGATTGGACGCTCGAGGCATTCTTCCAGTCTGCCGAGGGCCTGGGGCTCGACATGTCAGGCGACGAAAAAACTAGAGAATCGCTTAAGGCGGCAATCGCCGTCCTAGCCAAGACTCCGCTCGAGCAATTGCGCAACAAAGGCCGGCTGGAAGCGGGTGACTTTGACGACATCGTGGTCGGCGACACCCCGCGCGACCTGCTCACGTGGATCGGGGCACCCGAGGCTACACGCAAGGAATGGGGAGAAGAGCGCTGGCATGCGTTCCGGTCACGGTGTCGCGATCGGTATGGCTTCGATCCGGGCAAAGAGGCTCCGCTCTTTGCGGCCGAGAAGCTCGGGCGTAAAGATGTCGAGGCGTGGCGTCAGCTCTGGGACCGTTTCTGCGAAGCGCCGGGCATCTATCAAGGAGTGAAGGACGCCCTTGATCGGGCCCAGCCCAGCGATGTGCTCGCTCTCGATCCAGAATCATGGCCAGCCGAGAACGAGAAACAGGAAAACAGCCTGCGCGCCGCCTTGGCGAAGCTGGAGCAGAAGGCCCCGCATGTCGCACGGCACGAGCTGAACGAACTGGAGAAGGAGCATGCGCCACGCCGCGACTGGGTGTGGGCCCGTCTCGATGAGGCGCCGCTCGCTCGCAGCATGGCCCCATTGCAGCAACTCGCCGAAGCCACCCGCACGATTCCGTCCTTTGAAAAACCGGACGAATGGGTGACATGGTATGTCGAACATGGCTGGAAGGCTGACGCCGCTGCGATGTCGGCGATGAAGTCCCTACACCGGTCAACCGACGAGGTTGCGCTGCACTCAGCAATCAGGTCGGTCTATGCCACCTGGCTCGATGATGTGGCGCGTCGCTATCAAGCCTCGGTCACCAAACATGGCTATTCATTCCCAACTGGGGAGACGGTCGCGCAGGGTGAGTGTCTGCTTTTTGTCGACGGTCTCCGCTACGACGTTGGTCAGGGACTCGCTGACCGGATCGAGAAGGCCAATTTCAGCGTGTCCCGTTCGGTTCGGATGTCTGCGCTCCCGTCGGTGACGCCATCGGCGAAGCCGGCCGTGGCACCGATTGCCACTAAATGCCGCGGCGTGAAGCTGCCACCCGATTTCAAGCCGAATGGTCCCGATGGCGCCGAACTCAGCGCCTATTCCTTCAACAAGCTGCTCGACGCAGCGGGCTATCAGCGCCTGAAGGAAGGCGAATTGCTGGGGCCAGTGTCGGCGACGTCACGCGGTTGGCTTGAGACCGGACGAATTGACAAGCAGGGGCACAGCCAAGGCGCAGAACTGGCGACAACTCTCTCCGGCGAATTGGATCGGGTCGTCGTCTTGGTTGAGTCGCTGCTGTCCGCAGGATGGAAGACGGCAAAGATTGTCACCGACCACGGTTGGCTGCTCATGCCAGGCGGCCTGGCGAAATACGATTTGCCCGGCTTTCTGGTGGAAAGTCGCTGGTCGCGTTGTGCAGCCATCAAGGGGCAGAGCACACCGGACGTGCAGACTGTGCCGTGGCGGTGGAACGAATCAGAACACGTCGCCGTCGCGCCCGGCGCCAAGGCCTTCAAGAAGGGCGAAGCCTATGCCCACGGCGGCCTGACGCTACAGGAGTGCGTCACTCCCATTCTCCAGGTCGGCGGCCAGGCCGCCTCCGGTGGAGTCGTGCGCGTGACCGCAGTGCGCTGGAAGCGCATGCGCTGTTCGGTCGAGCTGTCCCATGGGGAGGCAGGATTGCTGGCGCACGTTGAGCGCGCTGATACGCACGCGTCGGTCTCGCCCAACAAGGAAGTGGAGGCCGACGGGCAGGTATCCCTCCTGGTTAGCGATGAAGACCTGGTCGGGACGCCGGCCACTGTGATTGTAACCGATGCAAGCGGCCGTGTCATCGCCAAGGCCGACACCCGAATCGGCGGATGACCAATCAAAGGAGCACACCCATGGAACTTGATACCCTCGATCAACTGGCCGCTAAGCCCTTCGATGGATTCGTCGTGCGCAAGGACCTCGTGCGCAAGTATGCGCGGCACTACCCTGTCCCGACCTACGTGGTCGAATTTCTGCTCGGACGCTACTGCGCCTCGACGAACGACGACGAGATCCGCGAGGGTCTCACCATCGTCGAGCAACAACTCGACAACCGCACCGTGCGCACCGGCCGGGAGGAGCTCTTCAAATCGAGGGCGCGCAGCGACGGGACCGTCAAGGTGATCGACATCGTGAAGGCCCGCCTGGACGCGAAGAATGATTGCTACCTTGCGGAACTGCCTAGCCTCGCCCTCCGCGACGTTCAGGTGCCCGACCGGTTCGTGAAAGAGCACGAGCGCATGCTCACGGATGGCTTCTACGCCGAAGTCACGTTGGGATACGATCCTGTGATTGCCGAGGAGCGAAACGGTCGACCGTTCTTCATTGAGGGATTGCGGCCCATCCAGCTCTCCAGCGCCAATGCGCTCGATGCGCTCAAGTTGGGTCGCGGCTCGTTCACGACCGAACAGTGGATCGACTTCCTGATTCGTTCAATCGGCCTTGAACCTTCCGCCATGGAAGCGCGAGCGAAGCTGGTGGTGCTGCTGCGCATGGTGCCGTTCGTTGAACCCAACTACAATCTGGTGGAACTCGGTCCGCGTGGCACCGGCAAGAGTCACCTGTTCCAGCAAATTTCCCCCTACTCCCACCTTATTTCAGGTGGTAAGGCGACGGTGGCGAAAATGTTCGTCAACAACGCCAGCGGCCAGCGCGGTCTCGTGTGCCTCTATGATGTAGTATGTTTCGATGAAGTGTCCGGCGTCTCCTTCGATCAGAAGGACGGCGTGAACATAATGAAGGGCTACATGGCCTCAGGTGAGTTCAGCCGCGGCAAGGAGAGCATCCGCGGACAAGGCAGCATCGTGATGGTCGGCAATTTCGACGTAGATGTCACCCAACAGCAGCGTATCGGACACCTCCTCAGCCCACTGCCTCCAGAAATGCGCGACGACACCGCATTCCACGATCGCATCCACGCATTCGCTCCGGGCTGGGACTTCCCAAAACTCAACCCCAACGTCCATCTCACGAATCACTTTGGCCTCGTGAGCGACTTCCTGAGCGAATGCTGGACGAAATTGCGCAGTTCGAGCCGAGTGAACGTCATGCAGGGCCGCGTGCGGTTCGGCGGTGCCCTCAGCGGTCGCGACATCGAGGCTGTCAGCAAGACAGTCAGTGGTCTCACGAAGCTGATTTATCCGGATGCTTCGGTGGCTATCCCCGACGATGAGCTCGAGAAGATCGTTCGCGTCGCCATGGAGTCGCGCCGGCGGGTAAAGGAACAACAGCGCAAGTGCCTCAAGAGTGAGTTCCGCAACACGCACTTCAGCTTCCACCTTGGCAGCGATGAGGTGGAGAAATTCGTTTCCACCCCGGAACTCCACAGCGACGATGCCATCGAAACGGATCCTCTCCCTCCCGGCCAGGTTTGGACTATCGGCCCCGGCACCGGTGAATCGGGTCCCGGTCTGTATCGCGTCGAGGCTACGTCAGGCCCTGGTAGCGGCGTCCGGATCCTGAACTCGCCGACACCACCGTCATTCCGCGAAAGCGCGAAGGTCGGTGAGCAGAACCTTTACGCGCGGGCCAAGGAGATCGTCGGCGACCGTGATCCGCGTAGCCACGAGTTCTCGCTCCAAATGCGGGCTCTCGACAACGACCGGTCGGGCCATGGGCTGGGTCTGGCCACGTTGGTGGCTCTGGCCGGCTCGTTGCTGGAGAAAAATACGAAGGGCGGCTTGGTCGTAGTTGGGCAGCTCAACCTCGGTGGCTCCATCGAGATGATTCCCAACCCGGTCGCAGTCGCCGAGATTGCAGCCGAGAAGAAGGCGACCGTGCTGCTCATGCCCGTGGCCACCCGCCGACAGCTAAACGATCTGCCCGACGACATCTGGACCAAGCTCCGCATCGAATTCTACGGCGACCCTGTGGACGCAGTGTTCAAGGCTCTGGTTGAGTAGAAGATCAATGGGATCGTGGAGTCCGAAGGAACAGCGGAATTCGATTGAGGCGACTTGAGATCACCTCGGTAACGGCGCGTGATCCGCCACGAGGCATTTTTCTTGAAGGGAATTTATGCATTCGTTCCAACGGTGATCATGAAGCGATTTTCTGGGGTTTATATTGTTGGGGGCGGCGTGCGTAGGGTGATTTTGGAGGCGGAACACCTCGAAGAGGCCCGCCAGGTTGCCCAAAGATGGGCCGTCGGAATCGAAGGCGAGGCGCCCGACCGCCCACTGCCCAAACCTGTCGAACCGGAGGCTTTCAATTTAGACGACACCCGTAGGCTCCTGGGCGGAGTAAGCCGAGCCACGATCTACCGCTGGTGCTGGGAAGGCCGCCTGCAGCGTGTGCCCAACACTGGCCGGTTGCTCATCACACGAAAATCGATTGAGCGTTTTTGCGAATCGACGGGCAATTGAAGAAACCTCGATACTACTACCGGCCGCACCCCGAAGCATCGGCACGGCACAAGGCGGAATTCTTCGAGCGATTCGATGCCTAGCGCCTTCCACGGATTTCGAATCCCTTCCTCAGTGACCGCAGCCAATCTCGTGCGCACCGATCCCGACGCGATGTGATAGCTCGATCAACCGTCGCTGGGCAAGAGAACGGGAAAAGGAATGGAACGATGATGTTCATCGCCTTTTCGAGCCTTCCTCTGCTCGTTCTTTTTCCGCCAATGATTGCAAAGCGCGCTGGTGGCCTTCGAGAGCCATGCACGGTCTCTCGTCAACTCGAGCAGCTCAGATGTGGCGAAGTACTTGACGCTGTTCGGCTGGGGGTTGCCTAACGGCTTTAGTAGCCTTGCCGCCACCAGGATGGGCACGTCATGTGCCTGGCAATTTAGAACCCACGCGGCTTGTTCGACCGTGAGGCGCGCTGGCAGCTGTCCCAAAATGTTTAGAAAGCGATGCTGGTCGTCCCTCATTCTGTCCAAGGAGAATTCAGTGAGTGTGGCCGGTCTCACCAGCAGCGAATCGCCGCACCTGTGAACAGGGAATGCGCTTGTGGCGAAGCTCGGGGATAGGTCGCAGCAACCCGCGAGCAATAAGCCGATAGATCGTGGGCTTGCTGACGCCTAGCGCGGTCGCGGACTCCTCCACTGAATAGGTTAATTGTTCGATCGGCCTTTGCGAGGCTCCCTGCAGGTCCACCTTGGGAGGAGGATTTGAGCTACTGGTCGCATGGGCGTTGTGGTTCTTGAGCATACGGAACGATTTCGGACGCGTTATCGAATAGGGGCGGGCAACGAGCCTGTATATCTCCCCATGCGCAACCACAAAATATATCCAACACACGGATGCGCCGTTACTCACAGATCCCAGGTGGATATTCTCCCCCAGAATGATAACTTGGCGCTCCCGTCGAGAAGGTGGCGGACGGTAACGGCTAGTCAGCAGAGCGGTTCACTAGGGCGGCCGCTTTATTCGAACAACGCCTGAACCGGTACCTTCAGCGCCTTTGCAATCGCCGCCACCTCGAAATCGAGCACCGGCCGTTCGCCGTTTTCGATCTTCGCCACCTGCGACTGGTTGATCGTGATTCCAAGGCGCGCCAAGCGACCAACCAAGTCCTCCTGCGTCATGCGTGGAAAGATCTCCATCCGGATTCGCCGTATGCTGGCGCCGGTCAGGTTTTTTGCGTCGAGGCGTGGCTTGCGTCGGTTCAAGCGCCACCATGGTAGCGGTATTCGCCGGGCGAATTATTCTGGCAGGGAATATTCGGTCGGCTATTCGATGCGTCCGATGAATCATGACTTTGAACTCGGCTGCATCGCTTGCAGTTGTCGCCTCCAGCGGACGCGCCACGCTTTCAACCTTCGCGTGGAATGCCATACCTGCGGGTGGATCCGGATTTTCCGGATCAACTCTGTTTGGCCCGATGAATACGCGATTACACAGGCCAAAATCGACGCCGCCGCTCACATTCAGCTCTGGCACCCTTGGGCGATCACTGCTCGCTGAAACGAACGGCGGAGCGAGCACCGGGCTTTGGCGCGCCCAACGAGGCGCGCTGGCCCACAGGCCACCCGGCGCACAGCGGGAGGGCGGGCCCGGAGTTTGAGGCGCGGCCCGAACCGAGCGCCTCAACCTCAAAGGTCGTCCCGCGCGATGCGCGGTCCACGACAGTCAGCCGGACACCTCGGTGCCGGCGTAGCGATCGACGCATTAGTCTCGGTTGCCGATCGCTCCGAAGACGGAACCGTATTCGACTGGAGCTGCGACCTGACACGCTGAATCTCTGCTCGGGTACAATGGCGGCGGCAAAAACAGCCCACCGTGGATGCCGCCACTTCAACACCATGCCTCTTCAATTCCTCCACGATGCGCTCATAACTGAATCCGCGCGCACGAAAGGTGATCAGCGCCTCCCGGTACGGCAGCAGTTGCCCTCGCCCCAGCACCGGTTCCGCCGACCGCGCCGCCTTGAGAAGCCGGTCAGCCAGTTCAAAGCTCATTCAGAATTCCTGCCATGAACCTCGGCGGAAGCGAACAAACCTCGTCGGCCATTCGCCGGAAATCGTGCGGGGCGTCGTCGTCGGCTCACCGATATTTCGGCGGGTTGGAGTCGTCGGCTCGCTGATATTTCGGTGGCTGGGCATCGTCGCCTTGTTAGCGAAGCCCTAAAACTCTTTAGGGGTGGCGTGTCCCGACTGAGAAAATAAAGCGAATGTGCCGAATGGCACTCCACCTTCGATATCTTCGATTTCATTCGCATCGCTGTTCTTTTTCTCGGCGTCTGAGCTTTCTAGGATTCGTGATGGCGTGATTTGCCGGCTGCATGTTTTTGAGCCGAGGAGTGCGCTTGGCATCCTGTCGCCATGGTTCGGTTCGACAGACCGTGCATGAAGGTTGCTGGAGCGGTGGAATACTTCCGCGAGCATATGGTGGGCGACTATCTAACGGAGGACGGAAGGGTCGAGATGACCTGGCACGGCGCTGCGGCGGCACGTTTCGGTCTCGCGGGTCCATGCCACTCACAGCATTTCGAGTCGCTTTGCGCAGCCACGCGACCCGGCACGGGAGAGAAGCTCCTCCCTCGCGAGAAGGAGGGCCGCCGCGTGTGCTATTTCGCTCAGATCAGCGCGCCAAAGGACGTTTCGATTGCACATCTCGTCGGCGGCGACGACCGCATCGCGGGATGGTGGCGGGAAGCCGTCGAGGAGACGCTGCGTGAAATTGAAGCTGTCACCGCAACGAGGGTCCGCGTCGGCGGCGCCGACGACGACCGCACGACAGGGGAAATGATCGCCGCCGTTGTCACCCACGACACCAACCGCGCGCTCGATCCGCAGCTGCACACCCACGTCTGCATTATGAACCTCACCTTCGACAAAGTCGAAGGCCGCTGGAAAAGCGTGCAGCCTTTCGCGTTCTACCAGCACCAGGCGTTCTTTCGCGAAGTCTGCTACAACAAACTCGCGTCCCGATTAATCGCGGGAGGCTACGACATCGAGCAGGTGCGCGGCATTGGTTTCGACCTGAAAGGATTTCCGCCGGCGCTGCGCAACCGCTTCAGCAAGCGCCGCCGCCAAATTCTCCGAGAAGCGGCAAGCACCGGTGCCACCTCGCAGGACGAACTTCAGGCAATCACGGCGCGCACACGTTCCGCAAAGACGCGGGCGACCGCGCCCGAGCTCCGCGCGGGCTGGGTCGCAGAAGCGGGACCAGAAGCGGATGCCATCCGGCAGGTCATCGCCGCCGCTCGCAGCCGCACGGTTGAGCGGACGACCGTTCCCCCGCTGGAGGCGCTCGCCTCGGCTGAGGCGCACGTATTTGAGCGCCGTTCCGTCATTGAGGAGCGGGTGCTTCTCCGGGAAGGGCTGGTCGCGGCGCGTGGCGCCGTCGAACTGAACGAACTGCGCGATGCACTCGGTGCGCGGATCGCTTCCGGTGCCCTCGTGCGGGACGATGCCAACATCGCGTCGCGCGAAAGCCTTCAGGCCGAGAGCGAATTCACCACTTGGGCGGAATCGCACCGCGAGGACTCTGCCCCCCTCGGAATCGCAGGTACTACCACCGGTCTCGCCAAGGACCAAGCGGACGCAGTTACCGAACTTCTCCGCTCGCGCTCGCGTGTGACGATCTTCCAGGGCGACGCCGGCACCGGAAAGACAACATCGTTGCGGGCCGTGGTCGCCGGAATCGAAAAAGCTGGCGGCAGCGTTTTCGCGCTGGCGCCCACGGCGAGCGCCGTCGATGTCCTTCGGAGCGAACTGACTCCCCACGCCGAAACGGTCCAGCAACTTCTGGCAAATCCCGTGCTGCAGGCGAAAATCCGTGGCCTGGTCCTTGTTGTAGACGAAGCGGGGCTCGTTTCCGTGCGCCAGATGCGCGACCTCTGTCATCTATCGGCGGCGAACAATCACCGGCTTCTGCTGGTCGGCGACACGAAGCAGCATAGTTCAGTGGAGGCCGGCGACGCGCTCCGCTGTCTTCAGCAATTCGCCCGCGTGCCGGTGGCGCGGCTGACCCAGATCCGCCGCCAGTCGAATTCGGCCTACCGCGCCGCGGTGGCGCAGCTCGCCCGTGGCGACGCTCTGGGGGCGATCAACCGATTCGCGAAACTCGGCACCGTCCACGAAACGAATGACCCCCGACAGATGTTCCTGCGAGCGGCCGCCGACTACGTGCAGACCGTCCGCGCGGGAAAGTCATGCCTCGTGATTTCTCCCGTTTGGGCCGAGATCCACACGTTCACCAAAGACGTGCGCCAACGACTGAAGGCGTACGGTGCGCTGTCCCGCGATGAGCGCGTCCTCCGCACGCTGGTTTCGCTCAACTGGACGCGCGAAGAAATGCGCCGCCTCGAAAACTACCAGCCCGGAGACGTACTGACGTTTCATCGCGCGGCCGCCGGTTTCGCCAAAGGCGAGGAACTGACCGTCGTTCGTCGCGAGCAATGGCGTTTGGTCGTGCAAACGCAGGGAGCGCAGGAATGTCATTTCGACCCTCGGCGCACCGGCGGCTTTGACGTGGCGCTCCCTGTGTCCCTTCCAGTCTCCGTTGGCGATCGCCTCATGATTCGCGACAACCTCAAGTCAGCGGGCCTCCGCAACGGCGATATCGTCGAGGTCGCGGCGATGAGCGCCGATGGTGCTATCGGCCTCAAGGATGGCCGCACCATCCCTGCACCATTCCGACGCTTTGCGCATGGGTATGCGACGACCTCGCACGCCGCCCAAGGTCGCACCGTGCAGCGCGGCATTCTTCTCATGGGCGATGAGGGCATCGCCGCCGGCAACCTGAAGCAGGCCTATGTCTCAAACTCGCGGTTCCAGGATTCACAGGCGATCTACACCACCGATCTCAAGGCCGCGCGCGAAGCAATGCAGCATCCCGGCGATCGTATGCTGGCGTCGGAATTATTGCCTCCGGCCAGCCCGTCACGTTTTCGCCGTTCTCTTCTATCCCGACTTTATCGCGCGGGGCGCGTCAGAGCGCGCGTGTCAGAGGCCGTCAAATAACTGACGCCGGCTTCAAGGGGCGTATTGTCAAACGGCCACCTTTAGTTCGTCACTTCCCGGCAGCGAGTACTCTGCCCGGCGGGTCTTGCCAGTAGCCCGGACGGCGCCTGCCGCCCGAAGCCGAGCGAGTTTTCGAGTGATGGTCCCCCGGGACACCCCCAACGCAACCCGGAGTTCGTGCGGGGATGCCGCCACGTGGTTCAGAAGATAAGCGAGGATCTGTCGCTCAAAGCCATCAGCTCCGAGGTCGACTGGCGATGTGGGTGCCTTCTCGGTTTCCGTGCGCGGCCCGAAAGGCCGGCCCGCGAGCCGTTCCTTCCGCCAGTACCGCTCGTCGGCCAGAGCCAGCAACGCGCCCAAGCGGGCGCAGCGCTCGGCGAAGTCCGGTGAGATCGATTGTTGTGCGTTCTGATTCATGATGTGGGTCGCCCTTGCCATTGCTCACATAGCGAGGCGAATGCGGCCATCTGCTCCTCCGCGGGTTTACGCGCGATCACGCCCATGCGGATCATCCCGAAGTGGCGGATCGCAGCCGGCTCACTGAGTTCCTCGAGAAAACGCCTAATCGTAGGCCCAAGTCGCAGCAGCAGCAGATGAAAATCCAACGTGGCGCGGGAGACCCCAAGGACGCGGGCGAACGCACCGATGGTGGTGCGTGGCGCGGCGTCGAGTTGGCGGCGCCACGCCGCCGCCTGGTGAATGCAGTGTTTTTCCCCGTGCGCAGCTGTCGGTGCGGCACGCAGCTTCCGCGGTGCCCCGACTTCGCGAACGAAAGGTGCGAGGATTGCCCCATAGCCGTGCGTTCCAATCGCGGTCCTTAGGACAAGAACTAGCGGACGGTGCGTCGGCCCCTCACCGCGGCGCTGCACGACGACCTGCTGCGCCATGCCGTCCACAAGTTGAGCCGCCGACAGCTTCAACTGGAGTTCGAACGTGCGCGCGTACGCTGGAACGTTGTCCGCATCTCGGCCTCCGTGCCAAACGCGTCTCAGGTCGATCCGGTCGACGCACACGCCAAACACCGTTTTCTGTTCCTGCGGCTCCAGCCCTCCGAAGACCTCTGAGAATCGCTCAAGGGACGCCCGGAGGCGCTCCGCGGTCGAGCAATCGGCGTCGCACGCGAGAAGGTCCTGGCGGATCTGCTCCTGCTCGACGAGTAGCCGGTGCTTGCAGTCGCGAAGCGTCACCGCCCTCTCACGGAGCTCGCCGCCAAGCAAGTCCGCACCGCCCTCCGCGATTGCGTCCACGCAGTTTCGTAGCTTCCGGCCAAGGTCAGCCAACTCACGCTCCACCTTCGCGGCGCGGACGCGCAACGGCTCTCGATCGTCGCGCTTGCGTAAACGCGAGGCTTCTACTGCAGCGTCGAGAATCGCCGGATGACGATGGATCTCTCCGAGAAACGAAATCACCACGCGCTCGATGCCGCGCGCAGACAGATGACCGACCCCGCAAGCGCCCGGTTCGCGTTCGCGATAGAGTTTTCCGCAGGTGTAATAGCGATACCTTTTGCCCGCGGCGTCCCGGTTGCCGTTCGCGTGCGGCACCATCGCACGGCCGCACGCTCCGCAGAACAATGTGCCCTTCAGCAGGTGAAAGTGTTTGTCTGAAGGTCGCAGCCGCCAGGGTGATTCGCGCACAACTTTTCCGGCCGCGGCACTCGCACGCTCCCAGATATCCTCGGAAACAAGAGCCGGGTGCTGGCCCGCATATTCGGTGCCTTGGAACCGAACCTTCCCTCTGACGATCGGATTCCGGATGATGCTCCTCAGCGTATCGGTGCGGAACCTGGCTCCGCCGACTGTCCGTGTCGCTTGGTCTGCGGTTCGATAGGTCCGCACGCGAGTGCGGAGGCCTTCGTTATTCAGAGCCTCGGCGATATCTCTGAGCGAAACGAGGTGGGCGGCTTGCTCAAAGATTCGCCGAACTATGGCCGCTTCGGCCGGATGCTCGCGCAGGACCTGTTTCGCGGAATCGTAGTCGTAGCCGTAAGGCACCGCGCCGTAGTTCCACAGGCCGCGTTTAGCCTGGGCGAGCATCTTGGCGCGGACCTTCTCCGCGGTGTTCAGCCGCTCGTATTCGGCGACGCTGACCAAGAGGTTGTTCTTCAGACGGCCCGACGGAGTGTCCTCGGTGAGATCCTCCGTCGTGCTCACTAGACGGCATCCGTGCTTCTGCAGGAAGGAACGGAATGGGCCCCACTCGTCCGTGCTGCGGAGCACCCGTTCTAACTTAAAAATCAGGACGACCTTCACGAGGCTCATCTCGATCTGGCGCTTGAGCGCGTGCATGCCGGGACGATTCAGAGTCGCGCCGGAATACGCCGCGTCCGTGAAGCAGGCGACTTCGTGCCAGCCCTCGCTGGCGCGTTTCGCGAGGTGTTCGCGACAGATGGCCGCCTGGCTTTCGCATGAATCGAAGCGTCCTCCTACCTGACTGGTGGTAGAGACCCGCGTGTAGATGGCCACCGGGACGGTGTGGATCGACGATGAAGTGAGGGAATTCTGGATCGCTTGCATGGCTTCGCGCCGCAGTCCGAGGAGCGATCCATCGTCGTTCGATTCCGACCAGTGCGGCGCAAAAACAGAGTCGCAGCACTGGATGCGAGATTCAAGGGCGCGCCGTTCGGCGTTCCTAACCGCGCACGAAAAACGGACGCGCGCCGCGCCCGAAAATGAACAGATTCATTTCCGCTAATACGACATCAGGCAGCCTTCGTTAGGAATTGGCCTAGCAGATCTCGGTGAAGATGAACGAAGTTGCGTCCAATTCCTAACCCGACGGATTTATGTCGGATTTCGGCATCGTTGGTGCCCCCGCCCGGACTTGAACCGGGATGGGCGGTTTAGGAAACCGCTGCTCTATCCAGTTGAGCTACGGGGACGGGATTCGGCGGCAAATTCCGGCGATTTCGCGGCGTTTACGATCCCAAAATGCGGGTTGACATGGCCGGCGCCGACTCCACTTTCTCCCCTCCTTTTCAAGCCATGAGCACGACCGAAACCAAGCAGCAGACTCCCACGCCGGCGGAAATTCCGTTCACCACGCCGGAGGTGATGCGGAGCTTCGTCACCGACACGGGCAAGATCCTGCCGCGTAAATACACGGGCCTCTCCGCGAAGCACCAGCGCGCCGTCACGAAGACGATCAAGCACTCGCGCAACATGCTGCTCGCGCAGTAACGCGCCGCTTTCCTTCCCGCGACTTTCAGGCCGGAGCAGAACCTCCGGCCTTTTTCGTGCCATGACCCGACGAACCGCCCGCGTCTATCGCGGCACCGCCCGCAACCTGGCGGTGCTCGCCGGCCGGCTGCGCGCCGGGGAGCTCGTCGCGGTGCCGACCGAAACGGTCTACGGCCTCGCGGCCAACGCCCTCGATCCGCGCGCCTGCGAAAAGATCTTTCGGGCCAAAGGCCGGCCGCACCACGACCCGCTGATCGTGCACGTGCATTCGCTCGCGCAGCTCGCGCAAGTGGCGCAGCCGAACGCGGCGGCCTTGAAACTCGCGCGCCGCTTCTGGCCCGGCCCCCTGACGCTGGTGCTGCCAAAGCAGGCGGCCGTGCCGGGCATCGTGACCGCCGGACGCCCGAGCGTCGCCGTGCGCATGCCGAGCCACCCCCTCTTCCGCCGGCTGCTGAAACTCGCGGGCCTGCCCCTGGCGGCGCCGAGCGCCAATCCCTTCGGTTACGTCAGTCCCACCACCGCCGCGCATGTGCGCGACGGCCTGGGCCGGAAAATCGGGGCCATTCTCGACGGCGGCGCGGCGCAGATCGGGCTGGAGTCGACCATCGTCGATGTGCGCGACCCGAAGCGTCCGCGCCTGCTGCGGCCCGGCGCGATCACGCGCGAGGCGCTCGAGCGCGTCCTCGGTCGGCGCGTGCGCCTGATCGCGGCGAAGCCGCGACCGGGCGGGCGTTCCCGCGCGCAACTCGCGCCGGGGTTGCTCGCGCGACACTACAGCCCGCGGACGCCGCTGGTGCTGCACCGC